>Ga0126341_1000205_pt1 | contig 12663 bp, 10 predicted proteins | sample OrbTmetagenome_FD_97057 | JGI IMG/M metagenome (GOLD analysis project Ga0126341, IMG submission 97057) | Coral microbial communities from Florida Keys, Florida, USA - Orbicella T D metagenome | ecosystem: Host-associated > Invertebrates > Cnidaria > Coral | place: Florida Keys, Florida, USA... | reverse complement strand
TCCGGCGTCAAGGATCTCAAGCCCGGCGATCACGTGATCCCGCTCTATACCGCCGAATGCCGCGAGTGCGAATACTGCCTGCACCCCAAGACCAACCTCTGCCAGAAGGTGCGCGCGACCCAGGGCAAGGGCGTGATGCCCGATGGCACCTCGCGCTTTTCCATGCTCGATGGCACGCCGATCCTGCATTACATGGGCTGCTCGACCTTTTCGAACTATACCGTCCTGCCCGAGATCAGCCTCGCGAAAATCCGCCAGGACGCGCCGTTCGACAAGGTCTGCTACATCGGCTGCGGCGTCACCACCGGCATCGGCGCGGTGATCTATACCGCCAAGGCCGAGATCGGCAGCCGCGCCATCGTCTTCGGCCTCGGCGGCATCGGGTTGAACGTGATCCAGGGCCTGCGGCTGGCGGGGGCGGATCAGATCGTCGGGGTCGATCTGAACGATGACAAGAAGGCGATGGCGACCAAGTTCGGCATGACCGATTTCGTCAACCCGTCCAAGGTCGAGGGCGATCTGGTGGGCCATCTGGTCGAGCTGACCGGCGGCGGCGCCGATTACACCTTTGACGCCACCGGCAACGTGCAGGTGATGCGCACGGCGCTGGAATCGGCACACAAGGGCTGGGGCGAATCGATCATCATCGGCGTGGCGCCGGCGGGGGCCGAGATCTCGACGCGGCCCTTCCAGCTTGTCACCGGCCGGGTCTGGCGCGGCACCGCCTTTGGCGGCGCCCGTGGCCGGACCGATGTGCCGAAAATCGTCGATTGGTACATGGACGGCAAGATCGACATCGACCCGATGATTACCCACACCATGCCGCTCGAGGACATCAACAAGGGTTTCGACCTGATGCACAAGGGCGAGTCGATCCGCTCGGTCGTGGTTTATTGATCCGGGCGGTGGGGTGAATCCCACCCTGCGCAAACGCGCATCGCCGGCCCCGGGCCGGCGATGCGCTGCGGCCTGCCCCCAAGTCATCCCGGACAGCGCCCGCGCCATGACGCTTTAAATTGACGCTGGCGGCGCTTGGCCTCATGGTCCGCGCATGTCAGATGATACCAATCTCCTCGCCGTCCTGATCGACGCCGACAACACCTCTCCGAAATACACCAAGGCAATCTTTGACGAGATCGCCTCGCTGGGCGAGGCCAGCGTGCGCCGCTGCTATGGTGATTTCTCGTCGCAGCAGATGGCCGGATGGTCGCGCGTGCAGGCCGAATTCGGGCTTGTCCCGCACCACCAGCCCGCCAATACCGTGGGCAAGAACGCCTCGGACATTGCGCTGGTGATCGATGCCATGGACCTGCTGCATACCGGCCGCTTCGACGGCTTCGTGCTGGTCTCTTCCGACAGCGATTTCACCCGCCTCGCCAGCCGCATCCGCGAACAGGGGCTGGCGGTCTACGGCATGGGCCAGCGCAAGACGCCGGATGCCTTCCGCAAGGCCTGCAAACGCTTCATCTTTCTCGAAAACCTCGGCGAGGAAGAGCCCCGCGAAACCCCCTCGAGCCGGCCGCTCGATGAGGCCCGCAACCTGATCTTCAAGGCGATGGAGGGGATCGAACAGGGCGACGAATGGTACACCCTGGGCCAGATCGGCCAGTTCATCATCGCCGCCAATCCCGATTTCGACACCCGTTCCTATGGCCACCGCAAGCTGAGCGATCTGGTCGCCCGGCTCAAGGTGTTCGAGACCCGCACGGGCCCCGGCAATCAGCTCATGGTGCGCCGCGTCGACTGACGCCTGACGGCCCGACCCGCCCGGCGCTAGGTGATCCGCCGCGCCATCATCACGCTGTGGCTGGCGCAATCCGGGTCTTCCGCCAGGAACCCGGTCAGCCGCAGCCCCAGCTCTTCGAGCAGCACGGCATACCCCGCCGGCGACAGGCTGGCGTGATAGACCGTGGCCGCGCCGACCGTGCCGCTGGCCTCGCCGGCCTCCGGCCCGGCGGTGAACAGCAGGCTGCCGCCGGGCGCCAGATGCGCCGCCATCCGGCGCAGCGTCTCGCGCTGTTCCGCCTCGGTCAGATGGAAGAAACTGTCCCAGGCGATGATCCCGTCGAAACGCTCGCCGAGATCGAGGCTGCGCATGTCGGCCTGGCGCCAGTCACCTTCGGGCCAGCGCTGCCGCGCGATGTCGAGCATGGCGCCGGCGAAATCCACCCCGGTCAGGGTAAACCCCTCGGCCATGAACCAGCGCGCGATCGGCTCGCCGGCACCACAGCCCAGGTCGAGCACTCGGCCGCCCTCGGGCAGGCAGGCGGCAAACCGCGCCAGCCAGCGGGCCTCGAAAAGACTGCGCGAGCGCTGCTCGTCATAGGCCGCGGCCTGGGCTTCATAGACCGCGCGGGTCTGGTCCGGATCTGCTTGCGTCATCGTCGAGGCTCCTTGAAACGAAAACGGGCGAGGCCCTGCCCCGCCCGCCTGGGTCGGTCTTACACCGTTCAGACCGTGCCGCCCAGAGAGCCTTCGAGCTGGGCCATTTCCTGGCCGCCGGCCATCAGATCCTGCAATTGTTCGGGCGAGATTTCGCCGCGCTGCGCGGTGCCCAGGGTCTTGCCCCGGTTGAGCACGGTAAAGCGGTCCCCCACTGCCAGCGCATGGCGCACGTTGTGGCTGATGAAGACCACGCCGATGCCCTGCTTGCGCACCTTGTCGATGGTCGCCAGCACGTTCGAGGTCTGGCGCACGCCCAGCGCCGAGGTCGGCTCGTCGAGGATCAGGATCTTGGCCCCGAAATGCACCGCCCGGGCAATCGCCACGGTCTGACGTTCGCCGCCGGAAAGCGTGCCCACCGCCTGATCCGGCGCGCGCAGGTTGATCCCCATCTGCCGCATCTCGGTCATGGTGATCTCGTTCATCCGGGCCACGTCCATGCGCTTCAGCGGCCCGCGCCCGATGGTCGGTTCGCGTCCCATGAAGAAATTGCGCGTCACGCTCATCAGCGGGATCATCGCCAGATCCTGGAACACCGTGGCAATCCCCGCCTCCATCGCATCGCGCGGCGAGGAGAAATCCATCGTCTTGCCTTCGAACAGGATCTCGCCATGGGTCGGCTTATGGACCCCCGACATGGTCTTGATGAAGGTCGATTTTCCGGCGCCGTTGTCGCCCAGAAGGCAATGGCACTCACCCGGCTTGACGTCAAAGCTGACACCGGCGAGCGCGATGATATTGCCGAAGTGCTTTTCGATGTCCTTCATCTCGACGATCGGCGCGGCATTGTTGGGCGCATCGCCGTGGTGGAACTTGGTATCCTCGGTCATTTTACCGTTCTCCCGTGACGCGCTTGCGGTTGGCGTTGTTGAACAGGACCGCGATCAGCAGCATGCCGCCCAGGAAGACCTGGAACCAGTCCTGATCGAAATCGGTGTAGGTCAGGCCGATCACCACCATGCCGAAGATGATCGAGCCAAAGAACGCGCCGATGGCCGAGCCGTAGCCGCCGGTCAGCAGACAGCCGCCGATCACCGCGGCGATGATCGCCTCGAATTCCTTTTGAAAGCCCCGGCGCGAGTCGGTCGAGCCGGCGTCCATCACCGTGATGATCGCCACCAGCGCCGCACAGCAGGCGGTGACCATGAAGAGCGAGATCTTGACCCGGCGCACCGGCACACCCGAATTGGTGGCGGCGTTGCTGTCACCGCCGGCGGCAAAGATCCAGTTGCCGGCGGGCGTGCGCAGCAGCACCCAGGTCGCCAGAAGCGCGATGATCACGAACCAGATGATCTCGATCGGCAGGCCCGGCACCTTGGGATTGCCGTTCTTGAAGGTCTCGACGATGCCCTTTTCGGCCAGCCAGGCGAACAGCCCGCCAAAGGCGTCGCCGGAAAAGAACGGCGCCAGCCAGTCGCCTTCGGTGGCATCGCGCACGCCGCGCAGCTGGGTCGAACCGCCGGTGGCCAGCTTGAGCCCGACCAGCGACAAGCCGCGCAGGATGAAGAGGAAGGCCAGCGTCACGATGAAAGACGGCAGGCCCGAGCGGATCACGATAAAGCCGTTGATCGATCCGACGCAGGCGGCAAAGACAAAGGTCGCCGGAATGGCAATCACCAGCGGCAGGCCGAAGGTCACGGTCGCGGCGGCAAAGAACAGACCGGCAAAGGCCACCATCGAACCGATCGACAGGTCAAATTCGCCGCCGATCATCAGGAGCGCCGCACCGATGGCCAGAATGCCGAGCTGGGCGGCGGGGGTCATGAAGTTGATGATCCCCGAGGTGGTGAACATCGCGGCGTCGGCAGTTGCCAGAAAGAACACCGTGACAAGGATGACCCCCGCAATCGCGCCCAGCTCGGGGCGCTTCATGATGCGGGCGCCAAGACCCTCGGATTTGAGCCGTTCATCGACGGCGGGCGAACTGTCGGACATGATTTCCTCCTGAGACCTGCGAATACAAGGGGGCCGTGGCGCGGCACACGCCACGGCCCCCATCGTTCGCAATCGAAAAATTGCGGATTAACGGATGCCCTGAGCCGACAGCTCGATCGCCTGACCGGCCTTTTCCTGGGTGACCAGGTTCGGACCCGAGGGCACATTGCCACCCGGCATCAGGCCGTATTTGGCGTTGTTGGCCAGGAACACGACCGGCAGGTAGCCTTGCAGGAACTGCTGCTGATCGATGGCGAAGGCCGCGTCGCCTGCGGCGATCGACTCGAGAAAGTTGGCCGAGAGGTCGAAGGATGCGACGTTGACATCGCGGCCCGAGGCCTTGGCCGCCGCCAGCGAGGGCTCGCCCGCGAGGCTGGCCCCCAGTGCCATCACCGTGTCGACATCTTCGTTCGAGGCCAGTGCCGCCGAGACCTTGGATTCGATTTCCGCCGGGTCGTTGCCGGTGGGCAGAACCTCGACCGAGCCGCCAAAGCCCTCTTCGAAGCCCGAGCAGCGCAGATCGAGCGCCACGTTGCCGACCTCGTGGTTGACGCAGATCGCGGTGGTGCCGCCCATTTCGGCCAGCTTCGCGCCGGCCGCCTTGCCGGCGTCGAATTCCGACTGGCCGACATGCAGCGCCGCGCCCAGTTCGGCGGCGACGTCAGAGCCGGAGTTCATCGAGATCACCGGAATGCCGGCCTGGGTCGCGCGCATGATCGACGGCCCGAGCGCGTCGCCATCGGGGATCGAGACGACGATGCCGTCGGGTTCCTGGTTGACGGCGGCGTCGATCAGCTGGCTCATCGCCACCATGTCGAAGGTTTCCGGGGCGCGGTATTCCACATTGGCACCGGTATGCTGTGCGGCAAGGTCCACGCCGTTTTTCACGACCGACCAGAACGGGTCGTTCGCCTGGCCGTGGCTGACGACGATGATGTCCTGCGCCAGCGCGGGCGCGGCCATGCCGACGGCCGCGGCAAAGGCTGCGGTTTTCAGAAATTTGGTCATGAGTCCTCCCTTTGACCTGATCGGGGGATTTTCCCCTCGGTTTTCCCGGCCCTCGCCGGCGGCCCATTCCGCCCCTCTCCGGCAAAATGGAATGTTTATTCCACTACTCTCGAATCGGACGCAAAGTCAACTCCGTTGACGCAAGGCGCTGACCGATACCGCAAGCGCCGTGGTCAGGGTGGTCGCGGCATTCAGCGCCCTGAATCCGATCACCTCGTCCTCGCGCACGATCAGCACCTCGCGGGCGCTTTCGACCAGCGGACAGGCCCCGGAATCCGTGAGGCCGAAGACCGTGACGCCCCGTGCAGACGTCGCCTTGGCCAGCCGCAGCGTCTCGTCCGAAAACGGTGCAAAGGTAACCGCGAACAGCACGTCTCCCGGCAACACGGCGCCGTGCCCCTCGATCATGCCGGCCTTGAAATGCACGCTGGCGGGAACCCCCATCTTTTCGAACAGATACCCCATGTTGCTGACCACCGAAAACGCGCGCCGCAGGCCGACCAGATGGATCACCCGCGCCTCGGCCATGCCGCGTGCAATCCGGTCAAGCCGGTCGCTGGTCACGGTATTTGACAGCGAAAGCAGTGATTTATGGCCAGCCTCGGCGAAATCGGCCAGCAAGCGCCCGGTTGAGAGCTCGCGCTCTTCCGACAGGTTGGCCAGCCGCGTGTCATAGGTCGGCCGGAAATCCGTGAACTTGGAACGCAGCAGGTCCTGCATCTCGGAATAGCCGGAAAAACCCACCGCCTGGCAAAACCGCATGTAGACCGATGGCGCCACCCCGACGGCCTGCGCCATCTCGGAAACGGTGGAGACCGCGATCAGATGCAGATGCCGGCGGGTAAAGCTGGCGCATTGCTTTAGCCGCTTGGGCATATCCTCCAGCCGGTCGTCGAGCCGTTCCAGCAATTCGGACACGCTCTCCGGCGCTTTCAGTACCTCGGCAGGCTTGTTCATGGGGGCTCCTCTCCTTCCGGGTCACATTACCCGAACCGCGACAAAATGGAACAAAAATTCCCGAATGCGCCTTATGGATGAATAATCAAGGATTTACACGCCACGCTGCGGGCCAATGGCACAGCATCGCCGTGAGGGAGCGATCCGGCAAGCTGCCGGCGCCGTATGGTGCGTCGATTGTCCGCTTGTACTTTGTATCCAATCGCATACAATTGCGTACATATCGAGTCCCCGCCGCCAACCCGCAGGAGCCGCCCCTTGTCCGACGTCGTAACCACGCTCTCCGCCACCCGACGCCGGATTCTGACTTTTGCGCTGGCCGCGTTCGGCACCGTGCTCTTTCTGGCGCTCGGCCTGCCGCTGCCCTTCCTCTTCGGGCCGATGGCAGCCTGCCTGATCGCGGCTCTGGCGCATGTACCGATCAAGGGGTTCGGCCAGGTGTCGCTGGCCGCGCGCACCATCCTCGGCGTGGCGGTGGGCGCCTCGATCACTCCGGCGCTCTTTGCCGAGCTGCCGCGCATGGTGACCTCGATCGCGCTGGTGCCGCTGTTCATCGCGGTGATCGCCCTGGTCGGCGTGCCCTATTTCCGCCGGGTCTGGGGCTTTGACGCGCCAACCGCCTATTACGCAGCGATGCCGGGCGGATTGCAGGACATGGTGATCTTTGGCACCGAGGCGGGCGGCGATCCGCGCGCGCTTTCGCTGGTGCATGCCACGCGGGTGCTGATCATCGTGACCCTGGCACCAATCATCCTGACCTATGGATATGGCGCCGGGCTGACCAATCCGATTGGCGCTCCGGCCTCGGAGCTGCCGGTGCAGGAACTTGCGCTGATGGCCGCCGCCGCCTGGATCGGCTGGAAAGGCGGCGCGCGCATCGGCCTCTTTGGCGCCTCGATCCTCGGGCCGCTGATCCTGACCGCCCTGCTCTCGCTCTCGGGGCTGATCCACGCCCGCCCCCCGCGCGAGGCGATCCTGGTGGCGCAATTCTTCATCGGCTGCGCCATCGGCGTGCATTTCCTCGGTGTCACCTTCCGCGAACTGAGGCGCGTGGTGGTCGCCGGTGTGGGCTATGTCGCATTGCTGGCGCTGCTGGCGACCGGCTTTACCGCGCTGGCCACCCGGCTCGGGCTGGCCCACCCGGTCGAGACCTTCCTTGCCTTCGCGCCGGGCGGCCAGGCCGAAATGACCGTCCTCGCCATCGTCTCCGGTGCCGACCTGGGCTTTGTCATCACTCATCACCTGACGCGGATCATCCTGGTGATCCTCGGGGCGCCGATTGTCGCCGGGCTCATCCGCCGGCGCTCGTGAGCCCCGGCGGGGGTCAGGCGGTCACCAGCCCGGCAACCGATGTGGTCTGCGCGCGGCCCGCGACATAGACTGCCTCGACCGCCCGGTCATCGCCCATGATCTGAAGGATGAAGAGCTCTTCCGACAGGCTCTGCGCCGCCTCGGCCCGCAGCGCCATCGCCTCGGTCGCGGCCGGGTTCAGCACCACCACATCGGCCTCGGTCCCGGGCTCCAGCGTGCCGATCCGGTCCTCCAGCCCCAGCGCCACCGCATTGCCGCGCGTGATCCAGTGAAAGGCCGCCAGCGGATGCAGTTTCTGGCCCTGCAATTGCAGGATCTTGTAGCCCTCGTTCAGGGTTTGCAGCATCGAATAGCTGGTGCCGGCCCCGACATCGGTGGCGATCCCCGCCGCGATGCCGCGCGCCCGCAGGCCGGCATCGTCGAACAGGCCGGAGCCAAGGAACAGGTTCGACGTCGGGCAGAACACCGGCTTGGCACCGGTCTCGGCCAGCACCTCGATCTCGCGCGGCTCGAGGTGGATCGAATGGCCGAGCAACGTCTTGGCATGCAGCAGGCCAAAGCGTTCGTAGACACCGAGGTAATCCGGTGCCTCGGGGTAGAGCGCGCGGGTAAAGGCGATCTCGTCGCGGTTCTCGCTCAGGTGGGTCTGCACGTGGCAATCGGGGTGTTCCGCCACCAGCGCGCCGGCGAGCTCCAGCTGAGCCGGGCTCGAGGTGATGGCAAAGCGCGGCGTGATGGCATATTCCGCCCGCCCCCGCCCGTGCCAGCGCGCGATCAGCGCCTTGCTCTCGTCATAGCCCTGCTGCGCCGTGTCGGTCAGCCCTTCGGGGGCATTGCGGTCCATCATCACCTTGCCACCGATCATCCGCATGTCGCGCCGCGCGGCCTCGGCAAAAAAGGCCTCGGCCGACGCGGGATGAACCGAGCAGAAGGCCACCGCCGTGGTGGTGCCATGGCCGATTAGCAGGTCATAGAACCGCGCCGCCATGGCAGCGCTGTGCGCGGGGTCGGCAAAGCCGGTTTCGGCCGGAAAGGTGTAATTGTTCAGCCAGTCGAGCAGCTGTGCCCCCCAGGAGGCGATCACCTGCACCTGCGGAAAATGGATGTGGCTGTCGATGAAACCGGGCAACAGCAGGCAGGGCCGATGATCGACAAGCGTGGCCCCCGGCGCACGGACGGCAATCTCGGCATATTCGCCCACCGCCTCGATCAGCCCGCCAGCCATCAGGATGGCACCGTCCGGGTGATAGCTGTAGGCCTCGGTGTCGCTCTCGTCCGCCGGCGCGGCGTGAAAGGTCAGCACGCGGCCGCGCAGCAGCGTCTTGTCACATGTCTGAAGCATCGTCTCTGTCTCGTTTCTCGTATGGGCGCGGGCCATGCCTGGGAGAGATGCAAGGCATGGCCCGCGCGGTGGCGGCCCTTTGGAGGGAGGGCCGTCTACTCGGCCGGCGTCCCCTGGCCATTGCTCAGCGGCAGCGCATCCTCGGCGGGTTCATCCTGGCTGTGGAACCGCGGGTAGATGAACAGGAAGCCGGCGGCGATCAGGTAGCCCATCGACACCGGGTTGAAATCCGGCCAATGCAGGCTGGCGCCGTGGATCACGCCAAAGAGCGACATTACCGCCGCCGCCAGGGCAAAGCCGCCGGCATTACGGAACCGCCCGTCGATCACCGAGGCGACAATCGCCCCCCAGATCAGCCCGGTCAGGATCGCGCCCTGCGAAAGCGCCAGATGGCCCTGGAAATGCGCGCCCTGTTGCAGGAGTGCGGCGGTCAGCGCCTCGTCCCCCAGCCGCGGCAGCCCCTCGACCCCCGAGGCGCCCAGCGCGCCCATCAGCGAGCCCCATTTGACCATCAGAAAGGCCGAGACATGCGGCATCATGGCGATCGTCACCGCTGCCATATGCGCCGGCTTGACCGATTGCGCCGTGTTGGTGATCAGCGACAAGGCCACGAAGACCAGCACAGGCGCGGCAGCGGCCACCGGGATGAGATCGTTGAGGAAGGCCAGCAGGCCAAAGATCGCCGCCACCGGGATCACCACCGCGACGCCGATGATATAGCCGGAATGCGCCCCCATCCGCTTGTAGGCCGGGTGGCCGATATAGGCGGTGGTCGGGAACGGCGAGCCAAAGAGCGCACCGATCATCGTGCCGACGCCATCGGTCACCTGGCAGGTGGCAACAGGGCAATGATCGCCCGCCGCTTCGGCGCTTTCGACGTTGTTCATGGTTTCGATGAAGTTGTAGATCTGCACCGGCACCAGCACCAGGAACAGCTCCGGGTTGGCAAAGAGGTGCTGGATGCCGGCGATCAGGTCACCGACATAGGGCAGCGGCGGATAGAAGCCGACGCCGGCAAAGCTGATCTTTGCCTCACCGATCGACAGTGCCACCAGGGTGCCGACGATCAGTGCCAGAAGGCCCGCCGGGATGTTGAACGGCAGCCGGAAGCGGCCGACCAGCCCCCAGAGGATGATGATCATCGAGGCAAAGCCCACAAAGGGGTTCTCGAACACCGTGGCCAGCGGCACCGTGCCGATGAAGACCAGCGCAATGCCGCAGAGCGTGCCGAGCATGCCGGCGCGCGGGGTGACCCGCTTGAGCCAAGGGCCGACGATGGCCCCCATGGCGGCGACGATGCCGCCCATGAAGCCCGCGCCGATGCCGACTTGCCAGGCCAGAACCGGGTCGTTCGTCGCCCAGTAGATCGGGCCGATGACGCCGAACAGATAGACAAACATCACCGGCGTCGAGATGCCGTAGGGCAGCGCCGTGACGTCGCGCCCGGTCTTTTCCGCCGCGCGTTTGGCCAGCCAGACATAGACCGCGATGCCGGCGATGATCGCCACCGCCGCGCCCGGCACGATGCGGCCAAAGACGATCTCGGCCGGCATCTGAAAGACGAACTGACAGATCCCGGCCAGCACCATCAGGTTGATCAGGTTGTCGGTGAACAGTGCCCAGAAGGCGCTGAAATCGCTGCGTGAAACCAGCTTGTAAGTGTAACTCCCATCCCGCATGGGGACCTCCTCCTTTGAAAGCGCAACCCCGGCCGCTCCTCTTCGGCCATGGGCGCGCGTGCTATTGCGCCGCGATCAGCGGTGCATTGCCCCGGTGCGGGGCCTCTGCGGCAGTTTCAGAGGTCAGCGCCGCGATCACGTCTGCCACCACGAAGGCGGCGATCACGGCTGGCCGCTTGTCGCGGCTGCCGCCTGCCCCGATGGGGCAGATGAGTTCTTCGATGGTCAGCCCATCGCAATGTTTCAGGCACCATCCGCGGAACTTCGCCCGCTTGGTGGCAGAGCCGATCAGCCCGACATAAGCCGCGTCACCGCGCTCCAGCGCCGCCGAAGCCAGCAGGAAATCCAGCCCGTGGTCATGGGTCAGCACCACAAAGGCGCTGCCCGGCGGCGCCGTCATGATGTCGATCTCGGGGATCGCGCTCTGGCGTTTCTCGACCGCGGCACTGCATTGCGCCAATTCCCCGGCCCGCTGGTCGATCAGCACGGTCCTGACCGGCAGATGCTGAAACAGGTTCGCCAGTTCGCGCCCGACATGGCCGGCGCCCAGGATATGCACCGCCGGTTCGGCCGCATCCTGCGCCTCGGCATCGGCCAGCGCCGCTGTCTTGTCGCTCTCGCGCATCCGGTGCAGCGCCAGTTCGACCCGTCCGCCGCAGCATTGGCCGATCTCCGGCCCCAGCGGCACGTCGAGCACCTGCGCCAGATCGCCGGCCGCCAGCAGCGCCCGTGCCGCCTCGATGGCGATGTGCTCCAGCCGGCCGCCGCCGATGGTGCCGCAAAGCGCCGCCTCGGTGACAAACATCTCGGTCCCCGCCTCGCGCGGCGAAGAGCCTTTCACCTCAGTCAGCCGCACCCGGACCACCGGATCGGCGGCGAGGAAGTCGCGGAGTTTCGCAGCCAGCGGCATCACTTGTCCCCCCGCAGCCGCTCCACCGCCATCAGCACGCGTTCGGGGGTGGCCGGCGCATCGAGCCGCGGGCATTCGCGGTAGTCGGCGACGCTCGCCACGGCCATCGACAGCGCTTCCAGCACCGAAATGCCCAGCATGAACGGCGGCTCGCCCACGGCCTTGGACCGTTTGATGGTGCGTTCCGGGTTCACCGACCACTCGGCAAGACCCACATTGAAGATGCGCGGCGCGTCCGAGGCCAGCGGGATCTTGTAGGTCGAGGGCGCATGGGTGCGCAGCCGGCCTTGCTTGTCCCACCACAGCTCTTCGGTGGTGAGCCATCCCATGCCCTGGATGAAGGCGCCTTCCACCTGCCCCTTGTCGAGCACCGGGTTCAGCGAGCGGCCGACGTCATGCAGGATATCGGTACGCTCGACCCGGTATTCGCCGGTCAGCGTGTCGACCGAGACCTCGGAGCAGGACGCACCATAGGCGTAGTAATAGAACGGCCGGCCACGTCCGGCAGCGCGATCCCAGTAGATATCGGGCGTCTTGTAGAAGCCCGCCGCCGAGAGATGCACCCGCGCCATGTAGGCCGCCTTGACCAGAGCGTCGAACCCCATGACCTCGTTGCCGACCTTGACCGCATTCGGCAGGAAGATGACCGCGGCGGGGTCCACCTCCCATTTGTCCGCCGCGAACTCTACCAGCCGCGCCTTGATCTGCTCGGCCGCGTCCAGCGCCGCCATGCCGTTCAGGTCGGAGCCGGACGAGGCCGCGGTGGCCGAGGTATTGGGCACCTTCTCGGTGGTGGTCCTGGTGATCTTGATCCGGGTGATATCCACCTGGAAGGCATCCGCCACCACCTGCGCCACCTTGGTGTTGAGCCCCTGCCCCATCTCGGTGCCGCCATGGTTCAGGTGGATCGAACCATCCGAATAGACATGGATCAGGCTGCCGGCCTGGTTGTAATGCGTGGCGGTAAAGGAGATGCCGAATTTCACCGGGGTCAGGGCAATGCCGCGCTTGAGGAAGCGGCTCTGCGCGTTGAACTTCAGGATCGCCTTGCGACGGGCCTGATAGTCGGCGCTCTTTTC
>Ga0126341_1000204_pt1 | contig 12669 bp, 7 predicted proteins | sample OrbTmetagenome_FD_97057 | JGI IMG/M metagenome (GOLD analysis project Ga0126341, IMG submission 97057) | Coral microbial communities from Florida Keys, Florida, USA - Orbicella T D metagenome | ecosystem: Host-associated > Invertebrates > Cnidaria > Coral | place: Florida Keys, Florida, USA... | reverse complement strand
TATCGACGAGGGCAATGCGGGCATGCGGGTGCCCCTGACATCGTTGATCGTATTACCGGCGGCGATGGACGAGAACCTCGACGGCGTAAAGTTCCTATGGGAACAGGGTGACCGCACCGGCGGCAATGCGACCATGATCGTACACGGACTGGAGGAGAATCGAATCGCAGGCACGATTGCGGCGAACCTGCGTAGTGAAAAGAAATATGAAGACGGCTACCTCCGGATCGAGGTAGGCGCGACCTTCGTGGCACTGCGAGGCATGCGTTCCTGCCAGGGGCAGTATTGAGTGGCCTGTACAGGAATTTGACGCTGAAACAGGTCAGGGGCTCCCTGTTGGGGTACGGGGTTTAGTCTCCATGATTGGGGGCTAACAAGTAAGGCCGCACGAGTGCGGCCTTTTGTTACGATTTGGCTCCGCCTGCTGGGCTCGGCGGCCCATTGACGCAAGGCCTCACCAAAACTCTGCGGCCTTTCCCGATGCTGGAACTGACACTCTTCCCCGTTCCCCGCCTCTTCACATTGCAGGTCCCACTGGTCCGGATTTTCCGGCTCGACGCCCTGGGTGTGGCCCCCGGCTTGCACATTGGTCGCCGCCATGCCCGTCAACTGGTCCAGCAGTTCCAGCATGCCTGGATCCAGTGCGTTGCCGTGCACGATTGGCGCACCCTCGGCGTACAGATTGAAAAAGGCCGCGTCGCCGAAGTAAGTGCCGGTGAGATCGCCGCTCACTTCAGCGAACATCGTGCACCGGTTGAACTTACGCGTGAGGACTATACTGACTTCGCACTGCATGCCGGCGTACTGATCCGGTTCGTATACCGTGTTCCAGTTGATAATCGGGTTGTTTCCCTCCCCCGTGAACCACACGGCCAATACACGTGCTTGCGTTCCCGCGGGTAGCAAGCGCCTGAAGCGAGATCCGTGGAAGCTCCCCGGATACTGTTCGTCCATTTCGGATTCCGAAAGGCTCATCGCGTTGATCGGAGCCTCCACCACGCGCAGGCCGTGCAGCGGACACATATTCCGAGGCCCCTCGATGGCGACCATCACCTCCATCGGCCCGGCGCCGCGGACCACCGCCAGCATTTTTCGCGCGTATAATCCCCGGAGCGTTTGCGGCGCACCATTGATTTCCCCTTCATACTGGCGAACTTCGAAGTCTTCCGGGTACTGCAGCTGGTAGCGCCAGACGCGCTCCTGCTCCTCTTGGGGCAGCTCATGCAGTTCATGGTAGTCAGGCAATCCGATCATGGTCTCAACCGGCTGCGCCACGCCTGTGCCAGCCCCCACCGCTGCGTATGCAATCGCCAGGATCGCGAAAAGCGCTGGACGGTAATTGAGTCGTTTGGGATGGAACAGGATAGCGGCCATGACATTTCCCCCCGGGGACGGCCCGCCTGCCAGCCAGGCAGCAGGAATCCCGCTGCACCGCGATGCCCTGGGCATAGTGCAGACTTAAGCCTCCTGAGCGTAGTCGCCCTCATCTACTTTGTCGACTGAACCGGCCTACCCGTTGGAGCTTCCAGCCTCAGGAAGCACGCCGCCAGCAGTGCCGCCAGGGCGAGGGCTATTGCCGATCATATCTTCCCACCGTACTGTGGCCTGTCCGCCGCCAGCAAAATCATCTGGGGGTGCGTGACGAAGGTCGCGCGCTGGATCCCGCGCTGCCACATCAGGCGACGGGAGGGCGTCCAGCTTTTTTCCAGTTGCGGTTCGGTGTCGAATTCAGGCTCGCCATACCATTCACGCATGCGATTCATCACCGCCTCCACGTCACCCTCGTAAAAAAGGGTCATGTTGCGCAGCCGTTTGTCTTCGGCGGGCGCTTCGATATCCAGGGTGTGGACCGGCTGGCCGGCAATCTTGAACGTCGACGCTTGCAGTTTCTCCGGAGCACAGCTCTTGGCGCCCTTGGCGAGATCGCAGGCGGTGAAGTTACAGCGCGATTTCAGCCCGCCGACATTTCTGCGTGCCTGAACGGGCACACAGGTACCCCCCAGGGCCTCAGCGCGCGCCAACGCCTCGCGCATCGTCAGGTTGGTGTGCAGCGCCTCGAGCACAAAAGGCTTGTCTTCGGCTAGACCCGGGGCGGACATTACCACGAGCAATACAAAAAGAAGCGTGCGGAACCGTATTCTCACTTTCAACTGTCCGTGTATATGGCCTGCGGAACGGCACGTGAATCGCTCGAACCGCGATATCAGCTTATAGCAGTGGGCACAAAGCTCAAGAGGAGCGATGCGCCCCCGCTGGCGATATCTTTATCGCGGTCTCTGCACCCCGGCATATCGTGTAGGAAAAAAGTTTTCTCGCCTGTCATATAGACCCTTTCCAGGAGCCACCAACACATAAGCTGGGCGCAAACCGTCCGCTGCAGGCCGCGCCCGGCCCGGACCCCAACGGTGGATTGCCCCGCCCGGAGGAATCTGCAAGTATCTGGTTATAAAGAGATAACAGGATTTATCATGAAAAACTCAAGGCTCTCATCGCTGCTGTTTTCTTCCCTGCGCCGGCTGGCCGCCTCGACTGGCTTGGCCGCGATTCTCGGCCTCGCCCTCGCGGCAGCTGCCCCGCCGGCCTCAACCCAGCCCTCCTTCATCGCCTTCGAGAGCGGTCACGTACGACCCGTGGCGATAACGCCGAACGGCAAGCGCCTCGTTGCAGTCAACACCCCAGACAACAGTGTGGAGGTGTACACCGTTGCTTTCGGCGGCTACCTGGTGCCACTGCATTCCATCCCGGTGGGCATGGAGCCGGTGGCAGTGGCCCCCTACTCTGACTCCGAAGTCTGGGTGGTCAACCACCTGTCCGACAGCGTGAGTGTTGTTGACATCGATACGGGCGAGGTAACGCGCACACTCATCGTGGGCGATGAGCCCCGCGACATCGTATTTGCCGGCACCGGCGGCAACCGCGCGTTTATTACCACCGCGCACCGCGGCCAGCACCGGGAGGACTCCTCCATCGCCGCCGTGCCCGGCGCGGGGGACCCGCAGCTCACCACGGAAGGTATCGGACGCGCCGACGTGTGGGTGTTCGATGCCACCAACACCGGCTCCACCCTGGGCGGCACGCCCCTGGAGATCCTGAGCTTCTTCGCCGATACACCGCGCGCGCTGGCGGTCTCCGCCGATGGCAATACCGTGTATGCCGCCGCGTTCAAGTCCGGCAACCAGACAACCTCGATCAGGGAGGGCCTGGTCCCCGACGGTTTCGGCCCAAACGGCGTGCCCGGGCCGTCGGACAACTGCTGGCAGGACGATCCCGACCCCGACTGTGAAGAGCAGGTGGCCGCACCCGAGGTGGGTATTATTGCGAAGTTCAACGGCACGAACTGGGTCTCATCCAGCGGCGCAATTGTAAACTCGCTGGTACGCCTGAGCCTGCCGGATCACGATGTGTTTTCTATCGACGCCAACACGCTGGCTGCAGGTTCCGTGGTCGAGTACGACCACGTGGGCACGATCCTGTTCAACATGGCGGTAAATCCGGTAAGCGGCAGGGTCTACGTAACCAACACCGAATTGCCCAACCACATCGATTTCGAGGGCCCGGGCGTCCACGGGGGCAGCACAGTTCAGGGCCGCCTCTCTGAGTCGCGCATCACCGTGCTGAACCCCGGCACCGGCGGCGTCGACCCGCAGCATCTCAACCAGCACATCGACTACAGCCAGCTGCATACCGATCCCGCGGCGGACCACGCGGCGATCGACGCGCAGGCGGCGCACAGCCTGGCCACACCGCTGCAGCCCGTGGTATCCAGCGACGGCAGCACGCTGTACGTGGCCGCCTTCGGTTCGGGCAGGATCGGCGTCTTTGACACCGCCGATATCGAGGACGCCAATTTCGAGGCGAACTTTGATCCCACCGCCGAGAGCGGCAACTATATCGACGTGGGCGGCGGGCCCAGCGGCATGGTGCTGGACGAGGCCAACAATCGCCTCTATGTCATGACCCGCTTCGGCAACCAGCTTGAAGTGATCGACCTGTCTACCAACAACACGGTGGAGACGCATGCACTGCCGAACCCCGAGCCGCAGTCCGTGATCGACGGACGCCCGTTCCTGTACGACGCGAACCTGACCTCGGGGAACGGAGAGGCATCCTGCTCCAGCTGTCACATCTTCGGCGCCATGGACCAGCTGGCCTGGAACCTGGGCAACCCGGACGATCACGTCACCACCAATACCCAGCCCCACGCCAACTCGGGGTTCGCCGAGGACTTTCACCCCATGAAAGGCCCGATGACTACCCAGACCTTGAAGGGCATGGCCACTCATGGTGCGTTGCACTGGCGCGGTGACCGCGTCGACGGTTTTTTCGGCTTGGACTCCTGCGCGGAGCCCACCGGCGCGCTCTGCTCGGAGGATCACTCTTTCAATAACTTCATCGTCGCCTTCGAAGGCCTGGTGGGCAAGCACGGCACTATCTCCACGCCCGATATGCAGCTCTTCACAGACTTCATACTGCAGGTGATGTTGCCGCCCAACCCGATCCGCGGCCTGGACAATGTCGGCAGTGCGGCGGCAGAGGCCGGTGAGACGCGCTTCTTCGGCGCGACCACGGACGGTGTCAATAACTGCGACGGCTGCCACACCACCGATCCGGCAAGCGGCTTCTTCGGAACCGGCGGTGAGCAGAGCAACGAGGGCGGTACACAGCAGTTCAAAATCCCCCACATGCGCAATATGTACGACAAGATCGGCATGTTTGGCATACCGCCACTGGCGCACCAGGGTGACCAGATCCGCGGTTTCGGCTTCGCGCATGCGGGCTCTGTTGACACGCTCTTCAATTTCCTGAGCGCATCCGTTTTCACCTTGAATAACACGGAGCAGGCTAACATCGAGGCGTTCTCTCACGAGTTTCACACCGATCTCGCGCCCATCGTCGGTCAGCAGGTGACGCTGGATACCACAAACTTCGCGGCGGTCAACCCGCGCATCGACCTGATGATCACCCGTTCCACGGCCAGTTTCGATTCGCTCATGCTCGGCGGGTCGGTCACCGAGTGTGACCTGATTGCCAAGGGCACGTTCGACGGCGCACCGCGCGGCTGGCTGCGCCAGCCCGACGGTACCTTCCTCTCAGATGTGGGAGATACACTCTCCAACTCTGAACTTCGCGCGCTGATCAATACGGAGGGGCCGGTTACCTACACCTGTGTGCCTCCAGGCTCCGGTGAGCGCATGGCCATCGACCGCGACGAGGATGCGGTGCTCAACGGGCTCGACAACTGTCCCACGGCGGCAAACGTCGGCCAGGGGGACAGCGACGGTGACGGCATCGGCGACGCCTGCGACGGCGTCGTCGGCCTCGACACCGACAATGACGGAATCGCCAACGACGTCGATAACTGCCCGCTGGTACCGAACCCCGGCCAGGAAGACACCGACAATGACGGGACGGGCGACGCCTGCTTCATCAACGGCTGCTAGTGCCTACAGCGCTGTCCGCGCGACCCGTTCCGGGCGACATCGGGGCCGGCAGCTTCAGCCCGGCAGGTACTTGTCGGTAACAGCGCCCTCGGACGCCGAGGAGACGGTGTTTGCGTACTTTGCGAGCACACCGCGGGTGTAGCGGGAGTCGGGACGCCGCCATGCCCCCAGCCTCGCTTCCAGTTCGGCGGCCGGCAGTTTCAGCGACACCTCCATGCTCTGCGCATCGATGGAGATCTCATCGCCGTCCTGGACGACGGCAATCGGGCCTCCGTCCATGGCCTCCGGAGTAATATGGCCCACCACGAACCCGTGGCTGCCGCCTGAGAAACGACCGTCGGTAATAAGGGCGACCTTGTCGCCCAGTCCCTTGCCCATGACGGCCGAGGTCGGGCTGAGCATCTCGCGCATACCGGGTCCTCCGCGGGGGCCCTCGTAGCGAATCACGATGACATCGCCGCTAACCACCCTGTCATCGAGTATCGCCCGCAGCGCCTCCTCTTCCGAGTCGAATACCCTGGCGGTGCCGTTGAACTGCAGGCCCTCCTTACCGGTAATTTTCGCGACGGCGCCCTCCGGCGCCAGGTTTCCCCGCAATACCATCAGGTGGCTGTCGGGTTTTATGGGGTTGTCGAACTCGCGCACAATGTCCTGGCCTTTGTCGTAGGGGGGCACATCGGCAAGGTTCTCCGCCAGGGTCCTGCCGGTTACCGTGAGGCAGTCTCCGTGCAGCAGGCCCCGATCCAACAGCATCTTCATAAGTGGCTGTATCCCGCCGACGGCGATCAGCTCTGACATCATGTAGGCACCGCTGGGCCGCAGGTCGGCCAATACGGGCACCCGCCTGCCGATCTCACCGAAGTCGTCCAGCGAGAGATTGACCTCCGCCGCGTGTGCCATGGCCAGCAGGTGGAGCACGGCGTTGGTGGATCCGCCCAGCGCGATCACCACCGTGATCGCGTTTTCAAACGCTTCGCGAGTCATGATATCGGACGGCTTGATGTCCCGTTCCAGCAGGGCGAGCACCGCCTCCCCGGCCCGGATACAGTCATCGCCCTTGGCGGATGAAACCGCCTCCTGGGCGGAGGAGTCCGGCAAGCTCATGCCGAGCGCCTCGATCGCCGACGCCATGGTATTGGCGGTGTACATACCGCCGCAGGAACCCGGACCGGGAATCGCCGTTTCCTCTATCTGTTTCACCGCAATGGATGACAGGTCGCCCTTGGCGTGTTGACCGACAGCCTCGAACACGGAAATGATATCCGTGTGATCGTCCCCCGGCTGGATGGTGCCGCCGTACACGAACACGCTCGGTCGATTCAGCCGGGCCAGGCCGATGAGGCAACCCGGCATGTTCTTGTCGCAGCCGCCGATGGCGACAAGGCCGTCGAACCCTTCACACCCTGCCACCGCTTCGATGGAATCGGCGATCACCTCGCGGGACACCAGCGAGTACTTCATGCCCTCGGTACCGTTGGCGATACCGTCGGAAATCGTGATCGTATTGAAAATTACGCCTTTCCCGCCCGCCTGATCCACTCCCGCGCAGGCCTGTTCGGCCAGGTCGTTGATGTGCATATTGCAGGGAGTGACCATACTCCAGGTGGAGGCCACGCCCACCTGCGGTTTTTCGAAGTCGGCATCGGTGAAACCCACCGCCCGCAACATGGCCCGGGCGGGCGCCTTGTCGATGCCGTCAACTACCTCGGAGGAATACTTGCGTCTGTTGGTCATGGTGGTGTGTGCCGTCAGCAGAGAATGGGCGTAGGCCCCGGAAAGCGCCTGTGCGCCCCGGGGGAGTCAATTGCCCAAGTGTATGCTGTATCGGCCGGGTGCCGCTAGGGGTTCGGAACCTACTGTCCCTGGCCAGCCGAGAATCCCGGCACGCCATCGAACTCGTACAGGTGCTCGGTCTTCACGAACTCAATGCCCGCCGTCGCCAGCGCCTCCAGCAGTTCGATGATGGCTGCGGCACTCCCCAGCGTCCCGTCGCTGGCAAGGAATCGACAACGCCAGTGATCCGTGCACAGTGTTTGCGACTGGCCATTGGGCCAAACGCGCACGCCGCGGTTGGTGATCATGTTCAGCTCGGTCGATTTCCCCACTGCGTCCTGCAGGGCTTGCGCCAGCCATTCAGGTTCGGTCCTCGCCTGCACAAACACGTCGACGCCCACCAGCACCTTTTTCACCGGCGGGGGGTCCTCAACCTTGTTTACCTGGATAGGCCGCCGCGGGTAGCAACTGGCCTGGAGATGCCCCGGCGATTCACCGAGGCGTTCGATCACCGCATCGGCAAACTCGGCGGTACCGACCGGCTTACTGTGCAGGGAACGCTGGTGGACGTCTGCCGTGTGAACCCCGTCCTCGATGGCGCACAACCACGCATCGTGGATCAACTCGGCGGACTCACCCTCACCCAGGTGCGCGAGCATCTTGGCTGCGGCGAGAATGAGTCCGGACGGGTTGGCGATGTTCTTACCGGCGATGTCCGGTGCAGACCCGTGGATCGCCTCAAATACAGCCGCTTCGGATCCGATATTGGCAGAGGCCGCCATACCGACGGAGCCGGAAATTTCCGCCACAACATCGGAGAGCACATCGCCGTAAAGATTCGGCGTGACAATGACATCGAAGTCCTCCGGCCGAGCAGCGACCCGGGCGGTCCCGATGTCGATGATCAGGTGCTCCGCCTCGACGTCGGGATACTCAACCGCGATCTGGTCGAACACCTCGTGGAAGAGTCCGTCGGTCAACTTCATGATATTGTCTTTGGTCATACAGGTGAGCCGCCTGCGCCCCCGGGTGCGCACGTACTCGAAGGCGTAACGCACCACACGCTCGCAGCCCTGTCGCGACACAAGCTTGAGGCACTGCACGACGTCCTCGGTCTGGCGGTGTTCGATGCCTGCGTACAGGTCTTCCTCGTTCTCGCGGATCACGACCACGTCCATGCCCGGGTGGTGCGACGGGATGTAGGGAGTGTACGCCCGCACCGGACGCACGTTGGCAAACAGGCCCAGGGACTTGCGCAGGGTGACATTGAGGCTCTTCATGCCGCTGCCCTGGGGTGTTGTCATCGGGCCTTTCAGCAGAACCCTGTCACGGTTGAGCATCTCCCAGGCCTGCGGCGTAATACCCGAACTGGTGCCCTTCCGCCAGGCTTCCAGACCCAGATCGAGGCTGGTGACGGCTAAGGGAGCGCTCGCGGCCTCGAGGACGCGCAGTGTGGCAGTCATGATTTCGGGCCCGATGCCGTCGCCTTCGGCCACGCAAACCGGGTGAATGTAGCTGGGCGCTGCGACCCTCGCGGGACGCGAAGGGACCAGTGGTTCGAGACGTTCTATGGCAGTCATTTTCTCACCTCTCCTCGATCTGTTGTTCTCTCGTTGGCGTCGACCAGTGTACGGAGGCGCACCGTAAATAAAATTCGAATCTTCTAACCAAACACATCGAAAATACCGATGCCTGGCGCTTCTCACAAAATCCCCGGTCCCCGCGGGCGGCGCTGAGGCGCCCTGGCTGAAACATCGATAAAATCTGCGCGAAAGCGCATAAAAATCGGTTTGTTCGACGCTAAGCCCCGGTGCATAGTCTCGATCGCATGTGAAAGGGAGGAGTCATCATGAATTTCGACAAGTTGATGTCCGGTCTGGCCGGCAGCGGAGTCCTCGGGGGCCTCGCCGGGGGCGCGGTGAGCGGTGCGCTGATGAGCAACAAGAAGGCGCGGAAGACCGCAGGTACCGTGTTAAAGGTAGGTGGACTGGCCGCACTGGGCGGTATGGCGTGGAAAGCCTACCAGGATTACCAGGCCGAACAGAAATCGGCCGCCGGCGTACGGATGGCCGGCACCGCGCATGGAGCGCCCGCCGAACCGGACTGGCAGAACCTGCAGGGCAAGGGATTTGCCATCGACACCACGGACGCGGCCGTCGAGTCGCGAGCCCTGCTGCTCATCCAGGCGATGATAGCGGCGGCCTGCGCGGACGGCCACATGGATAATAACGAGCGGGAGAGGATAATGCAGCAGGTCACCGCCGCCGACCTCGAGCCCGATGAAAAAGCGCTGGTATTCGACACGCTGCACGATCCGCCGAGTCTTGTCGAACTCGGCCAGCGGGTCGATTGCTCTGAACTCGCGGCAGAGGTCTATCTGGCGTCCGCCCTGGCAATCGACCAGACCCAGGCCGAATCGGAGCTGTATCTCGCCGCCCTGGCCCACCGACTGGACATCCCCGAGGCCATGGTGCGGCAGATACACGCCCAGCTACCTCCACCGAGACTGGAAACTCAATCAATTCAGGGGGTTGCAGCACAAGTCTGATACTGGTCAGACAGCGCTCCGAGTGTCCGCGGGACGCCGGGGCGCCGACCGACATTCACTGGATACAGGGTACGCAGATTATTCGATCCGTACCGAGTGCCTGGACCTGCCCGGAAACGGAACCACCTGGCCGCTTTCGAGCATGGCGCCGAATACGTCGGCACTCTCCGGCCGGGAGAGCAGGAAGCCCTGGACGTAATGACAGCCCTCACTGCGTAAAATCGCGAGCTGCGACTCCGACTCGACGCCCTCCGCTATCGTGGCAATCTTCAACCGGTGCGCGAGTGCGATGACGCCGCGGACAAGCCTGTCGTCGTCGGGATTCTCGCCCAGTCCCGCGACAAAGCTCCTGTCGATCTTGAGCCGCTCGAAATGCAAACGGCGCAGCAGGCTCAGCGAAGAGTACCCCGTGCCGAAATCATCCAGCGAGAGAGTCATGCCCAGCGCTTTCAACCAGGCCAGCGTCTGTCCGGAGCGCGGATCGTCGGACAGCATGCTCACCTCGGTGAGCTCGAATTCGATGTCTGCTCCCTTGACGCCCGTCTCTGACATAATCCGCGTGACCTTGTCCTGGAATCCGAGGTCCACCAGCTGACGGGCAGACAGGTTTACAGAGATCCTGGGAATCTGCAGGCCGCGCTTCCTCCACTGCGCGATCTGCTCGCAGACCATCCGGAACACCCTCTCCCCCACGGGTACGATAAGCCCGGACTCCTCGGCCACCGGAATAAACTCGCCGGGAGGGACCTCCCCCAACTCTGCACTGTGCCATCGCAGCAGTGCCTCGGCGCCGACGAGCTTCTTTGTCTTGGTTGCAAAGATTGGCTGGAAGCAGATTACGAACTCCTCGCGGTTCAGGGCACGACGCAGCGCTTGCTCGATAGCGTGGTGACGCTCCTCGCTGGCGCTCAATTCGGCATTAAAGAACTCGTAACCTCCCCGGCGATTGCTCTTCGCGTTGGTCAGCGCCTGGTCGCTGCGGCGAATCAGCATATCCGCCGTAACACCATCTTCGGGACAGATCGCGATTCCGACGCTGGCACCGAGCTGGATTCGGTTGGACTCGACATAAAACGGTTCCATTAGCGCATCGATAATGCGCCTTGCCACCGTCGCCGCGTCCTGGGCCCCGGAGATGTCGGGCAGAAGAACCATAAATTCATCGCCCCCCAGGCGCGAGACGGTAATCACGTCGGCCTCTCTTCGCCCGGCAACGACCCTGTCGCTGAAACGCAGATTCTTCTGCAAACGCTCTGCCACCTCCCGCAGGATCTCATCACCCGCCGGGTGCCCATAACTGTCGTTGACCATTTTGAATCTATCGAGGTCCAGGGAGAGCAGGGCCGCGGTAGATCCTCCCTTTTCGGCCCGCGCGAGCGCCTGGCTGAGCAGGTCGTGGAATCGTCGGCGGTTAGGCAGGTTGGTCAAAGGATCCGTCGACGCCAGGAACTGCAGCATCTCCTCTCGCTCGCGTTCTTTCGTGACGTCCACTGACACCGCGACAATACCGTGGTCCAGCTCTTCGTGGTATCGGAAGGGCAACTTGATGGTCTTGAAGGTGACAGTCGCGTCGCCGGGATTCTCGAAAACGTCTTCACTGGTGCTGGACGCACCGCTATCCAGTACCACCCTGTCACTCTCCGTGATCGTCTTCGCAACCTGCTCGTCCTCGTGGAGTTCTGCAATCGTACGACCCACAATATCGTCGATGTCGCGGCCTATCAGTGAGGCGCAGCCCTCATTAGCGAGCAGGTAGCGACCCTCTGGATCTCGCGCGTAAATCGGGTAAGGTATCAGGTCTATAATTTGCCTCAGCTGCTCACGGTTACGCCTGATCTCCCCCTGCGCTTCCCGCTCGCTGCTGACATCCCGCAGCTGGAAAACCATCGTTTTCCCGGCGCCACTACGCGTCGAGCAGTCCATGGAACGCAATTCGTACGTGCAGGTGCCCCCTGCGAGCGCAAGCACTATATCGATCCGGTCCCGCGGCGCAGGAGCCCGAACATGCTGCAGTAGTTGCTGGTGATCGTGGAGTACCAGGCTGACAGGTGCCGGCAAGGGGATATCAGGTAGAAGCGCACGCGCACTCTCATTGGCAGATACCAGTCGTTCGCCGTCGCTGACCACCAGGATCGGGTCCTCAATCGACTCGACTATTTCCCGATTCGCCACCCGCACAGTGAAAAAGATGTTGCCCACCGTGCGGAATGACAGTGTGAAACTCACGCCGGTGATAATTAGCCCGAAGGGTGTGAGGTCGAGGTGATCAATCGGGCTGTGTCCGGAGAGGTAGATCAAGTTGCCAGCCCAGGGCGCTGCGAATCCCAGGAAGACGAGCAGCCTTTCCCGCCCGTCATTTTTCCAGCTCTGGGTGAAATATAACAACGCCGCCAGGACGAGTTGGCCATGTGCCAGGATACTGATGAGCCAGAACCCGGGGCCATAGTCCAGCTGCAGAAGCGCGATACCACCCTCGGTGGACAGTTCGATGCTGGACCAGACCAGGTGATGGATCCCGTTGGTAATGACCAGTGCCCAGGAGAAAATCGCGACGGGGACCGCTATGCGCAGGTAGGGCTTGATCCAGTGCACCCAGCCGATATAGGTCAGCACCGTCAGGGCGGATGCGGATGGCAGGACCAGAATGCCCAGGTACTGGACGCTGGTGGCCAGCATTTTGCCTTCAATCGTCGGCGAGAGGTGTTCCGCCGCAGCCGACAGCACCCACACCGACGCAGCGCACAGTAATATAGAGAGCGGATTTTCCCGCTGCTCACTCTGCCGCTGGGTGATGACACTCATCGCGGCGAGGCCGAGCCCTCCGATGATCAGGACGGTGATCGTGATGAGGAGGGCGTCGGCCAAGGAACTCTCCGCGAGTGGTTTGACACCATTCTTTTATGTCTT
>Ga0126341_1000201_pt1 | contig 12929 bp, 19 predicted proteins | sample OrbTmetagenome_FD_97057 | JGI IMG/M metagenome (GOLD analysis project Ga0126341, IMG submission 97057) | Coral microbial communities from Florida Keys, Florida, USA - Orbicella T D metagenome | ecosystem: Host-associated > Invertebrates > Cnidaria > Coral | place: Florida Keys, Florida, USA... | reverse complement strand
TCAGCACCTTGCGGATGTCCGCCTTGACCTGATTGAGGTCGAGTTTCTTGAACGCCTCGGCGTAGTCCACATCACGCAGGGGGTTGGCCATCGGCGGGTTCTGGTGGAGCAATTCGACCTGGAGGCGGTTGGGCCACCAGTCGGAGATCTGCGGGCCGGAGCCGTACGCGCCGCCGACGCGGCCACCACGGAACGGGCACTTGGAGGCACTCGCGGACTTCTCAGCGGTGTTCTGGATCAAGGTCTGGTCCTTTCTGATTATCAGCAAATCACTGGATATTGGGGGATGGGGCGGAGTTCCGACGCCACGCCGGAGGATAGCGCGGTCGCCGGGCTCCGGCCCCCGCGTGACCGACTTTCTGGCCCCCAAAGGTTGGCCGAGTCGCCGCGCCCAGCAGACCGAGAACGGCTCCCGACGACGCCCGTCTCCGCGGTATACTGGCCGGTCGGAACAACCGGTTGCGGGTGTAGTTCAGTGGTAGAACGTCAGCTTCCCAAGCTGAATGTCGCCGGTTCGAGTCCGGTCACCCGCTCTTAGGCATCACGAGGCAACACCCGGCAATACCGGGCAATTCGTCCGGCTTTACGGGCAAAACCCGGCGAATCCGACGCGGTCCGCTCCGGGCCTGACTCGGCACCGCAAAGCATCATCGGGCATAGGTGGGCACCCTCGGAGTACCCAAAACAGTACCCACCCGCTCGACGCGTCCGAGGGGTGACGATCGCCGGCCGGTCTGATTCCGGCCCGCGATAAGCCTGTTTTGATATATCATTATTATTATGCAATCGGTCTAGCAGTCTGACGAGGACCGCGGGGTCGGGCGTGCGCGCAAAACCCCTCGCCCGTTCGGTCTGCGAGCGCAAGTCCGCCGACGCCAAGCGTTTACCACCCGGATCCGCTCCGCCGGCTCGCGATGGTGGACGATGGTGGACGCACCCGAACAGACCGCTCCTCGGCACACGCTCCCGGCGTCGCTTTCCTGCTTCCCGTCAGGCCCGCTCCAGCGTGGTCCGCGGCTCCGGGTCTGGAGTCTCCCGGGGCGTCGGCATCGGTTCAAAGTGCCGGCCCTCGGTTTGTGCCGATGCTCCAAAAACACAACCGCCACCCTCTCGGGCGGCGGTGATCGTTCTTCCCCCTCCGTTTGTGCCGACTCAACCGAACAGCGTCGGCGCTGGGTCGTCCTGGAGCGGACGCGGTCGAGCGGTCGGCCGGCCCTTGTACTCGATCTCGGGCGTCCGTGTCGAGCCGGCCGGCGTGGCGGTCTCCTGCTCCTGGTCCGTGTCGCGGTCGTCCCAGGTCACTCCCAGGATCAGGTCCGCGGCTTTCTGCGCCTTGCCGGCGGCGCGAACAAACAGCTTCGGATCCCGTCGGAAGTTCCGAACCCAGTATTGGCAATACGCGGCGCTGTTCTTCTCCTCGCCCCCGTGCTCGAGCCCGAGCGATGCGCGGACGAAACACGTTGCCAGCTCCGCGATGAGTTCCTCCTCGGCTTGCTCGGGCGAGTCTCGCTTCTGGTCGAGGAGCGTCGAGCGGTTGAGGCGGTGCTTCGCGCCGGTGCTGTGCGCCAGCTCGTGGAGGACCGTCGAGTAGTACGCCGGCCCGCTGACGCAGAGCGTCGGGCGGGGGCATTTGACCAGGTCGTGCGCGATGCTGTACAGGGCGAGCGATCCGCCCGTGTGGACGATCTCCGGCCCGCCGGCGTCCTGATAGGCGCGGATGGCGTCGTCGGCCGACGCTTCGGGGTTGTGCTCGCGGTCCTCGGTGCCGAGCGGGTCGAGCTGGAGCGTCGTTTGCTCGACGTTGAACACGGCGAAGCGCTTGAGCAGAGGTATTTTCCGCATCGAGACTTCGCCGGTGTCGTCGCGGGTCCGCCCCGCGTTTGATATCTCAAGTATATCAAGGAGTTGATATATAGCAACAAGATAATACAGTCGTTCCATAAAAAAAACCGGCCGATCGGCCGGTGTCGCTTGCCCCTGGTTGTCGCCCCTGGTCACGCCCCGCCGGCGGCGCTATCCCGCTCGTCGAGCATCGCCTGGATCGTCTCGACGTCGTGGCGGTTGATGAGATCGGCCATAGATCCCGCGCGGGTGTGCGCGTAGAACTTCATCGTCGTCCGGATGTCCGCGTGGTCCATCATGTCCTGGAGCACCTTGGGCGGTAGGTTCGTCATCGCCAGGTGCGTCCCCCGCGCGTGGCGCAGCGAGTGGAGATCCAAAACCCCGTACCCGTCGTCCTGGAGGAACGATCCGCGGCGTCTGCGCCGGCGCTCGGCGCGCGTGGTGCCGGCTCTGATATGCCACGCGCGACCGCGGCGCATGTCCGCGCGGAGTTCGGCCATGCTGACGACCCGAGGGAACACGCGAGCGCCGCGCATCGCCGCGGGCAAAACCATCGCCGGGAGCAGCTCGCGGAGCACGGGCTCAAGCCTCGCGACGACGGGCAAAACGCTCATGCGCCCGTTCTTCCGCTCCATCTCGATCGTCCCGCCCTCGCCCGGCTTGCCGAGCTTGATGTGGTCCCAGGTCAGCGAGCGCAGGTCGCTCCGGCGGAACGCCATGTAGTAGCCCACCATGTACTGCGCGGCCCGCCTGGGCTCGTCGCTGTGCGCCCGGCCGTCGGCGACGGGCTTCCACTCGGCATCGACCTTGCGCCCCACCCGGAACAGCATGTCCAGCTCCTCGGGCGTGTACTCGCGACGGATCCGCCGGCGGTTCGACCGCCTGGTCTCGTCGAGTTTCTTCACGCCCCGCATCGGGTTCAGCTCGACGCGCCGCGTGTCGTCGAGCCACTGCATCCACGCGTGAACCGCCTGGTAGGCGCGGTTGGCGTCGGCGTTGCTCGCGCCGCAGTCGGCCACCCTCCAGCGCATGAACGACCGCATCCGCTCGGGCGTGCAGTCGGCGAGCGTCTGCGCCGGCTCGTGCAGCGCGACGGCGTCGCCCTCCTCGCCGCCGAACGCGCCGAGGAACCGCCCCAGGTGCCGGCGGTACTCCGCCAGCGTGTTCGCCTGGATCTGGATGCCGCGGTCGGCGAGCCACGCCTCCAAATGCTCGGAGACCGGCCGGCGTCGGTGCTCGGCCATCGCGAGCTGCACCGGGTCGATGAGCCCCGCGCGGATGTCGTTGGCCTCCTGCTCCCACTTGTTGAGCATGCGCCGGGCGCTCGCCTTGTCGGTTGTTCTGGTCGATCGCTTGACCTGCTCGCCCGTGTGGTCCACCCACCGCGCGTAGTAGATCTTCCCTCGCTTGAACAGGCATCCCATCGCTCACCGTCCTTTCCGTTTGCTGCGCTTCTTCGGTGCCGGCCGCAGCGCGAGCCCGAAGTACTCGGCGAGCGTTTCGAGCGCCCGCTGGCTCAAATCGCCGCCGTCGCGCCACTTGTACAGCGTCGCCGTCAGCAGCCCGGTCTCCTGCGAGAGCTGATACCAGGTCAGCCCGCTCTTCTCGACGGCGTCGCGGAGGACGTCGCCGATCGCCGGCTGGTTCCCAGCGCCCGATCGCTCGGCCGCTCCGTTGCGTGCGGTGTGTGTCATAAAAACACTATAGCATCGGTTGTATCACCATGCTAATACAGTCAGCCGAGATCTTCGCCGGCTTCTTCGGCCAGCTCCAGCCGGCGGGCCTCGACCTGCCGCCGCACCAGGCCCCAGAGCGTCGGGTTCGACTTCATCAGCGCCGTCACCAGGTTCTCGTTCGTCGCGAGCTTCTCGGCCATGTCCGCCAGCCGCTCGGCGCGCGTCCGCCCGTCCTTCACTTCCATCCGGACCGTCTCGTCGAGCAGCCCCGCCGCCTTGCCCTTGATCTCGATCGCCTTGATCGCCGCGCTCCACTGGCCGGCGTTCTTCGCGCCCAGCGCCGCATCGTTCAGCTCCGCGAAGAACTGCTCGGGCGTCATGTTCGCCTGGCGTCGCAGTTCCTCGCGCAGCTCCTTCACCCGCTCCTCGATGTGCGGCTTCGCCAGGAGCTTCGAGGCCGACTGCGGGCAGCGCTTGCCGTAGGCGTACTCGTAGCTCGCCGCCCCGTTGTTGACCAGCCCCACGCCGCCGAGGACGTAGGCCTGGCAGAACTCCTCCTGGTTGCCCGTCAGGCGCAGCTGCTCGGGGCCGTAGGCCCGGTTGGGCACCATGACCTCGCGCGGCTTCTCATCGCCGTCGAGCATCGGCTCGCCGTCGAGCGTGCGCAGCATGAGCTGCGTGCTCTAGCGCTCCTCGGCGAAGCGCGCGATCGGATGTTTGGCCGGCTCGCTCATCGCCCGATCTTACTCCCGCCCCGCCCGCTCGCCGCGCTGCCGCGCGCCCTCGAAGATCCGCCGCATGTCCTCCGAAAGCAGACCCATGATCGCCTCACGGTGCGTTTCGATGATGCGCTGCAGCTCCAGGACGCCCTCGGCCACCGCGCCGATCTGCACCTGCATCCGATCGCGATTCCGATCAGCGACCTTGGCCAGCTCGCCGATCATCGCGTCGAGCAGAACCACTTGGCGCTCGACATCCTTGGCGATGCGGAGCGCTTCGTCGGAACGCAGGCCGTGCGCATCGACGTATCTGGCATCGTCCTCGCGCTGCGACATGATCGCCGCGCACCAGACCAGCAGCCCGATCGTCACCAGCCAGTGAAGAATCGCCATCGCTTTCTTCATCGTCGCTCCCTTCCGCGCACCCGTTGCGCGTGATCGTCCCATCTTCACCGACCCGAAACCGAACGCCAAGAAAAAAAATTGCCGGCCGGGCAAAATGCCGCGAACCCGAGCGGTCCGAAAGCGCATAAACGCCCCGCCGAGCCGCACCTGCGCTGCCGATAACATCGCGCGGACCGCTGCGCCCCGGCCCATTTTTTTCGGACGGTCCTCGATTTTTCTCTTGACGCGCTGCGAACTCCCGATCTAGTTTGCCTACGCGTCACTCGCAAAACGCCCTCCCCGGTGCTACCAACACCGAGGAGAGCCGGGCTCGGAGGTGTACTCCGACCTGTGCGAGCGGTCGCAGGACGTGTTAGGCCAGACTGCAACCTGCTCGAATGGAAAACTACCCCACATTCACGCCCCAGACAACGAACCGGCCCCATAAGGGCGTCGGCTCCGATGTTTTCGTGCGCGAACGGGGATCCCGACTCCGGGGACCGACGACAACGTCGCCTGGCTCCCCGGCTTCCACAGTCGGGAGCGGCAACCTCGGACGCCGCGGTTTTCCCCTACATAGCCGCGTGAGTGACGCCGGCGACCCCAACTGAGCAGCGGGCGCGTTGCCTAGACGCGCCACGCACCGGACGACCTCCTGCAACCGATCGACGCACGCTCCCGGCGGCCTCACCGCCGCCGGGCGTGTTGTGCTGGGCTTGCGTTGCCCCTCGCCGGGGCGGCCGCATCGGTCGGCCTCCTGCCTCCCTCTCCCCCGGTTGTACAGCGGGCGGGAGAGGGCCGGGGTGAGGGGTCAAGGCGAGCCCCAGCGTCTTTCGCCAGGCGTCGGCCCGATCTCTCGCGGGCCGACGCGACAACCCGCCCCGACAGGAGCACGGATGCCTCCCACCCGAACCCCCTCCCCGTCGTCACCCGCCGCCGGCGAGTACGACACCTACCGCCCGACGCCGCGCCGCCCCGAGGGCGAAGCGCTCACGCCCGCCGGCTACCAGTCGCTCGTCGTCACGCGATACCCCGGCGAGCTGGTGGTCCTGGGCGACCCGGCCAACCCGATCGCGATGTTCGAGATCGCCGAGGTCGGCTCCGCCGGCCGCGTGCGCGTCCGAACGCTCGCCCCCGCCAACCTCAAAGTCTGCCGCATCTCGCGCACCGACCTCGCCGACCTGGTCGCGTTCCAGGGCCGCGCGAAGAAGGGGGGCGGCTCGTGAACATGCCCGCCACCGACAACCCCGAGCGCGACGCCGCGATCGAGCGGATCTTCGAGCTGTGTCGCGAGCACAGCATCTTCGCTTCGCTCGCGCACCCGGTCGGCCCGCACGGCACCGGCACCGCGTTCGCGATCCAGGCCAACGAGCAGAACCCGATGCCGCCGATCCGGGTGATGACGCTGCTCGGCGTCATGCAGGCGAGCGTGGTGCAGATCGCCGAGAGCACGGCCGAGCAGATCAGCAGCCGCTTCGACACGCAAGCCGATCGCGACTCGGCGCGCGACAAGCTCATCGGCCGCTTCAACCAGACCACGCTCGCCACGCTCGCCCGAAACGCCGACGAGAGCTACTCCCGCTCGATGATCCGCGACGCCCCCGACTCCGAAAGGGGGCGGCGCTCGTGACCATCCCGACCACACCGCCGCGCGACATCATCGGCGAGCTGCGCTCGTTCGACCCCGACTCCGACGAGCAGCTCCAGCGCCTCGACTGGGTGCTCTCGACGCCGTGGAAGTGCCAGGAGCAGCCGGTCGGACCCGGCCGCACAAAGGCCATCGTCTACGCCGGCGACGCCCACGACGCGACGCTCATCGTCTGCGCCGAGAACGCCTCGGACACGGCGCTCGACGTCCTGCGCTACATCGTCGCCTCCCACAACGCCGCCATCGCCGACCGCATTCGCTACACGAACGAGGAGCCCACGCCATGAGCAAGGCCCGCAAGAATCCCGCCGCGAAGAAGGCCGCCAAACCCGCCTCGCCCAGGCTCCGCCCGCTGGCCGGCCCCATGCCCACGCGTCCGACGCGCCCGACCAAACCCGCCGCGCCGAAGCAGAAGGCCAAAGCCGCGCCGCCGGCGAACTTCAAGCCGGTCATGGTCAAGCCGTCGGCCGCCGGCGCTGCGCCGTCGGTGTTCGAGCTGCCCGCCGCGCGATTCGAGTCGATGGTCCGCGGCGCGACCGACCGCGAGCTGATGATCGCCCGCGCCGCGCTCGCGTCCGTGTGCCGGCACTGGAACGTGCAGGCCGACTCGCTCTACCACGACCACCGCCGCCCGCACGACCTCCAGGCCCGCACCCGGCTCTGCCAGGCGCTCGCCGACCACGCCAAGTGGAGCTGGGCGCAGATCATCGGCTTCCTGCACCGGCGATCCAAGAGCTTCGTCACCGACCAGCTCGCGCAGGCGAAGAACTGGCCGATCAAGGACAAGTACTTCACGACCCGCGCCGAGCGCGTCGAGCGCGACGTCCTCGCCGCGATCGCCGAGATCGACGAGGCGATCGCCGAACAAGAGCCCGGAGCGCAAGCTCCGGGTACCCCGGACACCGAAGGCGGTGCCGCATGAGCGAGCAGCAAAGACGAGGCATGGTCACGCAGCGAATCAAAGATGCGTCGGTCCGGTTGCTCGGCTACGAGATCGGCGTAACGGAACTCCGCCTGATGCCGTACATCATGAGCACCATGATGGACAGCCAGCGCATCGACCCCCAGAAGATCAACGCTGAAGAACGCGACATCTTGAAGAAGTGGCGAGAGGCCGAACACATCAGTGGTGGTGCTTGCGGACTGCACATCACCGAGGAGTTTTGGTCTGCCCTGTGCGAGATCGTCCGTCTCGGATATGTGGACCTTCACACCGAAGGCGGTGCCAAATGATCGACCCGCCCCACACCCACTACTGCCGCAACTGCCTGTATTTCGTCTATCCCTGCCACTCGACCTGCCCCTTCTGCGGCAGGCGAGATTCGATCGCCCCGCGTCCTCGCACCGGCACCACCCGCCAGCCGCTCCGCTCGGTCCTCCGCTCCCTGCTCATCATCGCCGCCGTGCACCTCGCGTTCTACGCGCTCGTCGCAGCCGTCATGGGCCGGCCGCTATGACCAGGGGCACCAAGAACCGCCCGATCATCGTGCCCGACGCGTTCGCCACTTCGAGCACCGAGCGCCACGGCGTGCGCATCACGCGCCACGCCATCGACCGCGCCTCCGTGCGCGTGCTCGACCGCTACACGCGCACCAGGCTCACCGGCCCCGACCCCGAGGGCCTCTTCGCCTGGCTCCTGCGCCTGGCCTCGATCGCCGTGCACTACACCGTCGCGCGAGCGCCCGTGCCGCTGCCCGTCGGCGAGCCGATCGACGAGCTGCACCTGATCGTCCTGGGCGTGCACATGGTGCTCACCCGCGCCGAGCGCCGCGAGGGCGAGCCCATGCCCGACACCGGCTGGGCGCTCTCGACGGTCTACGAGGCGCACCCCGCCAGCCGCACCACCGCCACGCGCCGGAGGGCCCGCGCATGACCGTCACCGTCAGCTTCGCGCACCGCGGCTCCGACTGGCTCACCGTCGGCTTCGACCAGGTCGAGCGCCCCGACGGCTCGGCCAGCGCCACGCTGCGCGCGATCCTGTTCGACGACCGCCTCGGCCCCGTGCTCATCGAGTCGGTCCGCGGCTGGCGAGCGGGGGGGGCCGGCAAGACCGGCGATCTCCACCAGTCCACCCACGCCCGCACGCTCGGCCGCTCGCCCGAGTTCACCACCGCCGTCGCCGCCGACCGGGCCTGGATGACGCCCCGCTCGCTCTCGGCGATGGCCAGAAAACGCCTCATCCCCGCGATGCACGCCGCGCTCGACGCCGAGCAGCAGCGCACCATCGCCGACTACCGGAGGGCCGCCCGATGACCGCCTCCGCCCGCCGATCCGACCTGCTGGTTCCGCGTGGAACAGCCGCCCAGGTCGAGGCCCTGCTCCGCGCCCGACTGGAGGGCACCTGCGACAAGCTCGTCGCCGCCGGCTCGTTCCGCCGCGGCTACACGAAGGTCCACGACCTGGAGTTCGTCGCCGTCCCGAAGATGATCGAGCGCCCCAGGCCGGGCACCATGTTCGACGCCGAGACCGAGACCGTCAGCGCCCTCTGGGTCGCGCTCGACGACATGGTCGAATCGGGCAACGTCGCCAAAGCGCTCTACCCCAACGGCTTCGAGACCGACCCCGCCAGCGGGCTCCCGCTCCCCCGCCCCATGACCACGCGCTGGGGCGAGAAGCACCGCTCGATCGCCTACCCGCTCCCGCCCGGCGAGGGCCGTCCCGAATCGCTCACCGTCGAGTTCTTCACCGTGCCGGCCCGATTCTTCGGCCTGCGCCTCTGCGAGCGCACCGGCCCCCAGCGCTTCAGCCAGCTCATGGCCTGCCGGCTCAAGGCCAGCGGCCTCCAGATGAAAGACGGCGGGCTCGTCTCGATCGACGACGGCCGGGAGATCGACTGCCCGACCGAGAAGCAGCTCCTCTCGCTGGCGGGCATGCCCTGGATGGAGCCCGCCCAGCGCAGCGACTACTGGCGATCCCACTAACCGCTCACCCCCCGAAAGGTCCGACCGATGCTCAACACCCTCCTCCGCACCCGCGCCCCCGGCGCAGCGCTCCGCGAGAACCGCCAACTCAAGCGCGACCTCGAACACGCCCAGCGCGAGCTGCACTGGACGCGCGAGCACCTGCGCGACGCGGTCGCCGTGCTGCACGCGATCCACGACATGGCGAGAGACAACGTGGACCGCCCGAACGCCCCGCGGTGCGTCTGCTTCTCGCCCGCCGACATCGCCGCTCGCCGGCTCCCCGACCGCATCCAGGAACGCGTGATGCGCACGCTCTGCCTGTTCACACCCAAAGAACTCCAGCCCCCGAGGATCCGATGAACGACACACCCGCACCGAACAGCACCGTCAAGCCCATCACCTGCGACGACGTCGCCCGCGCGGTCGGCTACCGCACCAACCTCGAACCGTGGCAGCTCGGCCAGGACTCGAAGGTCAACGAGATCGTCCAGGCCCGCGACCTCTACGTCACCGCCTGCGACCGCGCCGGCCTGCTCCCCGACTACGTCGAGGACTGGACGCCGGTGCGCAAGGCCATCGCCTCCAGCCACATCGATCGGGCGTTCCGGCAGATGCGCACGCGGGGCAACAAGCGCGATGCCGACAAGATCGCCGCCGGCCACTCGGGCGCGTGGTTCCCGACCACCCTGCGCACCGTGCTCCGCGACCTGGAAGACCTCACCGAGTCGCGCCGCGAGACCGCGCAAGGCCTGTTCGCCCAGGCGTTCGACGCCCCGCCCGACGACGAAACGGAAGGAACCTGATGCCCCGCAAACGCAAACCCAAACCCGAAGCCGGACCCGAGCCGGCGACGGCCTACCCCGCCAGGCCGGCGATCGTCACCACGCCGCCGCTCGCCGTCGATCACGAGACGGCCGCCGCGATGCTCGGGATCTCCGTGCGCTCGCTGAACACGCTCGTCGCCGACGGGCGCATCCGCAAGCTCATCACCCCCGTCAAGAAGCGGCTCTACGCCGTGGACGAACTCAAGCGCTACATCGCCGACTGCCAGAAGTGACCCCCTCCGGGGTGGCATGGCCGCCCTCCTCGGCGGCTATGTCCCTGTCTTTCTTCCGCCTCCGGCGGGGCGTCGGCTCCGCCGCCGAAACCCGACTTCCGCGCCGCGTGCAAGCGGCGTTCTACCACCCCAACCAGGAGCACCTATGACGACCAACACCGCCAACCCCAACCTCCAATCATCGGACCCGATCGTCGAGCACCTGCGCGACGAAGCCGCGCTCGTGTTCGCACGCACCGGCCGCACGCCCTCCCAGCACTACATCGACTCCGAACAGCGCAAGCGGCTCATCGAGCAGAAGAACCGGATCCTCCAGGACATCGGCGGGCAGCTCGACCACGCGATCCCCGACTGCGCGTACAAGCTCAAGCTCGGCGATCACGGCTTTTATCTGGAGCGGACCGACGCGTCGCCGCGCGTCCGCTTCACCAACATCGTCGAGAAGATCCTCGACCTCGAACATGCGCGATGGCAGGACGCGATCGACGAAATCATCACGAAAGCCGACGCCAACGCATCGGCGCACGCCGACGTCGAGGAAGCCGACCCGCTCCAGCAGACCCTCGCCGTGCTCCGCGCCTTCATCGAACGCGAGCCGGACGGGGTGCCGGGGTCTGAGCGCAGCGAAGGCCCCGCGGACTCGCCCGGCCGCCTCACCCTCCGCCCGTCGCTCGCCGCGTTCGCCCAGGAAGTCGAGCGCCAACTCCGCGACCACGAGCACCAACAGGCCGCATGGCGGGAGCGGCCCTTCGAGGCTCATCAGGAAGAGGCAAACGCGACATCTCGCGAAGCGGTCAACTGCATCCGGAACGACGAGCCGGCCACCGCCGCGAGCAACATCATCAGCGCAACCGTGTCCGTCCTCTGCATCTGGGACCAGCTCACGCGCGCTGCCACCGACCCGAGCCCCTGGCCGCCGCAGCAAGAGCCCGGAGCGCAACCCAAGGGCACCCCGGTCGATGCGCTCCTCGAAGCGATCAACACCATCAACGATGGTGCCGAGCGCAAGTACGAGCTGCACAACCATTGGTCGCTCAAGAAAGACGACCCCAAGCGCGGCTGGTACCTCGTGCGCGACGATGTCGCCACCGGACCGGCAGACTGGACGCTCAGCGCAGCGGGCACGCCTCCAGGCATCATCATCCCGAGCGGTGTCATCGGACCCTTCGATTCCCTGTGGGCCGTGCTCGCGCACCTGAACAAACGCCGCGGGCTCGACTCCGTCGAGACCACGCCACCCGCGAAGAGCATAGCCGCCGAAGAGGGCGGCCATGCCACCCCCGACTTCGACACCGCCGTCGATCAGGCCGCGTCGAGCGCCGCCGCACCGGCACCGAACCCCGACATGGAGATCGCCGCCTGGGGCGAGCGCATCGTCAAGCGGCTGCGCGAGCGCGGCGAGCAGTCGATGGCCCGCGTGTTCACCGACACCCGCGGCCAGGGCCAGAGCTGGGTCCGCTTCGAGCTGACCGTCGATCGCCTGATCGAACTCAAACGCGTCGTGCTCAGCTCGACCGCGCACGACAAACGCGAGGCCGTGCTCCGGCTGCCGCAGTCGTCGCAAGCGAGGCACGACGCCGAGCGCCCGGCCCAAGCGGCGAGCGACACAAACTGACTCTCTCTCTCCCAGCACCGCCGGCCCGGTTCGCGCCGAGCCGGCGGCTTTCACCCATGCCCACCCCGCGCGACCCCACCCCCGACCAGCGGCCCCGACCGCTCGACCTGCCGCGGGACCTCATCGTCGCGCTCAACCTTTCGAGGGACGAACTCACCGTGCTCGATTCGATCGCCGCCCACCGATGGACCTTCCTGGACGGCGAGTCGGAGCTGCTGGTCTCGGTCTACCGCGCGATGGGCGCAGCGCTGCCCGACCCGATGCAGGCGCACGACGACCGGAACCTCCTGGGCGTCTGCCTGCACTCGCCCACCGCCAGGCGGCTGGTCGCCCGGCTCGACGACGTCGGCGTGTTCGTGTCGGACATGACCTTCGACGACGGCGTCGGCTCGCTCGTGTGCTGGCTCTGCGGGATCGTCGAGACCGAGATCGTCGAGGAGCCGGCGCACCTGGCCCGGCTGCGCGGCCTGCTCATCGACGCGGCCACCTGCTCGGACATGGCCGACGACCCGATGTACTGGGTCTGGTGCAGCGCCCGCAACGCGATCGACGCCGCCGAGGCCGAGATCCGCTCGTACATGGTCAACGCGCTGCAATCGGGCAAGGACCTCGCCGACACGCTCGACGACCTGGACACCTGCCGCAACGCGATCGACTGGCTCAAGGGCTGTCCCCCTTCCGCCTCCGGCGGAGCGCCGTGTTCGACGGCGAAAGCTGACCATCGCGCCGCGTCCTGCGGCGTGTCGCCGGCGCTGCGCGACCGGCGTCCGAACGCAGACGACGAACGCGGCACGACGCCGCGTGAGCCGGCCCGCCCGGCGAGGGCGAAAGGGGGCACGCGCTAGATGCCAAGGATCGGCAAGCACCAACGCGACGGGGAACCGCGACGACGACGAGAAGCCCATCAGGGGCTTGATCGCCGGCCAGGTGGAGGGCTGGCTTGGGTCCTGGGCGGACGGCCCGGGCGCTGCGGCGTCGGGCCTTGCTTTCTGGTCGCGTTGGTGCTTGCCGATCCTTGGCATCTAGCGCGTGCCCCCTTTCGCCCTCGCCGGGCGGGCCGGCTCACGCGGCGTCGTGCCGCGTTC
>Ga0126341_1000200_pt1 | contig 12946 bp, 9 predicted proteins | sample OrbTmetagenome_FD_97057 | JGI IMG/M metagenome (GOLD analysis project Ga0126341, IMG submission 97057) | Coral microbial communities from Florida Keys, Florida, USA - Orbicella T D metagenome | ecosystem: Host-associated > Invertebrates > Cnidaria > Coral | place: Florida Keys, Florida, USA... | reverse complement strand
GCGTACCCACCACCCGCGCGCTGGCGGCGGTCACCACGGGCGAGGTCGTGATACGGGAGGAGTACCTGCCCGGCGCCGTGCTCGCGCGGGTCGCCAGCAGCCACATCCGCGCGCGGCACCGCCCTGCCCACCACCCAGGCGGCCCAGGTGATCGACGCCAGGGGCAAGTGGCTGTTGCCCGGCATGCTCGATATCCACACCCACCTCGACCTGGAGGTCGACCTGGAGCCCGGCCTGCCGGAAGTGGTCCGCCACGGCACCACGACCGTGCTCGTGGGCAATTGCAGCCTCGGCACCTGTTTCGGCAAGCAGCAGGTGGGGGAGCAGAACCCCATCGTCGACTGTTTCACACGCGTCGAAAACATCCCCAAGAGCGTGCTGGCCAAGTGTGTGGACGCGGTGGCGTGGGACAATACGGGAGACTACCTCGACCACTTTGACGAGATCGCACTGGGCCCGAACATCGGCGCCTTCGTGCCGCACTCGATGCTGCGGGTGGAGGCGATGGGCCTGGACGCCAGCATCAGCCGCGATCCCACGGAGGAAGAACTGTCGCGCATGGAGAGATTACTGGAAGACGCCATGGACCAGGGTTACCTCGGCATGAGTACCGACGGGCTGCCCTTCCACTACCTCGCCAACACGCCCAATACCGACAAGCGTATCCCGACCCAGTTCGCCGGTTTCAGGGAGCTGAAGCGGCTGCTGGGCGTCGTGCGCCGTCGCGACCGCGTGTGGCAGACCACACCGCTGCTGGAGCAGCGCGCGAAAGCGTTCTTCTATTTCATGCTGACCAGTGGCCGCCTGTTCGGCCGCACCCTCAAGACCTCCGCCCTGTCGGTGATGGAGTTCGTGTTGATGCCCACGGCGCACCGCGCTTTCCTGGGCCTGGCGGCCATGCTCAACAGCGCGCTCTTCCGCGGCAATATCCACTTCCAGGCCCTCGGTACCAATTTCCGGGTCTGGTCCGACGGTATCGTGTCGCCGCTCTACGAGGAACTGGATTCCACCTGCGAACTGATCGCCAGGGAGTACGACGACGTCGAGGGCCGCCGCGCGCTGCTGGAGAACCCGGCTTTCATCGAGCGCTTCCGGCGGGACTGGCACCACGGCCGCCGTGGTCGCAATCTCGCGCACCTGCGTACCAAACTCGGCGCTCCCGACAACGTGGTGGTGCGCGACCTGGCACTGATGGTGTTCGACGGCGCGCCTGTGGGGGAGTGGGACGGTGAGACCCTGCAGGCCGTTTTCGAGCGCGTCGTGCGCTACCAGGCGGGCGCGGGCAACGCGGCGCGTTCGGAGGCGGAGCGCGAGGCACTCGAGCAGTTTCCGCGGCCCCTGGGCGATGACGCGAATTTCATGCTGCACATGATGCGCACCTACGACAAGGGATTCCGCTTCTATGTCGACGTGGGCAACCTGAGCCGCGAGACCACGCTGGAACTGTTGCTGCACCGCCACACCATGCCCGGATTCAACGACTCCGGTGCGCATATCACCAACATGGCGTTCTTCGACGCGAACCTCATGTCCCTCAAGCTGGCGCAGGAGCAATCGCTGGACACTGTAAGCACCATGGTCCGCCGCCTCACACGCGAACCGGCGGAGTTTTTCGGGCTGGATGTCGGCACGCTGGACATCGGCGCCCAGGCCGACATCGCCCTGGTCGATCCCGAGGCCCTCGCAGGCTGGGATTGCAACGCCACCCGCGAGCTGCAGTACCGCGAGCTGTTCGAGCACGAGCAGATGGTCAATCGCCCCGAGGGGATCGTGGACTGCGTACTGATCAGCGGCGAGCCGGTCTGGCGCGACGGCGCGTTCACCGAGGCACTGGGTTCGCAGAAGCTCGGTCGCGCACTGCGCGCCGCCTGATCGATCCCTACTGCCCGGGCGGCAGTGTCTCGATGCGAAACTCGGGGTGTTTTACCTTGCCGCCCGAGGAGGCGATGAGCGCCGCAGCGCCCAACGCGCCCAGCGCAATCACCAGGACCAGCGCGGCGGCGGGAGCCAGCAGGGCGCGCCGCAGCACACCGGCTGCGAACCCCGCCAGGGCCAGGCCGGCGGTCGCGTAGAGAAGTGGTGCCCAGGCGTCCGCCACCTCCGCGTGGTGGTCGAGCCAGGCGCGACCGTAACCGTCCAGCGTGTCGTAGATCTCCGGGTACGCGGCGTCGCCGAAATTCACCACCGGTATACTCGCCCCTGCAGTGAGCGCCACCAGGGCCAGTCCCAGGAGCGTCGTCGCGCGTTCGCGAATGACGAGCCCGCAGGCCAGGACCAGCAGGGCTACAGCCAGCCCCACCACCGGCACGTGGTTGAACAGCACGTGGCGGTAAGCCGGATCGGTGAGCAGGTCGAGAAAGTCCATTCCCTCAGCTTTTCAGCGCCCAGGCATCGCACCAGCCCGCGGTGCTCACCGCGCCATCGAGGATCTCGCAGTGGCCGCAGCCCGCCTTTGCATTGTGCAGGAACTGGCAGGTGGCGCAGCTCGACGCGGGATCGGCCGCGCTGTCCGTGTAGGCCTGGGTGATGCGCATCTGGCGCTCACCCGGGCCGAGCAGTTCGGGGTCGTAGCAGGCGCGCGCGTCGCTGTTGTCCCCGCAGCCCTGGAGCAGCGGCAATGGAGCGGCCACCGCGGGCAGAAGGGTGGCGTGGCGCAGCAGGCGCCGGCGTGTAACGGACATCGATTGTCTCCCTGTCAGCGCCCGGCTACCTGTCGCTGTCCGGTCTCGGGCTTGATCACGAAGGCCGGTACGGCGCTGAAGCGGATCACCGTGGACATCGAGGTGCAGTTGCCGTCCGCGTCCGGGTGGCCGTCCGCCACGCGCGGCAGGGCGTGGTACACCCCCGCGCACATATAGCCGATGTTATTGGCCGCCGCGCGGCCGAGGTGGATGGGCCCGATGTACACCTCGGTGAGGAAGTTGAACGTATTCTCGATGTCCCAGTACCCGGCGAGGATGCCGTCCTGGATCGTGCCGTCGGGCAGCAGCGAGGCGCGGATCCTCAGGTCGCGGAAGTAGTAGTGGTTGTCGATCGCCTGTACCTTGAACTTCAGCTTCGCGTCGACGGGGCCGGCGCTTAGCACGCCGTCGGTGATGTCACCCGGAAAGGGTTCCGAGTGGTACATCGGGTCCTCGTGCACCAGCTGGCTCATATCGCGCACCACGTTGCCGTGGGCGTCCTTGGTGACGGGGCCGCCGCTGGTGAACAGGCGCGCCTCGACTTTCCCGTTCTGCGTATCCCCCTCCACCAGTTTCAGTTCCAGCAGCGTGGAGTAGCCGTTCTCCAGGATGGAGTTATTGGTGTCGAACAGGCGGTCGAAGAGGCCGTCGGGGCGGTACCCGGCGACACAGCCCATCAGGCGCATGTGCTGGTTGTCGATGCCGTCGGCGAAATCGTCGTGGGCGCACTGCCCTCCGCCGGCGGCGGTGGAGTTGACGCCGTCCAGGTCGATGCCCGCCGCGGAGGCCTCGCCCTCCAGCAGGATGTGGCCCGGGTCCGGCCAGGCGTGGGGATTCTGGCAGGAGTCTTCCGGCAGCAGGGCGAGGGCGCCCTCCCGGTCGCCGGCCTCCCACCGCGCCTTGACCTCGTCGCGCGCGGCCTCGTACTCCTCGGAGAAAAAGTCCTCCTCGGTGATGTTCAGGCCCTCCGGGCATTCACCGGGGTTCTCCCGGGGAATGTCGTACTCCCACTGGGTGAACACGAAGCCCATGAGCCGGTCTTCAGCAGCTTTCGCCTTGACTTCCTCGGTGGCCACGACGGAGGCGGAGTCCTCGCCGCAGGCGGCGAGTACGAGCAGCGTAAATAGGGCAATGACTCTATTCATGGTGTGATTCCTCTCTGCGCGAAGCGCTCAATACCCCTCAGGTGAGTATCTCCGAGATCGGTCGGTCGGTCCGGTTCTGGTCCGTGCCCCACTGGCCCACGTTCAGGCCCATGGCCTGCTGCATGGTCAGCCCGACGCGGCTGGTGGACTCGCCGATACCGCTGATGTGCAGGCCGGTCCTGACGCGCCCGCCGGCGGTGCCCGCGGTCATGAACGGCAGGCCGACGACACTGTGGGTATTGGCCTCGGAGGTCTCGGACAGCGCCATCACCAGGCAGTTGTCCAGCAGAGTGCCTTCGCCCTCCGGGACGGCGTCCAGGGTTTTCACAAAGTGCGCCCAGGCTTCCATGCTCTTCTGCACAAAGAACGTCGCCTTGGGCTGGTATCCGAGCTCCGGGTCACGGGGCTCCTCGTGGGTGAGGGTATGGTGTGTATCGGGTGAGCCCGCGGTGCGCAGGCCGGAGGCGCGGTCCGAGAACACCATGTTGAACACCCGCGTCTGGTCGCAGGCCAGCGCCAGGGCCAGGGTCTCCGCCATCAGTTCGTGGTTGGCCATGACATTGTCGATGACCTTGTCGAGGGTGGCATCCTGCGGCGCCCCGGGGATGGAGCAGGCTTCCAGGGGTGGCGGCTGTTTTGTCTGCAGCTCGAGCTGCTGCTCCAGTTGCCGCACCGCGGTGAAGTACTGGTCGAGCCGCGCGCGGTCCGAGGCGCCGAGACTGCGCTCCAGCCGCTTGCGGTCCTCGCCGACAACGGACAGGGCGCTCTGGCGCAGCAGCACGCTGGGGTCGGGGGTGAACTCGGCGGCGTTGGGGTCGGCGAATCCGGGGCCGAAAATACGCGTGTACAGTCCGAGGGGGCTCGGTTCGGCGGGGTTCACGCTGCTCACGTCGCGCAGGCTGTTGCTGTCCTTGGGCGTGCCGGTGGCGGCCATCTCCAGCGAGCGGAAGCGGGTGCGGGTGCCGATCGCGTCGGAGATCAGCACGTCTAGGGTCGGGCCCTCAACGGTGTCGGTTGTCTTCGGTGCGCCGCCACACAGTGCGCCGAACACGCCGGTGCGGTGCACCTGGTTGGCCTCGCCGTTGAGCAGGACACTGTAGCCGCTCAACACGTTCATGCGCTCGCGCACGGGTTCGATGGGAGCGAGTTCCGGTGTCACTGCCCAGTCCGTGCCCTCGGTCTCGGGCACCCAGCGCGGCGGGTTCATGCCGCAGCCGAAGAACCAGGTGCCAAAGCGCCGGGGAAGCGGTGCGCCGGTGGACGCCAGCGCCCGGCCGGTGTCCAGGAACATGTCGAGAAAGGGCAGCGCCACGGAGACGGCGGCCCCGCCCAGTGTACCGCGCAGCAGTGTGCGCCTGCGGATACCCTTGCTGGTGCGAATATGGCTCATGTGGGATCGCTCCTGCCGTCGGCGTTGCCCGCGGGGGCGACGGCGCTCAGTGTGTCGGCCGCCGGCGAGGTGCGGGTGCCGGCGGCGCGTTCTATCTGTGGTGCGGGAGGGGGCTCGCTTGCGGTGCGAAAGGCCTCGCTCGACGCGATGTCGTACATCAGGGCAGGCACCCGGTGGCCGTTCTGTGCAAAGCGGTCTTCGAGATGGCGCAAGAGGGCGCGCTCGCCGTTGGTCTGTTTGCGCCCCACCGCGTAGCGGTAGAGGTTCTGTACCAGGCAGGCGCTGACCAGGGGGTTATCGGCAAACGCCTGCCCCAGCTCCACGGGGCCGGCGAAGCCCGTGCCGTCAAAATCGCCGCTGGTGTCGATGCTGGCCCCGTTCTCAGCGCTGCGGTACTTGCCGATACCGTCGAAGACCTCCAGGCCCAGGCCGATGGGATCGGTCAACTTGTGGCACTTGCGACAACTCGCCTGTGTGGAGTGCACCTCGAGCCGGTCGCGCGCGGTCTTGTGCTCGGCGGAGTCGTCCTCGGAAAACTGCGTGAAGTCCACGTCCGCAGGCGCCTCGGGTATGGTCTGGCAGAGCAGTGCCTCGCGCATGAACACGCCGCGCAGGGTCGCGGAGCTGCGGCCGGGATGGGCGAACAACATATTGAAGCTGGCGTGGGACAGCAACCCCGCGCGGGGGCTGTCCGCGGGCAGGGTGGCCTCTTCCCAGCCCTCGTAGGTGCGCACCGGGACACCGTAGACAGGGCCCAGCGACCGCGTCATCGGCAGTTTACGGGACGTGTACAGGGTGCGGTAGTCGGCGTTGTTGCCGACCAGCTGGTCGACGACGAAGCGCAGTGTCTGCTCCCGCGCGTCCGCGGCCATGGCGTTGCTGTACAGCGGGTAGCGCGCGACGTCCTTGGACAGGTCGTCGAAACTGTCGAACATGAACAGGTCGTCAAAGAATGCGCGCACGCCTCCTTCCAGGTGTCCCGAGGCGAGCATACGCTCGACTTCCCGCTGCAGGCCCTCCTCGGTCTCCAGGTCGCCGCGCTCGGCCGCTGCCAGCAACGCAGCATCGGGACCGCGGTTCCACAGGAAGTAGCTCAGCTTGCTCGCCAGGCTGTAGCTTGTGAGTTGCAGCCTCCCCGGGTGTGCGGGGGTAGGCGCGGGGACGGCCTCCTCGATGCGGAAGATAAATTCCGGCGCGACCATCAGGCTGGTGAGGGCGAGATTCAGTCCGGTGTAGTAGTCGCCCCGCGCCTCGGTGGTCGCCGCGGCGGCGGCCACTCTCGCGCTCACCTCCGCATCGTCGAGAGGCCGGCGCAACAGTTTGCGCCCGAACTCGCGCACCACCTGCGCGGTGCAGGCGTCGTCCGGGGCATCCTGTGCCGCCGGTGCACAGGGGAGGATGTCCCCGCGCAGTTCCTCCGCAGTGACCTGCATGGCGATGTTGCGGGCCATGGCCTCGTACTGCTCGAAACCGCTGGGGGTGACCGCGACCAGTGCGGTGCCCAGGGCGTTGAGGCCGTCGCGGCGGCTGTCCGGCTCGAAGCGACCCGCAACCTCGACGGCGCTGCCAAAGCTGTCCTCGATGGCGTTGCGGTACTGTTCGGGTGTGAGGCGGCGCATGGCCAGCGGCCCGCCGATGGCGTCCGGGTCGCTCCCCCCGCAGCCGGCCAGCGGTAACAGGATGGCTATCGCCAGCGACCCGGTCAGGTAGCGGGCTCTTTGCCACGATCCTCGCGACGTTCCTCGCGGCATTCCTCGCCTCCGTCCCCGTGGCCGCGGCGGGTTTAAGAGCCGCGGTTTTGTATTGGGGAATCCGTTAATTCTATGCCCTGGGGAGATTACAGCAAAGCAGGCTTAACGGGGGCTTAAAGGGCCGGTGTCGAGGTGGGTTTCACGCATCCCCGACCGCGATCTCGATCAGCACGTCGTCCGCCGCCACCTGCTCGCCCGCGGTGGCAACGACATCGGTGACAGTCCCGGCGGCCTCGGCGGTGATCTCGTAGTGCATCTTCATCGCCTCCAGCACCGCAAGGGTCTGTCCCTCGATCACGGCGTCGCCGGGAGCGCAACGGATCTCCAGCAACAGGCCGTGCATGGGTGCAATCACCCTGCCGCCGCCACCGGCGGCGTCACCCGCGCCCTCGAGGCGGATTGTGTCGACGAACGCCGCGGCGCGCCCGTCCATCGAGAGGTACAGCTTGCCGCTGTCGGGGCGATGGTAACGGGCGCTGTGAGCCGCGCCGTCGACCAGTACCCGGGCGCTGCTGTCCGCCAGCTCCCGCAGCTCGACATCCACCGACGTATCACCGTCGAGGACCTGCCAGCGCCCCCCGCCCAGCGGTGTCAGCGAGAGGTCGTGCACGGTGTCACCGTGCGCGTACTGCTTGCGCGATACCAGCGGGCTCGCGCTCGCCCAGTCGCGCAGCTCGTGACTGACGATAATACTGCCCGAATAAAGTGCCTCGTGTTCCAGTGCGATCTCCAGCACTGCCGCCACGGCGCTCTCGGCGAAGGTGGGTTGCGTGGCGGCAATCTCACCCTCGGCAAACTCCTCCGCGATGAAGGCAGTGGTCGCCTGTCCCGCGGCGAAGGTGTCCTTCTCCAGGCAGGCGACGAGGAAGTCCCGGTTGTGCGTGGTGCCGAACAGCACCGTGTCCTTCAGTGCATTCACGAGTCGCTGCCGCGCGGTTTCGCGGTCGGGCCCGAAGCCGATGATCTTGGCCACCATCGAGTCGTAAAAAGGCGGGATCACCTGTCCGCTGCAAATGCCGTCGTCGACGCGCACCCCCCTGCCGGAGGGCGGCGACCACAGGTCCACGGGGCCCGAAACCGGTAAGAAATCCTGTACAGGGTCTTCGAGATAGAGTCGCACCTCGATGGCATGGCCACACAACTGGATATCCTCCTGCGCCAGGCCGAGTGGCTCTCCCTGCGCCACGCGAATCTGCAGCGCTACGAGGTCGATACCCGTGATGAGTTCCGTCACCGGGTGCTCTACCTGCAGGCGCGTGTTCATCTCGAGAAAGTAGAATGCGCCGCTTTCGTCCAGCAGGAATTCGACCGTGCCCGCGCCGCGGTAGCCGATACTCTGCGCGGCGGCCACGGCGGCGGCGCCCATCTCGGCGCGCAGCTCCGGTGTCATGACCGGGCAGGGCGCCTCTTCCACGACCTTCTGGTGACGGCGCTGCACCGAACAGTCGCGCTCGCCCAGGTGGATGGTATTGCCCTGGGTGTCGGCAAAGACCTGGACCTCGACGTGACGCGGGCGCAGGATCGCTTTCTCCAGTATCAATTCGCCGCTGCCGAAGGCGCTCTCGGCCTCCGCCCTGGCCATTTGGATGGCGCCCGCGAGTTCGGACGTCTCGCGCACCAGCCGCATACCGCGACCGCCGCCACCCGCGGCCGCCTTGACCATCAGCGGCAGGTCGATCTTTTCACCTTCCGCGAGCAGGTTGTCGTCGGACTGGTCCTCGCCCTCGTAACCGGGCACGCAGGGGACGCCCGCCTCGATCATGCGGCGCTTGGCCTCCGCTTTGTTGCCCATGAGGTGAATCGCCTCGGCGGTGGGCCCGATGAAGGTCAGTCCCGCCGCTTCCACTGCCCGGGCGAAGTCGGCGTTCTCGCTGAGAAAACCGTAACCCGGGTGAATGGCGCCCGCGCCTGACGTTCTCGCCGCTTCCAGGATGTTGTCCGCCACCAGGTAGGACTCGCCCATCGGTCCGGGCCCGATACAAACGGCGTCGTCGGCCAGTTGCACGTGGGGAGCGCCGGCGTCGGCCTCGGAGTAGACCGCCACGGTGCGGTAGCCCTCGTCGCGCGCGCTCCTGATCACGCGGCAGGCGATCTCGCCGCGGTTGGCCACCAGGATGCTGGTAAATCGTGTCATGTTGTCGGCCTATTCCTGTGCCCACGCGGGCTTGCGTTTTTCCACGAAGGCGGCGACCCCTTCGCGGCCCTCGTCGGACAGCATGCAGGCCGCGAAGCCCTGCGCCGCGAAGTCGAGAGCCTCGCCCCGGGGTCGGCGGCCGGCCTCGAACACGATGGCCTTGGTGACGGCGTTGGCACCGGGGGCGCACAGCGCGATCTGCTCCAGCACCTCGGCGCACTTCGCCTCCAGGTCCGTCGCGTCCTCGGCCAGTATGTGACCGATGCCGTAGCGCACCGCCTCCTCGCCCCTGAAGCGGGCGCCCGTGAGCATCAGGCGCCGCGCCTGTGTCAAACCGACGCGCTCGGCGACGAAAGGGGCGATCTGTGCGGGGGGAATGCCGAGGCTGGTCTCGGACAGGCGGAAGCGCGCGTCGCGGGTGACGATGGTCACGTCGCCGATGCAGGCGAGTCCCAGGCCACCGCCGATGGCCGCGCCCTCCACCAGCATGATGACCACCTGCGGCTGCTCGTTGAGCTTGATCATCAGGTCGCCGAAGAGGCGGTTGCCCCGGGCGACGTCGGCCGGGTCGGGCTCGCCGCCCTGGGCGCCGGATTTGAAGCCCTTGATGTCCGCGCCGGCGCAGAAAACGCCGTCCCTGCCGCGCAGGATCAGCGTGCGCAGGCCGTGGAGCTCGCGCGCGGCGTCGAGTACCGCGTGCAGTTCGTCGACCATCTCGTTGGAGATCGAGTTCTTCGCCTCGGGGCGGTTGAACCAGATGGTCAGCACGCTGCCCCGGTGCTCGAGGATGAGGTCTTTGGTTTCAGGTAGAGATGACATGGTTGTCTCCCGGATCACATGCGGGCCATTACATTCGGGCGATGCCGAAACTGTTCTCGCGCACCTCGCGGTGGCGGGTCTCCCACACGGTCTCGAGCAGGAAACCCAGGGTCCTGCGCGTATCGCGGGGGTCGATCATGCCGTCGTCCATGAGATGGCCCGAGGTGTAGAACGCACTGGACTGGCTGTCGAACATGTCGGTGATGAAGGCCTCCTGTTGCGCCAGCGCCTCTTCATTCACCTCGGTATTTGTCGCTGCGGCCTTGCCGCGAGCGACCATGGACATGGTCTTGGCGGCCTGTTCGCCCCCCATGACGCCGGTGCTGGCGTTGGGGAAGGTATAGAGGAAGTCCGGCGTGAAGTGCCTGCCGCACATGCCGTAGTTACCGGCACCGAAGCTGGCGCCGGTCATGAGCGTGATGCGCGGCACCTCGAGGTTGGTCACCGCCTGGATCATCTTCGAACCGTGCTTGATCATGCCGGCGCGCTCGCTCTTCGTGCCGACGATGTAGCCGGTGGTGTTCTGGAAGAACAGCATCGGTATGTTGGCCTGGTCGCAGAGCTGCAGGAATTGCGTGGCCTTGGTGGCGCCCTCGGGATCTATGGGGCCGTTGTTGCCGAGAATGCCGCAGGGCAGCCCGAATATTTCCGCCTGGATGCACACGGTGGTGGGGCCGTAGCGCGACTTGAAGTCCAGGAAGTCGGAGCCGTCCACCACCCGCGCGACCAGCTCGCGCATGTCGTAGGGTGTGCGGTAATCGCAGGGAATCACACCGGCCAGCTCGTCCGGGTCGTACACGGGCTCGGCGAAGCTGCCGCGCGTCGGCCGCTCGCAATCCTTGTTCCAGTGCAGCCGGGTGACAAGTTCACGGCACATCTGCACCGCGTGACCGTCGCTCTCCGCGAGGTACTCGGCGAGGCCGGAGACGCTGGCGTGCATCTCGGCGCCGCCCAGTTCCTCCTCCGTGGCGATTTCGCCGGTGGCGGCTTTCAACAGCGGTGGGCCGGCGAGGAAGGCCTTGCCGTTGTCGCGCACCGCGATCACGTAGTCGGACAGCCCGGGCATGTAGGCGCCGCCGGCGGTGGAGGAGCCGTGCAGGATGGAGATGACCGGGATGCCGGCCTTGCTGAGTTTCGCCAGGTTCCCGAACAGGGCGCCGCCGGCCGAGAAACCCTCGACGGTATAATTGAGCAGGTCGCCGCCGCCGCTCTCCACGAGATGGACGAAGGGCAGTTTTTGCTGCAGCGCGATCTCCTCGCAGCGGGTGACACGGTAACCGGTGGCCGAGGTCAGCGTGCCCGCGGCGATGCCGCTGTCGTCCACCACGATCATGCAGCGCACACCGCCGATAAACCCGATTCCGGTGATGACGGTGGAGCCGGGTACGGACTTGTCGGGGTCGTCGGTGTCCAGCAGGTAGCCGGCGAGATTGCCGACGGTGAGGAAGGGCATGCCGGGGTCCAGCAGCCGTGCCAGGCGCTCCCGTGGCAACAGTTGTCCACGGGATTCGAAACGCGCCTGGCGCCTGGCCGAAATCGCTGCGCCGCGGGCATTGAGTTCCTGCAGCTTTTCCACCAGCGCCAGCATCTCCTGCCGGTGTTTTGCGAATTGCTCCGAATTCGGGTTGATCTTCGAATTGAACAAGGTCATGGGAGACTCTCCGCAATACTGTCCGGCACGGGGACCGGCGTTGACAGCAACAGCTGCGCGTAACCCTTGCCCTGGGGGTCGTTGCGTATGCTCGCAACGCCGCCGCCGCCCAGCACTTCGTGCAGCAGGAAATTGATGGCGTGGCTCCCCGGCAGCAGGAAACGCTCCACGCTGCCGCGGTCGGTCGATGCGAGGAAGTGGGCAAAGCGAGCGGTCACAGCGCTCTCGGTCAGCGCCGCCCACAGGTAGGGCAGGTACTCGGCCCTGCGCGCGATGATGCCGACATTGGCCTTGTCGCCCTTGTCACCGGAGCGGCCCCAGGCGAGTTTCACCAGGGGTACTTCGGTCATGCCCTCGTCCGCAACATCACCGGGTGCAGGCGGGCGTTCGATCGCCGCACTGTCCAGTGGTTCGCCGTGGGATTCATCGCACGTGTGCACCTCGCCACCCAGGCGGATGCTCACCGCGAAGTCGCCCTTGGGTACGCTGCAGGAGAACAGGCGCACCACGGGCGAGGGACTCGGCCGGCTGCCCGCGAATCCGGACAGGCCGGGCGGGGTCGCCAGGCCGAGGCCCACCGCCTCCTTGAGCAGGATGCCGATGCCGATCATCTCCGGGTGCTTGGCGGCGATTTTCATCACCACCTCCCGCGCGCCGTCGACCTCGGCGAAATCGCCGTACTGACACTCGGTACCCATGATCTCGATGCTGGTCTCGGAGAAGTCCGGCAGACCGAAGGCATCGAAGGCGTTGCGCGCGGCCTCGAAGACCGCCGCGCCCAGGGTCCGCGCCTTGCGGTCCGCGTCGATCCCGTAGAAGGTCATGTAGGTGCCGCCGCGGAACTGGTCGGCAAAGGTGGCGCTGACCTTGTAGGTGTCCGGCGCGGGCCGGCCGGTGGCCCCGGAGACGCGCACGCGATTCTCGCCCGCCTGCTCCACGGTCGCCGTCGAAAAATCGCAGACCACGTCCGGCAGCACATAGGCCTGTGGGTCGCCGATTTCGTACAGCATCTGCTCGCACACGGTACCGACGGTCACCATGCCGCCCGTATCGTCCGGCTTGGTGCACACGAAACTGCCGTCGGCGCTCACCTCGGCGATGGGGTAACCCATGTTCGCGAGGCCGCTCACCTCCTCCCAGTCGGTGAAATTGCCGCCGGTGGCCTGCGTGCCGCACTCCAGTATGTGGCCCGCCAGCGAACCCATCGCGAGCAGGTCGTAGTCCTCGCGCCCCCAGCCGAAGTGGTGGATGCAGGCGCCGAGCGTGACGGCGCTGTCGACGCAGCGGCCGGTGACGACGATGTCGGCCCCCAGTTCCAGCGCCCGGGCGATGGGAAAGGCGCCTAGGTAGGCGTTGATGCTCAGCACTTTTTCCG
>Ga0126341_1000199_pt1 | contig 12956 bp, 10 predicted proteins | sample OrbTmetagenome_FD_97057 | JGI IMG/M metagenome (GOLD analysis project Ga0126341, IMG submission 97057) | Coral microbial communities from Florida Keys, Florida, USA - Orbicella T D metagenome | ecosystem: Host-associated > Invertebrates > Cnidaria > Coral | place: Florida Keys, Florida, USA... | reverse complement strand
CCCGACTGCCTTGCCGCCCCCAGGGTTTGGCAACGCATGCCAGGACTCCCGTTCAAGCAGTATGATCCCGCAAACCCAAGCGCAGCGCGGGAAACGCACCATACACTCTTGCGCCAGACTTTATACCAGAGCGTGAATCCCGGTCAATAAGAGATCGCAACGGATTCAGTGGGTATTTATGCGATTTTTCCCGTCGGATTCCTCGTCCGAGGTCGCGGCCATCGAGTCGGCGAGAAATTCCTCGTCGCTGAGCGACTCGGGCATCGACTCCAGGGCGATCGCCAGCACCTCGTCGATCCACTTCACCGGACAGATATCGAGGTCTTCCTTGATGTTGTCCGGGACCTCCTTGAGGTCGCGCTCGTTCTCCTTGGGGATGATGACCGTCTTGATGCCCCCGCGGCGGGCGGCCAGGAGTTTCTCCTTCAGCCCGCCGATGGGCAGGACCTCGCCCCGCAGGGTGATCTCGCCGGTCATGGCCACGTTTGCCCGGGCGGGGATGCCCGTGAGAACGGAAACCAGGGCGGTACACATCGCCACGCCGGCGCTCGGGCCGTCCTTGGGGGTGGCCCCCTCGGGCACGTGGATATGCACGTCGTGTTTCTCGTGGTAGGTGGCCGGGATACCCAGCATCTGCGAGCGGCTGCGCACCACCGTGGTGGCCGCCTGGATGGACTCCTGCATCACGTCGCCCAGGGAGCCGGTCTTGACGTGGCGACCCTTGCCGGTGACGGCCACCGCCTCAATGGTCAGGAGCTCGCCGCCCACGGAGGTCCAGGCCAGGCCCGTCACCTGCCCGATCTTGTTGTCCTCCTCGGCGATACCGAAGTTGAATTTGCGCACGCCCAGCAGGTCGGGCAGCATCTCATCGTCGATGGCAGCGCCGGACTCGGCCTCCTCCAGGGTGATCGCCTTGACCATCTTGCGGCAGACCTTGGCGATTTCGCGCTCCAGGGCGCGCACACCCGCCTCGCGGGTGTAGTAGCGGATGATGTCGATGATGGCAGACTCGGCGAACTGGACCTCGCCCTCCTTCAGGCCGTTCAGCTTCAGCTGCTTCGGGATCAGGTAGCGCTCGGCAATATTCAGCTTCTCGTCTTCGGTGTAACCCGGGATACGGATCACTTCCATGCGATCGAGCAGCGGCGTGGGAATGTTCATGGTGTTGGAAGTGCACACGAACATCACGTCGGAGAGGTCGTAATCCACCTCGAGATAGTGATCGTTGAAGGCGTGATTCTGCTCCGGGTCCAGCACCTCGAGCATGGCCGACGCGGGGTCGCCCCGGTGGTCCATGCCCATCTTGTCGATCTCGTCCAGCAGGAACAGCGGGTTGCGCACGCCCGCCTTTGACATTTTTTGCAAAAGCTTGCCGGGCATGGAGCCGATATAGGTACGGCGGTGGCCGCGGATCTCCGCCTCGTCGCGCACGCCGCCCAGGGCCATGCGTACGAACTTGCGATTCGTGGCCCTTGCCAGCGACTCTCCCAGGGACGTCTTGCCGACGCCAGGGGGGCCCACCAGGCACAGCACCGGGCCCTTCACCTTGCGCACGCGCTTCTGCACGGCCAGGTACTCCAGGATACGGTCCTTGACCTCTTCCAGGCCGTAGTGGTCCTCGTCGAGGATGGTGGTCGCCCGCTTCAGGTCGTGCTTCACCTTGCTGCGCTTCGACCAGGGCACGCTGACCATCCAGTCGATATAGCTGCGCACCACAGAGGCCTCGGCGGACATGGGCGACATCATCTTGAGCTTGGCCAGTTCGGCCTCGGCCTTCTCCTTCGCCTCTTCCGGCATCTTGGCCTCGTCGATGCGGGCCTGCAGCTCGTCCAGCTCGTTGGGCGCCTCGTCCATGTCGCCCAGCTCTTTCTGGATCGCCTTCATCTGCTCGTTGAGGTAGTACTCGCGCTGGCTCTTCTCCATCTGCTTCTTGACGCGGCCGCGAATGCGCTTCTCGACCTGGAACAGGTCGATCTCAGCCTCCATCAGGCCCATCAGGTGCTCGAGCCGCGCGCGGATCTCGGGAATCTCGAGGATGTGCTGCTTCTCCTCGAGGTCGACGCTCATGTGCGCGGCGATGGTGTCCGCCAGGCGCCCGGGCTCGTCGATTCCCGTCAGGGAGGTCAGCACCTCCGCCGGCACCTTCTTGCTCAGGTTCACGTACTTCTCGAACTGGCCGACGGTGGAGCGCAGCAGTGCGTCCACTTCCTGTTCGGGAATCTCGTCGCTGACGATCTCGCTGACCTGGGCGATGGTGAAGCTGCCGCTGTCGTCCACGTTCAGCAGTGCGGCGCGGTAACCACCCTCCACCAGCACCTTGATGGTGCCGTCGGGGAGCTTGAGCAGCTGCAGGATGTTGGACACCGTGCCGACCTGGTAGATGTCGTCTGCCGCGGGGCTGTCGTCGGCCGCGTTGCGCTGGGCGACCAGCAGCACCTGCTTGTCGTTGGCCATGGCGTCTTCCAGGGCCTCGATGGATTTCTCCCGGCCCACGAACAGGGGCAGCACCATGTGGGGATAGACCACGACGTCCCGGAGAGGCAGGAGCGGCAGTTCAATGACCGAGGAAGAACCCATAGAAGTCTCCGGGCGATGCGCTGGTTACAGGCTGTTCATTGTCTATGGGGGCACCTGCCCCCGGTTACAAGTGCCGGGCACCTGACCGGGGCACGTCGTGCAGGCGATCCCTACTCGTCGGTGGACCCCGCCACCGCGGCCGGTTGTTCGCTGTTCTGGTAGACCAGCAGCGGCTCCGAGTCGCCACGGATGACGGACTCGTCGATTACGACCTTGCTGACATCATCCCGCGAGGGGATGTTATACATGGAATCGAGCAGGACCCCCTCGAGGATCGAGCGCAGGCCGCGGGCACCGGTCTTGCGTTCCATGGCCTTTTCGGCGATGGCGCTGAGGCCGTCCTCGCGGAAATCCACCTCGACCCCTTCCATTTCAAACAGTTTGCTGTACTGCTTGGTGAGGGAATTCTTGGGCTCCGTGAGAATCTGCACCAGGGCGTTGACGTCCAGCTCTTCCAGGGTGGCGATCACCGGCAGGCGACCGACAAATTCGGGGATGAGGCCGTACTGGACCAGGTCCTCGGGCTCGAGCTGGGACAGGACCTCGCCCACGTTGGCGCTCTCGTCCTTGCTCTTCACCTCGGCGCCGAAACCGATACCGCCCTTCTCCGAGCGGTTGCGGATCACCTTGTCCAGGCCGGCGAAAGCGCCGCCGCAGATGAACAGGATGTTCGACGTGTCGACCTGCAGGAATTCCTGCTGGGGATGTTTGCGCCCGCCCTGGGGAGGTACCGAGGCCACCGTGCCCTCGATCAGCTTCAACAGGGCCTGCTGCACGCCCTCCCCCGACACGTCGCGGGTGATGGAGGGGTTGTCGGACTTGCGCGAGATCTTGTCGATCTCGTCGATATAGACGATGCCCACCTGGGCCTTTTCCACGTCGTAGTCGCACTTCTGCAGCAGTTTCTGGATGATGTTCTCGACGTCCTCACCGACATAGCCCGCCTCGGTCAGCGTCGTGGCGTCGGCGATGGTAAAGGGAACGTCGAGCAGCCGCGCCAGCGTCTCCGCCAGCAGCGTCTTGCCACTGCCGGTGGGGCCCACCAGCAGGATGTTGCTCTTGCCCAGTTCGACGTCGTCGCGGCCCTGGCCGTGACGCAGCCGCTTGTAGTGGTTGTAGACGGCGACGGAGAGGACCTTCTTCGCGCGCTGCTGGCCGATGACATACTCGTCCAGTATCGCCTTGATTTCCTGGGGAACGGGCAGGTGGTCCTGCTGGGAGCCGCCACTGCTCTCCTGGACCTCTTCCCGGATGATGTCGTTGCACAGGTCGACGCACTCATCGCAGATGAATACGGAGGGGCCGGCAATCAGCTTGCGAACCTCGTGCTGGCTCTTGCCGCAGAAGGAGCAGTACAGCAGTTTGCCGCCGTCATCACCCGAGTTGGTGGTTTCGTTACTCATGCCGCCGCCCTACGTCAGAACGTGTCCGTCTCGTCATCAGATGAATCTAAGATGATGTTTTTTAGCGGTATTTGCAAGTCCCAATAGGAACTAAATCACGTTATTGGGCTTTATTTAGAGCCCCGCCGCGGCACTATTTAAAGCCCCGCCCCAGCGCTATTGTGAAGCCCCGTCCGGGGCCCCGCTCCGGCTCTGGACCACCTCGTCCACAAGCCCGTATTCCCTGCTCTGCTCGGCGTCCATAAACCGGTCCCGCTCGGTGTCCCGCTCGATGACTTCGAGGGGCTGGCCGGTGTGCTGGGCCATCAGTTCGTTGAGCCGCTGGCGGATGATCAGGATCTCCTTGGCGTGGATGTCGATGTCCGTGGCCTGTCCCTGTGCACCGCCGCTCGGCTGGTGAATCATGGTGCGCGCATTGGGCAGGCAGAACCGCTTTCCGGGGGCGCCGCCGCAGAGCAGGAATGCGCCCATGGAGGCAGCCTGGCCGACGCACATGGTGCTCACGTCCGGCTTGATGAACTGCATCGTGTCGTAGATGGACAGACCCGCCGTCACCGACCCGCCCGGAGAGTTGATATACAGGTGGATGTCCTTGTCGGGATTCTCCGACTCCAGGAACAACAGCTGCGCAACGATCAGGTTCGCCATCTGGTCTTCTACGGCACCCACGGCAAACACCACGCGCTCCTTCAGGAGCCGGGAGTAGATGTCGTAGGAGCGCTCGCCGCGGGCGGTCTGTTCCACCACCATGGGGACAAGGCCCAGGTTGTTGATCTGGTGCGAGTTAAAGCCGTCGGCTTGATTTGGCATAAGTTCCGTCCCCGGATTGCGTTATGTTAAATGGAGGCGGTCTCGCCGCCCTCCCCGCTCAGGCCTCTACCTGCTCCTGGCTGATCGCCTCCTGGTAGCTGCACTCGCGTTCCGATACCTTGGCATTCTCCAGCAGCATGTCAACCACCTGGTCCTCCAGCACGCGCGATTCCACCGCCGCCAGTTGCTCCTGGTTGGCGTAGTAGTACTCCACGACCTCCTCCGGGTTCTGGTAGGTCGAGGCCATCTCCTCGATCGCCGCGCGCACGCGGTCGGCGTCGGCCTTCAATTCGTTGCCCGAGACCAGCTCCGCCATCACCAGGCCGAGCTTCACGCGGCGCTCGGCATTGTCCCGGAACATGTCGTCGGGCAGCAGGGACTGCATGTCCAGGTCCTGCCCCGCTGCACCGCCGAACTGCTGGAACATCTGGCCGCGCATGGCGTTGATCTCCTGCTCCACGAGGGCCCTGGGCACCTCCAGCGACGCGTGGGCATCGAGCAGGGCGTCCATCACCTGCTGCTTGACCTTGGCGTCCACGGCGTTCTTCAACTCGCGGGTCATGTTCTGCTGTACCTCGGCGCGAAACTCCGCCTCGCCGCCCTCCTCGACACCGTACTGGGCGAACAGGGCCTCGTCGACGGGCGCCGGGATCATCTCCTCGACGCGGTTCAGCGTGACCCTGAACTGCACCGCGGCACCCTTCAGCTCCTCGTTGTGGTAGTCATCGGGAAAACTCAGTTCGAGGGTCTTTTCCTCGCCCGCGCTCATGCCGACAATACCGTCCTCGAATCCGGGGATCATACGGCCTGAGCCCAGCTCCAGATCACTGTCCTCGGCGCTGCCGCCGTCGAATGCCTCGCCGTCGCGGGTGCCGGCGTAATCGATGTTGACCCGGTCCCCGTCCTGCGCTGCCCGCTCCTGCGTCTCCCAGTTGCCCTGCTGGCGGCGGAACACCTCGATGATGCCGTCGACATCCTCGTCACCGACCGCGGCGACCAGGCGCTCAACTTCCAGGTCCTTCATTTCGGCCACTTCCACGTCGGGGAACACCTCGAAGGTGGCGACGTACTCGAGGTCCTTGCCCGGGTCCATGCTGCGCGGTTCGATGCTCGGCTGGCCAGCCGGGCGCAGCTTCTCCTGCACCACGGCCTCCTGGAAGGACTGGCTCATCACCTCGCCCAGCACCTCCTGGCGCACCCCCGCGCCAAAGCGCTGGCGCATGACCTTCATCGGCACCTTGCCGGGACGGAACCCGGGCAGCCTCACGTTACCCGCGGCTTTTTTCAGTCGGCTGTCCACCTCGACATCCACCCGCGCCGCCGGTACCCCGACGGTCAGTCGCCTCTCCAGGCCGGAAGTCGTCTCAATCGAAACCTGCATCGTCTTTCCTCGTTGATCTATCGCTGCTGGCGCTCGCCGCGCCCCCGATCGCCCCCCCGGGTTTGCCGGGCGGCGCGCAATGATTTGGTGCGGAAGGAGAGACTCGAACTCTCACGCCTTTCGGCACTGGAACCTAAATCCAGCGCGTATACCAATTTCGCCACTTCCGCTGTGGGTGATGCCCGCCCGCCGCCGTGCGCAAGTGGCCGCCGGGACCCTCGCTGACAGTTGGAAAAGTCGGGGCCGGTGGCGCTGAGAATCCGTCGGCCGGGGGCGCTTCACAAGGGCGGGGATTCTGCCACAAAGGCCCTGGGGGTTCAACACCGTGACGGGCCGCGAGGCCAGTAACCACGCGGGGTTCAGGGAATCAGCCGGTCAGGCAGGCCGGGTCGAAGCGATACTCCCCGCGCAGCCAGCCGGCCACCTCCCGGGCGGCCTCGCCCGGGAGCCCGGCGTACTCGGCGGCCAGGCGCTCCCGCTCCCCGCCGTCGAGCCCGGGCAGGCCCTTCTCCTCGAACAGGACGGCGTCGCGCCGCAACAGGTGCAGGGTCTGTTCGCCGAGCAGTTGCGCCAGTGCCGCTTCGCCGATGCCCGTCCCGTAGCGTGCGGCGAGGCCGGCAAGGGCGGGCAGCGACGCCAGCGCCTGGTTCATCGGGTTGCACAAGTGCCCGGTGAGCAGTTCCGACAGGCCGGCGTCGCGGTCCGGCAGCGCCCGCGTGTAGAGGTGCTCGCTGCGCACGGCGCCGTCGTTGACCGGGTAGTTGTCCCAGAGCATCACCGGGCGCGCCAGAGCGTCCCGGATCGCGACGATATCCTCACGGGCGACAGCCTCGGCGCACACGCGGTTGCCCGTCCAGAAGATATCCACGCCCTCCGGCAGCGCCGCGCCGAGTTGCGGCCAGTAGCCCTCGGGCATGGCGCCGAAATGACTCTGCAGCTGCGGGTCGAAAGAATAGTAGGTCGGGCAGACCAGCAGCCGCACATGGGGCTGCCAGTGGCTCACGTCGGCGACGATCTCCGCCTGGCGATGTGCGAGGTCCGCGAGGTCGCCGGGCATGTCGTCGAAGAGGATGGCCAGTATCGGCCCCTCCAGTTCCGCCAGGCGCGCCACCTTGTCGCGCAGGTTGCGGCGCTGCGTTGCGCTGTAGTCACGGTAGAGTTCGAAGGGCGACAGCCCCACTCCCCAGGCCACCCCGGCGCGCGCACAGGCGGCGGACAACTCCGCCAGCCGTGCCCACTCCCCGGCAGGCCAGTGCTCCTGCCAGCGCTTGCGCAGGAACGGGTCGCCCTTGGGGCAGTAGAGGTAGCAATTCAGCCCGGCACCGGCCAGGATGCCGGCGTAAGCGAGACGGGCGCTGTGGGGCCACTGGCGGCCGTAGAAACCCTCGACGATCCCGCTCAGGAAGAGGCCTGCAGCGTTCAAGGCTCAGGCCTTTATATTTCTATAAGTAATATAAATTACCCTTCTATATATCCAAATATATTAAAAACCGGGCAAACAAATGTGGAAAATTACCAATTTTAAGCGATACTTAAGTCGTGGCTGTCTATCCCCTAGTTTAAACGGGCGGTCACGGGAGCACACCCATGCTCCTTAACGGAAGCAATTCCTTTATGTTTCACTCCTAATGGTCTTGGTGGGTCCCTTTCGGGACCCATTTTTTTAGCGCGCGTTCACATGGTGTGGGTGGGTCTGTCCGAGGACAGAGAACCCGCCAGGTGGTTCTCAATCTTGGCGTTCGCGGCCGCGTCCTGCTCGCTGAACTGGACACCGATGCCGGCGGTGCGATTGCCCTGGGCGCCCCGCGGGGTGACCCAGACAACGCGGCCCGAGATCGGGATCTTCTCCGCCTCGTCCATCAGGGTCAGGAGCATAAAGACCTCGTCCCCGATGTCGTACGCTTTATTTGTCGGCACGAACAGCCCACCATTATCCAGGAAAGGCATGTAGGCGGAGTAGAGCACCGCCTTGTCCTTGATGGTGAGCGACAGGATGCCGTTGCGGCTGTTTGCTGCTTTTACATCACTCATAACGCCACGTCCCCCGTATGCGCTGGCTCAGATGGTATCACCAAGCGCGGCGGCGCCCAACTCCCTGTTGCATTTAGTCAGCAGGGTATCCACCAACAACTGCCTGCCTGGATTGGCGCCCGCGCTCACCGCCCGCTGCAGGTCCAGCACCTCGTCGAGCAGCGCGAATACCGCCCTCCCCCGCCGGCTCCCCAGGTCCCCGGGGGGCAAGCCGCGCGCGAGGTGCTGCAACTCCTCGCACAACAGGGCGAGGAAATCGCCCGGGTCGCTGTCCGACCAGAGACCCCAGACCCTGGGGGCGTGAACCTCGCCGGCGAGCAGCGCGCGCAGCGCCAGCTTCCGGCCGCCGACCTCCTCTACCTGGTCTTCGCGGAACAGGCGCTCCGCCAGCAGCGGGCGACCCTCCGCGAGTTCGAACAGCTTCTCGCTGGCGGCGCGATCGCCCGTGACCGTGTCCAGCCACGCCAGCCCGGCCTGCTTCGGCGGGGACGGCAGGCGCAGCAACTGGCAGCGGGAGCGGATGGTCGCCGGCACGCCGTGCAGTCGCGCGCACACCAGGACGAGGTATGTGCCGGGGGCCGGCTCCTCCAGGGACTTCAGCAGCGCGTTGCAGGCGTTGACGTTCATACTGTCGGCGGGGGATAACACCACCACCTGGCGCTCGCCCTGGACCGCGGTGCCGTGGGTGAAACCGATAGTATCGCGCACCTGCTCGACCTTGATGACGCGGCTCTTCTCCTCGGGCTCCACCCAGCGCAGGTCGCCGTGGCTGCCTGCGGCGCTGAGTTCGCAGCCGTGACAGCGGCCACAGTTCAGGCCGCCGTCCGGCGCAGCGCACAACAGCAGTCGCGCGAGGGCGAGGGCGCACTGCGCCACCCCGGTGTCCGGCGGCCCGGTCAACAGCAGCGCGTGCGGCAGGCGCCCACCCGCGAGTTGTTGCCCGAGCTGCTCCCACGCGGCGGCGTGCCAAGGCAACGGCGCGCTGGTGGCCGGCAGGCCCGCCGGATTCAGGGCGCCACCTGTCGGCGTACGCCCCAGCAGGCCAGCAGTTCCCGGCCCAGTTTTTCCAGGTGGCGCTGGACGTCCTCGAGTGGCTGGCCCGCGTCCACCACGTGGTAGCGCCCGCTGGCGGTCTCCGCCATCTCGAGGTATCGGGCGCGCACACGCTCGAAGAAATCCACCGTCTCGCGCTCGATACGGTCCAGCTCTCCCCGCCCCCGCGCCCGCGTCAGGCCGGTGGTGACGTCGACGTCCAGCAACACGGTGTAGTCCGGCCGCAGGTCACCCTGGACGAGGTCCTCGAGCGTGCGAATGAGTTCGGTATCCAGCCCGCGACCGCCGCCCTGGTACGCGTAGGTCGCGTCGGTGAACCGGTCGCAGAGCACCCACTTGCCCGCCGCCAGTGCGGGCTCGATGAAGGTCTGGATATGCTGCGCGCGGGCGGCGAACAGGAGCAGCAGTTCGGTGAGCGGAGCGACGGGTTGCTCGCGCACCGCCAGCAGCAGGCTGCGCACTTCCTCCCCGAGCCCGGTGCCGCCGGGCTCGCGGGTGACCACCACGTCCACGCCGTTGCCGCCCAGGAAGGCCTCGAGAAAGTCCAGGTTGGTGGACTTGCCGACGCCCTCGACGCCCTCGACGGTAATGAACAAGCCTCTGGAACTCATGCGCCTATCTCGAGTGGTGCTCCGGGATGATCAGTCCTGCGAGCCGCCGGGACTGGAGCGGTAGTCCGCGCGGCGGCGCAGCTGGTATTTACGCACGGCGCGCTCGTGTTCGGCAAGGGTTGCGCTGAACACGTGGCCGCCGTCGCCGCGGGCGACAAAGTACAGGGCCGTGCCCTCGGCCGGGTGCAGCGCTGCGCGGATGGCCGCGCGCCCGGGAAGCGCGATGGGCGTCGGCGGCAGGCCGTGGTGGCGGTAGGTGTTGTAGCGATTGTTCGCGTCCTGCAGGTGGCTGCGCCGCAGGTTGCCGTCGAAATCGGGACCGAGGCCGTAGATGATGGTCGGGTCGGTTTGCAGGCGCATGCCGCGCTGCAACCGCCGCACGAAAACGCCAGCTATCTCTGCGCGCTCCGCCGGCAGCCCGGTCTCGCGCTCGATGATGGACGCCATGATGAGGGCCTCGTACGGGTCCGCATAGGGCAACCCCGCGGCGCGTTCCTCCCACTCCGTCGCCAGCACGTCGCGCATCGCGGCCCGCGCGCGCCGCAGCACACTCAGGTCCGTGGCGCCGCGGGAGAAGTGGTAGGTGTCCGGAAAAAACAGTCCCTCGGGGTGACTCTCCGGCGCCGCCAGCGCCAGCACTTCCGGGTCCCCCGCACCTGCGAGCGCGACCCCCAGGGCCGGGTGCGCGGCCAGGATGCCCAGGGCGCGAGACAGGGTGATACCCTCCGGCAGCGTCACCTCGTACTGCACGATCTCGCCGCTGACCAGGAGTAACAGTAGCGACCGCGCGGTGCTGAACTCGGGGATAAGGTACTCGCCCCGCTTGATGGCCTGGTCCCGCCCGGTGAAGCGCCCGTAGAGCGTCAGCAATCGCGGATGGGACAGCACGCCCTCCTCGCGCAGCTTAGCCGCGATATTCGCCAGCGAATCGCCCTGTTGCACGGTGAAGTACAGGCCGTCCTCCGGCACCCGCAACGGCTCCTCCCAGAAGCGCAGTAACTCCCGCCCGGCGAGCGTCCCCAACGCCACCGCCAGCAGCAGCAACACCAGCAGGCGGCGAATCACGCGAGGTCCTCCAGGTACTGCTCGAACAGGGCCGTGCACACCGGGTGCTCCGCCCAGCGGACGACGCCGAGGGAGGCGACCGGCCGCAGCCCGTACAGCGCGTTGGTATAGAAGACCTCCGAGGCGTGCTCGAGCTGCCCCGGCGGCAGGCGCACCTCGGGCACTGTGAAGCCGAGGGCGGGCGCCCATCGGTCGAGCACCAGCCGGCGCCGGGTTCCCGCAACGCCGCAGTCGGCCAGTTTCGGTGTAACCAGTTGACCGTCGATCACGGCGAAGAGATTGCCCGCGGTCACGCAGGTGGCGGCGCCGGACATCGCGTCCAGCAACAGCATCTCCTCAAATCCCTCGCGCTGCGCCTGTTCCGCGGCGAGCACCTGTTCGAGCCGGTTCAGGTGCTTGAGGCCCGCCAGCGCCGGCTGCGCCGGCAGTCCGATATCGGCCACCCCCAGGGTTACCGCCGGCGCCATCAGTGCGCAGTCCCGGGAGATTTCCGTCACCTCCACCAGTACCCTGGGTTGCGCATCGGGAGGCGGGGCGTACCCACGCGGCCCGCTCCCTCGGGTCACCGTGACGCGCAGCGCGGCCCAGAGCCAGCCCGAGGCTGCGATCGCCTGCGAGGCCTCCTCCAGGTGGCGCCTCGCGGTCTCGAGAACGGGGGGGAAGTTCAGTGCATCGAGCCCCAGTTTGAGGCGGTGCAGGTGTCTGTCAGCAAACAGCGGCACACCCCTGCGCAGGAGGAGGGTCTCGAACAACCCGTCGCCGAAAGCGAGCCCGCGATCGGGCAGCGGCAGCGCCTGAGCCGGTTCGCCGTCGAGCCAGGTCAGGGTCTGCTCTGGCACCGCTAGGGCTTGCTGAACAAGAGGGAGCCGTTGGTGCCGCCGAAGCCGAAGGAGTTGGACAGCACGCAGTTGATGGGGCGTTCCTGGGCAGTGTGCGGCACGTAATTGAGATTGCACCCCTCGTCCACGTTATCCAGGTTGATGGTCGGCGGCGCCACCTGGTCGCGCAGGGCGAGCACCGAGAAAATCGCCTCCACCGCACCGGCCGCTCCGAGAAGGTGGCCGATCATCGACTTGGTCGAGCTGACCGCGACCTGTTCCGCGGCGCTGCCGAGCACGGTCTCGATGGCGCGGCTCTCGGCGACATCGCCGGCGCTGGTCGAGGTGCCGTGTGCGTTGATGTAGTTGATCTGGTCCCCCGGCACACCCGCATCGAGCACGGCGTTGCGCATGGAGGCGGCCGCACCCCGGCCGTCTTCCGGCGGTAGCGTCATATGGTAGGCGTCGCCGCTCATCCCGAATCCCGCCAGCTCGGCGTAGATATTCGCGCCGCGCGCCTTCGCCGCCTCGTACTCCTCGAGCAGCATGACTCCGGCGCCGTCGCCGAGCACGAAACCGTCGCGGTCCTTGTCCCAGGGACGAGAGGCACCTTCCGGGTCATCGTTGCGTGTCGACAGGGCGCGCGCCGCGGCAAAGCCCCCGAGCCCGACCGGCGTCGTCGCCATCTCCGCGCCGCCCACCAGCATGGCGTCCGCGTCGCCGTGGGCGATCAGGCGCGCGCCGATGCCGATGTTGTGGGTGCCCGAGGTACAGGCGGTGACCATGGCCAGGCTGGGGCCCTGCAGGTTGTATTTCACCGAGAGGTTGCCGGCGATCATGTTGATGATCGACCCCGGCACGAAGAACGGGGAAATTTTGCGCGGCCCGGACGTGCGGATGATCTCCGCATTTTTTTCGATCTGGCCGATACCGCCGATGCCCGAGCCGATGGAGCAACCGACGCGCGGGGCCATCTCCTCGCTCACCTCGAGACCGGCATCGGTCATCGCCTGGATGCCCGCAGCCATGCCGTACTGCACGAAGACATCCATCTTGCGCGCTTCCTTCGGCCCAAGATACGGCGAAATGTCGAAGCCTTTCACGCTCGCGCTGAACTGCGTCGCGAATGCGGAGACATCGAACGTGTCGATGGTGGCCGCTCCACTCTTACCCGCGAGAATATTCTCCCAGGTCTCCTCGACGGTGT
>Ga0126341_1000197_pt1 | contig 13014 bp, 9 predicted proteins | sample OrbTmetagenome_FD_97057 | JGI IMG/M metagenome (GOLD analysis project Ga0126341, IMG submission 97057) | Coral microbial communities from Florida Keys, Florida, USA - Orbicella T D metagenome | ecosystem: Host-associated > Invertebrates > Cnidaria > Coral | place: Florida Keys, Florida, USA... | reverse complement strand
GCACTCCTCGTCCATATTGATGAATACCCAGCCGCCCCAGGTCGCCACCCGCACCTCCGGCAGGCTGAACCTGTCCGGGTCGACGTGGGGAAAATCCCACTGGCAGGGCGCGCCCTGGAATTCGCCGTCGAGATTCCATGTCCAGCCGTGGAAGGGACAGCGAAACTCGGGGCTGTTGCCGGCGCCGCGCTTGAGCACCCTCCCCCGGTGCAGGCAGGAGTTGTAGTAGGCGCGCAGCTCGCCCGACTCGGAGCGGGTAATGAGAATGGAGTCGTTGACGATGTCGTAGACGAAATAGTCCCCGGCCTCTCTGACCTGGCTCTCCCGGCAGGCCATCTGCCAGGTCTTGCGCCAGACCTTTTCCACCTCCCGGTCGAAAAACTCCCGGGAGGTCCAGCGGCTGATATCCAGGTCCTCGGACCCCAGGTAGGTCTCCGTGCTGTCGCGCAGGGCGTCGGGCACCGGCACGGACTCCCTGTCCAGCAGCTCCTGGAAGCTGTAGGAGGGGTCCCGCGCGGCGATCTGCTCCGGGGTCAGTTTCACGTCGTCGTTCATGCTCGCACCTGTCGTCCAGCGTCGGTAATTCCGGGTGTTCCAAGGACACACCATAGCGCCCCACAAAAAAACAGTCAACCTTGTTTGTTTATGCCGAGGGCCATGAAAAAAGGGGCCCGCGGGCCCCTTTGTGTGTGGCGTCCGGCCTAGAAGTTGCCGCTGACACGCACCCCGTACTGCTCGCCGCCAGCCACGCCGGAAAAGGCGATGGTTTCGGGCACGATGACGGCGGAGTTGTAATCCACCTCGTCGGTGAGGTCGCGGCCCCACAGGGCGACGCGCAGTGTGCGCCCCTCTTCCCACTCCCACTCGTAGGCGATGGTGGCGTCGAAGACTCCGCGGTCGTCCACCAGGCCGCGGGGATCATTGCGCACCTCCACCCAGTACTCGTCGGTGTAGCGGTAGCTGGCGTAGACACTGAGGTCGCCGGGGCCCACCTGCATGGTCCAGGTGCCGTTCACGCCACCGGTCCACTCCGGGGTGCGGCGCAGATCCAGGTCGGAGTTGTCGGTGACCATGCCGTCGCCGGTGAGGTCGGCCATGAACTCGTCGTACTCCGCGTCGAGATACCCCAGGTTCGCGTTGAAGACCAGGTTCGCCGTGGCCACCCAGGTGGCCTCCGCCTCGACGCCCATCAGGTCTGCGCTGGACGCATTGCGCACCACCGTGTTGGAGCCGCCGAAGCCGTCCGGCTCGATGATCTCCTCCTGCTTGTCGTCGTACTCGTTGTAGAAGGCCGCCAGGTTGAGGCGCAGGGTGTTGTCCAGCAGGTCGCCCTTCATGCCGATCTCGTAGTTCTCCACAAATTCGGGATCGAAGGGGCCGATGTTGGCGAGGTTCTGGTTGCGCCCGTTGAAGCCGCCGGAGCGGAAGCCCTCCGAGTAGACGACGTAGGTGAGAATGTCTTCACTCACGCGGTAGTCCAGCCCCACCTTGGGCGTGAACTCGTCCCAGTCCTCGTCCCCGGACGCGGAGTCGATGGGCACCCACACCGGCTGGCCGAAAATAAAGAAGTCGTCTACGGCGCTGCCGGGGACGTAACCCGCGAAATCGTCGCCACCGAAACTGATCGCCCCCGAGTAGTCCTTTTCCTCCTCGGTATAACGGCCGCCGAGAATCAGCATCAGGCGCTCAGTGATGTCGTAGTGAAACTCGCCGAAGATCGCCCAGGCCTCGCGCTCGTGGTCGGCTACAGGATTCTGGAACAGGGCGGTCCCGGCGCCGATCGTCTGGGCGCCCGCCGCTATCGAGGTCTTCTGGTCGAGATGGTACTCGTCGTCGACCCAGAACAGGCCGGCGACGAACTTCATGCGATCGCTCAGGTCGTCGTCCGAGGCGAAGCGGATCTCCGCGGTGGTCTGTTCCGAGTCCTGGTCGCGCAGGGTGTGAAACGAATTGAGTGAGGAGGCATCGAAATCCGTTGGCACGCTCTCGTCGGTCTCCTGGTAGCCCAGGATGGCAGTGACGAGACCCACGCCGACATCGTAGTTCATGTTCAGGGTGTAGGCGTCCCACTCAAAATCGATATCGCGGGAATAGAAATCCTGCGTAAACCGCGTAATGTCCGTGACAGCATCACCGCAAAAACCCAGTGTCAGGAGTGGTTCCGTACAGTTGATTTCGGGTGCGGGGTTTACAGGATTGTCGGCATTTACCGAGGAGCGGTCCTGCAGCGGCACACCGTCGTTCTCGTCCTGGTAGTTGACGTAGGTGAACAGGGCGTCGAAGTCGTCGTTGGGGGTGAACAGCAGCGTGGCGGTGATCTCCTGGTTGTCCGGGTTGCCCACGTCATCGCCGGTGACCACGTTCTCGCGGTCCGAGCCGTCCTCCTGCTTGGCGTACCCCAGCTTGCCCGCGAACATGTCGCCCAGCGGGACATTGACCAGGGCTTTGTAGTCCAGCAGGTCGTCCGTGCCCGCCGTCACCTCGTATTTGAAGTCCAGCTCGCCCGTCGGCCGCGTGCGGGTGATGTTGATCACCCCGCCGGTAGTGTTGCGGCCGAACAGGGTACCCTGGGGCCCTCGCAGCACCTCCACCGACTGGAAATCGAAGGTGTTGGCCAGGGAGCCGTTGACGAAGGACAGGGGCACGCCGTCGATGACCACGCCGACCGCCGGGTCGAAGGAGCGCTCCACCTCCTGGGTGCCGACGCCGCGGATGTACAGGGAGGCGCCGCCGGGGGACACCGCCACCGTATCGACCACCAGGTTGGGCACCATGCCCTCGATCTCGCGAATGTCGCGCATGATGAGGTCGTCGATCTGCTGGCCGCTGAATGCGGTTACCGCCACCGACACATCCTGCATTGACTCCTGCATCTTCCGCGCGGTCACGATAATTTCTTCCAGCACCGCGGCCTGTGCGACCGGCGGCGCCGCCGCGGCGGCGAGGCCCGCGATGGTCAGTGCGAGGGTTGAACGGGTGAAATAGCGGGTCTGCGGGCGTGCGCTCATGGTGGGTACTCCTGCCGGGCCGCGTGCGGCCGTTATTGTCGTTGTAGTGACAGTGAGTTCCCGGCACCGTGCTGCCGCGACCCACCGCCCGGGTGCAAAGCAATCAGTACTGCCTGTTTTTTATCTTGCGACCGGGGCGCCAAAATTGCAAGCGGACATTCCCGGAAATCAGTCCCGTGGCTTAACCGCTGGCGGTCTGCCCGGCGTGCAGGAGCGTCACCGCGTCCCCGGAGTGGAACGGCGCGGCCTGGCCGCCGGTGGTGACCCCCGCATCGATGACCAGTGTGTGGCCGGTCATCTGGCGCGCGTCCTCGCTGAGCAGGAACAGGATACCGCTGGCGATGTCCTCGGGCATGCAGGCCGCCCCCAGGGGCGAGCCGTCGGCGATGAAGCGGGCGGTCTCCTCGAAGTCGCCGTCGCCCAGGGCGTTCGTCATCGGCGTCACCGTGCCCCCGGGGGCCACCGCGTTGACGCGGATACCCAGTGCCGACAACTCCGCCGCCGCGGAGCGGGTGATGCCCACGACACCGTGCTTGGCCATGGTGTAAACGTGGGGCCCGAGCCCGCCCATAACACCCGCCGTGCTCGACAGGGAGACAATGGAACCCGAGCCCTGCTCGCGCATGGCCCGCGCCGCGTGCTTGATGCCCAGGAACACCGCGCGGGAGAGGATGGCCATGGTGTGGTCGAAGGCCTCGGCGCTCGTGTCCATGATCGAGCCGATGGCGCCGACCACGCCGGCGTTGTTCACCATGCCGTAAAGGCTGCCGAACTCCGCAGTGGCCAGGGCCACCGCTCCCGCGATGTCGTCCTCGCGGGTGACATCGGTGGGGTGAAAACGCGCGACGTCGCCCAGTTCCTGCGCCAGCGCCCTGCCCCGTTCCTCCTGCAGGTCGGCGATGACGACGCGGCCGCCTTCCTCTGTGATGGCGCGCACCGTCGCCTCGCCGATTCCACTGGCGCCGCCGGTCACCACCACTGCCCTGTCGTTGAATCTCGCCATCTTCGCGCCCTGTTTTCGTTATAGGAGGGTCCGATTATAGGTACGCCCCGCCCGCGGAGGGAAGCGGGTCCCGAGGGAATTTCAGCTGGCAATTCCACGCCATGCCTGTATGCTTGCTGCTCCCTTGATTCCCCTGCCCCAGTATGAAACAACAGCTCGCGCGGTGGCTGCTGCGCGCCATGGGCTGGCGCCTCGAAGGTGCGCGCCCGGCCGAAAAGCGCTACGTACTGATCGCCGCGCCCCACACCTCGAACTGGGACTTTCCCCTGATGCTGCTGTTCGCGGCGGCCTACGACATTCGCGTGACCTGGATGGCCAAGCACAGCCTGTTCCGCCCGCCCATGGGCCGGGTCATGCGCGCGCTCGGCGGTATGCCCATCGTGCGGCACCGCAGCGGCAACGTCGTCAGCGCCATGGTGGAGGCGTTTGCTGCCCTGCCGCAACTGGTGCTTGTCGTGCCGACCGAGGGTACCCGGGCGCGGGCTGAGCACTGGAAATCCGGCTTCTATCACATCGCCCGCGAGGCGGCCGTGCCCATCGTGCCCTCCTTCCTGGATTTCGGGCGGCGCCGCGGCGGCTTCGGACCCGCCATGCAACCGACCGGCGACCTGCGCGCCGACATGCAGTATTTCAGGGACTTCTACGCGGGCATGAAGGGCTTGTTCCCGGAGAAATTCGGGCCGGTGAAGTTGCGCGAGGAGGAGGACTCCCGGTAGTGGGCCGTGTCAGGACGATGTACCCAAGGACCGCATGCGCTCCTTGTAGTTGCGCGGCGTCTGCCCCGTCCAGTTCTTGAAGGAGCGCACGAAGGAACTCGGCTCGGTGTAACCCAGGTACTCCGCAAGATCTGCGACCTTCGCATCCTCGTAAATGAGACGCTCGATCGCCACCTCACAGCGGATCTCGTCCTTGAGCGCCTGGTAACTCGTGTTTTCCCGCTGCAGGCGGCGGCGCAGGCTGGACTCGGACATGTGCAGGCTGCGTGCGACCGCGGCGAAGGACGGCAGTCCGTGGGGCAGGTCCAGCGTGACCAGGGACTTGATCGCCGCGCTCGTACTCGCCGGCCGCTGGTCCACCGCGATCAGGTGGTAGACGCTGCCCTCGAGAAAGTCGTCCAGCGACTCGGGTGTCTGCACGATGCGCCGGTCCAGTCCCTCGCGCGGAAAGGCCAGGGTGCTCTCGGGGGCGTCGAAATGGATCGGGCATCGGAACACGCCCGCGAGCCTGTCGCGGTAGGCGGCGCCGATATCGGGTGCGGCCACGCACACCTCAGCAACTTCCAGCGGCTGCCCGGTCAGCCAGCCGCAGAAAGCGCTCCACACCAACAGGCCCGAGGCACGCGCCACGGTGGCCTGGAAGCCCGAGCGGTCCCAGTGCGAGGGGGCGAGCACAGACTCGTTCTCCGCGATCCGGACGCGGTAGCGCATTCGGGCGCTGCCCTCCCCGGCATTTTCGACCAGTTCCAGCCGGTAACCCACCAGCGGGTACAGCTGGCGGTCGTAGCGCTCGGCCAGGCAGAGCGCCTCCCGCAGGGTCCGCGCGCTGATGACGCAGCGGCACATCAGGTCGAAGGCCTCGCTGCCCACCCCCGCTCCCCAGGGTATGGGCTGGCCCAGGGTCTCCATGGCGGCAACGGCGGCCTTGTAGAGCCTCGCGTACTGCAGCGCCGGCAGGCGGTCTTCGTCATCCATGAGGGCGATACGCGCGTGCGACAGGTTGGTCCGGGACGCCACGGCGGGCGCATCCAGGCCGATCTGCTGCAGGTAGTCGAGGAGGCGCTTGAACTTACCCGCGCCGACAGTCAGTTCACTCATCCGCTGGTTGGGTCGACCCGGTTGCCCCGGGCGCCCGGTTGTTGCACAGGAGTCACTGCGCGGAGCGTAGCAGGAACCCCCCGCCTATTGAAAGTCCCGGGGCTGCTACAATGCCGTGCATCGACTACGCAGGGGGTCAGCGCCACATGGCACAGGAAGTTTCCGCACAGGTCGTGATCGACATGCCCCTGGCCGGGGCGTGGGAGAAACTGCGCGATATCTCCGTGGCGCACCACTACGTTCCCGGCCTGGTGGACACGAAGATCGTCAGCGACAACGCCGAGGGCGTCGGCGCCAGCCGCTACGTCTACCGCAGCCCGAAGAGCTATATCCAGGAGACCGTCACCGAGTGGGAGGCGCCCCACGGGTTTCTCATCAGGCTGCACAAGGGGGACAAGCCCGCCCCGCCCTTCCGCGAGGCCCACTTCCGCTACCACCTGGAGGAACAGGGCGAGAAAACCCTGTTCACCGCGTCAATGGGCTTCACACTGCCCTGGGGTGCCTTCGGGGGCTGGCTGGAAAAACGCCTTGAGGGCTTCATCCAAAAGACGATCGCCGACGTGGCAATCGCCATGAAGCTCTACTACGAGACGGGCCAGCCCACAACGCCGGCGGCCCTGAAAGCCTATAAGGCCGCCCAGGTCGTCTGCAGCGGCGGGACAGGCAGCGGGTAAAAAAAATCCGGGCCGGGCCCGGATTTTTTTTCGTACCGACCTACTGGTCAGAAGTTGAAGTTCAGGGTCACACCCACGGTCCGCGGCGGGGTCACCAGCAGCTCGTTGTAGCCTGAAATCAAAGGCCGCTTGGTGATGACGCCGTCGTCGTCCAGGGCGTTCTTGATAAAGAGCTGGCCGCTCCAGCCCTCGGCCCGCAACCCCGTGTACAGGTCCAGGGTGGAGTAGCTGTCTGTGTCCAGCCGGCCCTCCTCGTCCCCGGGGGTCTCGGTTTCGCCATTGAACTTCCACAGGCCGCCCACGAAGGCCTCGCCGTCGTAGTAATTGCCCCAGACATAGTCCGTCTGGAAGGTCGCCGTGAACTCGGGCTGGGTGGACGCTATTTCGCCGTCCGCGTCACAGGTGTTGTAACGGTTGTCCGGCCCGACCGGCTCCTGGGTCGGGTCCGTACAGGGAATCTCACCGTCGGTGAACTCGACATTGGCGTAGGTCGCCGAAGTGTAGATCATCCATGCTTCGGTCACCTGCATGCGGAAGTCCGCCTCGACACCCTGTTGCACAGCCTCGTCGACATTGACCCAGGGTGCGTTGGTCGCAATTTCCACGTTCCCGGTAGCCTCGTTGTAGGCCGTAAAGCCGACGGCCTGGATCTGGTAGTCCTCGTACTGGCTGTAGAACACCGCCGCCGTGTAGCGCGCCCGGCCGTCAAACAGGTCGCCCTTGGCGCCGATCTCGATGCTGTTCACCTTTTCCCCGTCGTAGAACGTGAGATCGGGAGAGAAGATGCCGCTGGTATCGAAGTTGGGCGCACCGGGGCGGAAACCCCGGTCCAGGGTGACGTAGGCGTTCAGCGCGTCGCTGAAGTGATGGGTCAGCTTGACCGTACCGGTCCACTCCTCCCAGCCGAAGTCGCCGGCGCCGACCAGGCAGGGGGGCGACCCCACGCCGCCGAGCACCGTGCAGTCCGGGCGCGGGAACACGTTCTCCAGCACGACGACCGGGTCGGTGATCTCGCCGCCGGGGAGCATCTCTGCACCCAGGAGGAAGTTGCCCGTCAACACCGTGCCGTCGCTCTGGTCGAATTCGTTGTAGCGCACACCGACCACGAGATCGGTGTCATCGGTGAGGGAGAAGGTGTTGTGGGTGAAGATCGCCTTGGTCTCGGTGTCCAGCGGGATATCGATGACGATATCAAACACGCCGCCGTCCTGGGGCCGGTTCGCGCTGGTCACCACGTCGGTCTGGGACTCGGACTCCTGGTAGTAACCGCCGAAGGTCCACTCCCAGAAGTCAAAGGCCTCGCCCGAAATACGCAGCTCGTGCTGGTAGGCGCCGAAGTCGTCCCCGGTGTGGCCGTCCTGGGCGAGCACGACACTCGGGATATCCGTACGGTCGTTGTCCTGGATCAGGTCGATCTGCGAGTCCAGGGCACCGCTGAACCAGCTCACGTCGATGTCGCCGATCTGCCAGTCCACGTGAAGGGTGTAGAAGCTCTCCTCGCGGCTGTTGACGACGCTGGGGTTGTCGGCGATCGCCTCGCGGTCGTCCGCATCGATACCCTTGAAGTTCGCATCCGGGTCGTAGCCGGGCTTACCCTCCTTGATCGTCTCCACCGCGCGGTAGATGTCGGAGTCCTCGGACTCCATGTAGGCGTAGCCCAGCTTGACCTGCAGGTCGTCGGTGGCATTCCACAGCATCTTGGCGCGCACGCCGTCGCGGTTGCGCTCTTCATCCAGCTCGTTCACCGGGTTGACGTTTTCCAGACCCGTCTCGCGGTCGTCAGTCAGGCCGGAGACACGGAAGGCCAGCACATCGTCGATCACCGGGACATTCACACCACCCTGGAGGTTGTACCCCACCGGACCGAAAACGTAACTGCCCTGGACATAGCCGTTCACGCCGTCGAAATTCGGGTCCCGGGTCTGCAGGATCATGGCGCCGGTCGGGGAAGGCTGGCCGTACAGCGTGCCCTGGGGTCCCTTGAGAATCTGCACGTTGGCCATGTCAAACATACTGCCCAGGGCGAAGGTCGCCTGGGAGGACATGAAGTAGTCGTCCATGTAGACGCCGACCCGGGCCGGCGCGCTCTGCTGCTGGAAGGTACCTACGCCGCGCAGGCCGACGCCCACCCGGGAGTCGCCCTCGAAGCGCACCTCCATGCCGGTGACCAGCTTGTTCAGTTCGTCGGCCTGGAAGATGGACAGTTCGTCGATGGTGTCGCCGCTGACCAGGTTGACGGCGACGGGCGCCTCGGTCAGGGTCTCCGCCTTTTTCTGCGCGGTGACGATGACCTCTTCGAGCACCAGGGTCTGTGCGGCGGCGAGTGTAGGGGCCAGTGAAATTGCGATTGCGAGCGCGAGGGGGCTACGGTTCATTGTTGTGATCTCCGTTTTATAGCCGTGTGAAGTAACGGTAAGAAATTTCGCGAATTTATGGTAGTGGAGGATTGCCGGTTTCCCTACGACACAAGCGGTCAGATTTTGTTAGCGCTAGAGTTCACCCGGGGCTGCCCCCGGCGGCACGCCACGCCACGCCGCCCGGCCCGCCAGTCACTACCTGAATGGCGCGCTCGAAGTCCATTTACGGGGTGAATAGAGGGGTCAGGCGGCGACCGCGTGGCGCAGCAGCTGGCCGTAGCCCCTGAACACCGGCACACCGTCCAGCGCCAGCTGTTGCTGCAGGTGCCGGCGCAGGGCCTTGAGCCGGTAACAGGGCACGCTGGCCATGAAGTGGTGTTCCATGTGGTAGTTGACGCCGTTGGGCGCAAAGATCAGCCGCTGCCACCAGGGCGCGTCGACCGTGCGGGTATTCTTGCGCACATCGGGGTCGTAGAGGTCCGGGACCGCCGCGTGCTCCGCCACCTGGCGTATGCGCACGATCAGCATAAACACGGTCATGAACGCCACCGCCCAGAGCAGGTAGGTCCAGCCGATGCCGCAGGCCCAGAGGATTGCGAACAGGGCGAGCTGCACGCAGATCTGCTGCAGGAAGGGCTTCGCGCTCTTGCGCTTCTCGCTGCTGACGACTCCGGACGCGCCGCGGAAAATAAAGGAGATGAGCTTGAAGCCGGTCTGCCCGGTCAGGTCGCGGATCACCTTGCGCCGGAAACTCTCACGCGACACCGGGTAGGCCTGGTAGTTGGGCAGGTCCGGGTCGTCGTGTGAGCCCGCCTTGCGGTGGTGCTCCAAGTGACCGCGCGCGTAGGAGGGCTGGTCGTTCATCACCGGCAGTGCGCAGAGCCACTGCCCCACCCACTCGTTGAGCCAGGGGGTGCGGAACAGGGTGCGGTGGCCAGCGTCGTGCATGAGTACGGAGAGGCCCAGCTGCCGCCCCGCCAACAGCACGATGCCCGCCAATATGGTCAGGGGGTTGGGGAAGGCGGCGACCGTGAAGAAGATCGCGAAGATCATCGCCCAGTTCGCCAACAGCAGGCGGAACGCGTGCCAGTCGCTCTTGGCGGTGAAGCGCTCCACGTCCTCGCGGCTGAGATAATCACTGACTTTCATGACGGCCCTCGGCACCAAGCCCCTGGTGACAGGCCCTCATTATACGCCTGCGCCCGGGCAGCTCACATACGCGCGGATGCCAGTTTTTTGCGATTGCGCGACACCCGCCCCAGCCCTGCAAAGCCTAGCCGATCAGGGCCTGCCCGCCGTCGAGCGCGATACTCTGGCCATTGACGTAGCCCGCGCCGTCGCTGCACAGCAGCACGACGAAGCGGCCGATATCCTGCTCGCAATCCCCGATCCGGCGCTGTGGAATCGTCGCGACGAACGCCTCCGCTTCCTCGGGGTAGTTGTCCATCCACCAGGACAGGCCGGGAGACCTGGCATGGGGCAGGATCACATTCGTGCGAATTCCCTCCGGGCCCCACTCGCAGGCCGCGGCGCGGGTCAGGGTACGAATGGCCTCCTTGGTGGCGCCGTAGGGACCGAAGCCGCTCATATCCCAGCGACGGCCGGCAGAGCTGGCGAGGTTGATGATGCAGCCGCCGTCCCTGAGGTGCGGCCGACACAGCTTCATCATGCGAAACGTCGCGAGAGGCCCGGATTCAAGACCCGCGCTGAACGCTTCGTCCGTAACCTCATCCAGGCTGCCCAGGGGCACTTCCTGCGCGTTGTTGACCAGGATATCCAGGCCACCGAAATGTGCGACGACCTGTTCGACACACGCGCTCAGGGATTCGTGAGACTTCACCTGGCAAACCACGGGCAACGCATCGCCACCCCGCCCGAGAATAAGTTCACAGGTCGCTTCGAGCTTTTCCAGGGTACGGCCTGTCACAGCGACCCGGGCACCCTCGGCGGCGAGGGCCAGGGCAATACCCTGCCCCACCCCCTGCCCGGCACCCGTCACCAGGGCGATTTTTCCTTCCAGCAGCATCATCTTGACCCTCCCGCATTGCCAACGACCCATTATGCGCCCGCTGAGTCAGAGCTGTCTTTACCGAAGGCGCCGGATTCATTGACCTTTACACTCAACGGAGTGAGTTCTTTTGCCTATCAGCTTGACTGCTGCCGCACTGGCGCCGGGCGAACCGCGGACTATCATCGACGGAGCATTCCATCGGAGAGACCACATGGGATTACTTAGCGATAAATCGGGCATCGTCACCGGCGCCGGACAGGGCATCGGCCGGGCGATTGCCCTCGCCTGCGCGCGTGAAGGCGCCCGTGTGGTGGTGGCCGACTTCAACGCAGAGACCGGCGAGGAGACCGTATCGCTGATCCGCGAGGGCGGCGGCGAGGCGCACTTCGTGCACGGGGACGTCGGCGACGAGGCCTCGGTGGAGGGGATGGTGAAGGCGGCTGCGGAGGCCTTCGGGGGCCTGGACATCGCCTGCAACAGCGCCGCCCTGTCACGCGGTTCCGGGCCTATCCACGAGTATACCCGCGAGGTGTTCGACCAGACGCTGCACATGTGCCTGACCAACACCTGGCTGTGCATGAAGTACGAGATTCCGGTCATGCTCGCCGGTGGCGGCGGCGCCATCGTCAATATCTCGTCCAATGCCTCACTGCGCGGCCAGGCTTTCAATACCGCCTACGCCGCCGCCAAGAGCGGCGTCAATCTGCTGACCATGAGCTCGGCGGCGGAGTACGGCGGCCAGGGCGTGCGCATCAACGCGGTATCCCCGGGGGTGATTCGCACTCCCGGGGTCGAGAAATACTTCGAGGAGCAGCCGAAAATAGCGGAGGGCCTGAAGAAAGCCGCAGTCATGAACCGCCTCGGGGAGCCGGGGGAGATCGCCGAGGCGGTGGTCTTCCTGCTCAGCGACCGCGCCTCCTTCATTACCGGGCAGGTGCTCTCCGTGGACGGCGGCGCGGCGATCAAGTGAGCGCCGGGTCAGCCCCCCGCTCCCGGCGATCCAACATGTGGCGCCGGTAGAGCGGCGCCGCGCGCCAGAACAGGCCGCCCCCGAAAATGACCGCAATCAGGCCGGCAGCCATCGCGTAGCGCAGGGAATCGGTCCCCATGCTGGGGGCGAGGCTGTCGCTGACCATACCGATGACGAGCGGGCCCATACCCAGTCCGATCAGGTTGAACATGAACAGGAACAGGGCCGAAGCCTGGGTGCGCAGGTGCTCGGGCGCCAGGTTCTGGATTGCGGCGTAAGTGGGCCCGATCCAGAAGGCGGCGATCACCCCGCCGCACAGCATGAAGGCCATGGCCACCGGGATGGTGATACCGCCCACCGTCCAGGCCTGTGACTCGGGCCACAGCACGAAAGCGAGCATGAAGGGGGCCGAGGCGAACGCACCCAGGGCCGGGAACCACAACTGCCAGCGCAGGTCGCGCTGGCTCAGCCGGTCGCACAATACACCGCCGACTATGGCGCCCAAAATACCGCCCAGGGCCCCGGTAACCCCCAGCATGAGACCGGCCTCCATCAGGCTGAGACCGTGCGTGCGGATCAGGAAGCTGGGAGACCAGGCCCCCAGGCCGTAACCGGCCAGGCCTGTAAGCGCACCCGCGCATGAGACCAGGAAGAAACCCGGCAGTTGCCACACCCCCTTGATATCCTGCCACATGGGTCTGCGGGGCGGGACGGCCGTGCGCACCGGCTCACGCACGGTCAGCGCTATCAATACCCCGACGAGCAGCCCGGGTATGCCGAACACGACGAACGCCATGCGCCAGCCGTAGGCCTCGGCGATAAAAGCCCCGCCGAGCATCCCGATGAGAACCCCGAACTGGGTGCCCGTCGCGTGTACGCTCAGGGCGGTCGAGCGTTGCTGCGGGGGGAAATAGTCCGCGATCATGGAGTGGGACGGCGGCGTGCCGCCGGCCTCGCCCACCCCGACCCCGATGCGCAGCAGCGCGAGCTGCCAGAACGAGGCCGCGGCACCACAGAGGGCGGTCATGCCGCTCCACACGGTGATGGAGATGGCGATCACATTGCGGCGCGACCAGTTGTCCGCCAGGCGCGCCACGGGTATGCCCAGCGTCGCGTAGAACAGGGCAAAAGCGAACCCCGTGAGAAACCCCATGGCCGTATCGCTGGCGTTGAACTC
>Ga0126341_1000196_pt1 | contig 13023 bp, 9 predicted proteins | sample OrbTmetagenome_FD_97057 | JGI IMG/M metagenome (GOLD analysis project Ga0126341, IMG submission 97057) | Coral microbial communities from Florida Keys, Florida, USA - Orbicella T D metagenome | ecosystem: Host-associated > Invertebrates > Cnidaria > Coral | place: Florida Keys, Florida, USA... | reverse complement strand
CGGGTTGGACACCTCGACGTCATTCAGCGCCTGCACGAACTTGCCGGGCATGGCGCCGATGTAGGTGCGCCGGTGCCCCTTGATCTCCGCCTCGTCGCGCATGCCGCCGAGGCTGAAGCGGTAGAACTTGCGCCCGAGGGCGTCCGCCACCGAGCGGCCGATGCTCGTCTTGCCGACACCGGGCGGGCCCACCAGCAGCAGGATGGACCCGGCGATCTCGCCGCGGAACGCGCCGACGGCGAGGAACTCCAGGATGCGCGCCTTCACATCCTCCAGTCCCTCGTGCTGTTCCTCCAGCACACCGCGCGCGTGATCCAGCTCGAGGTTGTCCTCGGAGTACACGCCCCAGGGCACCGCCGTGGCCCAGTCGAGGTAGTTGCGGGTGACACCGTACTCGGGCGAGCCGGTCTCCAGAACCGACAGCTTGCGCATCTCGTCGTCGATGCGTCTCGCCACGGCCTCGGGCATGTCCAGTTTTTTGAGCCGCTCCTCGAACATTTCCACGTCGGTGGTGCGGTCGTCCTTGGAGATGCCCAGCTCTTTCTGGATGATCTTGAGCTGCTCGCGCAGGAAAAACTCCCGCTGCTGGTCGGACACCTTGTCGTTGACCTGACTCGTGATCTGCCCCTGCAGTTCCGCCACCTCGCGCTCCTTGCGCAACAGGGTCAGCACCTTCTCGATGCGCGAGCGCAGCGGCAACGTGTCGAGGATCTCCTGCAGCTGGTCGCCGTTGGCGGTGGTCAGCGCCGCGGAAAAATCCGCCAGCAGGCTGGGCTGGTTGGGGCTGAAATTGGCCAGGTACTGTTTCAGTTCCTCGCTGTACAGGGGATTGAGGGGCAGCAGCTCCTTGATCTCCTTGATCAGCGCCATGGCGTAGGCCTTGATCTCGTCGGAGTCGCGGTCGCCCTGGCTGCGCGGGTACTCCACCTGCACCAGGTACGGGGGCTTGTCATTGAGCCAGCGCACGATGCGGAAGCGCCTGACCCCCTGGGCGAGGAACTGCCCCTCGTTGGCCATGGGGGGCCGGTGCAGGCGCACGACGCAGCCGATCTCGGGGAACTGGCGCGGTTCCAGCGCGCTGCGGTCGGCGTTGTCGACGCCCTCCACGTAGGACAGGCCGATGAGGTTGTGGCCGGCGCTGCCCACCGCCTCGAGTGTATCGGACCACTCCTGGGGATTGATGGCCACGGGCTGCACCTGGCCCGGGAAGAAGGGGCGCTTGGGCACGGGCATCAGGTACAGGGTTTCGGGCAGGACCTCGTCGGCCACGGCGGGGGCGTTGGGATCCTCCTCACCCGTGACGACGTCTATCGCCTCCTCGTCCAGCGCCTGCTCATGATCTGCCATTGCCACCCCAGTGCGGTCTCACCTGCCGAACCTCCTGATATGCGCCCGGATTGCCGTGTTTTCAAGTCCAGCCAAGTCCAGCCAAGTCCGGCCAGGGCGGGACCTGGACCCTGCCCGCGGGCCGGCGCAGCCGCTATAATCGCGCAGCCCCTATTTTTACACGAGGACCGGGGATTGCATATCGAGGAACTGGCGGGGGAAGAGCTGGCCCGGGCCATCGCGGCGCTGGAGGCGGACTACGCGGACCTGTGCGGGCGCGGCCTCGCGCTGGATCTCACCCGCGGCAAGCCCGCGCCGGCACAGGTGGCCCTGTCGAACGCCCTCGACGGCATCCTGGCCGGGGACTACCGCGCCGCCGACGGCACCGACACCCGCAACTACGGTGGCCTGGACGGCCTGCCGGAGGCCCGGGCGCTGTTCGGCGAGGTGCTCGGGGTACCCGCACAGGAGACGCTGGTCGGGGGCAATGCCAGCCTCTCTCTGATGTACGCAACCCTCGACTGCGCCCTCAACGAGGGGCTGGGCGGCGGCGCCTGGGGGGCCGGGGACGCGGTGAAATTCCTCTGTCCCGTGCCGGGCTACGACCGCCACTTCGCGATCTGCGAGTATCTCGGCATCGAGATGGTGCCCGTACCCATGCTCGACACCGGGCCGGACATGGACATCGTCGAGGCCCTCCTGCGCGACGACCCCGCCGTGCGCGGCATCTGGTGCGTGCCGCGCTTCTCAAACCCGGGGGGCTGCGTGTACAGCGACGCGACGGTGGACCGCATCGCGGCACTGGGCCGGCTCGCCGCCGGCGACTTCGCGGTCATGTGGGACAACGCCTACGCGGTGCACGCCCTGTACGACGACGCCCCCGCACTGGCCGCCATCCGCGAGGCCTGCCTGCGCCACGACACCCTGGACAGCGTGTTCCAGTTCGGCTCCACCTCGAAGATCACCTTCGCGGGCGCCGGCGTCGGCTTCATGGCAGCAAGCCCGGACAACCTGGCGGCGGTGAAGCGACACCTGGCGCTGCAGACCATCGGCCCGGACAAGGTCAACCAGTTGCGCCACGTGCGCTTCCTGCGCGACGCCGGGACCATCGCCGCGCACATGGCCGCCCACGCCGACCTCGTGCGGCCCAAGTTTGAAGCGGTGCTGGACATACTGGAACGGGAGCTGGCGGACACCGGGATGGGCACCTGGAGCCGCCCCCGCGGCGGCTACTTCATCAGTTTCGACACCCTCCCCGGCCTGGCTGGGGAGGTCGTCGCCCTGGCAGCGGACGCCGGCGTCAAACTCACCCCGGCGGGGGCGACCTTCCCCTACGGCGACGACCCGCACGACCGCAACATCCGCCTGGCGCCGACCTTCCCGTCCCTGGACGAGGTGATCGCCACCGCGGAGGCCTTCGCCACCTGCGTCAAACTCGCCACCCTGCGCAGGAAGGCCGCGCAGGGCTGACAAGAGGCGGTGACCCGGGGCTCCCGAACGGCAATTGGAGACCGCTGGCGTTCCCGCACTCTTTCTCACCTTCCGTCATTCCCGCAAAAATCAAGACCGCCGTCATTCCCGCGAAGGCGGGAATCCAGTGTCTTTTGATTCACCGAAAACGAGTCACATGACCTAAGCCTGAGCTGAAATGGCGCAATGGATGTGCAATGACCCAAACCCTCTGGATTCCCGCCTTCGCGGGAATGACGGCAACGGGCCAATGACGGCTTCCGGGAATGACGGGGGCTGACTGTTTCCCCGCCTCAACAAACCTAATCGATCCAGTCCTCGCCCCATAAGGACCTGATGTAATTCACCAAATCCCACACCGCATCCTCTCCGCCCAACTCCCCCAGAAACCCCGGCATCGAGGGGCCGGTGCCGTTGGCAATGTTGGCGAAAAGATCGGTCTCCGACGTGCCGTAGACGAAACTGTCGGGATCTGTGAGGTCCGTCGCGCCGGGAGCGCGCAGGCCGTCGCCGTCCGCGTCCTCGCCGAACACCTCGGCGATCGACGGCAGTTCGTCGCCCCCGGTGTCGACGCGCTCCTCGCGGTAGACCTCGTAACCCCAGGGCTCCGATTCGTCCGCGTAGTGCGCGTCGATCGCGCTGTTGAGGTCGTTGAGGATGGTCTGGCGCTCGTCCTCGTAGTCGATCTCCTCCTCGGGCGGCGGCCCGGCCCACTCGGGCCAGTCGTCCACGTCCTCCTCGATCGCCTCGGGCAACAGGTCCGGATCGTCCTGCGGCGCCTCCTCGGCAATATCCAGCAGCGGATCCGGCCCGGCGATGGGGTCGTCCCCGTAGAGAGAGTCGTACTGTTCCGAGGGATTCCAGCCGTGGCAGCGGGTACAGTGCCGCGCGAAATGGTCCGCGCCGTTCAGCAGGGAGAGTTCGTCCGCCGGGACCGGGTTGGCCGCGACGGGGTCTACCAGGAGCAGCGCCGCCGACAGCGCGGCTGCGGTGCGCAGCACGCGGGTGTTACTCCTCCCCGCCCTGCTGGCCGGGGGGCATGCCGGCGAGGGGAAAGCTGGCGACGTTGCCTTCCACCGCGGGCGCGTCGGACACCTTGCCGGTGCCCTCCTTGTCCACCTCGTCGATGCGCACGATGGCCTGCATGGGGATATAGCTGCGGCGAACGCCCTTGAACTCGCTCTTCAGTTTCTCCTCGCCGGGGTCGACGAGAATCTGCGAGCGCTCGCCGAAGACGAATTCCTCGACCTCGATGAAGCCCCACATGTCGCTCTGGTAAATCTGCCGGGCGAACACCTCGTACATCTGGGCGCCGTTCTGGAAGATCACCTTGTAAACGGGTTCGTTGGCCATTGTTCTCTCGCGTAAAGCTGTTGCGCTGCACCGCCCGCGGGCAGCTGCCCCGGGTTCGTGGGGCATGAATAGCCCCGGGTCCCGGGGGGCGCAAATCTTAACACCACGCAGGCAGAATACCAGCCCGCCCGGGGCGCGCATAGCCGCCTGTTTTCCGCCTAGGTTTGGCACCGGGTTGCCGGTATAATCCGCAGCCCGTTTTTCCAGACTGTATTCTCAGACCAGGCAGGGCCCGGTTGGGCCCGCCGGGACCGCACGGTGAGCAAGAAACTCTACATAGTGACCCACGGCTGCCAGATGAACGAGTACGATTCCGCGCGCATGCGGGACCTGCTCGGGGAGAGCTGCGGCATGGAGCCCGCCGAGGGCCCGGAGGACGCCGACGTTCTTCTCCTAAATACCTGTTCTATAAGGGAAAAGGCCCAGGAAAAGGTCTTTCACCAGCTGGGCCGCTGGAAGCACCTGAAAGCGCGCAATCCCGACCTGCTGATCGGCGTCGGCGGCTGCGTGGCCAGCCAGGAGGGCGAGGAGATCGGCCGCCGGGCGCCCTACGTGGACCTCGTCTTCGGCCCCCAGACCCTGCACCGCCTGCCGGAGATGATGGAGCGGCGCCGCGCCGGGGGCGACGGCCCCGTGGTCGTGGACGTGAGCTTCCCCGAGATCGAGAAGTTCGACCGCCTGCCGGAGCCGAAGGTGGAGGGACCCAGCGCCTTCGTATCCGTGATGGAGGGCTGCAGCAAGTACTGCACCTTCTGCGTGGTGCCCTACACCCGCGGGGAGGAGGTGTCCCGCCCGGTGGACGACGTCATCGCCGAGATCGCGCACCTCGCCAGGGGCGGCGTGCGCGAGGTCAACCTGCTGGGCCAGAACGTCAACGGCTACCGCGGCGCGGACCACCGCGGCGAGATCGTCGATTTCGCCGAGCTGCTGCACCTGGTGGCGCGCGTGCCGGGTATCGAGCGCATTCGTTACACCACCTCCCACCCGCTGGAGTTCTCCGACGCTTTGATCGAGGCCTACGCGGCTATCCCGCAACTGGTCGACCACCTGCACCTGCCGGTGCAAAGCGGCTCGGACCGCGTTCTCGCCGCCATGAAACGCGGCCACACGGCCCTGGAGTACCGCTCCCGCATCCGCCGCCTGCGCGCGGTGCGCCCGGACGTCAGCATCTCCTCGGATTTTATCGTCGGCTTCCCGGGCGAGACGGACGCGGACTTCGCCGCCACCATGAAGCTGATCGAGGACATCGGCTTCGACACGTCGTTCAGCTTTGTCTACAGCGCCCGGCCGGGCACCCCGGCGGCGGATCTCCCGGACGACACCCCCGAGGCTGTGAAGAAGCAGCGCCTGGCCGTGCTGCAGACCCGCATCAGCCAGCAGGCGGGCGCCATCAGTCGCGCCATGGTCGGCACGACCCAGCGCGTCCTGGTCTCCGGCGTGTCGAGGAAAGACCCGGGACAGCTGCAGGGGCGCACGGAAAACAACCGCGTGGTGAACTTCCCCTGCACCGACCACGGCCCGATCGGCGAATTTGTCGAGGTGGACATCCTGGAGGCCCTGCCCAACTCCCTGCGCGGCCTGCTGAGGCGCCCCGGACGGGCCGTGGCGGGCGGTTGACGGCCCTGAAAAGCGGTATATCCTTAGCCTTATTGAGACGGCCCTGGACGGGCGACAGGACAACTTGAACAGCGAACCTCCCCCCGAACCGCCGGCGCCCCCGCCGGCGCAACAAGCCCTCACCCTGGAACCCAATGACGCGCGCCACCTGGCCATGCTGTGTGGCCACCTGGACAGTCACCTGCGCCAGATCGAGGAGCGCGTCGGGGTGCGCATCAGCGCCCGCGGCAACGCGTTCCTCATCAGCGGTCCCGAGGCACACGTGACCACCACCGCGCAGCTGCTGGTGCACCTGTACGACGAGGTCTGCCAGGGCGTGGGCCTGAGCCCGGAGTCGCTGCACCTGCAGTTGCAGCAGGCCGGGCTGGAGCACCTGGTGGAAACCGCCAACGACGCGGCGGTGGAGGCCATCCAGGTAATCCGCACCCGGCGCGCCTCGATCAAGCCCCGCGGACGCAACCAGCAGGGTTATGTGCGCGCCATCAAGCACAACGACATCAACTTCGGCATCGGCCCTGCGGGCACCGGCAAGACCTACCTCGCGGTCGCCTGCGCGGTGGAGGAACTGCTGGAGGAGCGCGTGCGTCGCATCCTGCTGGTGCGCCCCGCGGTCGAGGCGGGCGAGAAGCTCGGTTTCCTCCCGGGCGACCTCGCGCAGAAAATCGACCCCTACCTGCGCCCCCTGTACGACGCCCTCTACGAGATGCTCGGCTTCGACACGGTGAACAAGTACATCGAGCGCAACATCATCGAGGTGGCACCGCTGGCGTTCATGCGCGGCCGCACCCTCAACAACGCCTTCATCATCCTCGACGAGGCCCAGAACACCACGCGGGAACAGATGAAGATGTTCCTGACGCGCATCGGCTTCGGCTCCACCGCCGTGATCACCGGCGACGCCACGCAGATCGACCTGCCCCGCGGCGCCCAGTCGGGCCTCACACATGTCAGCAACATCCTCGACGGCGTCGACGGTATCGGCTTCACGTACTTCGGCAACAAGGATGTGGTGCGCCACCCGCTGGTGCAGCGCGTGGTCGAGGCGTACGACGCCGCCGAGGACTCGGCGACACCGCTGGACAAGAGCCAGGTATGACCCTGCACGTGGATATCCAGACCGCCAGCGACGAACCTGTACCCGACGAGGACGACTTACGCGGCTGGATAGCCGCGGCCATTGCGGGCGCTCACCCGGGCGTCACCGACGCCGAGATCGGCCTGCGCCTGGTGGACACCGAGGAGATGGCCCGCCTCAACGAGACCTACCGCGGGGGCACCGGGCCCACCAACGTGCTGTCCTTCGTCGCGGACCTGCCCGCGGACCTGCCCGACCACGTGCGCCGGACACTGCTCGGCGACATCGTCATCTGCGCCCCGGTGGTGCGCGACGAGGCGGCCGCCCAGGGCAAGACCCCCGAGGCGCACTGGGCGCATATGGCGGTGCACGGCACCCTGCACCTGCTGGGCTACGACCACATCGAGGAGCACGAGGCCGCGGCCATGGAAGCGCTCGAATCCCGCATTCTCGGCGAACTGAGTTTTCCCTGCCCCTACGGCGATGCGAACACGGAGCATTGAGCGAAGATGAACGAAGACCGTTCAGGTAACGATTCCGGGGACCGCACCTGGATCGACAAGATCGCGCTGCTGTTCTCCTCGGAACCGCGCAGCCGCCGCGACCTCGAGGACGTACTGGAGGTGGCAGAGGAAAACGAGGTCATCGACGAGGAGGCGCGGAACATCATGGAGGGCGCCATGCAGGTCAGCGACATGCAGGCGCGCGACATCATGGTCCCCCGGGCCCAGATGCGCATCATCAAGGCGGAGAGTTCCCTGGAGGAGATCCTGCCGCAGATCATTCAGTCCGCGCACTCGCGCTACCCGGTGATCGGCGAGTCCCCCGACGACGTGCTCGGCATCCTGCTGGCGAAGGACCTGCTGCCGCAGATCCTCGAGTCGCAGCGGGACGCCTTCAGCATCCAGGACCTGCTGCGTCCCGCCGTGGTGGTGCCGGAGAGCAAGCGCCTGAACGTGCTGCTGCGCGAGTTTCGCGAGAACCGCAACCACATGGCCATCGTCATCGACGAGTACGGCGGTGTCGCCGGCCTGGTCACGATCGAGGACGTGCTGGAGGAGATCGTCGGTGAAATCGAGGACGAGACAGACGCACAGGCGGACCGCTTCATCCGCAAGATCTCCAGCGACGACTTCCTGGTGAAGGCGCTGACGCCCATCGACGACTTCAACGACTACTTCGACTGCGAATTCAGCGACGAGGAATTCGACACCATCGGCGGCCTCGTCATCCAGGCCTTCGGACACATGCCCGCGCGCAACGAGGTGGCGACCATCGACAACTTCGAGTTCAAGGTTATCAACGCCGACCAGCGCAAGATCCACAGCCTGCGCATGCGTCCCCTGTCGAACTGAAGCGCCGCCCATGCAGGTAGAAACCGGACTCAACCCGCGGCTGGTACTGTGGCTGGCGCCGCTCGCCGGGGCCCTTGTCACGCTGTCGCTGGCGCCCTTCGATATCTGGCCCGCCGGCATCCTCAGCCTGGTGCTGTACTCCTACCTGCTGTGCACCTGCAGCGCGAAGCAGGCCCTGTGGCGCGGCTGGCTGTACGGCCTGGGCCTGTTCGGCACCGGTGTCTCCTGGGTCTACGTCAGCATCCACGTGCACGGCAACGCGAGTGTCCCGCTGGCCGCGGGGCTCACCGTGGCGTTCTGCGCCGCCCTCGCGCTGCTGCACGCCCTGTTCGCCTGGACCTACGTGCGCTTCGTGCGCCCGCTGCCCGGCGGCATGCTGGTGGGTTTCCCGGCCCTTTGGGTGCTGTTCGAGTGGCTGCGCGACTGGTTCCTGACCGGCTTCCCCTGGCTGTACCTCGGCTACGCCCACCTCGGCACCTGGATCTCCGGCTGGGCGCCGGTGACCGGCGTGTTCGGCCTCTCTTTCATCTGCGCCCTGACGGCGACCTGCCTGTTCCTGGCCTGGCGCAGCCGTCACCTGGTGGCCTGCACCACCTACGCGGTCGCGATCATCACCCTCTGGGGCGGCGGCGCGGTGCTCAAGCCCACCCAGTGGGTCGCCAGGGCCAGCGAGGAGCCCCTGACCGTGGCCCTGGTGCAGCCGAACGTGCCCCAGGAGGAGAAGTGGGACTCGCGCTACTACCGGCCCATCCTGCGCCAGCTCGAGGAGGCGACGGACCCGCAGCTGGGCGTGGACATCATCGTCTGGCCGGAGTCCGCCGTGCCCAACTACTTCCAGCGCGCGCGGGGCTTCCTCGAACCGCTGGCCGCGCGGGCCGCGGCGACCCAGACGACCCTGGTGACCGGCATCCCCTACCGCCCAGAGGGCGGCAGGGCCTACTACAACAGCCTCGTGGCCCTGGGCTACGGCGAGGGCGTGTACCGGAAGCAGCGCCTGGTGCCCTTCGGCGAGTACGTGCCCCTGGAGCAACAACTGCGCGGGCTTATCGAGTTCTTCGACCTGCCCATGTCCGCCTTCAGCCCGGGTCCCGCTGAGCAGAAACCGCTGCGCGCGGGCGCCTACCGGGTCGCGCCGTTCATCTGCTACGAAATCGTCTACAGCGAACTGGTGGCGCGCAACGCCCGCGACACCGACATCATCATCACCGTGAGCAACGACACCTGGTTCGGCTCCAGCATCGGCCCGCTGCAACACCTGCAGATGGCGCAGATGCGCGGCCGCGAGAACGGCCGCTATGTGCTGCGGGCAACCAACAACGGCATCTCCGCCATCATCGACCACCAGGGCCGCATCGTCGATCGCACCGAGCAGTTCGTCGCCGACACACTGGTCGGTGAAGCGGAAGTCATGCTGGGCAAGACCCCCTTCGGCAGCTTCGGCTCCCTGCCCATCGTGGGCGGCTGCGCGCTCGTCCTCCTCCTCATGTGCCTCATGTATGTCGGCTTCTGGCGGGATGAGGAGTAGCCGCGACGGAAAAGCCTCAGGTGGCGCACTACTTCGTTAAAAACCGCGCGGCGATGCTCATGTACTATCGTGTACACTCCGCTCGCCACGCGATTTTTGCCTCGCATTGCACTCACCTGAGACTTTTCTTCGAGTCCCAGGGACTCGGGGGATGGCCCACCCGGCGGCTGGGTGAGGTTTCCGAAGCAATCAGGTCGCGCCTGGCGGAGCAAACCGGAATGGGGCTGTCTGCGAGCACTGGCCGAGTCCCGGTTTTTCGCGCAGCGAAAAACGGTCGAGTTGCGCAGCAGCCATTCCGGTTTGCGGAGCTGCGGCCGCTTCGGAAACCACACCCAGGTGGCGGGCACATCGATCAGACGCCATCGCAGCGCACCCCATTAGCTGCTAGAATCGCCGTTCTTTTTGCCGGCGGCGGGAACCCCTCGCACCGGCTTCGATGAACAGGACACAGAACGCGACACCCGTGATGGAGCAGCGATACGAACCGCAGGCGCTGGAGAAGGCAGCGCAGGAACACTGGCTCGAGCACAACAGCTTCGCCGTGCGGCGCGACGACGCGCGCGAGAAGTTCTACTGCCTGGCCATGTTCCCCTACCCCAGCGGCAAGCTGCACATGGGCCATGTGCGCAATTACACCATTGGCGACGTGATCGCCCGCTACCAGCGCATGCAGGGGAAAAACGTCCTGCAGCCCATGGGCTGGGACGCCTTCGGGCTGCCCGCGGAGAACGCCGCCATCAAGCACAACGTGCCCCCTGCACAGTGGACGGCCCAGAACATCGACGACATGCGCGCGCAGCTCCGGCAGCTCGGGTTCGCCTACGACTGGGACCGGGAGATCGCCACCTGCCATCCCGACTACTATCGCTGGGAGCAGTGGTTCTTCACGCGCCTGTTCGAGAAGGGCCTGGTGTACAAGAAAATGGCGACCGTGAACTGGGATCCGGTGGACCAGACCGTACTGGCCAACGAGCAGGTGATCGACGGTCGCGGCTGGCGCTCCGGCGCTGTCATCGAGCGGCGGGAAATCCCCCAGTGGTTTATCCGTATCACCGCGTACGCGGAGGAGCTCCTGGCGGGCCTGGACGAACTGGACGGCTGGCCCGACGCCGTGCGCACCATGCAGCGCAACTGGATCGGCAAGAGTCGCGGGGTGGAGCTGGCCTTCGGCCTGGACGCACCGGTCGCCGACCGGGACCGAATCGAGGTCTACACCACCCGGCCCGACACCCTCTATGGCGTCACCTACGTGAGCCTGGCCGCGGAGCATCCCATCAGCCTCGCTTTGGCGGAGAACAATCCGGCACTGGCGAACTTCATCGACGAGTGCAAACGCATGTCCGTGGCCGAGGCGGATGTGGCGCAGGTGGAGAAGCTGGGCATGGACACCGGTTTGCGCGCCACCCATCCCCTCACGGGCGAAGCCGTGCCCGTCTGGGTCGCGAATTATGTGCTGATGGACTATGGCTCCGGTGCGGTGATGGCGGTACCCGCACACGACGACCGCGACTGGGAGTTTGCGACAAAGTACGCGCTGCCCATCAAGACCGTCATCTGCGACGCGGACGGCCAACCGGCGGACACGAGTTCGGCGGCCTACACGGAATACGGCGCCCTTACCGCGTCCGCCGAGTTCGACGGCAACAGTTTCGACGAGGCCTTTGAAGGGATTGCCGCGCGCCTGGAGAGCTCCGGTATGGGCCGGGTAACCACGCAGTTCCGCCTGCGCGACTGGGGCGTCTCCCGGCAGCGCTACTGGGGTACACCTATCCCCATGCTCCAGCTCGCCGACGGCAGCGACGTGCCGATTCCCGCAGACCGCCTGCCCTCGCTGCTGCCCGAGGATGTGGTCATGGACGGGGTGGCGTCCCCCATCAAGGCCGATCCCGAGTGGCGGGTGTTCGATCGCGATGGCGAGCGCTGCGAACGCGAGACGGATACCTTCGATACCTTTGTGCAGTCGTCCTGGTACTACGCCCGTTTTACCTGCCCCGATTACACCGACGGCATGCTCGACAGCGAGCTGGCCAACTACTGGCTGCCCGTGGACCAGTACGTGGGCGGCATCGAGCACGCCATCCTGCACCTGCTGTACGCGCGCTTTTTCCACAAGCTGATGCGCGACGAGGGGCTGGTGAACTCCGACGAGCCCTTCACCCGCCTGCTCACCCAGGGCATGGTGCTCAAGGACGGCGCGAAAATGTCCAAGTCCAAGGGCAACACCGTCGACCCCCAGGCGCTGATCGACCGGTACGGCGCCGACACCGTGCGCCTGTTCAGCATGTTCGCCGCGCCGCCCGATCAGTCCCTGGAGTGGTCCGACTCCGGCGTCGAGGGGGCGAACCGCTTTCTCCGGCGCCTGTGGAAACTCGCGGCGGAGCATATCGACGGCGGCCCCGCCCCGGCGGTGGACCCGGCGGCGCTCGATGCGCGGCAGAAGGACGCCCGGCGCAAGACCCACGAGACCATCGCCAAGGTGTCGGACGACTACGGCCGCCGGCAGACCTTCAATACCGCTATCGCCGCCGTCATGGAACTGTGCAACGAACTGGCCAGGCTGGACGACTCCACCCAGTCCCGCGCCGTCATGGACGAGGGCCTGCGCGCCGCGGTGCTCATGCTCGGCCCCATCGTGCCCCATGTCTGCCACACCCTGTGGCCCCTGCTGGGCGGTAGCGGCGACATCCTCGACGCCCCCTGGCCGGCGGTGGACGAGGCGGCGCTGGCCCGCGACAGCATCGAGATCGTGGTGCAGGTCAACGGCAAGGTGCGCGCAAAGATGGAAGTGCCGGCGGATGCCGACCGGGACAGCGTCGAGCAGCTAGGCCTCGCACAGGACAACGTGCAGCGCTTCCTCGAGGGCGTCACCGTGCGCAAAGTCATTGTGGTGCCCGGGAAATTGGTTAACATTGTTGCCAACTGACCCGGACCCCGCCGACCCTATGCCCACCCGAACGATCCGCCTCGCCACAGTACTTCTCCTCGGTAGCCTGCTCGCCGCCTGCGGCTTCCAGCTGCGCGGCGTCGGCGACAGCGCAACGGTCATTCCCGACAGCTGGAAGAAGATGCACCTGGAGACCGGCAACCCCAACGCGGAGCTCAGCCGCGTGGTGGCGTCCCGATTCGCCGCCTCCGGGGTCGAGTGGACCGGGCGCTCCGGCGCCAACTACACATTGCAGCTCGGCCCGGAGCGCTTCAGGCAGCGCAACCTGTCCCTCAATTCCGAAGCCCGCGCGGCGGAATTCGAACTCACCATGAGCGCCGATTTCACCGTGCTGGGCGCAGACCGCGGCGAAGTCATG
>Ga0126341_1000194_pt1 | contig 13048 bp, 5 predicted proteins | sample OrbTmetagenome_FD_97057 | JGI IMG/M metagenome (GOLD analysis project Ga0126341, IMG submission 97057) | Coral microbial communities from Florida Keys, Florida, USA - Orbicella T D metagenome | ecosystem: Host-associated > Invertebrates > Cnidaria > Coral | place: Florida Keys, Florida, USA... | reverse complement strand
TGCGGCGGGCTCGCGCTGCTGGGCTGGGCCGGGGGTCAACTGGAGCCGGCTGTGTGGGTCATCCTGCTCGCGGTGTTCGTGGTGGACGCCAGCTGGACCCTGGTTTGGCGCATGGCCACGGGGCAGGCGTTCACCAGCGCCCATCGCCTGCACGCCTACCAGCGCCTGAGCCGCCACTGGAATTCCCACGCGCGCGTGGACTTGCTGTTCCTGGCGATCGGGCTGTTCTGGCTGTTTCCGCTGGCCTGGGCGGCCCACCGGTACCCGGCCTGGGGGCTATTTTCGGTAATTTTGGCATACGCGCCCCTGGCCTTCGGCATGTACCGGATAAGTCATATAAAATAAGCACTTACACTGTCCGCCACGGGGTTCCGCAGCCCCGCGGCCCACGGAGGGATTTTGCCCCAGCATCCATCCACACTGGTTGCGCGCACCCGCGACGCGACGCTCTTCATCCTTCGCGACCTGCTCGAAAAGCTGGCGGAGCTGCCGCGGAATATCAAGCAGGCCTGCCTGCTGTCTCTGGACATGATCTACGTCGCAGCGGCGATGTGGGGTGCAGTGGCCCTGCGCTGGGGACACCTGAATTTCCACCTCGGCCCGGTGGAGTACGCCTGCGGCGCGTTGACCCTGGTCGTCAGCGCGGTGATCTTTCTGCGCCTGGGGCTGTACCGCGCAGTCATCCGGTTCATGGGCCACCAGGCCATCTGGGCGATCATCACGGCGGCGAGTTACTCCGCGCTGGTGCTGGGGGCCACGTTTTTCTTCACCCGGGCCGATGTGCCGCGCTCGACACCGTTTATCTACTGGGGCCTGCTGCTGCTCGGCATCGGCGGCACCCGCCTGGCCGTGCGCGCCTACTACCAGGGCAGGCTGCGCTCAATGTCGGAGAACGTGCTTATCTACGGTGCCGGGCAGTCCGGCCGCCAGTTGCTGCAGGCGCTCCAGCACGGCCAGGAATACCACGCCGTCGCGTTCGTCGATGACGACCAGCGCCTGCAGCGCTCCGTGATCAACGGGCTGCAGGTCGCCCCGGCTGACGACCTCGCGCAGCTGATCGAGCGCCACGACATCACCCAGGTCCTGCTTGCGGTGCCCTCGGTGTCCGCGGATAGGCGGCGGGAAATCATCGACTCGCTGGTCGGGCTGCCGGTGCATGTGCGCACAGTGCCGACGATCAACGAACTGCTCACGGGCGAGGCCACCGTGACGCAGATTCGCGACATCGACCTGGACGACCTCCTCGGTCGCGAGCCGGTGCCGCCGCACCCGGAGCTGATCGAGCGCTGCATCACCAACAAGGTGGTGATGGTGACAGGCGCGGGCGGCTCCATCGGCTCGGAGCTGTGCCGCCAGATCCTGCAGTCCGGACCGCGGGAGCTGGTGTTGCTGGACAACTCCGAGTACGCCCTCTACCGCATCGAGCGCGAGTTGCGCGACACCGTCGAGAGCCAGGGCCTGGAGCTGGAACTCGTGGCGCTACTCGGTTCGGTACAGGACCGCAACCGCCTGGAAAGCGTCTACCGCGCGTTTGGCGTGGCCACCGTGTACCACGCGGCGGCCTACAAGCACGTGCCCCTGGTTGAACACAATATTGTCGAGGGGGTGGCGAACAACGTGTTCGGTACCTCCTACGCCGCGGAGGCGGCGCGCGCAGCGGGAGTGGAAACCTTCGTACTGGTCTCCACTGACAAGGCGGTGCGCCCCACTAACGTGATGGGCGCCTCGAAGCGCTTTGCCGAGATGATCCTGCAGGGTCTCGCCCAGGAGGGCGGGGGCACCCGCTTCTGCATGGTGCGTTTCGGCAACGTGCTGGGCTCATCGGGGTCCGTTGTGCCGTTGTTCCGACAGCAGATCGAGGAGGGTGGCCCGGTGACGGTCACCCACCCGGAGGTGTCGCGCTACTTCATGAGTATTGCAGAGGCGGCACAACTGGTCCTGCAGGCCGGAGCCATGGGCACCGGCGGCGACGTGTTCGTGCTCGACATGGGCGAACCCGTGCGCATCGTCGATCTCGCACGGCGCATGATACGCCTGAGTGGTTACGACATGGATCCCGACCATGCCGGCGACGGCAGCATCCCGATCGAGTTCATCGGCCTGCGGCCCGGCGAAAAATTGCACGAGGAGTTGCTGCTGGGCGACAACGTCACCGGCACTGGTCACCCAATGATCATGCGGGCGGAGGAGGAGAGCCTGCCCCAGGAGCACATGGAGCGCCTGCTGGACGAGTTGCAGCAGCACTGCGATACGCTGGATTTCGAGGGAATCAGCGGCGTGTTAAGCGAGGCCGTCAGCGGTTTCGCCGACCACCAGGTGCAGTACGACCACATGTGGCGCAAGCGCGGCCCGCGGTTGGCGGCGGAGGACCCGCCCGCGTCAAACGTCAAGGAACTGTTTCCCGACAAGAAAACCTGAGGCGTCTCTTCAGAGATCCTCGTCGTTCACGTCGAACTGGCCCGTCAGGCGCCGCCAGATGTGCGACCACGACATGCCCACCGCGAGGATGAACGAGAGCAGGACCAGGGTCACCCAGCTCAGGGCGCTCGTGGAATCCAGGCTCAGCCAGCCGATGTCGATCAACAGCCAGATCACGCACGCGAAGAGGGCGGAGCCCAGGATAATGCCCAGCCAGCCCATGGACTGCATGGTGGCGTTGAGGAAGATCACCCAGCCGATCAGCAGGGCAACCCCCGCCAGCGCCATGACCGGGCCGAACTCCGCCGCGTCGGAAAACACCCAGCCGAAGAAGGAGTACTCGGTGGGGTTGTAGGTGGCGAATACCAGGACGACGGCAAAGGCGAGTCGCCCGAGAAAGCTGACAGCGTTGAATTCAGTGGCCATGGGTGCGCAACTCCAGTTCTTCTGGCTGTGTGGCGGGAAGCAAGCCCCGCACTATGCTGCCAATTTCTTCCGCGGATGCATAGCGTGGGACGGGATACAGGTTGCCGGCCTCGCTCAGCGCCTCGCTGACGATATCCGGCACGTGTTCATTTTTCAGTCCGCGGGGCAGCAGCGGCAGGTCGAGATCGCTGCGCAGTCGCGCAATGCTGTCGATAAAGCCCCGGGCAACCTGGGCGTCCTGCGCGCCGGAGCTGTCCGTGCCGGCCCTGCGGGCCAGCTCGGCGAGGCGGGCGTGGACGCAGTCGCCATAGAGCTCCAGCACCTCGGGCAGGACCATGGCGTTGGCGTTACCGTGGGGTGTTCCGCACACGCGGCCGAGCTGGTGGGCGATGGCGTGGGCGTAGCCGACGGAGGTCCGGCTGAAGGCGCTGCCGGCGTAGTAGGCCGCCAGTGCCATCGCGTCCCGCGCCGCCAGGTCCTCCCCGTCGGCACAGGCCCGGGGCAGGTTGTCGAATATCAGGCGCACGGCCGCAACTGCCTGGCGCTCGGTACCGTCGTCGGAAGCCTTGCTGAGAAAGGATTCCACAGCGTGGGTCAGCGCATCCATGCCGGTGGCGGCGGTAATGCCCGGGGGCAGCCCGCGCATGATGTCCGCGTCCAGGGCGACGTAGGCGGGCATCATGCCGGCGTCGGCGACCGGAGTCTTCTGGTGCGTCTCCGGATCGGTGATCACCGCGACGGGGGTTACCTCGGAACCGGTGCCGGCGGTGGTGGGGATTGCGAACAGCGGCAGCCCCGGCTTGCGGAAGAGGTTGGGTCGCGCAAACTGTTCCAGCGTGCTCGGGTTGGTGTGCATGAGGCCCATGAGTTTGGCGGCGTCCATGACCGAGCCGCCGCCGGCCGCGACCACCGCCTGGGCGCCCGAGGACTGGATCAGGGCCACGCCCTCACACACCTGCTGGAAGGTCGGGTCCGGCAGGACGCCGTCGTAGATGGCGACCTCCACGCCGGACTCCTGCAGCGCGCGCTTGACCCCGTCTATGATCCCCCCTTCGTGCAGGACCTTGTCCGTGACGAGCAGCGCCCGGTTGAAGCCCAGCAGTGGCAGCTGCGCGCACAGTTCACGGGCGGATCCTGCCCCCCTGGACACCATGGGCTGGCGTCGCGCGAGCAGGCGCAGCAGCATCGGTACCAGTACGGCCCGGAGTCGGTAATACAGCGTCAGCATAGGCAATCTCTGCCCGGGTCTGTGGAAAGTGGGGCCTATGATAAGCCGCGGGGGAGCGCTCGGCTAGCGCTTCCGAACCGGGTGCTTTTTGCGCCAGGTGCGCACGCTGGGCAGCGCGCGAATACGGCGCCGGCGGATTGCCTTCTCGAGGTTTTCGTTGACGAAGCGGGTCATGGCGGCGGTGACCTCCCGCGCCATGGTGTTGCCCTCGTTGGAGGTCGACATGATCATGAGGTGAGGGTTAAGGGGGTCCAGGGGCAGCTCGTCGCGGGAGCGCTTCAGGGTGACGAGGCGCGTGGTGACCGACAGGTCCCTCGCCCGGGAGACCTGCTCTTTCTTCTTGCGCTGCTCCACCAGGTGGCGGTGTTCCTCCGCGTGCCGCCTGGCAGAGACCAGGAAATCGTCCGCGTGGACGATGGACAGGTGGGGTATGTCGTAGGCGATCATGATGTCCAGCGCGCGCAGGTGGCGACGCTGGTACTCTACCGGGTCGTGCAGCGCTGCGTTCACTTCCTTGAACAGGCCGTAGAACGAAGCGGTGCGCAGCAGGCGCCCCCCGACCAGGCGCAGCACATAGGGACTGTTCACATTCAGCAGCCGCTGCTGCACGGACTTGTTGCTGAGCAGCTGCCGCACAATCTTCGTAAAACTGTTTACCAGCGGCTCTGCGACGGGCGTCTCCAGGAATCGCGCGAGCGTCCCGAGCCGATCCTCGTCCCGCACGCGTGCGGCCTCTGACAGCGACAGGTCTTCCACGCGCGGGTCATACACCTGTTCGAAACCCGAGTAGTCGAGCCTCTCGTCTTCGCGGTAGTGGGCGAGCAGATTGCGGATATTGGCGCCGGTATGGGGGCCGTCGGACGGCGCCCAGGTCGCCAGGCTGACGATCCCGCTGGCGCGCAGCGCGTCGACGAGCCTGCGGTCCTGCTCCTTCAGTTCCCGGTAGGGCCTGATGTCGGCGTCGTAGTCGTCCAGCACCGAGAGCAGGAGGTGATCGATGATGATTCCCGCGATGGAGTGGCCCGCTATCGGTACCGGCCGCCCCTGGCGCCATAGTTTCAGGATGGCCTTGCGCAGCACGTTGGCGTAGTGCGGAAATATCGCCTGTTCCTGCAGTGTCTTGGCGTGACTGCCCCGGTGCAGGGCGGACACCGTCCAGGCCCCGGGCAGGCGGATAAGGAAGCTGGTGAAGCTGAACAGGCCCATGAAACCATGCATCAGGAGAATATGTACGCCGTCGGCCTCGTCGCCCTCGCGGGTTTCGGCCTTGTTGTACATGGCCACCCCTTTCTCGACGTAGCGGAAGCGAGTCTCCTCGAAATGCAGCGCGCCCTCATCCGCGAAGATAAGTACGCGGCGCGCGATATCGGGGGAGGCCCGCAGCATGCGCAGGGGAGTCTCGCGCACGGTCTGCTCGAAGTCGGCGGTCTCCTCCATTTCGAGCCGGCCCAGTGCGCGCAGCTTGAGCGTGCCTGAGACGATGAGGGAAATGCACTCCGCGTTGACGAGTGCCCCCCGGTTCAGCGCGACCCGCAGTGCGCCGCGCTTGCGCTTGATAACAGTTACCCCGGGCTCGGTCTGTTCGAGTTCCGGCAGGTAAGGCGTCAGCGCGCCCAGGGCGCCGTCTTTGCCGATCCCGCTCAGCAGGTAGTGAAACGCCATGTTCTCGCCCAGCTTGTGCTGGATATCCTGCTCGTAGCGACTCGCCTCCAGGCGGGCCTGGCGTGTGGCCTGGGCGCGCTTGCCCTCGCCGAGTGCCTTTCTCGCCGCCGCCATGTTGATGGGGTTGACCATGGTGCGCACCATCGCGTCGACCACCGCGTCTTCATCGGCGTCGTCTTCGAGATCCAGCTCGCGCGCGACTGGGCGCAGGCCCCGGTCCTGGATGAGGCGGCGGGCGAGGGGCACGATGAAGTCCATGGCCAGGCCGTGTTCCGGGCTCTCCCAGCGACCCTCCCCGGTAGAGTCTTCCAGGAAGAAAAAGCGCACGTGGGCGAGCCAGTCGACCTTGCGATAGAGACGCTTGATCATGGCGCCGTACTGGGCCTTGAGGGTATTGCCGCCACCGACGGCAACGGTGAAGTGTTGCCGCTTGTATCGGCTCCAGGTGTCGTAGCGCTCCCGTTCGCACCAGGCGAGGTAGTGTTTCTCGAAAACGCTGACGGCGTGGTCCGCCGCGTGGGGCAGGTCGGAGGAGATACTGACCCGGATTCCCGACTCCTCGCGTATACGCACGGAGCGCCTTGAACTTGCGCTGAAGCCGAGTTTGCGCCGTGTCTTGCGCACCCGGGTGCTCAGTTGTCGCGGCAGTGCGGGATTGCCCATTGTCGTCCCTCGTATGGCAGGCTTTAGCCTGTCTATTTTTTGTACAACGCGGTTTTTTTACAACACGATGTGCACAGCGCGGGATACGCGGTCGCGCGCCAGCACACATTAGGGCAGATTAAATTAGAATTCGCATTCTAATTCCACGGAAATGTGCTGCGCATCGCGTTTATCGCGGACGAGTGCCCCGGGCCCGCGCCCGGGGTCCGGCGCGGGTTCACGGGGCCGAGCAGGTCACGGCATCCATCGCGTCTATCCAGTCGGCGACCAGGGCGACACCCTCGGTGTGGATGATGCTGCGCCCGATCTCGGGCATGGCGACATCGGTCTCGTTGGAGTCCATGCGGAAGGTCAGGATGGACGCGTCCGCATCGCCGGGGACGATGACGTGGTCCAGGCCGCCCGAGCCGCCCCCCGCGGCCACCGGCGGCTTGCACTCGCCCACGTCGAAGCCGAAGGGGCGGAAGTACTCCAGGTAGAGACCCGAGGTGTTGCCGGCGCCGGTGGGCGTGTGGCAGTGGGCGCAGTTGACGTCGAGGTAGCCGCGTGCACGATCGTCGAGATTCGCCGAATCGTCCTCCCACAGCGGTATGGTGGCGATCTCGTCGAGGTTAGCAGGCGCGCCGGTGAGGACACCGGCGGCGACCCAGTGCGCGATCTGGTTTTCCGCCCCGTCCGCGAACGCGAAGTCCTTGTTCAGCGAGCGCGCGGTGGTGCCTATGGGGAGCAGCGGGTCCTCCCCGTGGCAGTTGGCGCAGTTGTTGGTATTGGGTATTACGTACTCGGTGGTGCGCGACACGCCCGCCGCGTCGATCCAGTTCACCGTCTGTGTGCCGCCCGTGACCGTGAGCACGGCGTCGGTCTTCTCCTCGTTCCAGATGTAGGGCAGGGCGACCCAGCCCGTGGCGCGGCGGATCAGCAGCCGCGTTTCTATGATCTCCTCGTCGCCGTCCTCGTCGCGCAGGTCGGCGCGGATGGTAAAGGTCTTGGAGATGATCGTGCCGACGGGGAAGTCGAAAGAAGCGACGTCGCGGTACGCGGCGGCGGCGCCATCGGGAACGAACACGGTGCGGTATTTTTCGGCGTAGTCGGTGAACAGCGGGGTCGCCAGGTCGTAGGGAATGCCGCTGTTGGCGTCCGACAGCGGATTGGTCGAATCCGCGAACAGGCGGTAGTCGGACAGGTTGGGGCAGTCGGCCTCGAAGGCCGCCACATTGATGCCGTCACCCTCCGCGTCGCACAGCTCCAGCGGGTTGGGCCCAACATTGGGGTTGTCGGGATCCACGGGAGGCTCCAGCTCCACGGCGGGCAGGGAGGGGTGTGTGCAGTCGAAATAGTCTGAGTTCGTGAAGATGTGTTCTCCCTCGATGGGAATGCCGGCGAGAAGCACGGATGCGTTCGCCCTGCCGAGGGTAATCCCGTCTGTGTTGTCGACGATACAGATAGCCTGGTCCTCGGTGAGGCCGTCGGGAAACTCCACCAGCAGGCCGGCGTCGGTATTGACGCCCGAGCTGTCGTAGAACACATCCACCGTCTGGGTCTCGTCACCGAATACGAGTGCCGAAATCGCCGCGGCCAGCATTTGCGGGTCGTAGCCGTTGTTCTCGATCACGTTGTCGTGGACGTAGATCTTCTCGGGCACAGGGTCGTACGTGGGCTTGTCGACGAACACGTCGTTGATGTAGTAGCTGACCACGACCACGCCCGCGGACTGGTTGCCGGTAATGGTGTTGTCGAAAACCTCGATATCGTCGTTGGCCAGGATCATCAGGCCGGTGCCGGTGGGCACGAGTCCAACAATGTTGCCCTCAGGTGCGAAATTGGTCGTGTTGTTGTCGTAGACCAGGTTATTGAATACCCGGGTCGCGCGACCGCCCTGTACGGGTGGGCCGGGAAGATCGAAGACGAGAATTCCACCGGTATTGGCGGTGGTCTCGTTTTCATAGACATCGGCGAACTTGGAATTTTCGATCTCGATGCCCGCGACGTTTTCCCACACGTAGTTGCGGCGCACAAGGATCAGCTCAGACTGGCCCACGTAGACACCGGCGTCGGAGGCGCCGCGCACGCGGGAGTCCTCGATCAGCACGTTGCGCGTCTGTACCGGGTAAATGCCGTAGGCGCCGTTGTTTTCGTCGGGGCCGTTGGTCCACTCCACGCGCACACGGCGCACGGTGACACCGTTGGAGCCGACCATCTTGACGGCGTCACCGGGCGAATCCTCTACCGCCATGTCCTCCATCACGAAGTTATTCCCGGTGGCGAGGATACTCTGCCCGCCGCTGGTCTGGTTGCGGAAGTTCAGGACGGTACCGCTATCCGCTTCCATGCCCTGTCCGCGCAGCACCACATTGTCCACACCCACGCTGAGTTCGCCGTTGAACTCGTAATACCCGGCGGGGAACTCGATGATGGTCTTGGGCTGCGCCGTAATCAGCGCTTCCAGGGCCCGCGTCTCCAGGTCGTCGCCGGGCTCGAGTTCCACCAGGAAGTAGTCGGGAAAGTCCGGGTCGACCGGGTCCTTGGGGACAATGAGACGGTCGGAGTCGTCGGAGCAGGCCAGGAGAAGGGCGAGTGTGGTGCACAGTGCGAGCCATCTCACGGGTCGCAGGCGAGCTGAAATCATGCTGTGGAGGTCCCTTGATTACTATTGTGTCGGGCTCGGCGCAGTATATCAGGGCCCCGGGGGAGTCACTATGCCAGTGGAAGCCGGCGGCGGATGTTGTCAGCCGCTCCCTGCGAGCACCCGGCAGCGGGCGCGGAAGTTCTCGAGTTCCCGGTCGAGGGCGCCGACAGCGCCGATACGCTCGTTGAAAATCGCCAGGGCATCCTCGTACAGGCGCACATCCCAGTGGTTGCTCTCGCGAAAATGCTGTTCCAGCTCGGGGCCCAGTTCGTTGTAGATGGCCTGTACCCGGGCCTCAAGGTCGCCCTCGCGGCCCGGCGTGACATTCTGTGCCACGTAGGCGAGGTCGACGTCGCCGTAGTAGGGTTGCAGGGATTTCTCCAGCAGCACCATGCTCTCGTCGTAGCGCTCGACGATTACCAGCAGCGGCAGGTTGGCGAGCGCCGCCACGCTGTCCTGGAATTCCGCCTCGCCGATGTCCTGCTCAAACCTGCCCGCCAGGAAAGCGCAGTGGAAATTGCGTATGGTCGGCGCCACCCCGTCCTCCATCCGCCAGCGCACGTAGTCGGCGAATGACAGCTCCTTGGCGCGGTTGGCCCCGGGCGTATCTGCCTCCTGCCGCCGCTCAAAGTCGTACACCGACCGTGCGCGCTCGATCGGGTGGCGAAGCGCCACAAGTGGCAGCAGCCGGTAGTCCGCCGACTCCGGCAGCGGAAACCGCACGTGGTGGCTGGACAGGGCGCGCAACCCCGGGTGACGCTCGATGTAGGGGCCGAGGTACTCGGCCCCGCGACGCATATCGTCGTCGTCGCGGTGGTCTGTGAACCCGTCGCCGAACTGTCGCGCGAGGCTCCAGTCCAACGTGGTGCCGGCGTTCTTGAACAGGTGACAGTGCAGGAGAACGGGGCGTGGCTCGGCCCTGGACGGTCGGCACGTGCGCTCGCCGAGAATACCCTCCAGTGCCCGCCGGATGGTGTCGAAGCTGAACTGGTCGCGGATGACCTGGCGGCAGTTGGTGGAGAGTTTTTGCCAGAGGAACCTGTCCGTGTACAGTTCCACCACCTTGTCGGCGAACGCCGTCTCGCTGTCGGTGATCAACGCGTTGTGACCGTCCACGAGGGACATGCCCTCGGCGCCGATGCTGGTGGTCACCACCGGCAGGCCGTAGGAAAAGCTCTGGCCGATCTTGCCTTTCACACCTGCGCCGTGGCGCAGCGGTGAGACGAAGACGCGGGAGTTGTTGAAGTAGTCCGTCACATCCTCCACGTAGCCGGTGACCGTGATGCCCTCGCCTGCCAGTGCGAGCAGGCGCTCGGTGGGCTCGGCGCCGACGATGGTCAGGTGGATGTCGGGAATCTTGCGGCGCACCAGCGGCAAGATGTACTCGATGAACCAGATGACGCCCTCTTCATTGGGCGGGTGCGCAAAACCGCCGATGAACATCAGCCCCGAGCGGTCCTCGAAGCCGGTTTCACAGGGCTCCAGCGCGTGGATGTTCGACACCACCGCCACCTTGTCGGCGAACGCCTCGGTGGACAGCAGTTCCTGTTCCGTGGGGCTGACCACCAGGGTCGTGTCGGTCTCCTCGGCGAGGTAGAACTCGAGATTCTTCCACTGCTGCACTTCCAGTTCCAGGCGGCGCTGTTCGCGCACATAGTGCAGGTCCACCGTGTCGAAGATGGTGTGGGCGTCACTGAATTTCTTCACCGGGCCAAGGTATTTCTGTGCGGTGGCAGGGCGCGACATGAGCACCGCGTCGAGGTCTGCACCGATCACGGCCATCACGTCCTCGAACGCCAGCTCCCCGTAGTAAGTCTCCACGCCGAGATCCTGCAACACCCGGGTATAGCGTGGGTCGAAGGTCAGATCGTCGGGCCAGAACGAGACCTTCCAGCCCATGTCGACGAGGATGCTGAGCATACTCACCATGCGTTGGGAGCCGGAATCCCGGTCGAAGGTCGGCACGTAGTGGTCGATGATGAGGATGTGCCTGTCGCCGCGTTTCTCCCGCGCGACCTGGGTCCCCGCCGAGCTTTCGACGTGATCCCCCTCGAGCACGTCGGCCCATTTCTCCACGAACTTGTGCCGGTTGACCTCCTGGAAGCGCTTGTAACCGGAGGTGGTTTCCTTGCCGGCCGAGGCGCCGCCGAAGTGCACCACCGTGGCCGCGGGCTGGTAGACCACGTTGTACTTCAGTGCGCGCACCGCGAAGCACAGGTCAGTATCCTCGTAGTAGGCGGGCGCATAGCGCGTGTCGAAGCCCCCCAGTTCACGCCACAGGCTGCGCGGGATGGCGAGACAGGCGCCGGAGCAATAGTCGACGTTGCGCCGGTAATTGAACTGGGGCAGGTCGGGGTTGTCGCCGTGGCCGTAATTGCAGCCGGTACCGTCGCGCCAGATGATTCCGCCGGCCTCCTGCAGGCTGCCGTCCGGGTAAACCAGCTTGGCGCCGACAATGCCAGTCGACGCGTCTTCGAAGGGGGCCAGCAGCGCCTCCAGCCAGCCCGGCGTGACCTCGGTGTCGTTGTTCAGCAGCAGGATGTACTCGCCCGCCGCCACATTAGCGGCCTGGTTGCAGGCATTGACGAACACCTCGTTGCTCTCGTTGGTAATGACGCGGATACCTTCCATGCCGGCGAGCATGTCCGGGGTCTCGTCCGTCGAGTGGTTATCGACGACGATGATTTCGTAGCTGCCTGAGGTATGGTCCCGCACCGAGCGCAGGCACTTGAAGGTGAATTCCCACTTGTTGAACACCGGGATGATGATGCTGACCCGGGGGTTTTCCGCGGTGGCAAACGCCAGGGGTTTCCAGGTCACCGCTTCCGTGGGGGTCTCGGCCGCGGCCTCCGGGGTTTCTTCCGCCGCCGGTGCAGCCGGACCGCCTCCCCCTGGCAGCATGCCCCGGATGCCCTGCAGCAGGCGGCGTGTTGCGCTCCCCTCCGGGAACAGTTGTTCCACGGTCTCCTGGTATTTCTTGTAAACACGCCAGGGCGGGCTGCCGATGAACTGGCCGATTTCCTGCTCAAGGTTGTCCGCGTGCGCCTGCAGGCGCGCCCTGTCGCGGTAGAGGAAGTCGGTGTTGGCGATATAGCGGTACTCGCGAAAAATCTTGTCGCGCTCGAACTGCTCGCGTACGCGCTCCAGCCCGTCGTGGTCCGCCGTCGGGGGGCGGCCCTGTGACGCGACCACGTCCGCGTTGTAGAAGAGATCCAGTGCGCCGTTGAATTCCTCCGCCAGGGCGTCGATAGCCGCCAGGTCCTGCGCCGTCGCCTCGCCGCTTTCGGCGATACGACAGAGAAGACGGTAGTAGGCGGCGACAGGCGCGGGGCAATCCGCGTCCAGCGATTCATCGGGAAGCGCGTGGTGACGCATGTTGCCATCGAGAAAATCCGCGAGCGCCCCGCTATTGCCCGCGTCGGGTGCCGGCGCATCGAGTCCCGCAGCGCGGAACAGTCGCCCGACCGCGGCTTCCGGGTCCTGCAGCAGCGCATCGTAACGGATGAAGCCCCGGGGCAGGCCCCGGCTGTGACGCTCGGCTTCCAACATGTGCAACATCCACAGCAGCAGGGATTTTTCCCGGCTGAAGCCGTTGCGTTCGGCGAGCGACTCGGCGATTTCCAGGGGGTTGCGAATGACGATGGCGCAGTGCAGAGCCACGTTCTCGGCGTGGAAGTGGGGCAGCCACAGCGGCAGCAGCCGCGACAGGCGGGGGTCTTTCAGTGCGGAGAGTTGCCCCTCCACCATTTCGTCGCGCAGGAAGGCCCGGATGTCATCGTGCAACTGGCTGCCGTCAAAGCGTTCCCGCCAGCCCCCGGGCAGGGGGAAGGGATCGTCCCAGTTGCGCTCCAGTGTTTCGAGGATGCAGTCGTTGGCCTGCACGACGTACTTGTTCTCGAAGAATCCCTTGGGGTTGTCCGCCTGGGTCTCGAGCATGCGCGAGCCCAGGTTGACGCCCAGCAGATCGAGGATGCCCGTGAAAGCGGAGGTGCCGCTGCGGTGCATTCCGAGAACGACGAGACAGT
>Ga0126341_1000193_pt1 | contig 13054 bp, 11 predicted proteins | sample OrbTmetagenome_FD_97057 | JGI IMG/M metagenome (GOLD analysis project Ga0126341, IMG submission 97057) | Coral microbial communities from Florida Keys, Florida, USA - Orbicella T D metagenome | ecosystem: Host-associated > Invertebrates > Cnidaria > Coral | place: Florida Keys, Florida, USA... | reverse complement strand
GCCGCGGGCCTTCAGAACGGCATGGCCTCGACCTACGGCGGGCTGATCATCCGCACCACCCACGTCACCGGCATCGCCACCGACATCGGCTTTCTGATCGGGCGATGGATCACGCATCGCGACGTCGAGCCGTGGAAGTTCGGCCTGCTCATCGCGCTGTTCGGATCGTTCTTCGCTGGCGGAATCCTCGGTTGGTACGCCAGCGCCCGCCAGGAGGCACTCGCGTTGCTCGTTCCCGCCGCTGCTCTGGCGATCGCCGGATCGGCGTATCTGCTCTATCGCAAAGCCCGATTCGGTACCGGCGGCGATCCCGCTGCCGGTTGAAGCAATCGATCAGGCCAGTTCGACCTCGACCGCCTTCTCCAGCGACCGGTGCACCGGGCACTTCAAAGCGACGTCCCGCAGGCGCTCGATCTGCTCATCCGTGAGGCCATCGCCCTCGAGATCGAGCTCGATGCGGATGGATTCGAGCACCTTTGACCTGTCCCGAGTCGGGAAGACGCGGATCTCGGCGCTCTTGAGAGGCCACTCCTTCCGGGACGCATAGCCTCGGACGGTCATGAGCATGCACGCCGCGAGCGCTGAGTACAGGTAGCCGAAGGGCGTCGGCCCGGTCCCGAGACCGCCCTCGACGTCGGTCGCCTGATCCACGCGGACCGTGTGGCCCTGGGTCTGGACATCCATGGCGTAGTTCTCGATCGAGATGCGACCGACGGCCGCAACTTCCGCTTTGGGTTGGGTCGTTGTGCTCATGACGGAGCATACGCCCGACCGCTGGCGACTATTCCGCGAGGCGGTTCTCGGGCCTCCAGCGGCTCAGAACCCGGCTTTCCCGAGCCAGACCGGGACGCGCGGAGAAAAATTTCTCAATGTTCTGCAACCAATGAAACATTGATCGATATTTCAATGGTTGTAGGATACGCCCATGATCTCAAAGCACGATCTCATCTCACAGCGTGACAGCGTCTTCCACATCGAGACGCCGGAGCACTTCGACGCCATCGGCTCCCCCGTGCGCCTGAGCATCATCGAGTTCTTTCGAAGCCGCGGCCCGATGCCCGTCGCCGAACTCGCGCAGGTCATGGGACGGCCGGCGGATGGCCTGTACCACCATCTAAAGAAGCTCCTGGCCATCGGCATCGTGCGCGAGGTCGGCACCCAGCAGACCGGCCGCCAGATCGAGCGGGTCTTCGATATCGCCGCCAATCGGCTGCAGGTCGCAGAGGACACCGAACGACTGGTCAAGGTCTGGCGACTGATCAGCTCCCACGCCGAGCGGAATCTGGCCTCGGCGATCGACACCGGGGGTCTCCGATTCCGGGGGGATGACCCGAATGTCTCCATGCGGGTAGAGACCGCCCGGCTCGACGCCACGGCCCGTGCGGAGGTTTTCGAGCACCTCAACGCGATCCGAGCCGTGTTCGACCGGGCAAGGGCCGCCCCCAGCGGCGATCAGGCCAGTTTCACGTTCCTGTTCACGCCCACCGTCTCCAGCACCGACCGCTCCGAAAACGCTCGCGTGTCGCAAAGAACCCAGAAGAAGACACGATCCCAACGCAAAGCAACCGGTACAAACACCATGAACGCAGAGGCCCCGCAAGCGGGCTCAACCGGTCGTTCGAGGAGGACCCCGTCATCATGAGTTTCCGCAGACTTTTCCGCTGCACATCCTGCTGCAAATCATCCAGGCGCGACGAGCAGATCGCGATCTGGGTCAGCGTGGGCACCGTCTTCACGACGCTGTTCGTGACCACCGTCCTCGCGCCGAGTTCCAAGGGCGACGAAACCGACGCGACAACCAACATGATCGGGTCGCAGCCGACGACGGAGGCCGAGGCGTCGCTGTCTCCGGCACGGCTCCAGGAGCACCTCGAAAGCTTCGACATCGTCTGGAGCACGATCAACGATCGGCACTGGGACCCTGCTCATCTCGAGTCCGTCGGCTGGGAAGCCGCGCGGGATGAACTGCGACCGAAGGTGGAAGAAGCGACCACGGACGATGAGGCGATCGGTGCCATGGCCGAACTCGTGGAGCGTGTTCAACTGTCGCACTACCAGATCATCCCCGGTGAGGCCTACGACGAGGACCTCCGCGCCGGCGGCAGCGGCATCACCGGCATCGAGCTCCGCATGCTCGACGGTGCCCCCACCGTCTTCCGCATCGCCGAGGATAGCCCCGCGCAGCGGGCCGGCGTGCAGACCGGCTGGATCGTCGAAGCCGTCGCCGGCGATTCGCTCGACCCGGTGCTGGAGCGCCTGCGCCTCCGCGAGGAAGCCACCGGTGAACGCCCCGGCGTGATCGCGTCGCTCGCCCTGGAAGGTCGCCTGCGTGGCCCGGTCGGCGAGACGCTCGCCGTCCGGTTCCGCGACGGCGATGACGCGACGCGCGAGATCGACATCACCCTCGAAGAGAGCCCCGACCCGGAGTTCAGCGCAGCGAACCTCCCGCCCTCTCCGGTGAGCATCCGCTTCGATACGCTCAACGACCGGATCGGCTACTTCAGTTTCAACTTGTTCATGGACCCCGGTCGCCTCATGTCCGAGTTCCAACGCGCGGTCGACGCGTCGCGCGATCTCGACGGCCTGGTCATCGACCTGCGCGGCAACGGCGGCGGGATCATCATGCTCTGCAACGGCATCGGCGGATGGCTGCTGACGGACACGCCGAGTGCCGAACTGGGATGCCTGACAACTCGACAGTCGGACCTCAAACTGATCATGAACCGTCGCGCGAACCCGCTGAACAAACCCGTGGCGGTGCTCATCGACGAACGCTCGATCTCGTCCGCCGAGATCCTGTCAGGCGGCCTGAAAGACACCGGCGTCGCTCGCGTCTTCGGGTCGGTCAGCGCCGGGATGAGCCTGCCGTCTGTGATCGAGAAACTGCCCAACGGCACCGCGTTCCAGTACGCCTTCGCGAACTACACATCCGCCTCCGGGCGCGAACTCGAGAAGAACGGCGTCGAGCCGCACGTGACCGTTCCCCTGACCCGGAGCGCACTGCTCGCTGGCAAGGATGCGGCGCTCGAGGCCGCCATAGACTGGATCGACGAGCAAGCGAACTGAGCCGGCCTCGTCCAACACTTCACCCTGACCTCAACCGCATCATCATCATCGAAGGAGAAGACCCCATGAAGACCACCTCACGCAAACGCATGGCCATGAGCGGCGTCCTCGCCGCGACCCTCGTCGGCGGAGCCGGCATGCTTATGTCGCCGAGCACGCTCGCGCAGACCGCCCCGAGCGCGCCGGCGGCCCCCACCGCCGAGAAACTGCCCTCCGGCCTCGACATCATCAACAAGTTCGTCGATGCCACGGGCGGCAAGGAAGCCCACGAACAGCGCACCAGCTACATCACCAAGGCCAAGCTCGAGATCCCGATGGCCGGCCTCACCGCCGACATGACCATCTACATGCAGGCCCCAAACAAGATGGCCACGAAACTGGATCTCGGCGCGTTCGGCTCGCAGCAGACCGTGACCAACGGCACCGATGCGTGGGAGATCAGCACCATGGCCGGCCCGCGCCTGCTCACCGACGCCGAGCGCGCATCGTTGCAGCGTCAGGCCGCGTTCGATTCGCAGACGAATCCCGAGAAGTACTACACCTCGATCGAGACCGTGCAGAAGACCGAGTTTGCCGGCGAACCCGCCTACGAGGTCAAACTCACGAGCAAGGACGGTGCGACGGTCACGCAGTACTACTCTGTTGAGTCCAGCCTGCTCATCGGTCAGTCGTCCAAGGAGCAGACGCAGATGGGCGAGGTCGAATCGACCGTCACGATGAGCGACTACCGCGACGCCGGCGGGGTCAAGGTGCCGTTCAAGACCGTCATCGAGATCCCGTCGATGGGCATGACCCAGAACCTGACCATCACGAATGTCGACACCGAGACCGAGATCGACCCGGCCGTCTTCGCGATGCCCGACGAGATCAAACAGCTCAAGGACCAGCAGGAGAAGTAAGTCTCTTCGCTTGACCGACCGACTCTCTCTCGACCGACCGGCGCATCGCGCCGGTTTTTTTGTGCGCCGAGCGCAACAAAAAGCACCGGCATGTGCCGGTGCTTGAGAGAGAGATGCGAGACAGGGCGATCAGTTGGTCGCGTCGGTCTTCAGCATCGCGTCGAGGATCTCCTCGACCTTGTCGTTGCGCGCGTCGGCGACCACGACGGTGCCGTCGCGACCGATGATGTAGTAATCCGGGTAGCTGTTGACGTTGAAGGCCTCGTTCGTCGAGCCGCTCGTGTCGGCGGCGACCGGGAACTCGATGCCCTTCTCCTCGACGACCTCACCCATCTTCTCCACACCGCGCGGGTGACAGACGCCGATGAAGACCACGCCCTTGTCTTTGTACTTCGCGGCGATCTCGTTGTTCTTCGGGATCGAGGCGATGCACGGGCCGCACCAGGTCGCCCAGAAGTCGACGACGACGATCTTGCCCTTGAGCTTGTCGGGGGTCAGCGCCTCGGAGTTCATCCAGTTCTCGACGGTGAACGCCGGGGCCTTCTTGCCGTGCATGGCGTTGAGCGCGCCGCGCTTCTCTTCGGAGCCCTCCAGCCACGAGGCCTGCACCGTCACCGACGGTTCGATCCGGGGCAGGTTCGGGTTGGTCAGCGGCGTCATCGGCACCGACGCCTGCTCGGTCTCACCGGCCTCGATCTCGATCATCTTCTTCATAACGTCTTCGACGTGGGCCGAGGAGATGCCCGCTGCGCGGACGATGCCCTTCGAGTCGATCGCCACGTAGTAGGGCCACCACTGCACGCCGTACGCGTCCTTGGTCTTGTCGTCGAGATCCATCGCGGTCGGGATCTTCATGCCGGCCTTGTCGCCGGCCTCGACCATCTTGTCGCCGCGAGCGGTGTTGCAGACCGCGATGACGTTGATCTTGTCTTCGTACTTCTCGGCGAGCGCCGAGACCTTCGGAGCCGCCGCGAGGCACGGGCCGCACCAGGTGCCCCAGAAGTCGATGATCAGCGGCTTGCCCGCGTAGTCCTCGATCTTCTTCGGCTGTCCGCCGTCGCGCCCGTTGTGCCAGTCGCCGACCACGAGATCGGTCGCCTTCTTGCCGACGATCGAGTTGATCTTCTCCCAGTTCGCCTCGTCACGCGCCCAGAACCACTCGGCGGGGAAGTTGTCGTTCGGGACAGCCATCGCCTTGGCTGCGTTGTCGGCGGTATCGGCGGGCACATCCGCGCTGGCAGCCAGCGCCGGCGATGCCATCACCGCGCACCCAAGGGTCGCGGCGGTCAGAAAGCGAGTCAGCATGATCTTCATCCTCCATCAGTGGGAACAGCACGCACACGCGGGCGAACGGTCACCCGGCACGATCGATCTTACGGGCAAACTCGCACCCCAACGCCAGAATTCCCGATCGCCAGATCGCCCAGAAACCTGCCACACCCGCCGGAGGCAGGATATCGCCACTGGCCGCGAGGTCCAATCAAAATCCAAACAAAATTTCCGGCTACCTGACGATCTCGCTGGGTTTCCCTTGCCCGCGACCCTAAGACACCGTATATTTCAATTCTTCTTGAAACTTCTGAATGCATTTAGGAGACCCCATGACTCGCCAAGACGCGCGCATCGTCATCACCGGCGGCACGGGCCAGGTCGGCACCGCCCTGACCCGCCACCTGCTCGACGCGGGGTATTCGGTGGTCACGCTCTCGCGCAATCCGCCCCAATCGTCGGACTCGCGCCTCCGCCACCTCCGCTGGGACGCGCGCTCGCTCGGCGACTGGGCAACCGAAGTCGATGGCGCGCTCGCCGTCGTCAACCTCGCCGGGCGCACCGTCGACTGCATCAAGACCCCCGACCACTGCGACGAGATCCTCCGCTCGCGCGTCGAGTCCACGCGCGTCCTCGGTGAGGCCGTGCGTGCCGCGGCGGCCCCGCCGACGGTCTGGGTCCAGATGGGCACCTGCCACATCAACGGCGACCCGCCATCGCGCTGGTGCGATGAGCACTCCCCGCCCGGCTATGGCCTCGCCCCGCATGTCGCGCAGGCGTGGGAAGCCGAGTTCCACCGCGCCTGCCCTGACTCCGTCCGCAAGGTCATCCTGCGCACCAGCTTCGTCCTCTCGGCCAACACCGGCGCGATGAAGCGTCTGCGACCCCTCGCCCGTCTCGGACTCGGCGGCACGGTCGCTTCGGGCACGCAGGGCATGAGCTGGATCCACGAGCGCGACCTCGCCCGCCTGTTCACCAGCGCCATCGAGGACGAGGCCATGGAAGGCGTCTATCTCTCCACCGCCCCCAACCCGGTCTCCAACAAGCACTTCATGCGCGCCCTCCGCCGCTCGCTCGGCATGCCCCTCGGCCTGCCGACCCCTGCGTGGGCCGTGCGCTTCGGCTCGAAGTTCATCCTGCGCACCGACCCTGAACTCGCCCTGTGCGGGCGCTACTGCGCCTCGACGCGCCTGAAAGAGAACGGGTTTGAATTCGAGTTCCCGACGATCGAAGAGGCCTTCGCGGACCTGTACGGGAACTAGACCGCGCCCTGTCGGTAGCATCGTGACGGAGGAAGCCATGACGCGAGCCGGTGGAAAATGGAAGCACGAGAAACTGCTGATGATCGGCTTCGCGCTGGTCGTTGCCCTCGGCGGCTTTGGCGTCGCGGCGTATTGGTTCATCGAAGCCAAGATGTTCCCGGGTCCTACCGAGTCACTCTCGCAGTTTCCCGCGTACCACAACGCCTTTCCGTCGCCTGGATTCGACTTTCTCCCTCAGACGATCCCGACCGACGCCGCGGATGCCGCCGTCCAGCTCTGGCCCGGTGTGCTGCAGGCACCGACCTCGATTCAACTCCGGTTGGTCTGGCCAGACCAGAACGCGTTCGCCTCCGAACTGCAGCGCCTCGAATCGCTCGACCAGACTCAAGCCATCCGCGCCACAAAGGCACCAAATGAGGAGTTCATGCTGATGTCGAATCCGCACGCCAACACGCCGCAGTTGCAGTGGATCGCCAATCTGCCACATTGGCTCGCGCAAGACCCGGATCGGCGGGTCATGCTCATGCATTGCGACTCCAGCCACGAGCAAACCGGTGCGGTCGCGATCTGCCCGGCCACCCTGACGATCTACTACTGCGCGCAGTTCCAGTAGGTAGCCCCCAATTCCCAGGACCCGCCACGCCAAACCGCTCGTATAGCAACCACATGCAAAGACGCACCATCCTCAACCTCGCCCTCGGCGCCGCCCTCATCCTCCTGACCGCCAAGGCCGCGCTCGCCTGCTTCTGGGACCGCGACACCCTCGCGCAGGAGGCCGCGGGCCTGCCCGGCGTGGTCGAGGTCCTGCTGGGGCGCATCGACCGCTGGCCTCCCGAGTACTACGCCATGCGCCTCGAGCGCGTCACCAAACAGCTCGAATCCGAACCTGACAATCTCGCCCTCTACGACGACGCGGCGGTCGCCTCCGACCGCCTCAAGCGATTCGACGAGGCCATCGAGTGGATGGCCCGCAAGCGCGCCGTCCTCGACACGCTTCCCGCGAATAGCGCCGAGCGTAAAGAGCACGAGTACCGATACCTCGCCAACCTTGGCACCCACCACGCCCACCGCTGGATCGCTGATGGCGGCTCCGCCGCCGACCTCACCGACCTTGAACGCGCCATCGAACTCATCCGCGCCGCGATCGACCTCAACCCGGATGCGCACTTCGGGCGGGAGAAGGTGCAGCTGGGGTTTCTGGAGGCGCTGCGGTACACGCGGACGAGCCGCGTCGATGAGATCAGAATCCCGGTTGGCGTCTTTGTGACCGAACGGAGTACGCCGCAGGCCCTCGCGGAGCGTTTCGGCGACTCCACCGAAGCGCGAGATGATTCCAGTCTCGTTCAATATGCGCCATGGGCGTACCGGTGCTGCCCAGAGCTCCGTTTCATGGGTTCTGATGTAGTTTTGCCCGCAGACGAGGCGATTGAAGGGCTCATCGGCCTCATGCCACTCGGCGATGCGTGGGCCAGTGTAGATGCCCATGAATCGCTCGCAACCGCCATCATGGCGCACCGTCATCGACTCGTCGTCGGTCATCTGGCGGCATCACGATCGGCGGAATTGAGTGCAAACGGCGCACGCTCGATCATCAACCCGAATCGCGATCCCAAGGCATCACTCTGGCTCGCGGGCGCCACAAGTAGCATGGTGTCGCATGCTGGCGGAGTCGACAGGTACTTCGACCAAACCCGGCCTCTCGTGGATCAGATCAATTCCGATCGCATGGCCTTCATCCAAAACCGTCTGGCGCAGGGCATACACCCCGACACACACTCGGACTTCTGGGACGGCTACCGGCAATCGGACATTCCGGACCCGCCCGGCAGATGGGCACTCGTCAAAGTCCGTCTTTCCATCATCGCATTCGGCGTCCTCTTCTTCGCTCCGTTCGTTCTCATGGCGACCTTCCGCTGGCGTGCCCACAAACCGTGGTCAATGAGCGCATGGCTCATCGCAGGAGCCATACTGGTGGGCGGCCCGATGAGTCTCCTGCTCACGCTCGGACCCAGGATTGTGCCTAGCGACCCCGGCGACTTTGAGCGCTGGGAGTCTTACGAAGCCTTCCAAACCGCCATGCAATCCAACCAACCCTGACCGCTACCGGCTCCGGGTACCATGGCGACTCACCCGCCCCGAACCCGCGCCATGCCCGCCCCCATCACGATCCCATCCGAATTCCTTGCGCAGTACGACGCCGAACGTGCCACCAAGCTCCGTCGGCGCGCGATGTGGTACAGCGTCACGGTGCTCTCGCTGGTGGGCATCAGCTGGCTTATGACGCTCTACGACGTCCTGACCGGCGTCGCGTTCACCGGCGGCGACACCGTCAGCGTCGCCGAGGTCTTCACCGATGTGCTCTACACGACGATGTTCGTCGGCGCGCTGTTCTACTTCGCGCGCCGTGTACGCCCGCGCAGTGAGGTCGTGCAAACGTTCCAATGGCTCGTCGCCGTTTCGGGTGTGGTCGCGGTCATGGTCTCGCCGCTGATCATGAACACGGCCATCCACCCCGAAGCCACGCTCGAGCAAACCGCCGAAGCGCACGCCGGACAGGCGTTCACCTCGCTGCTGACGGTCTTTCTGGTGCACCTGCTCGCCTGCGTGTTCGTCGCGCTCTCGCCCCGCGAAGGGCTTATGCCGCTGATCCCCATCCTCGGCGCGTTCGCGATCTGGGTCGTCTTCGTTTCCGTCGGCCCGATCGGACAGAAGGCCACGCTCATCCTCCTCTCGCCGCTCATCGGGCTTCCCGGCCTCGCCTGGAGTTGGTGGCGCTATCGCAGTTTCGCCGAGCGGTTTAACGCGCGGGCCGTGCAGAATCGGTACGCCGAGGTCACGCGCGAGCTCACCGACGCGCGTCGGATCCACGAAGCACTCTTCCCGCCCCCGGTCACGCGCGGCCCGGTCCGCATCGCCTACCGCTACGAACCGATGCGCCAGATCGGCGGTGACTTCCTCTTTGTCCGCCCGCTCGCGTTCCCGCCCTCGGCACCGACCGGCCCGGTGCTGGTGGTGATCATCGACGTCACCGGGCACGGCATCGTCGCGGCGCTGGCGGTCAACCGCCTGCACGCCGAACTGGACCGGCTCAGCGCGGGCGGTCGAATCGCCGAGCCGCTTGAGGTCATCCGTTCGCTCAACGCGTTCACCTATGAAGCGTTGTCGGGGCAGGCGGTCTTCGCGACCGCGATCGCCCTGCGCATCGAGCCCGGACCCGATTCGGTCGTCCGATGGGCCAGCGCCGGGCACCCTCCCGCTTTTCTCCGTTTGCCTGACGGAAGCGTCCGGTCCCTCGACAGCACCGCCACGGTGCTCGGTGTGCTGGGCGACAACGACTTCGAGTCGACCGAGGAGAGCGCCCATTGCCCGATCGGCTCAGCGATCATCGCCTACACCGACGGTGCGAATGAGACCACCGATGCCCGCGGCCAGGAGTTCGGCCTGAGTCGTCTGCGCGGGCTCATCGAGAACGGCGCGTGCGGCGAACTGGCCGACACGATCGCCAGCGCCGTCGAAGCGCACCGCGACGGGCCGCCCGCCGACGACACGCTGATCGTCGAGGTGACCGTGCGAGCGGACGACGCGACCGACCCCTGACGGCTTGGGGTAGACTCCCGAGCGGAGGCGCCTCATGGCACATTCGGACCCGCTGACCATCCTCATCGAAACCAACTCGTGGGCGATGCGCAACCTCATCGAGGCCTGTCGCCCGCTCTCGCACGACCAGTTCCACCAGAAGTTCGACATGGGCCTCGGTTCGCTGCACGCGACCCTCACCCACATCATCGGCGCGATGCGCGGCTGGGGCGACATGCTCGCCGGGCGCGAACAGCGCGAACGCCTTGAGGCCGGCGGCGAGCGCACCGCCGACGAGCTGCTGGAACTGTTCGAGGAGATCGATCGGGAGTTCCGCGCCGCCGTGATTGCCCATCCAGTCGACGGCGTCGCGACCTCCGAGCGGGGCGGCAAGTCCTACTCGTTCACCCGAGGCGGCGTGCTCACCCATGTCACCACCCACGGCATGCACCACCGCGCCCAGTGCCTGAACATGCTCCGCCAACTCGGCGTGGAGCAGTTGCCCCAGAGCGCCGTGGTCGAGTGGATGCTGTTCGTGGACAGGGCCATGGATCCGGTGTGATACACTACCCTCGACCACCATTCGCACGGGGCGCTGGCATCCGCCGGCTGAGACGCACCCGTTGAACCTGATCCGGTTCGTACCGGCGGAGGGATTGCGATCCGGGCCCGCACACGCGCACGCCCGCTGCACCCGAGTCCGGCGAGCCCTCACGAGAGGCACGCCATGATTACTCCCAACAACTCCGACTCCCACCCGTACCCGAAGCTCCGCCCCGAGCACCTCGGCCCCAACTCGCCCGCCGGCAAGGCCGCGCGCCTGACCGTCGGCGACAACAACGCCGACGAGTTTGCCGGGCTGGATGTCAACGACCCGATCTTCGATGTCGACTCGCCGACGCTTTCGGACCAATTCCCCGCGCCCTACGGCCACGCCCATAACCCATCATCCGACCGCGCGGGCACCTCACCCGGCTCGTTCGCGAACAAGCCGAACATCGGCGGCCCGCGCATGTTCTCCTCGCCCGACACGCCGGGCATGCCCGCGCCGAGCGCGAAGACCGCGTGGGACTTTCTCCCCGACGGCTGGACCACCGAAGAGACCGACTCGCACGCCACCGGATGCCTCGGCCACAACATCGGCCTGACCGCCGCCGAGTACCTGTCGGGCAAACTGCCCACCACATTCATCCGCGCGGTGCCGAGCGATCCGAACTTCACACCCGTCACCCAGCTTGAGTCGGCGCGCCTCGGCATCGTCACCCCCGAGATGCGCCGCGTCGCCGAGCGCGAGCCGCACCTGACGCCTGAGCAGGTGCGAGACGAGATCGCCGCGGGACGGCTCATCATCCCCGCCAACCGCAAGCACCTGGCGAACAACCTCGACCCGATGTGCATCGGTCGCGCCAGCAAAACCAAGATCAACGCGAACATGGGCGCTTCGCCCGTGTCTTCGGGCACCGAGGAGGAAGTCGAGAAGCTCCGCTGGGCCGAGCAATGGGGCGGCGACACCGTCATGGACCTCTCCACCGGCGGCGACCTCGACGCCACCCGCGCCGCCATCCTCGAACATTCCACCGTCCCGATCGGCACCGTCCCGATCTACTCCATGATCATCGGGCGCAAGCTCGAAGACTTAAACGAACAGATCATCATGGACACGCTCCGCCACCAGGCCGAGCAGGGCGTCGACTACTTCACCATCCACGCCGGCGTGCGCAAGGGCCACCTGAAGTTCGTCAAGAACCGGCTCATCGGCATCGTCAGCCGCGGCGGGTCGCTGCTGGCCAAGTGGATGCTCGTGCACAACCGCGAGAACATCATGTACGACATGTGGGAGCAGATCTGCGACCTCATGCGCGAGTATGATGTCTCCTTCTCCATCGGCGACGGCCTGCGCCCCGGCGGCCTCGCCGACGCCACCGACGAGGCGCAACTCCTCGAACTCGCCACCATCGGCGAGCTCACCGAGCGCGCCTGGCGACGCGGCGTGCAGGTCATGGTCGAGGGCCCCGGCCATGTCCCGCTCGACCAGATCGAATACAACATGAAACTGCAGCGCACGCTCTGCCACGGCGCGCCCTTCTACATCCTTGGGCCGCTGGTGACCGATGTATTCCCCGGCTACGACCACATCACCAGCTGCATCGGCGCGACGATCGCCGCCTACCACGGCGCCGCCATGCTCTGCTATGTCACCCCCAAGGAGCACCTGGGCCTGCCCAAGCGCGGCGATGTGAAAGAGGGCTGCATCGCCTATAAGATCGCCGCCCACTCGGCGGATGTCGCCCTAGGCATCCCCGGCACCCGCGACTGGGACGACAACCTCACCCGCGCCCGCGCCGCCCTGAACTGGAAGCGCCACTTCGAGCTCGCCTTCGACGAGGACACCGCCCGCGCCTACCACGACGAGGATCTCGATGTCGACACCGACTTCTGCGCCATGTGCGGCCACGACTGGTGCTCGGTCCGCATCTCCAAGGAGATCCAGGACTTCCAGTCAGGCAAGGCCGACGGCTTCGAACGCGGCAAGCCCGTCAAGTCCGACGCGCTGACCGAAGAACAGCAGAAGATCCTCGAACAGCGCGGCTACCTGAAGCCGGAGGAGATCCACAAACTCGCCGCGAAGGCCAAGGCGAAGCTGCAGGCCGAAGGCAAGGTCGCCGAGAGCGGCAAGGCGACCTGCCACAGCGACTTCGTGGACCCGGACGAGGCGAAGAAGGTGCAGGGGGAACTGGTGCAGTTGAATACGGCACCGGCGCACGGGATCAGCAAGGAAGATCGGATTATCTGACTATCAGGAAATTCAGCAATTTCTGAATGGAAGACATTCGTACGCAGCCAAGGGTTGAGTCATGACGACGCACAATCAGCATACTGCCGCTAGCAGTGCATCCTTGGTTGCAGGAATTGATCGAAGGCGATTGCATTTAGGTAATTGGGCGATACAGCGCAAGCGGATTTACCTCGATTTGCGGTTCT
>Ga0126341_1000188_pt1 | contig 13132 bp, 13 predicted proteins | sample OrbTmetagenome_FD_97057 | JGI IMG/M metagenome (GOLD analysis project Ga0126341, IMG submission 97057) | Coral microbial communities from Florida Keys, Florida, USA - Orbicella T D metagenome | ecosystem: Host-associated > Invertebrates > Cnidaria > Coral | place: Florida Keys, Florida, USA... | reverse complement strand
CGGAACTGGTGGTCGCGCTGCAGGGTGACCTGCCGGGCCGGGAACTGGCGCAGCGGCAGGGGGAGCTGTGTGAGTTACTGGTGGACTACGCCTCCGCAGGACACTTCGAGGTGTTCCACGGCCTGCTCGACGAGGCGGAGAGTTTCGGCGACGAAGACGGGCTGGCGGGACAGCTGATGCCGGCAATCGGCGACACCACGGAGGTCATTCTCGCCTACGAGGAGAAATACGCCGGTGACCCCCAGAGCCGCGACAAGCTCAAGCGCGACCTCTCGGCACTGGGCGAAGTGCTGGAGTCGCGCTTTGTACTGGAAGACCAGATGATCGCCGGCCTGCACGGCCGGCACCGCGGCCGGGTGGACAACCCGGCCTGATTCACCCCGAAGTCGCGGGGATCAACCCTCGCCGGTCGCCTCTTCCGCCGGCGCCGCCTCTTCGGCCGCCGCCTGGCTCGGGATAGAGAGCAATTCGACCTCGAACACCAGCGCCGCGTTGGGACCGATGACCTGCCCGGCCCCGCCGGCGCCGTACGCCAGCTCGGACGGGATCGCCAGCTGCCACTTCGAACCGGCCGGCATCAGTTGCAGTGCCTCAGTCCACCCGGGAATGACCTGGCCGACACCGAAGGTGACGGGCTGGCCGCGGCTGTAAGAGGAGTCGAATTCGGTGCCGTCCACCAGCGTGCCGCGGTAGTGCACCTCGACGGTGTCCTCTGGGCCCGGGGTAGCGCCCTCGCCCGCTTCCAGGATTTCGTACTGGAGGCCGGACTCGGTCACTACGACGCCCTCGCGCGCGGCGTTCTGTTCGAGGAAGGCCGCGGATGCCGCCTCGTTGGCTGAACCGAGGGCCTGTCGCGCGGCCTCCTGCTCCTGCATTGCGCGCTCCTGGTAGGCCATCATCTCCTGCTGCATCTCCTCCTCGGTCAGCCGCGGCTGGGCGCCGTTGAGGGCGTCGTTGATGCCCTGGGCAAACGCCGCGACATCGACGGGAATGCCGTCGGCGGCGACCCGCTGGCCGAGGCTGTAGGCGATGCCGTAGCTGAGCCGTTGCTCAGTCGTATCCAGCGCAACCTCAGCGGGCGCGGACTCGGTCGCGGTGGCCGCGGAGGGGGCCTGCTGGTTGCAGCCCGGCAGCGCGAAGACGGCGGCCAGGGCGAGCGGAAGTGCGTACTTCTTCATAGTCTCATCCATCGATTTATTGAGAGTGGGAGAATGACCTCGCGCTCCCGCCGCCCGTGTCTCGGGCCGGACGGCCGGTCTTGCCGGCGCGTCACCGGCAGCGGTCTGTCCGTGCGGGAAAGCGTGTTATTCGCGGTGGGCGCCCATGTTACTACCGGCCCAGCGCGGACGCCACCCCCGACTCAGCGCGCCAGCGCTGCCGCCAGCCGCTCGAAATCGGGAGCCCAGAGGGCCGTGTCCGGGCAGGACCGGCGCAGTACAACGGCGAGGTTGGCGGCGGGCTCCGGGCTTCCGGCGGGCAGCGGCGCGGCGGCCTCGAAGCAGCGGTAGATCAGGTCCTGTTCCCGGCGCTCCGCGCGCAGTTCCAGGGCCCGCACATCCTCGCGCAGGTCGGCGGCCGGGGCGAACCCGCGCAGGTCCCGGCGCAGCGCGCGCAGGGGCTTCACCACCGATTCGCGCCAGTCGCCGACGGCCTCCTCCACCTGCAAAAGGTGGGGCGCTCCCAGTTGCAGCCCGCACTGTGCCAGCCAGCCGGCGTACAGCACCAGGTTCACGTCGGCGGCGCACCGCTCCTGCAGCGCCAGGCAGGCGGCGGCAACCTCCGGCCTGTCGTACACGGCCAGGGAGTAGTCCCACAGCGGGTTGTCCATCGCACCTCCGTCACTTCGCAGGGATACCATACACGTCGGCGACTGGCGGGTGCCAGCACCCGGCGGTAGAATGCGCGGCCCTATGATCATACTGCGCGACATCGGGCTGCGCCGCGGCAGCAAACTGCTGCTGGACGGCGCCGGCGCGACCATCCAGCCCGGCCAGCGCCTCGCACTGATCGGCCCGAACGGTTGCGGCAAGACCAGCGTGTTCGCACTGCTGCTGGGCGAACTTGCCGCCGACAGCGGCGACATCGAGGGTATGAACAACCTGCGCGTGGCGCACATGGCACAGGAGGTCCACGACACCGACCTGTCCGCCGTCGAGTTCGCGTGGCGCGGCGACGCGGCACTGGCGCAGCTGCGCGACGAGATCGCCCGGCTCGAGTCCGCGGGCCGCTACGAGGACGCCGCGCCGCTGCACTCCCGCCTGGAGGAGATCGACGGCTACAGCGCCGAGCGACGCGCGGGCATCCTGCTGCAGGGACTCGGCTTCGCCGGGGAGGACGCGCAGCGACCGGTCAGGGACTTCTCCGGTGGCTGGCGCATTCGCCTGGGCCTGGCACGCGCGCTGATGACCCCTTCTGACCTGTTATTGCTCGACGAACCGACCAACCACCTGGATCTCGACGCCACCCTCTGGCTGCAGCAGTGGTTGCAGCAGTACACGGGCACCCTGGTGATGATCTCCCACGACCGCGATTTCATCGACGCCACCTGCGAACGCATCCTGCACATCGAGGGACGACAGCTTTCGGGGTACCGGGGCAACTACTCCCAGTTCGAGCGCCAGCGTGCGGAACGTCTCGCGAACCAGCGCGCCAACTGGGAGAGGCAACAGCGCCGCGCGCAGGAGATCGACGCCTTCGTGCGCCGCTTCCGCTACAAGGCGAGCAAGGCGCGCCAGGCCCAGAGTCGCCTGAAGGAACTCGAGCGCCTGCAGGCTGCGGCACCCGCCCACGCCGAGTCTCCCTTCGACTTCAGCTTCCCCGATCCCGGCAGGAGCAGCGACCCGCTGCTGCGCCTGGACGATGCATCCCTCGGTTACGGCGAGAGCGTCGTGCTGCAGGGGGTGGAGCTGGCCCTGCGCCCAGGGAGCCGCTTCGGTCTGCTCGGCCGCAACGGCGCCGGCAAGTCCACCCTCCTGAAGAGCCTCGCGGGTGACCTGCCCCTGGTCGCCGGGTCGCGCAGCGCGGGGGAAAATCTACGGGTGGGATACTTCGACCAGCAGCAGCTCGAGGCGCTGGACCTCGACGCCAGCCCGGCACTGCATATCCAGCGCCTGGACCCCGCGGCGCGCGAGCAGGAGATTCGCGACTTCCTCGGCGGCTTCAATTTCCACGGCGACGCCGCGGACGCGCCCGTGGCGCCGCTATCGGGCGGCGAGAAAGCGCGGCTGGCGCTGGCGATGGTCGTGTGGCGTAAACCCAACCTGCTCGTGCTCGACGAACCCACCAACCACCTCGACCTGGAGATGCGCCACGCCATGGAAGTCGCGCTGCAGGGGTACGAGGGCGCCCTGGTGCTGGTCAGTCACGACCGCCACCTGCTGCGCAACACGGTGGAGCAGCTGCTGCTCGTTCACGACGGGCGGGTAGACGAATACCGCGAGGACCTGGCCGCCTACGAGCGCTGGATGCTGTCCAGTTACCGCGGCGAATCCCGCACCGAGGCGCCGGAGGACGGCAACTCGCGGCGGGAAAAGCGCCCGCGGCGGGAAGAGCGCCGGCAGGCCGCCGCGCGCCGGGACCGGCTGCGCCCGTTGAAGTCGCGCCTGGAGGCAACCGAGCGCGACATCGCCGAGGTCGAGCGCTCGCTGTCCGACCTGCAGGCGCAGTTGGCGGACGAGACGCTGTACGAGGACGCGCGCCGCGGGGAACTCGCGGAGCTGTTGCAGCGCGAGGGACAGCTGAAAAACCGCGCGGCGGAACTGGAGGAGACCTGGCTGGAACAGCAGCAGGCGCTGGAGGACCTGTCGGGCGGCTAGGAGCGGCCCCGGGCCACCCACACGATGGCGTTGATCACCAGCTGGCGCGCGTTGTCGTCGTCCCAGTTGGCGTGGGTATGCCCGCCCGTATAGCCGAAGCCCCTCCCGCCGCCGGGGCGATTGTAGGCCCAGGCGACCACCTGCGGCACGCCCTCGGCCACCATCTTGCGCACCGCGGGATTGCCGCTGTGGGGGCCGTCCCGGCGCTCCATGGTCGTCAGCGGCGGGACGGCGAACAGGATGGGGCGCACCCCGCGCATACCGGTCTGGAAACGCATGTTGAAATACCACTCGTCGTTGAGGTTGAAAGGGGTGATACCCCGGGTAACCGGGTGCGCGGGCAACTGGGTGAAGTGCGCCTCCCAGTGCGGGTTCACGGACCAGTGGGTCTCGAAGTAACCCCCGATGGCGCGCAACAGGGCGGCGGAACTCGCGCTGTTGGCAGGTACCTCCACGGCGTAGTGCAGGGCGACCACCCCGACCCCCTCCTCCAGCAATCGCTCAAAGCGCGGGAGATGATCGTTGATCATGTGCCCGCGACCGCCGTCGCAGTAGATCACCACCGCGTCGATATCGTCCAGGAGGGTCTCGTCGACCGGCCAGCCGCCGTAGACCACATCGACGGCATACTCGGGGTATTGATCGCGCAGGGCGGCGGCGAGCAGTTCGGAGCCGGCCCGGTGTTCGTGGGCGAGGGGCCCGTGACTGTCGCGACCGGCGAGGAAGAGAATGCGCCGCTCCGCCTCTGTCCCCCCGGTGCCGTAGCGGTGTATCAGTTCGCCCTCGGAGGAGCATGCGGCGAGGACGACCAGCGCCAGGGCCAGCATCAACCCGCGCGAGGCCGCTCGATAAACTCCGGTAATCCCCATGTTGCCCTCCCTGCATTTTGCGCCAGTCTATAGGACAGGCGGCCAGGCTGTCAGCGCCGGGCCCCACCCGTACCGACCAGCCGGTATACTGTCGCCCAGTCGTCACGGGGGGAACGCGCATGGCCTACGAGCGGATCGTCGGTCTCGATATTACCGACGAGGCGGGTTACCGGCGCTACCGCGAGGGTATGCTGCCGATACTCGCGCGCTACGGCGGTGAATTCGGTTACGACTTCCGGGTATCGGAGGTGCTGCTGGCAAAGACGCCGGAGCCCATCAATCGTGTCTTTACCATCAGCTTTCCGAGCAGGGAAAAAATGGAGGCATTTTTTGCCGACCCCGCCTACATCGCGGTTCAACGTCAACACATGGCACCCTCCGTCGGCGCCAGGACCATCATCTCGCTGCACGAGAAGGACTCCTGAGCGGGGCCCGGCAAAAGAGCATGGCAGACACAGAAACTTACGCGCTGACGGCAGACACCCCGGGTGTCGAGGAGTACCGCGAACTGCGCCGCCTGGCCGGCATGTCCACCAAGACCCGGGAGGCTGCGCAGCGCGGCCTGCCGAACTCCCTGTTCGCGGCGACGGTTCGCGACGGCGACCTGCTGGTGGCAATGGGTCGCGTGCTCGGCGACGGCGGCTGCAATTTTGAAATCGTGGACGTCGCGGTACACCCGGACTACCAGCGGCGTGGACTCGGCACACGCGTGATGCGCGCGCTAATGGATTTTATCGAGGAGAACGCGCCGGAATCCGCTTACGTCTCACTGATCGCGGACAACGATTCCCCGGCCCTGTACCGCAAGTTCGGTTTTGAGCCCACCACGCCGAAGTCCATCGGCATGGCGCGGAGAATCTGAGCCCGGGTTCAGCCCTTGCGATACTCGACGATGACCTGCCCTCGCGGGTGCTTCCAGTCGCCGATGTAATTTGCGCGAAAACCGCAGTTTTCGCCGAACGCGCACATCTCTTGCGCCGTGTAGGCAAAGTAGCCGTGGTCGTGCGGCTTCTCGGGATTGCGCCTCGGCTCCGGGACCTCGAAATACGTCGCGTAGAACACGCCGTCGTCGCGCAGCCACGGGTGCAGGTTGGTGAAGCATTTTTCGATGAGACTGGGCGGCAGGTGGCTGAACAGCGACTGCGCCATGGCGAAGTCCGCCTGCTGGCCCAGTTTCTCGAACTCGAAAGCGTCGGAGATCTCTATGCGCGGCTTCTTCGCCGCCGCCAGTTCCGGACCCAGTTCCTCGGCAATCCCGGCCTCCACGAGGCCGCGCTCTTTCTCGATACCCAGGTAGTGACCCTCTTCGAGATAGGGGACGGCCCTGACACCCAGGCGCAGCGAGCCGCAGGCGATGTCCAACAGGTAGCTGTCGGGCCGCAGGCCCCTGGACAGGAGGAAATCGAACTGCAGCTGGCCGATCTCCTCCCAGTGGCCGCCGATGTACTCGCGATGACCGATCTTGGCGATGCCCTTGTCGCCTTCCGGGTCGAGGAAAGCCAGGGGGAAGGCCTTGCGCACCAACTTGATGAACAGGTACTTCAAACTGCGGTACTCCTCTCCCTTTGAGGGACTACGCCAACACGCCGGACCACTGAGACTAGACCAGCACGGCGGGGCTGTCGAAAGCCGGGGTCAAAAATGAGAATCAGGCACGCACCAGGGCCAATTTCTCCTCGCGGCTCATCCGCTTGATCCGGGCCTCGCGCTGCTGGGCGCTGCCGCGGTCAGTGGCGCTCTCACTCCACAACAGTTCCACCGGCCGGCGTCCGCTGGTATACCTCGGCCCCCCCGCCAGCTCACCGTTGTGCTGGCGCAGGCGCCGCGCGGGGTCGCGCGCCACGCCGGTGTACAGCGTGCCGTCGGCGCAGCGCAGGATGTAGACGTGCCAGGACCGGCTCACGTGCGGGTCAGCGCGAGCACCTCGGTGACGCAGTCGCTGATACCCCCGTAGGCCTCACTGACCTTGCCGGCGAGCATGTAGGCCGGGGTGGTGACCATCCGCCTGTCGGCGTCCACCCGCGCCTCCGAGACGGGACATTCGAGGTGTTCACCACCCATGGCCTCGATGGCGGAGGCGGTCTCGGAGTCATTGCCGATGGTGCACCGGGTGCCCTCGCCGCAGATGGCCGCGGCCATTACGGGGGCGATGCAGATCAGGCCGATGGGTTTACCCGCCTGGTGGAACGCGCGGGCCAGCGCCAGGAATTCCGGGTCGATCTCCATGTCGGCGCCGGCGACGGCGAAGTTGCACAGGTTTTTCGCCGCACCGAAACCGCCCGGGACGACCAGTGCGTCGTAATCCTTCGCATCGGCCTCCGTCAGCGCCAGCACCTCGCCCCGTGCGATGCGTGCGGCTTCCACCAGCACGTTGCGCGTCTCGCCCTCGGCGGGCTCACCCGTGAGGTGGTTGATCACGTGCATCTGCTCCTTGTCCGGTGCGAAACACTGGTAGGTCGCACCCTGCTGCTCGAGGGAGAGCAGCGTCAGGACCGCCTCGTTGATCTCGGCCCCATCGTAGACCCCGCAGCCCGAAAGAATGACGGCGACCCTGCTCATAACGGTGTACTCCTGTGTGTGAGGGGCAGCGCTTCAGCCCCGGTTCCAGTTGTGGTAGCGCTCCACCCAGCGCAACAGCCCCTCGGGCTTGCGCGCCTTGCGCCACTCACCCGCGGCGAACTTGTTGGCCTCGCCGAGGGTGGGGTAGATATGGATCGTACCGAGAATCTTGTTCAGGCCGATGCCGTGCTTCATCGCCAGCACGAACTCGCCGACCAGCTCCGCCGCATGATAACCGACGATCGTGACACCGAGAATGCGGTCGCGGCCGGGGGCGGTCAGCACTTTGACAAACCCGGACGCCTCGCCGTCGGCGATGGCGCGGTCCAGGCCCGCCAGGTCGTAGCGCGTCACCTCCACAGGGATACCGCGCTCCCCCGCCTCCGCCTCGCCCAGCCCGACCCGCGCCACTTCCGGGTAGGTAAACGTGGCCCAGGGCACCACGGAGTAGTCCACCCGAAACCGGCGGAAGCGGCCGAACAGGGCGTTGACCGACGCGTACCAGGCCTGGTGACTGGCCATGTGGGTAAACAGGAACGGGCCGGCCACATCGCCGCACGCGTAAATCGTCGGCATCGCCGTGGCGAGAAACTCGTCGACTTCCACCGCGCCCTGCGCTGTCAGACCGATGCCCAGGTCCGCCAGGCCGAGGCCCTCCACGTTGGGGGTGCGGCCCGTGGCCACCAGCACCCGGTCGAAGACCAGTTCCCGCTCGCCCTCCGGGGTCGCCACGACGCAACGCTGCCCATCCGGGCCGGCGCCGAATGCCCGGGGCTCGCTGTCCAACAGGATCGTCATGCCGCGGCGGGTACACGCCTCGAGCAGTCTTTCCCCGACCTCCGGGTCCTCCCTCGGCAGGAGGCGCGCAGCGCGTGTTACCAGCGTCACGTCGGTGTCCAGGCCGGCGAGGGCCTGTGCCAGTTCGCAGCCGATGGGGCCGCCGCCCAGCACCAGCAGGCGCCGCGGCTGCTCGCGCAGCTCCCAGATCGTGTCCGAGGTCAGGTAGTCGAGATCCGCGAGCCCCTCGATGTCCGGCACCCGCGGCCGGGCGCCGGAGGCGATGACGATGTGCCGGGCGCTGATGACCCGGCCGTCCACCTCCACCTCCCAGGGTGAGACGATGCGGGCGTCCCCGGCGACGCAGTCCACACCGAGTTCGGTGTAGCGCTCCACGGAATCGTGGGGCTCGATCGTCCGTACCGCCGCCTGTACCCGCTCCATCACCGCGGGGAAGTCAATATCCACGGGCACGGCACCGAGCCCGAACTCCGACGAGCGCCGCAGGTACTGGGCGATCCGCGAGGACCGGATCAGCGCCTTGCTCGGGACACACCCGGTATTGAGGCAGTCGCCGCCCATACGATGCCGCTCGATGAGCGTCACTTTTGCCTTCACCGTCGCAGCGATCAGCGAGGCTACCAGGCCGGCGGAACCCGCGCCGATCACGATGAGATTGGTGTCGAACCCTGCGGGGCGGGTGTACCCGGCGAGGGCGCGGCGCGCACGCAAGCGGCGCAGTACCCACCGCGCCAGGAATGGAAACAGTGCGAGCAGGACGAAGGAGCCGATCAACGGTGCAGACAATATGCCCGATGCCGATTCGAGCTGGCCCAGCTGCGTTCCCGCGTTCACGTACACGGCGGTGGCGGGCAACATGCCCACCTGCGACACCCAGTAGAAGGGCCATGCACGCACCGGCAACAGTCCCATAAGCAGGTTGATGACAAAAAACGGGAACAGGGGTACCAGGCGCAGGGAAAACAGGTAGAACTCACCGTCGCGGGCGAAACCGGCGTTGACCGCGGCCAGCTGCCTGTCAAAACGCGACTGCACCCAGTCGCGCAACAACACCCGGGACACGAGGAAGGCCAGGGTCGCACCCAGGCTGCTGGCAAAGGACACCAGGACCAACGCGTACCAGAAGCCGAACAGGGCACCGCCCGCCAGGGTCATGACGGCGGCACCGGGAATGGACAGCGCGGCGACGGCGACGTAGATCGCGAAATAGGCGGCACCTGCCAGGACCGGGTTGGCGGCGTACCAGTCGCGCAGCTCGTCGATGCGCGCCACCAGCACGCCGAATTCGAGATAGGCGCCGAGATCGAGGGCGAACACGGCGGCCAGGGCCGCGGCGACTGCGAGAATAACAGCCAGTTGTCGTTTACCCAATCTGAAGTACCGGTACGCCCTGTTGTTGTGGCAAGACTACGCCTTCCCCGCCGCCGTTGAAAGGGCGCGCGGCGGGGCCGGAAGTTCCCTTTTCATCTATACCTTTACGCAATATGAGCATGCCGAAATGCTCTAGCGGCGGCAGTTGTGTCGAGGCGGCCCGGTGGTATGATTACCCCCCTCGAAAAGTGGCGGCGCGCAGCCGCAAGCCAGTGGAGAACACCATGTCTGAACAGATCGTGCACGTCAGCGATTCCACCTTCGACGCTGAGGTATTGAACTCCGAAGTCCCGGTACTGGTGGACTTCTGGGCCGAGTGGTGCGGGCCCTGCAAGATGATCGCACCCGTGCTGGACGAGCTCGCCGCCGAGTACGACGGCAAGCTCAAGGTGTGCAAGGTCGACGTGGACGCCAACCCCGATATCCCGCCGAAGTTCGGCATTCGCGGCATCCCCACCCTGATCGTCTTCAAGGACGGCAACGCCGAGGCGACCAAGGTGGGAGCCCTGTCCAAGACCCAGCTCACCGAATTTGTCCAGGAAGTGATCTGAATCGCAGGGCCCGGCGCAGCCGGGCCCCGACCCCTGAATCCGGCCCGCAATCCGGGCAAAAAAAGCTGTAGACGGGCCTATCCGGGCGTGCTACATTCCCTCCCGTCGCACGTTCCCGTGCACTAACAGCTCAAAAACAGCTCCAAAAACAGCTCAAAAAAAGCTCCGAAACTAGTTCAAAAAACAGCCCTGAAACTCGATTTGAAGCGCTAACGCGTCGGCCTCTCCGACCGGCTTCCCAGTTTTACATTATTCACCTTCCTTCCTCTTCCCAAGACGTTCACACCCGTATTTTCTATGAATCTTACCGATCTAAAGACCAAATCCACCCAGGACCTCATCGATATTGCCAAGGAGATGGGCCTGGACAACATGGCGCGCTCGCGCAAGCAGGACATCATCTTCGCGGTCCTCAAGAAGCACGCGAAGAGCGGCGAGGACATCTACGGCGACGGCGTCCTGGAGATCCTGCAGGACGGCTTCGGCTTCCTGCGCTCCGCCGACAGCTCCTATCTCGCCGGTCCCGACGACATCTACGTCTCGCCCAGCCAGATCCGCCGCTTCAACCTGCGCACCGGCGACACCATATCCGGGAAGATTCGCCCGCCGAAGGACTCCGAGCGCTACTTCGCGCTGCTCAAGGTCGACGAGGTCAATTTCAGCAAGCCCGAGCAGTCCAAGAGCAAGATCCTGTTCGAAAACCTGACGCCCCTGTTCCCGGACGAGCGCCTCACCCTGGAGCAGGGCAACGGCAGCACCGAGGACCTGACCGGCCGCATCATTGACCTCGTCTCGCCCATCGGCAAGGGCCAGCGGGGGCTCCTCGTGGCGCCGCCCAAGGCGGGCAAGACGATCATGATGCAGAACATCGCCCAGGCGATTATCACCAACAACCCGGAGTGCTACATCATCGTCCTGCTGATCGATGAGCGACCGGAGGAAGTGACCGAGATGCAGCGCTCCGTCGGTGTGCGCGGCGCCGAGGTGGTGGCCTCGACCTTCGACGAGCCCCCCGCCCGCCACGTACAGGTCGCGGACATGGTCATCGAAAAAGCCAAGCGCCTCGTCGAGCACAAGCGCGACGTGGTCATCCTGCTGGACTCCATCACCCGCCTGGCGCGCGCCTACAACACCGTCATCCCGAGCTCCGGCAAGGTACTGACCGGTGGTGTCGACGCCCACGCGCTGGAGCGCCCGAAGCGCTTCTTCGGTGCGGCGCGGAATATCGAGGAAGGCGGCAGCCTGTCCATCATCGCCACCGCGCTGATCGACACGGGCTCCAAGATGGACGAGGTGATCTACGAGGAGTTCAAGGGCACGGGTAACCTCGAGCTGCACCTGGACCGCAAGGTGGCGGAGAAGCGCGTATACCCCGCCATCAACATTCGCCGTTCCGGCACCCGGCGCGAGGAATTGCTGACCGCCGACGACGAACTGCAGCGCATGTGGATCCTGCGCAAGCTGCTGCACGGCATGGAGGACCTCCCCGCCATCGAGTTCCTCTCCGACAAGCTGAAGGAAACCAAGACCAACGAGGAATTCTTCAAATCCATGAAGCGCAAATAGATCCGATGCCCTTCCGGCGACGCTTCGCTGTTTGTGAAATACGCTGACCTCAGGGACTTCATCTCCGAGCTCGAAAAATGCGGCGAGCTGGTCCGCGTGCGCACCGAGGTCGACCCGCACCTGGAAATGACCGAGATCGCCGACCGCACCCTGCGCGCCGGCGGCCCCGCCCTGCTGTTCGAAAACCCCAGGGGCCACTCCGTGCCCGTCCTGGCCAACCTGTTTGGGACCGAGAAGCGCGTCGCCATGGGTATGGGGGCGGACGATATCGCCGCACTGCGTGAGATAGGCGAGTTGCTGGCCTACCTGCGCCAGCCGGACCCGCCGAAGGGCATGCGCGAACTGTGGGACAAGGCGCCGGTCCTCAAGCAGGTGCTGAACATGGGCCCGAAAATGGTGCGCAACGCCCCCTGCCAGCACCATGTCAAAGAGGGCGAGGACGTCGACCTGCACAGCCTGCCCATCCAGACCTGCTGGCCGGGCGACGCGGCGCCGCTCGTAACGTGGCCGCTGGTCATCACCCGTGGCCCAAACAAGGAGCGCCAGAACCTGGGCATCTACCGCATGCAGCTGCTGGGCCGGAACAAGCTGATCATGCGCTGGCTGTCCCACCGCGGCGGCGCTCTCGACTACCGCGACTGGCAGCTGCAGCACCCCGGCGAGCGCTACCCGGTGGCGGTCTCCCTGGGCGCCGATCCCGCGACGACCCTCGGCGCGGTCACGCCGGTCCCGGACACCATCTCCGAGTACGCCTTCGCCGGGCTGTTGCGCGGCGCGAAGACGGAGCTGACCGAGTGTTACACCGCCACCTGCCGGGAGCACAACCTGCAGGTGCCGGCGACGGCGGAGTACATCCTCGAGGGCTACCTGGAACCGGGTGAAATTGCCGACGAGGGGCCCTTCGGCGACCACACGGGCTACTACAACGAGGTCGAGCAGTTTCCCGTGTTCACCGTGGAGGCGATCACCCACCGGGAGTCGCCAATCTACCACAGCACCTACACCGGCCGGCCGCCGGACGAACCCGCCGTGCTCGGCGTGGCCCTCAACGAGGTGTTCGTGCCCATCCTGAAAAAGCAGTTCCCCGAAATCACGGATTTCTACCTGCCGCCGGAGGGCTGCTCCTACCGCCTGGCGGTGGTCACCATGCGCAAAGAGTACCCCGGCCACGCCAAGCGCGTCATGCTCGGGGTGTGGTCCTTCCTGCGCCAGTTCATGTACACCAAGTTCGTCATTGTCACCGACGACGACGTCGACGCCCGGGACTGGAAGGACGTGGTGTGGGCGCTGACCACGCGCATGGACCCGCGCCGCGATTGCGTGTTCGTCGACAACACGCCGATCGACTACCTCGACTTCGCGTCGCCGGTGTCGGGCCTGGGCTCGAAGCTGGGTATGGACGCCACGTCGAAGTGGCCGGGGGAAACGGAGCGCCAGTGGGGCCGCCCCATCGTAATGGATGAGGCGGTGAAGCAGCGGGTCGACGAGCTATGGGATAGCCTCGGCATTCCCCGTCCAGGCAGCTAGCGGCATCAATTACGAGTGTCAGGAAGTCTTACACCGAAACACCGGGCGGGCTCTCCCGTGATGCGATGCAGCCGCG
>Ga0126341_1000187_pt1 | contig 13132 bp, 10 predicted proteins | sample OrbTmetagenome_FD_97057 | JGI IMG/M metagenome (GOLD analysis project Ga0126341, IMG submission 97057) | Coral microbial communities from Florida Keys, Florida, USA - Orbicella T D metagenome | ecosystem: Host-associated > Invertebrates > Cnidaria > Coral | place: Florida Keys, Florida, USA... | reverse complement strand
CGAGTCTTGCATATGTTCTTGTGGTGGAACTTGATTGCAAAGAAGAGGCCCAGTGAATGGGCTCCGGGTAACTCGAGACTTAGTTTTAAGGTACGTTGTCTGGATAAAGACGATCTGCTGTTGCATCGCTGATGCTTGCGCGTGCAGGACACTCACTGCCATGGCGCGCGTGCCAGTGCGGGCCGCGTGATCAAGGCATGATTGTTGCCAAGGATTCAGAGTGAGATGAAAAAGGGCCATGATCTGCTGGGCGCGCAGCTGCCCCTGGTCGGCGAGCGGCTCGAGCTTCTCGCGGGCTTCGAGGTAACGCCCCTTCTGGAAAGCCCTGACGCCCAGCGTCAAGTCGTCCATGGATCCCTCTTTTTCCTATGGTAACAAGACGTTAGCTTACGATATAATGGCAAATCTTCAATAAAAAATTGCACGGGTACCCCGGATGAAAGTTGTGCGACGAAGTGCCGTCGATGTGGAGCTGACCAATCGGTGCAACGCCCTGTGCAGCTTTTGCCCCCGCGATGTGACCCCCGAGCAGGGCTTCATGACCTTCGACACCTTCAAGCAGGTGATCGCGCGGGTCAAGGAATCCGACAGCGTCTCTGCCATCACGATGACCGGCCAGGGTGAATCCACCCTGCACCCGCAGCTGGTTGAGTTTGTGCGCTACGCGAGTGGTGAGGGGGTCAAGGTTTCCATGACCACCAACGCCAACCTGCTGGAAAAGGACTTTGCCCGGCAGTTGCTCAAGGAGGGCCTGACGGGCGTGACCTTCAGTGTCTCCGACTTCGGCGACGATTACGAGCTGGTGTACAACCTCAGCTGGGAGAAGACCCGCACCAATATTCTCAACTTCCTCGAGTTGAAGGACGAGATGCGGGACAAGCCGATCGAGATCATCCTCAGCATCGTCGAGCACGACCTGAACGTGGACAAGATCGACGACATGAAGGCCTTCTGGCGCGAGAAGGGTATCAACGCCGTACTGGAAACCACACAGAACAATCGCGGCGGCGCCTGCGACAACGGCCACTACTTCCTCGGCAACGACCGTTTCGACACTGAGGCAAGAGACATTCTCGTCAAGGCCGGCGCCAGCAGCATTTGTTCAGCGCCCTTCTTTTTCATTTTCGTGGGCTGGAACGGCCAGTACTACGTGTGCTGCGGCGACTACAAGAAAGAGTCCGCCCTGGGTTCGGTGTTCGACTACAGCTTCGAGGCCATGGACCAGGTGAAACTGGACGCCCTGGTGGCACACAGCCTCCCGGCCTGCATCAACTGCAACGTCGACCCGATCAACGCGGTGCGCGAGCTGATGTTCGAGATCGAGCAGGGCGACAAGACCGAGGCCGACATCGAAACCGCCGTGCGGCACTACGTGGACTGGAACAACCCGCGCCTGCCTGCGGACATCGACATCATGGCCGTGGAGCGCGGCCACCTCGAACTGGAGACCTGATTCCTACAGGCAATCCACCAGGCGCCACCCGGGCAGCACCAGCCAACCTGCGGTCCCGTAGCCCCCGACCCCGACCCCGCGGCCCATGCAGGGGTCTATACTTCATGACAACCTGAATCCCGCGGAGGAACCGTGATGGACATTGTCGAACTAGGTGTCTCGCTGCTCAGCGAAAAACTCAACCTGCAGGTCGACCCGGCCACGGTGAGAGGCGCCCTGTCCTCCCTTCTCGGGGACGGCAGTGGCAATATCGACCTGGCCGGGCTGGCGGCGAAGATGGCCCAGAGCGGAGAGCTCGGAAGCCTGGTGAATTCCTGGCTGGGAGACGGCGCAAACGCCGCCATCTCACCGGACGCGATCCGCGGTCTGTTCGGCGACGGGGCGGTAGGGCAATTCGCGTCCAGGGTGGGCGTGGACAGCGACCGCGCCGCACAGGGCCTGGCGGAGACCCTGCCGCAGATGGTGGACAGCGCGAGCAGCGGGGGCAACCTGCTGGAGAGCCTCGGCAGCGCGGGGGGCCTGCTGGGCGCGGCGAAATCCCTGCTGGGTTGATGCCCCCGGATCGGGCGTTGGGCGCCTAGAGCCCGGCGTAGGCCATGCCCTGCACAACGTAGACCTGGAAGTTCAGTCCCGAGAATTCACCGGGTTCGTTCTGGGTCAGGATCACCCCGACCAGCCCGGTCTGGGGGCTGACAAAGAACGTCGTTCCGTAGTAGCCCGACCACCAGAAGTCGCCGGTGCGATCGGGGACGACCGACGCGTCGGCATCCGCCACCACCGCCATGCCGAGGCCCCAGCCGAGCCCCTCGATATCCTGGCTGGCCAGCACGCCGCCGGGCACGTGGATGCGCCGCATCTCGTCCACGGTGGCCTCCCTGAGAATCCTGACGCCGCGGTACTCACCGCCGTTCCACAACATCAACGCGAAGCGCATGTAATCCGCGGCGGTGGATACGAGGCCGCCGCCGCCCGGGTCCCACTCGGTCGAGTAGTGGGGCGGTGCCACCACGAGGTTGTCGTCGGCGTCCTGGGTGTAGACCGTCGCCATCGCGCCGCGCTCATCCTCCGGCGGTTCGTAGCGCGTCACGTCCATCTGCAGGGGCTCGAAGATACGCTCGCGCATGAAGTCCTCGATGCCCTGGCCGCTGACCTCTTCCACCACGGCGGCGAGTACGTCCGCGGACCAGCCGTAGCGCCAGCGGTCGCCCGGCTCCTCGAACAGTGGCAGCCGCGCCAGGCCGGCGACCCGTTCGCGCAGGCTGCCCCGCTCCGGTGCGCGCAGCCCGTTGGCATTCCAGTAATCGACCAGGGGCGACTGGTCCATCCCCGGTCCCACACCGGAGGCGAACATGAGCAGGTGACGGATCGTCATCTGAACCTCCGCCGGACGCGTGGGAAAACTGCCGTCCGGTCCGGGATCCCAGCTGGTAGCGACCCGCATGTCCCCGAACTCCGGCAGGTATTCGGCGACGCGATCGTCGAGGGCCAGCCTGCCCTCCTCCACCAGGATCATCGCCGCCACAGCGGTCACCGGCTTGGTCATCGACGCGATCCGCACCTGGGTGTCCACCGTCATCGGCTCCCCGGCCTCGATGTCCTTCCAGCCCGCGGCATTGCTGTAAACAGGTACGCCGTCCCGGGCGAACATGACGATATAGCCCGAGCGCTCGCCGCGCCAGGACGAGAAGCGGATGTAGGCGTCGATGGCGGAGCGGCTGCCCCAGGAGAGGTTCTCGGGCGCCGGCAGGCCCTCGCTCGCGGGCAGTACATCCAGTTCGCGGGAATCGCCACTGCAGCCCGCGAGGAGTAAGAAAGTGAGCAACAACAGCGACGACGTTTTCATCTTATTCACCACTTGCAGTCGTATTCAAAAAGGATAGCAGGTTGCGGCCGATGTGCCCGGCACTCTGTACAACGACCGGTATGGCGCGGGCGGTGATCGCCTAGTAAAGTCAGCCCGACACGTGCGGGAGGATTGGCGATGGCGGCATTCGCGGAGTACGACGACTACGACGGCCTCGGCCTGGCGCGACTGGTGAGGGAGGGGCAGGTCTCCCCGGCCGAACTCCTGGAAGAGGCGATCGCGCGCACCGAACGGGTCAACGGCGAGCTCAACGCGGTCGTGCACACCTTCTACGATCTCGCCCGCGCGGCCGTTGCGGACGGGCTGCCGCCGGGACCCTTTCACGGCGTCCCCTTTCTCCTCAAAGACCTGCACCTGCACATGGTGGGCACCACGCTGAGCAACGGCAGCGCGGCCTGGCGCGACGCTGTCAGCGACTTCGACAGCACCCTGGTGAGCCGCTACCGCGATGCGGGGCTCGCGATTTTTGGCCGCACGAATTCCCCGGAGCTCGGCCTCAACCCCGTCACGGAACCGCGGGAGTTCGGGCCGTCACGCAACCCGTGGGACACAGCGTGTACACCCGGTGGCTCGAGCGGTGGCGCCGCGGCGGCCGTCGCCGCCGGGGTTGTGCCGATGGCGCACGCCTCCGACGGGGGAGGCTCGATCCGCATACCCGCCTCCTGCTGCGGCCTGGTCGGCCTGAAACCCAGCCGCGGTCGCATACCGACCGGTCCCTTGCGCGGAGAGGGCTGGGCGGGGCAGTCCACCAGCCATATCGTCAGCCGCAGCGTCCGCGACTCCGCCGCGATGCTCGACGCGACGGGGGCGCTGGAGAGCGGTTCCCCCTATGCGGCTCCCCACAACCAGGGCACTTTCCAGGACGCTGTGGGCGCGCCGCCCTCGCCTCTGCGCATCGCGTTCAGTCGCGAGAAATGGGGCCGGGGTGACTACGACCCCGAGGTCGTGGACGCCATCGAGCGCACCGCCTCCCTATTGTCAGACCTCGGCCACCACGTGGAGGAAGCGCGCCCGGAATTCGACGGAGAGGCGATGGGCGCGAACATGTTCACTATCATCACGGTCAACACCGCATTGGTATTGCGCGAGCGGGCTGCACAATGCGGTTGTGCGCTCGACAAACTGCCGATGGAGGACGGCACGCGCTTCACCGCAGAGACCGGCGCCGCGGTCAGTGGCCCCGATTACGCCGCCGCGATCAATACCAACCACGAACTGGGCCGGATTTTCGGCCGCTTCCATGAGCAATACGATGTACACATGACCTCCACGCTGTCCCGGCCTCCCGTGCCCGTGGGCTTCATCATGGACGCCCCCGAACAGGAGTACGCCGACCGCCTGTTCAGTTTTTTCGGCGACACCGGCATCTTCAACCAGACCGGCCAGCCGTCGCTGTCACTGCCGCTACAATGGAGCGCGGATGGATTGCCGATGGGCATGATGTTCACCGCCGCCTACGGCAATGACGCTCTGCTGTTGCGACTGGCCGGACAACTTGAGGCGGCGGCGCCCTGGCGCGACCGCCGACCCCCGCTGCACGCGGCGAACGCCTGATCGACACCGGGGGTTGCGGCGGGCAGCGTCGCGACCGCGGGCGGCTTGTCCGGTGGCCGGCACTGGCGCATCATAGCGCCCGTAGCGTCCTGCAAACCCCCCAGTCCCGAGGAGTCCGCCATGCCCGTATCCACCGAGATCCTAGCCCCCGTCGTCGCACTGCTCCTGTGGTCCAGCGTCATGTGGGCCTGGATGTACGCCACCCGTATTCCCGCCATCCAGAAGGCCGGGATGACCATGGACCCGCAGCGCCCCAGCGGCGAACAGATGTCGGAGTTGCCGGCGAGCGTGCGCTGGAAGGCGGACAACTACAACCACCTGATGGAACAGCCGACGATGTTCTACGCGGTCGCCCTGACCCTGGCGCTGCTGGGTGCCGGCGACGGCCTGAACCTGACCCTGGCCTGGGTCTATGTCCTGGTGCGAATCGTGCACAGCCTGCACCAGGCGCTGTGGAACAAGATCGAGCTGCGTTTCGCGATCTTCTCGGTGGGTTCGCTGGTGCTGATCACGCTGGTCGTGCGCGCCGCGGGACTGGTGTTCTGACGAGCCCTGCCTAGGCCGCGAGAATACCGAGCCCGGTGAGGTGGCGGTCGAGCAGCCCCGCCAGTCTCGCCCCCATCACCGGGGAGACGTGGCTGCCGCGGAACCAGTGTATGTCCGGCTTTTCCCAGTGCTCCCACAGGGCGGTCGGGTGTTCCGGCGGTACCACCCTGTCGCCGGCCCCGGCGATCAGCAGGATGCGCTCGCGCGGCACGCGGCGCGCATGGGCCAGGGGTGAGTGCAGGCGGAACGCCGCGCGCATGTTTTCCTCGGTGAGCACCGGGTCCGGTCCCATGCGGTGGTGGGAGGTGCTGCTGTAGACGCGCCAGGCGAGGTCTCCCATGCAGGCCGGCGGCACCATGGGCACGATGAAGTCGAAGTCCTCCGACAAACCGGCACAGAGGCTGGCCAGGTACCCCCCGAGACTCATGCCGAACAGGCCCACCGGCGCGTCGCCGCGGGCGCGCAGCCAGCTCTTAACTTCAAAAATCTCGTGCACCGCCTGGTGGACGGCTCCGGCCAGGTGAACCGCGTGGGGCACGGTGTAGCGCTGTCCCGAAAACACCTTGCCCGGCGCCCGCCGCGCGCCGTGGTCCGGCAGGGTCAGCAACACCACGTCCAGCCCCCGTTCGAACCATTGCCTGGCGGAGAGGGCAAAACCGTCGATCAGGGGCCAGCCCATCGCGAAGCCGTGCAGGACGATGACCGTTCCGCGGGGCGGGGCATCCCGGTGCACCCAGTGTTCGAACAGGATGTTGTCGTCCTCGTGGGGATCGGGCCGAGCCGGGAACCGAGGGTGTTCGCGATAGCGGCTGGGGAGGCTGCGCCGGAACAACCTGCCCCCCTCCGGGCGGCGGCCCATCGCGGCCCTTCCCCGCGACCGCGGCACCTTTCCCGGGCGCTCCAGCGCGGGGATGAAATCGAAAAATTCACCGGGGTATTCCGTCAGACCGCTGGCGAGCATGACGTCGATACTGTCGCGCAGCGCATCGAGGTCCACGTCCCGCGGCAGGATCTGGCGCTCCACGATCAGGCTGACCGCGCGCATCAGGGAGCGGTCGAGACCCGCGGCGAGGGAGGTGACAAAGGCGTCCCCTGCGGACTGCCGGGGCACGCGTGAACGGGTCAGCCTGGGGATGGCTTCGATGGGCATGGGGCTCGCCGCTGACTGGGCACTTTACTCTACGCTAACAGGTGGCCGGCACATTTGCATCCGGCGAAACCTGACCGAGGTCACGGTTTGGCCGCACCGCGGCGCTCAGTCCAGGAGTTCTTCCATATCCAGTATCGGGTAGAAGAGGTAGCGGCACAGGTAGGTAACCTGTTCATCGGGCCCCAGCTCACGCCCGCCGATCACGGGCCAGCCCATGCTGAGCAGGCCGGTGGACGCGTGTATCACCCAGTGCACCGCATCCTGCAGGCCCACCCCCGGGCGCACCCAGCCGCGTTTCTCGGCGACGGCGAAAATGGGCCCGATACGCTCGGTGGCGATCGTGCTGAGCTCGTGTGAATGGGTGCTCATCGCGCGCTGCAACATGTCGGTGGTGAACAGGTGGGTGACGTCCTCTGAGTGTGCGACCGCCATCGAACGGGCCAGCCCCGTGGCCAGCTTCAACCTGAGGTCGTCGATACGGGCGATCTCCTCGTCCACCTCCTCGTTGATGCGCTGGAAGTTCTCCACGGCGATATGCAGCAGGATTTCCTCCCTGCTGCTGAAGTAGCGGTAGAGCGTGGCCCTCGAACAACCAGCCTCCCGCGCGATCAGCGCCATGCGCAGCTTGTCGTGACCCACCTCGTTGAGGCAGTTCCGCGCCGCGGCGATAATGCGCCTGCGCAGGCGCCCGGAAAAGTCCGAGTCGGGGTCCGCCCGCCAGTCCGGTCGCGTCGCTTGCGCCGTGTCTTTTTCCGTCCCCATCAGCCCTCTCCTTGAACTCCGGCGGCTACCGCTATGCATTTATTGCCAATGTCTCACGGCCCTTCACCGAGCCATCATCATAGTTGGACAGACCCACTATAAAAAGGGGGTTCATGTTGACAGTGCTCCGAGAGCCAATAGACTCATTCGGGTGGGGATTCCCCTAACTGCCCTGAACCCCCTCACCACACACCCTATAACAGAACAATTCCAGGCAGGTACTCCATGCGCCCCCTCACCGCAACGTTTCTCCGGCCCACGCTGGCCGCCCTTCTCCTGACCCTCGGCGCCTGTGGCGGCGGTGGCTCCGGCCCCGCGAACGGCGGCGATGTCACACCCCAGGATGACGGTCCCCAGCAGGGCGACAAGGTGAGTTACACCGAGGTCGAGGCCGTACTGCAGGGCAAGTGCGTGGGATGCCACAACGCCGGGAACAATCCCCTCGCGCCCTTCTCCCTGGACGGCCGCTCCGAGGCGGAGTCCTTCAAGTCGGCCATTAATTTCGCTGTCGAGTCCCAGACCATGCCGCCGCCCGGGACCCCGGGACTGACCGCGAACGAACACGCCATGCTCATGGCCTGGAGCTCCGACTCGCCCTACGAGTTCGTGCGCGAACTGCTGCACATCCCGCTGGTGGAGGCGAGCGCCTGGGACGTCACGTCCGAGAACAGGGATTCGCTGCTGGAGGCCCGGCCTGATGACATCGACTGCCCGCGCGATACCGGCTGGCTGGTCGAGGATGACGAGCTGGAGATTCGCACCGAGTTCTGCAACTACGCGTCACTGACCCAGCAGGCACTGCTCGAGCTGGAAGCGGGCACCGAGCTGGAACTGGCGTGGAGCCACAGCGCGCTCAACTACAATGCGCCCTCTACCGCGCATGTTGCACTGCATATAGCGCGCGGGCTGGTGTGGGAGACGACAATCGACATTCCCGCCGATAGCGCCGTGCACAAGGAACAGATCACGCTGCCTTTCGACGTCAGCCGCGGCGACCCGATCGAGATCCATGTCTACAACCACGGCGACAACGCCTACACCATCCACTCCCTGGACGCCCTGATCTGGAACGACCAGGAGCTGACGTTCTGCCCGACCTTCGAATCCACCTTCGAGGCGATACAGGCGACGGTCTTCGAACAGGCCGGTTGTGCCAACTCCCTGTGTCACGGCGAGGCCGCCGAAGGAGGACTGGACCTGCGTCCCGATGTGGCCTACGACAACCTCGTGGGCGTGCCCGCGGAGGGATCGTCCCTGCTCCTGGTCGACCCGCGCAAACCGGACCGCAGCTACCTGTACCACAAGCTGTCCGCGAAGACTTTCCCGGGCAGCTACGACATCGCCGGGGCGGCGATGCCGAGCGCCGGTAACGCCATCTCCGCCGGCCAGCTGGAAGCGCTGCGCCTGTGGATCGAGGCGGGCTCCCCCGAGTTCGGCTCCGTGGGGGACACCCTGGGCCGCGGCGAGGACGAGATCGAGCGCCTGCTCGGCGTCTGCCTGCCCGAGGCCGAGGCGGTGAACACCATTCCGCTGCCGGCGCCGGATCCCAACAAGGGTGTGCAGATGAAGATGCCGCCCCACGAGGTACTGGCTGAATCGGAGCGCGAAATCTGTTTCGCGGTGTACGAAGATTTTCGCGACCAGATCCCGGAGAAGTACCTCACCGAGGACCGCAACCACTTCTACCTGGCGGGGGGCTCCACACGCGAGGATGCCTTCACCCATCACAACCTCATCTACCTGTCCCCTGTGGGCGTGGAGAGCATCAACGCCCCCGAGTTCGGTGAGTGGACCTGCGCCCCGGAGAGCCCGCGCGAGGGCGAGGCCTGTGACCCGCTGGACAAGACGTCCTGTGGCGAGGGCGGGCAGTGCCGGTCCGAACTGCGCAACAGCGTGGCCTGCCGCGGCTTCGGCCCGCCGGGGCCGGACACCAGCGGTGTGCTGGGACTGGGTTCGGGACCGAACCGCGAAGGCTTCTACACCGAGTACCCGTCCCACGGCATCTTCTACTGGAACTCCCATGCCTTTAATCTCACCACGGACGACGGCATCCACCACGTGTGGCGCAACCTGTACTTCGCCGATGACCGGCGTTTCCGCGCCGCGGGAATCAACGTCACGCAATACATCACCTCGGGCACCGGCACTCCGCCCTTTGACAAGAAGACCGTGTGCAGGGACTACGTCTTCGACAAGGGGGACGGCCTGCTGGGCCTCAGCTCCCACACCCACAAGCGCGGCGAGCGCTTCTTCATGAGCGTGGATGACGAGCTGATCTACGAGACCTACACCTACGACGAACCGCTGCAGAAGCGCTTCGACCCGGCCATGGTGTTCAACAGCGACGACCCGGCGGAGCGCACCATGGAGTGGTGCGCGACCTGGAACAACGGTGTCAACGCCGACGGTTCGCCCAACGTGGAGACGGTGACGCGGCTGTCCCGCCGGCCCGAGAACGCCTTCGCCTGCCGTCCGGTGGCCTGTGTCGCCGGGAACGTCGGGGCACCGTGTAATGGCGCGGACGACGACGCGGCCTGCGACTCCTCGCCGGGCGCGGGAGACGGCTGGTGCGACGCCTGCGCCATCATGCCCGGCGTGTCGAGCGATGACGAGATGTTCATCCTGCTCGGCTCCAAGCTGCGCAACCACGACATGCAGATGCACATGCACGGTAACGCGGCCTCGGTCAGCTTCGTCTCACCGGTTGAGGGCGATGTCTTCGCGCCGGGCGACACGGTTGCGCTGGAGTTCCATTTCCGCAACTTCGACCTGGAGCCGCCGGAAGGCCACGGCAACGACGGTCACGACCACGGCAACGACGACCACCACGATGGTGGCCACGACAACCATGAGGACGATCACGGCAACGTCACCGCGGGTCACTATCACGTGTACCTGGATACCGAGGACGACGACGCCGATCACCTGACCGCGTGGACGACGACTGCGGAGTTCGTGCTGCCGGCGGACATCGCCCCGGGTACTCACGAACTGCGCGTCAGCCTGCGCGCCCCGGACCACCACGCGGTGGGTGCCGAGGCCCGCATTACCTTCGAGGTCGAGTAGGCCCCGTCTCCATAAAGCCCGCCGACAGCAGTCGCTGCCGGCGGGTTATCCCTGCACCAGTCCCCTGCCGCCGTCCACCGTGATGACCTGCCCGGTGATAAACGGTGCTTCGCAGGCGAGGAAGGCCACCACGCGGGCGATGTCTGTTGGATCCCCGAGCCGCTGCAGCGGCGTTCTCTTCACCGTGCGTACACGCGTCTCCTCGTCGTAGGCCTCGTCCCCCTCGGGCCAGAGGATCGCACCGGGCGCAACGCCATTGACCCGCACCCCGGGCGCCAGCTCGACGGCAAGACTGCGCGTCAGCGACGCCAGCCCGGCCTTCGCAGCGCCGTAGGCGTTGAAGTGTTTCAGCGGCCGCTCGATGTGTACGTCGACGATATTGACGATGCTGGACCCCTCTCCCATTGCGGGCAGGAGGGCCTGCACCAGGAAATAGGGGCCGCGCAGGTTGGCCGCGAGCATGTCGTCGAACTGCTCCGGCGTACAGGTCGCGATGGGTGTGGGCTCGAAGCCCGAAGCATTGTTGACCAGCAGCGCGAGGGAACCGTAGGCCTGGAGGATCTCACTACCGAGTGAGGTCACCTCGGCGTGATCACCCAGGTCGGCCCGGAACAGCCGACAGGAATTGGGCCGCGCGCCGTTCAGCGCCGCTTCGAGTTCCTGCGCGCTGTCCGCGGAACTGCGGTAGTGCACTGCGATGTCGAAACCGAGGCCGTGCAGGTGTTCCGCCACCGCGCGGCCGATGCGCCGCGCACCCCCGGTGACCAATGCGACACCCGCCTCGCCCGGCACGGTCACCTCTTGCTCGAATCGACGGCGAACACCATGAAGGCATTGCCGGGCAGTTGGCCGAACTGGCCGTATCCCGAGGCCACGAACAACTGCCCGCGGTCGAGCATGACGCCGCCCAGGTCGAAGGCGCCGCCCAGGGCCTCGCCGCCGTTGACCGCCGGGTGCATGCCCCGCGTGTCGAACGCCCACAGTTCGGCGCCGTCGTCGGCGTCGAAGGCGCGCAGGAACCCGTCGAGGGTCGGGGCGAACACGAGATTTTCCGTCGCCGTGGGCGCGGCGGAAAAACCCGGGAAGCACTCGTCGATGGGGCGGGGCTCCTCCCCGGGCGGTCGCTCCACGCAGTCGCCCGGCGCCGCTGTTTCCCAGAGGCTCTCACCCGTGAGTATGTCCAGCGCATGGAGCGAGGGGTTGGGCTCATGCTCCGCATCGCCAATGGACCGGTCGCTGACCGGTACGTAGAGCACGCCGCGCGCGGTGTCGACGGCCATCGCAAAGTGCACCCCGCCGACCTTGCCGCCGGCGCCCAGCCTCGCGGACCACACGGGCTCCCCGGTCCGCTCGGGATCGAGTCCGTAAACGCGGCCGCTCTTCTGGCCGGCGAGGATCATCTCCTGCTGTCCCGCGCGCGCCAGGATCGGCGGCGCGCCGAAATCCAGGTCCTCGCCATGGTCGGGGGGGCAATTGATATCCAGCGCTACTTCGCAGGACAGGTTCCAGGCGTCACCCGAGGTGAACTGTCGCTGCCACACGATGTCGCCGGTCTCCATGTCCAGCGCGAGGATTGCATCAGAGGTGTCCGTGGGTGGGGCGGAGTAGTTCTCCCCTGTGCCGACATAGAGCAGGCCGCGATCCAGGTCGAGGGTCGGCTGCGACCAGACGGGCGCGCCCGAGGGGCCGATGTGGTCGGGCAGCAGGAACCGCTCGATGACCACTTCCGGCTCCCTGTCGATGGTGTAGGTGCGCCACAGGATCTCGCCGGTGGCCGCGGAGACAGCCAGGACGGAGCCGCGAAACGTGCAACAGGAGTAGAAGGGGTTGGCCGCCCACATCACTTCCCAGGAGGAGACCGGCTGGTAGATGACCCCGGCGTGGTAGACGGGGGAGCCGGAGAGCATCGCGCGGGGGTGGTCATCCGCGTCGAAGCGCCAGACGGCCTCGCCGGTGAGCAGGTCCAGCGCCAGCATTTCGCCGTCAAAGGTGCCGAGCACCACCAGGTGCGCGTCACCCCGGGGTATATAGGTCAGCGTCGTGCGCACCGCGGAACCCACGTCAAAGCGCCACTTCTCGCAACCGGTATCCCGGTCCAGGGCGTAAACGATTCCCGGCGTGTCCGTGATCAACACCGAATCCTCGGTCACGAGCGGCAGGAAGCGCGGCGCGGTGGTATCGGGCAGGGCAAACACCCACTGCAGCGCCAGACCGTCGATATTCTCCTGGGTGATGCCCGCCTGCGATTCGGCGATGAACCGGTGATTGCGCACACCGAATCCCCAGCCGTTGACCGCCGGGGTCGGGTTCACCGCCGAGTTCGCGGCAGGGCAGGGCTTCGCCCAGGCGGGAGCGACGCCGAACACCGCGACGAGAAGAGCACAGAGCACAGGTCGTAAGCACATCCGCCAGATGCTACCAAAGCCGGTCGTGGAGTAAAGCGGGGAGTACACGACGACGGGCACGAGCCCGGGGAGGCCAGCGTTGCGGCGGGCTGACCCTTGCCCGCCGCCCCGCGGCCGGGGATGATGAGCCCTCAGCTGGTAAAGAACCTTCAGCTGGTAAACAACCCTAAACAACACGGAAGCCAACACCATGCAACTGTCCTGCTCACTGCCCCCCAGTATCGCTATCGCCGAACAGGCGGCGCTGGCCGAATCCCTGGGTTACCACAGGCTCTGGGTGAGCGATTCCCCCGCACTGTACTCCGATCCCTGGGCAGCCCTGGCCCTGGCGG
>Ga0126341_1000186_pt1 | contig 13157 bp, 11 predicted proteins | sample OrbTmetagenome_FD_97057 | JGI IMG/M metagenome (GOLD analysis project Ga0126341, IMG submission 97057) | Coral microbial communities from Florida Keys, Florida, USA - Orbicella T D metagenome | ecosystem: Host-associated > Invertebrates > Cnidaria > Coral | place: Florida Keys, Florida, USA... | reverse complement strand
TTGCGCAGCTTGAGTTGGCGCATGCGCTGCCGCGCTTTCAACTGCAGCGGTTTGATGCGCTCAACGCTGTAGACCTCGCCCACCAGCTGTGCGAGTACCGCGGTCTGGTAACCGGAGAGGTAGCGGTGAGCCCGGTCGGTGTCTACCTGCGCGGCCTGCTGATGGGCGCGGCCGACATCGTGCCGGGCGTGTCGGGCGGCACCATCGCATTCATCACGGGGATTTACGACACGCTGCTCGGCAGTATCAAGGCGGTGGACCTGGAGTTCGCCCGCATGGTGCTGCGGTTCGACATCGCCGGGGCGTGGCGCCACGTCAACGGCGGGTTCCTGCTCGCGCTCGTCCTCGGCATCGCGACCAGCATCTTTTCATTGTCCCGGCTGATCTCGTGGATCCTGGAAAACCACCCGGTGCCGCTGTGGGCGTTCTTCTTCGGGCTCATTCTCGCCTCCGCCCTGGTGCTGCTGCGCGAGGTGGAGCGCTGGACCTTCACGCGCCTGCTTTGCCTGGTCGTCGGTGCGGGTATTGCCCTGTTCATCGCCCTGTCGCCGGTGGTGCACCTGGAAGCCGGGCTGGGCGGCGTCTTCATCGCCGGGTTCCTGGCGATCTGCGCGATGATCCTGCCGGGTATCTCCGGCAGCTTCATCCTCGTCCTGCTGGGTATGTACGGGGTGGTGCTGGGCGCGGTGAAGAATCTCGACGCCGTACCCCTGCTGGTGCTGATCGCGGGCGCGGTCTGCGGGCTCCTGTGTTTCTCCCGGCTGCTGCACTGGCTGCTCGCGCGCTTTCACCAGCCGACCATGTCCCTGCTCACGGGTTTCTTGTTCGGCTCCCTGGCGGTGGTCTGGCCCTGGAAGCGGGTGCTGGACTGGGTGCCGGGCAGCGATGGGGAACCGCGCCCCGCGCAGCAGGTGCCGGTTGGGCCGGCGGACTTCGAGGTCTACGCGGGGCAGGATCCCCAGCTCTGGTTCTGCATCGGTCTTGCCGCGGTGGGCCTTGTCGCGGTCTGGATCGTACACTCACGCTGGGGAGATGCCTGACTTCCGCGGGCGACGGGCAGCGCGGGCGTTACTGCAGACTCTCGCGGTCGGCGCGGTCTTTGCGTTAGCGGCCTGCGGCGGCAATGCCCGGGCGCCGGTGGAGGATCGCAGCGGCGGACCGCCGCGCGAGGTCCCGGTCACCACCTCGCAGTCCCAGGCGACCTACCGCGTGCAGACAGGCGACACCCTCTACTCGATTGCCTTCCGCTACGGCATGGACTTTCGCAAGGTGGCGGCTGCGAACGCGATTCCGGCTCCCTATACCATCTACCCGGGCCAGGAATTGCGCCTGCGCGAGGCACCGCTTCCGGCGCCCGCTGTCACGCCACCCGCCCCCCGCCCCCCCGCACCGGCGACGCAGTCACCGCCGGCCACGACCCGCGCGGCGCCGCCGGTATCGCCCTCGGCAACACCCGCCCCGGCGGCGACCGGCAGCGCCCCCTACGCGGGCCAGAAAGTGGGCGCGTGGCGCTGGCCCGCCTCCGGGCGCGTGACGCGCGGTTACTCCCGCAACGTGCACAAGGGCATCGATATAGGCGGCAAGCGCGGCGAGCCCGTATTGGCGGCGGCGGCGGGGCAGGTGGTTTACGCGGGCACCGGGATCGTGGGGCTCGGGGAACTGCTGATCATAAAGCACAACGACGTCTACCTGTCCGCCTACGCGCACAACGATCGCCTCCTCGTCGCGGAGGGAGAGGTGGTCAGCGCAGGACAGCGCATCGCCGACAAAGGCAGCAGTGGAACGGACACGGTAAAGCTTCATTTCGAGATTAGAAAAGAAGGCAAACCCATTGACCCGCAAAGGTTATTGCCCAGGAGATAGGAAACGAAGAACATGGTTCATCCCGACCGGAAGAGCATGGGAAATACGCGGAAAGAATAATAAAAACTAAGCATATTTCGACGAAAACAAGCCTCCCTGCCGACTGTTTGCATTTGGTAATAATTCTGGGTTAGTCTGGCAGGCCCGGCGAGAATTACTCTAATAGTCGTACTAATAAAGAGTGGGATGTAGCCATGGAAGCGGATGTAACGCGCGCAGGATCGAAAGGGAATTCGAAGGCGAGTGCGGCCAGGGAGAGGTCCGCAGGCGCCGGTAAATCTACGTCCCCCACCGCACGCGGCAAGTCCGCATCCAAGTCCGCATCAAAGACGGCTGCCAGGTCCGTATCGAAAACTGCAAAGACTGCAAAGGCCGCAAAGACTGTCAAGAAAGCGGCCGCGACTGTGAAGACTGTGAAGAAAGCCGCCGCGAAAACGGCGGGCAAAGCCGGCAAGACAGCACCCAGGGCAGCAGCCAAGACAGCAACCAAGACAGCGGCAAAGTCCGTCGCCAGGACGGCAGCCAAAACCCGTGAAACCCCCTCCACCCGATCGGCCGTGAAGAAGCCGGCCAGGCCCCCCGCGCCCGGGAAGAATGGCAGCGCAAACGAAGACGTCGACGAGAGTTTTGAAAACGCCAAGGCGAACACACAGCGCAAGGTGGAGAAGTCCCTCGACGCCACCCAGCTCTACCTGAACGAAATCGGTTACTCCCCGCTGCTCACCGCGGAGGAGGAAAAGTACTACGCGCGGCTGGCGCGCTCGGGCGAGGAGTCGGGACGCCAGCGCATGATCGAGAGCAACCTGCGCCTGGTGGTAAAAATTTCGCGCCGCTATATCAACCGCGGCCTCTCCCTGCTCGACCTGATCGAGGAGGGCAACCTCGGCCTGATCCGCGCCGTGGAGAAGTTCGACCCGGAGCGCGGCTTCCGCTTCTCTACCTACGCCACCTGGTGGATTCGCCAGACAATCGAGCGCGCGATCATGAACCAGACGCGCACCATTCGCCTGCCGATCCACGTGGTGAAGGAGCTCAACGTCTACCTGCGCGCGGCGCGGGAACTCACGCAGAAGCTCGATCACGAGCCCACCGCTGAAGAGATCGCCGACATGCTGGACAGGCCCGCGGACGACGTGAAGCGAATGCTGGGACTGAACGAACGGGTCACGTCGATGGACACGCCCGTCGGCCCCGACTCCGACAAAGCGGTCGTCGATACCGTCGCCGATACCCGCGTCTGCGACCCCTCGCAGCTGCTGCAGGATACGGACATCAAGGACAACATCGCCATGTGGCTCGAGGAGCTGTCGGACAAGCAGCGCGAAGTCGTGTCGCGCCGCTTCGGCCTGCGCGGTTACGAGAGCAGCACCCTCGAGGAAGTGGGCCGGGAGATCGGCCTCACCCGCGAGCGGGTGCGGCAGATCCAGGTCGAGGCGCTGAAGCGCCTGCGCTCCATCATGGAAACCCAGGGTCTCAGCGGCGAATCGCTGTTCAGCTGATTCACCGGGCTACATGGCCCCCCGACCACTCCCCGCACCATGCCGGCTGATCGCGACGACTGGCTGAACCAGGTTATCGAGGAGCCCCTCGAACCGGAACGGCCCCTGCTGGACGCCCATCACCACCTCTGGGACTACCCCGACAACCGCTACCTGCACGCGGAGTTGTGCGCGGACGCCGCCGGCCACAACGTGCGCCAGTCGGTCTTCGTTGAGTGCCTGTCCGAGTACAGCCCGGACGGCCCCCGGGAGATGCGTCCTGTTGGTGAGACCGAATTCGTCGAGGCCCAGGCGGAGCTGGCGGCGGAATCGGAGGAGGGGTTGCGCACCGCCGCCGGCATCATCGGCTTCGCGGACCTGATGCTGGGCCCCGGCGTGGCCCCGGTGCTCGCTGCCCATGAAAAGGCCAGTCCGGGACGCTTTCGCGGGATTCGCCACTCCGGGGCCTGGGACCCCAGCGAGGCGATCCGCGAGTCGCACAGCCACCCGCCGCCGCACCTGTTCACGCGTGACGATTTCCGCGCCGGCTTCGCGGAACTGGAGCAGCGGGGACTGTTGTTCGAGGCCTGGTGTTTCCACCCGCAACTGCCGGATGTGGCTGACCTGGCCCGCGTGTTCCCGCGCACTACCATCGTACTGGATCACCTGGGCGGACCCCTGGGGATCGGTCCCTATGCAGGCCGGCGCGACGAGGTCTTCAGGGTCTGGCAGGGGCATATTCGCGAGCTGGCGAACTGCCCCAATATCGTGTTGAAACTGGGCGGGCTGGCCATGGCGATCAACGGCTTCGGCTGGCACAAGCGGGATCTGCCGCCCGATGCCGCGGAACTGGAAGCGGCTTTCGGGCCCTGGATGCATTTCTGCATCGAGCAGTTCGGGGTCGAGCGCTGCTTTTTCGAGAGCAATTTCCCGGTGGACCGGGTCTCCTGCTCCTACACGGTATTGTGGAACGCCTTCAAGCGCCTGGCGGCCCGCTACCCGCAGGCCCACCGGGATGCGCTGCTGCACGACAACGCCCTCGGGGTATACGGGCTGGCCGCTGTCTGAGTGCCGCCCGGCAGCGCGCGTCACCAATATGTTGAACCGCGCCGCTGCAATTTTTAATACAATCGTATTACATGGTGCGCCAGGCGGATAATTCCGTATCCTGTGGGTCCCCGCCTACAGGAGGATCTCCCCATGACAGAAGATACCCGCGCCGCGCTCGACCTGCCCATGATGGACCAGGTGGGCTTTGTCGTTCGCGACCTGGAAGCGGCTCTCGCACTCTACGAGCCCATGTTCGGCCCGTTTGCCACCATGGACCCCGGTCCCATGACCTACGACTATCGCGGCGGCGAGGAGGAGTGCGACATGCGACTCGCCTTCGGCCGCAGCGGCGAGGTGGAGATCGAGCTGATCGAGTGGGTGCGCGGCGGCTGTCCCCACAAGGAGTTCATCGACGCGGGACGCGAGGGCATGCACCACCTGCGCTTTCGCATCGACGACCTGGACAGCAAGGTCGCCGAGGCCGAGGCCATCGGCTGGCGCAATATCTGGAGCAAGCGCTATGGCGAGGGCCTGGCGGTCGCCTACCTCGAACGGGACGGGGACCCGCTGTTGCTGGAACTGTTTGAGAACCGGGACGGTTGAACCGTCGGTGACGCCGTATTGAAGGAAGAATGCCATGAGCCTGAATTTTGAACTGAGCGAAGAGAACGTCATGCTCGTCGACGCCCTCGGCGAAGCCATGAAACCCTGGACGAACGAGCGCAAGGCGGAGCTCCAGGACATGGTGGACAATGCGGTATTCCCCGAGGAGATCTGGCAGACCTTTGCCGACGTCGGCCTGCTGGGTTGCCTGGTGCCGGAGGCGTACGGCGGTACCGACGTCGGCCTGCTGCCCCTGGCCCTTGGCTTCGAGAAAGTCGCCGCCATGGGAATCTCGCCCAACATGCTGCTGGTCACGGCCATGGACTCCGCCTGCCTTGCGCGCAACGCGACGGACGCCATCAAGGAGCGGTATCTCCCGGGTATCGTCAGCGGCGAGACGCGCTTCTGCTTCGCTATCACCGAGGCCGACGCGGGCACCAATTCGTTCAATATGAAGACCTTCGCCGAACGACAGGGGGACACGTTTGTCATCAACGGGTCGAAGACCTACATCTCCGCGGTTGAGAACTCCCACTACATGCTGCTCGTGGCGCGCACCACCTCGCTGGAGGACGCGAAAAAGACGGACATGGGCCAGTACCACGGTCTCAGCCTGTTCGTCGTGCCGACCGATGCGCCCGGCATCGAGAAACACCTCATTCCCATGGGCTTCAACGAGGGTGTGGGACAGTACACCCTGTTTTTCGACAACGTCGAGGTGCCCGCCGACCAGGTTGTCGGCGAGGTCGATATGGGCGCCCTGGTGATGTTCAACTCCCTCAACCCGGAGCGGATTCTCGCCGCCGCGATGTGTTCGGGCACGTCGCAATACGCCCTGGAGGTGGCCTCCGAATACGCTCGGGAACGCAAGGTATTTCGCGATACGCCGATCGGCGCCTACCAGGGAATTGCCCACCCGCTTGCCCAGTGCAAGGCGGAACACGAGGGCGCGCGCATGATGATGTTGAAGGCCGCGTGGGCCTTCGACGAAAACTGGGACTCCGCGAAAGTGGGCAGCCTGGCGAACATGAGCAAGCTGCTGAACTCCGAGTGCGCAATCCACAGCGTGGATGTCGCTATCGAAACACTCGGCGGCAGCGCTTTCACGCGCGAGTCCGGCATGTTGAATCTCTGGAACGGCTCGCGCCTGCTGAAGACGGCGCCGGTCTCCAGGGAGATGATTCTCAACTTCATCGCCGAGTGGGAGCTCGGGCTGCCGAAGTCCTATTAATGGGGACGGAGGGAATATTTTTTAACCAATCAAGGCAACGAACGCCCCTGTCGGCTTGATATGGTAATTGGTTAAAAAAAATTCCCTCCGTCCCCGGGTTTAACCCGATTCAAAGCGCGGCTGTTGGCGCGAAATAGAAATGGCGCCGAAAAAGGGCTCGACACCCTCGTCGCCCCGCGCGTAGCAGATGATGCGGTAGAGCAGGCCCTGGGCGGAGCCGTTCAGCAACGCCTCCTCCAGCATTTGCTCGGTGTCAACGGCGCGCGCCTGCTCCAGCAGCTTGGCGAAAGTGTGGGTGAAGTTCTCCGAGTGCCGCTGCCGGATCTCGGTCCCGAAGAGGATGTCGTGCACGGCGGCCGGGTCCTCCCGGTGGTTGATGACAAACGAGATCATCTTGCGCACGAACCAGGCGTGGTCGCCGGTACTTGCCACGGCCCGCTGCTCGGTAAACTCTTCGCCGGTGATCTCGCCGGTTCCGGTCGGCCCGGCGACCGACATGTAGTGAAACGCGGCGATACCACCCAGCTGTTCCTGCACCAGGCTCAGCAACTTGAAGTAGCTGTCCTGGCGGGAGTGCAGTTCCAGGCGCCTGGCACTCTGCTCCTGCAGTTTGATGGCGCGGGTATTGGCGGAGATTTCCGTCTGCTGCATGAAGTGGCCGATGACCAGCCAGAGGAAGGCGAGGGGGGCGAAGGCGCCCTCCAGGAAACTGCCGATGTCCGCCGTGGGCAGGTACACGAAGTTGCCCCAGCCGACAATGCCCAGCAGGTAGACGAGCCCCGTGCCGATCCAGACCAGCGTCACCACCAGGCCGAGGGCGACGCGCCAGTCCATGGAGAGCAGGGGGTTGCGGTCAGTCATTTAATACGGGGACGGAGGGATTATTTTTTAACCAATCGTCCAGGATTGGTTCCCCCCGAAGGCTCCCGGGTCTGCGATTGGTCAAAAAATAATCCCTCCGTCCCCTTCTTTTACCTGGGTCCCGATCGGCTAGTAGATCTTGAATTCCGCCGTGGCCGGGTTGCAGCCCTCGTGGTGAATCGAGTAGCGGTAGCTCCCGGCGGGGACGTCCTTGCCTTTCACACGGCAGCGCAGCTTGCCCTTCTTGTTGCTCGCCAGGCTGCACTCGTGGTCGCCCTTCATGACAAAGGGGTTGGCGCTCCCCTGGTCGAAGCGGATCTCGAAGGACTCCTTGTCCTTCATCTCCCAGGACAGGTGTTTCTCCTGGCGTGTGCAGACGCAGCCCGAGTCCTTGGGGCAGTCGTCCCGACCCTTGGCCTTGTCGTTCTTGCAGTTGTCGTGGTCGCCGCGGAATACGGCGCGCACCTCGCACTGGCCGCCGCCCTCGGGCAGGGCCACCTCCAGCCGCACCTTCTGCTCGCGGGCCTCTGCCTGGGCGCCGGGGCTGACGGCGGCGCCCATGGCCAGGGCGGCGCAGAGCACGAGGTAGTGGACGGGGGTGCGCAGGATATTGTTCAGCGGCATGGTGTACTCCTTGGGATTGCGGTGACAGCTGCACCAAGTGTAGGCACGGGTGCCCGATTCAGCCAACCGCGAGTGCCCCGAAGTAATTCTCTGCCAAAAAAAAGCCCCGCGGTCGCGGGGCCTCTCGGTACCGGCTCGGCTCAGCGCTGCAGGTGCTCCAGCTTGTTCGGCTTGCCCGCCCACTCCTCGGCCTCCGGCATGCCGTCTTTCATCTCGGTGATGTTGGGCCATACCTCGGCCAGTTCGGCATTCAGTTCCAGGAACACGGCCTGGTCCTCGGGAAGTTCGTCCTCCGAGAAGATGGCGTCCACCGGGCACTCCGGCTCGCACAGGGCGCAGTCAATACACTCGTCCGGGTGAATTACCAGGAAATTGGGACCTTCGTAAAAGCAATCGACCGGGCACACCTCGACGCAGTCGGTGTGCTTGCAGTTGATGCAGTCCTCTCCTACAACAAAAGTCATTCCTAACGGGCCTCTTATGGGTGACGATATGACTAAGGGGCGTTAGTTTACCCGCACCTCCCACAGATTAGAAGCACCCGTAACAGGGGAAATAATGCCGTGAAACCGCCGTGGGAGGGGGCTCTGCGGCCCGGCTCGGTGAGCTCTCAGCGCTCCCTGTCAACCAGTCGGCGGAGCTCGTAGAGGCGCTCCAGGGCCTGCCGCGGGGACAGGTCGTCCACCTCCATGTCGGTGAGGGCATCGACCACCGGATGGGGTGCCGGGGCGCTGAACAGATCGGACTGGGCGGGGGGTGGCAATGCCGTGGAGGCCTTGGAATCCGCTTGTTCCAGCTCCCTCAGCTTGTCCGCGGCGGCATCCAGAACGCCGGCGGGTATGCCCGCCAGTCGGGCCACCTGGAGCCCGTAGCTGCGGTTCGCCGGGCCCTCCTGGATGTGGTGCAGGAAGACCACGTGGTCGCGGTGCTCGGTTGCGTCCAGGTGCACATTGGCCATGGTCGGGCAGTCGTCGGGGAGGCTGGTGAGCTCGAAGTAGTGCGTGGCGAAAAGTGTGAAGGCCTTCACAGAACGCGCCAGCTCCACCGCCGCTGCCCAGGCCAGGCTGAGGCCGTCGAAGGTGCTGGTGCCGCGCCCCACCTCGTCCATCAGCACCAGGCTGCGGGGTGTGGCGTTGTGCAGTATGTTTGCTGTCTCGGTCATCTCCACCATGAACGTCGAGCGACCGCCGGCGAGGTCGTCCGAGGAACCGATGCGGGTGAAAATGCGGTCGATGGATGCGAGGCGCGCCGCTGTCGCGGGCACGAAGCTGCCGATGTGGGCGAGCAGGGCGATGACCGCATTCTGGCGCATGTACGTGGACTTGCCGCCCATGTTCGGTCCGGTGATGAGCAGCATGCGGCGCTGTTCATTGAGCAGGGTATCGTTGGCGATGAAGGGTTCTTCCAGGACCTGCTCCACCACGAGATGGCGGCCCGCCTGCACCTCGAATACCTGCTCCGCGCAAAACTCCGGCTGGCACAGGCCCAGGTTGTCCGCGCGCTCGGCGAGGTTCGCCAGCACATCGATTTCCGCGACCGCCGCAGCGGTGTCCTGCAGGGGCGCCAGCTTTTCGTTCAGCTTCTCGAGCAATGCCTCGTACAGCGCTTTTTCCCGGGCCAGGGCGCGGCTCTTGCTGGACAGCGCCTTGTCCTCGAAGGTTTTCAGTTCCGGTGTGATGAAGCGCTCGGCGTTTTTCAGGGTCTGGCGGCGCACGTACTCGGCGGGGGCCTTGTCCGACTGGGCCCGGCTGATCTCGATGTAGTAGCCGTGCACGCGGTTGTAGCCGACTTTCAGCGTGCTGATGCCCGTGGCCTCGCGCTCGCGCTGCTCGATTTCCAGGAGGTAGTCGCCGGCGTTATCCGAGATCTGCCGCAGTTCATCCAGTTCGCTGTCGTAGCCCGTTGCGATCACGCCGCCATCGCGGATGACCACCGGCGGGTTCTCGATGACGGCGCAGTCGAGAAGCTCGCACAGGTCCGGGTAGGCCCCGGCCCTGGCCGACAGGGCGCCTAGCAGCGCGGAGTCGCAGTGGGCGAGTTCGGTGCGCAACTGCGGCAGCGACTGCAGCGAGCTGAGCAGCCTCGTCAGGTCCCGGGGCCGGGCGGAGCGCAGTGCCACACGGGTGAGGATGCGCTCCATGTCGCCGACACCCTTGAGGGCGTCGCGCAGGGTTTCGTAGTGGTAGTTGGCGCACAGCGCGCGAATGGCCTCCTGGCGCTCGCGCAGGACGGCGACGTCGGTCAGCGGGCGGTGCAGCCAGCGCCGCAGCATGCGGCTGCCCATGGCGGTGACCGCGCGGTCCATGACCGACAACAGGGTGTTGGTGTCGCCGCCGGCGAGGTTGGTGTCGATCTCGAGGTTGCGGCGCGTAGCCGCGTCGAGGACCACGCTCTCGTCCCGGTTCTCCGGCTGCACGGAGCGGATGTGGGGTAGCTGGCCGCGCTGTGTATCCACAACGTACTGCAACAGGCAGCCGCCCGCGCCGATGGCCAGGTCCATGCCCTCGCATCCAAACCCGGTGAGATCCCGTGTCTGGAACTGATCGTTGAGGGCGCGGCGCGCGCTCTCTTCCTCGAATTCCCAGGCGGGCTGGCTGCGACTGCCCGGGCGGTTGGTCACCGCCGGGTGGAACACCGATTCCTGGTAGAGCACCTCCGCCGGGTCCAGGCGCTCGAGTTCGCCCACCAGGGCCTCTTCACCGGCGACCTCCAACAGGCGGAACCGGCCGCTGGACAGGTCGAGGTAGGCCAGGCCCCAGCGCTCATCGCGCTGGCAGACCGCGAGCAGGAGGCGCTCTACCCGCTCCTCCAGCAGGGCCTCGTCGGACAGGGTGCCGGGTGTGACCACCCGTACCACCCGCCGTTCCACCGGCCCCTTGGCCGCGGCCGGGTCGCCGATCTGCTCGGCGATGGCCACGGAGACCCCGGCTTTCACCAGGCGGCCCAGGTAGCTCTCCGCCGCGTGGTAGGGCACGCCCGCCATGGGAATGGGCTCGCCGCCGGACTTGCCACGGGCGGTCAGCGTGATGTCCAGGAGGTCGGCGGCGCGCCTGGCGTCCTCGTAGAACAGCTCGTAGAAGTCGCCCATACGGTAGAACACCAGGTCGTCCGGGTGTTCGGCCTTGATGCGCAGGTACTGCTGCATCATGGGGGTGTGGGTGGCGGTTTCGCTCAAGGTGTTCGGGTCAGGCGACCGGTTGGTTCGGGTGAGCGGCTATGATAAGCCAAAGCGGCGCCGGGGACACGGTCCCGGCGCGGGGTTTCGGTTGCGGGGGACGCGGCTTACTGCCTGCAGGACTCGATCTCGTCGTCCGATATGCCCAGGTCCTTGGCGGTCTGCTCGAAGTCGTTGACGGTGGCGTTGGCGTCGGAGATGTCCCGGGTCGTCTCGGAGACGTCGCGCATGACGTCGGAGCTGCCGCCGTAGCGACCGGCGGCCCGCGAGACGCTGTTGAACAGGCTGGTCAGGCCCTTTTTCTGCTCCTGTTTCTTTTTTGCCTCGGCGATCTTCCGCTCGATGCAGGCCTGCTCCGCGGCGCGCTTCTGCTCCTCGGTCATCGCTGCGGCGGCCGGTGCCGAGGCCGACTGCGGCTCGTTGAGCTTCGACTTGATCACGCCCGCGAGCTGGGGGCTCGCCTCGCCGGTCACCTCCAGGCCGTGGTCCGCCTGGAACTGGGAGATGGCGATCTGGGTCTGCAGGGTCGACTCGCCGTCCACCGGGCCCGTGTCGTAGCCGAGGGCGGCGAGGTCCTGCTCAATGGTCTGAACAAGGTCATCCGCTGCGGCGGGGGTGGCGATGCCGGCGGCCAGCAGGCCGGCCAGGAGGAATTGTCGAATCATGGGCGCATTACCTCGTTGCTCATCCTACAACCATAGTCGAAATCCACCGCTCTGCCCCGCCGGCGTCCGCTCACCTGTCCTCCGGCCCGGGCAGCGTCGGTGCCTGCAGGCCGAACAAGGCCGCAGAGGCCTGGGTCACCAGCGACACGGGCGTGCGCCGCTCCCCGGAGCGCATGAAGTCGGCCACCGCACGGTTGTGCTCACCGGCGATGTGCAATGGCCCGTGGGGCAGGCGCTCCAGTCCCTCCCGCGCCACCTCGTCCGGGTCCATGGCCTCGCCATCCTGGAAATCGATGCCGGCGTCCGCCATGGCCGGTGTGTCAGTGGAGCCCGCGACCAGTCCGAGGACATGTACCCCATGTGGAGTGAGTTCCGCCCAGAGTCCCTCGGCCAGGGCGATGTCGAAGGCCTTGGTGGCAGCGTAGGTCGCGATGTAGCCGCTGCCCCCGAGGCCCGCCATGGAACTGAGCAGGATGATGCCCCCGCGGCCGCGCTCGCGCATGCCCGTCCCGAGGTGGTGTGCAAAGAGCAGCGGGCCCGTACAGTTCAGGGCGACCATTTTCTGCGCCTGTTCCAGCGGCTCGTCGTGGAACAGGGCGGCGCCGTGGGCGGCACCGGCGTTGTAGACGAGCAGGCCGATCTCCAGGCCCGCGGTGATCGCCTCCAGTTCCTCCCGGATGGTGCCGGAGGTGAGGTCCGCGGCGTGGGTGTGTACTTCCACCGGGTAGTCCGCCTCGAGGGCCTCGCCGGCCGCCTCCAGCGGGCCCGCCCGGCGCGCCAGCAGCAACAGGTTGATCCCCGCCTCGGCGAGGCGCCGGGCAAAGCACAGCCCGATGCCCTCGGATCCGCCGGCGATCAGCGCCCACGGGCCGTAGTGTTTCAATAGATTACTCATAGGCAATGCACCCGGTGATTATCCGATGCGATGTTTCTCCGCGAAGTTGATCACGAACTCGCCGATGGCGAGCGTCACGATCACTCCGGCGACCACGGCCCAGTCCAGGCCCACCTCCGGTGTGTACATGAACAGCACGATCGACAGCGCGAGCACGGCGATGCAGGTCCAGGCGGCGAGCCGGGCCACACCCAGGCCGCCGGGTACCCTGTAGGGGCGGGGGTGGTCGCCGTCTGCGACCCTGAGCCTGATGAACCCGAGCAGCATGCCCTCGTAGGGCAGTAAGAAGATGACGGCGCTGAAGGCGAACAGGGACCAGAAGAGGTCCTCGTTGGAGCCGGACAGGAAGCCGTAGAGCACCAGCACCACGGTACTCACGATGCCCATCAGCACCGCCGCACCCACCGGCGTGCCGCTGGCACTTTCGATGGCGAAGACTTTGGGCAACTCCCCCTCGCTCGCGGCCTCCGCCGCGGCCCGGTTGCAGCCCAGGGCCCAGGTCACGCCGTTGGAGAAAAACGTGTAGAGGGCGCCGATACCCAGCGCCATGACGAAGACGGCTCCGGCCCCCTCGCTGCCGAAAAACAGGAACAACGTGTCCACGAGCCCCTCGACGAGGTTGATGTCCGCCGCGGGAATCGCCGCCAGTACCGCCACCGTACCAAGCAGGTAGAGCAGCAGGATGATCACGCCCGATATCAGTATCGCCCTG
>Ga0126341_1000185_pt1 | contig 13178 bp, 11 predicted proteins | sample OrbTmetagenome_FD_97057 | JGI IMG/M metagenome (GOLD analysis project Ga0126341, IMG submission 97057) | Coral microbial communities from Florida Keys, Florida, USA - Orbicella T D metagenome | ecosystem: Host-associated > Invertebrates > Cnidaria > Coral | place: Florida Keys, Florida, USA... | reverse complement strand
CGGGGTGGGACCGCAGGAAGCCGTCGGGTGCCGGGGAGTCTTTCAGCAGCGCATCCAGCGCGGCGAAGTACAACGCGTCCGACTCTATACCCAGAACCTCCTTGATCTGCTCGCGCTGGTCCCAGGTCAGGTAGATGGTCTCGACGAAGTGGTCAATGACCGTGCGTTTGCGGTCGAGGGTCGGCGACCAGGTATCGAAGCTGAAGGTGCCCGCCTCGAAATCCAGCGTATACGTGCGCAGGTAGCCGTCCCCGCCGTTGCGGGTACTCTGGTAGTCCGTGAGAATCTGGATGATCAGCTTGTTCGCGGGGTTGCGGCCGTCCAGCCGCAGCCACTCCCCGTGAAAGTGCCCCGCGTGGACCATGAGAATATTCGGGTACTGCGCGATGAAGCGCTGGAACAACTCCTCGCCGGAATTGGGCTCGACGACACCGGGCACCGGGTTGTCCTCGTAGACCAGGGTGCCGAAGATGTCGGATTCGATGGTCTCGTCGTAGCGGCCCCCCAGCAGTTTGAAGTCATACAGGTAGCGGTGCGTGCCGATGATGAAAATAGTATCCGGGTTGGCGCTGAGTATCCCCTCCGCCCACTCGATTTCGCTCTCCGGGTGATCGATGCTGAAATTGAGGAACGCCAGTTTGACGCCGTCGTGTTCCAGGCGTTGCCAGTTGGCGCCGCCACCGGGAGAACTCCCCGCATACCAGGGGCGCCCGGCAAACACCGCGGGGCCGAAGTAATCGAGGTAGTTCTTTATATAGCTCACACCGTGGGCGTCCGCGTAGTCCGGCGGGATGTCGTCGTGGTTGCCCATCACCGTGCCGTGGGGGATGTCGGCGTTGAGCAGCAGGTTCATGGCATCCTTGGCGAGGTTCCACTGGTCGATGTTTTCGCCGCGCTGCACGATGTCACCGAGGTGTCCCACGTAGTCGATGTCCGAGGCGTTGTCGACGATCCACTGTGTCTGGTCAAAGAACAGCGCGCCCGTGCCGCGTGAGTCGGTGACTGCCGGTCTGCGGCCGTCGGGAAACCGGTTCTCCGCGTAGACCTGGGTGTCCGGGAGCGAGACGAACACGAAAGGATCCGCATATACCGGGTTAGCGCCCAATCCACCCAGGGCCAGGGCGATTACCAGGGTCTTAAAAAACAGTCTCATGCGTTTCTCCTCCGTGGGCTCATCGCCACTATCTGTACCAGCCGGCTGTGACGGCTCGATGACGCAATTTGCAGCGCAGTTTTCACTAGTCTAGCCGAGACTGGCGGCTCTTTCGGAAGAAACAGATAGGAAACAGGCTTACCTTGTTGAGCAGGCCCTTGCTTCGCGGGGTGTCCGGCACCCGGGGCGTTGGAATTCCGGGTGCCGGCTGCTGTATGTTACAGGGTCGCAGACGGAAAACGTTACAGGGATTCACCATGAAGGACTTGCGAGAAAAGGTCGCCGTCGTCACCGGCGCCGCCAGCGGGATCGGCCTGGCCACCGCCACCCGCTTTGCCCGGGAGGGCATGAAGGTGGTGCTGGCGGATATCGAGGAGGGCCCTCTGGACGCCGCTGTTGCGGCGCTGCGCGACGCCGGTCACGACGTTTTCGGTGTGCCGACCGATGTGAGCCGACGGGCGCCGCTGGAGGAATTGGCCCGGCAGACGCTGGACCGCTACGGGCAGGTCAACGTGTTGCACAACAATGCGGGGGTGGTCCGCGCCGGCACGCTGGAGGAACTCACCGATGAGGACTGGCAATGGGTGCTGGGTGTCGACCTGTGGAGTGTCATCTACGGTATCAGCGTATTCCTGCCCCTCGTGCGCAGCGCCGGGGAGGGGCACTTCGTCAATACAGCTTCCACTGCGGGGCTGCAGGCCTCGGCGAACATCGGTCCCTACAATGTCGCCAAGTTCGGTGTGGTGGCGTTGACCGAGACCCTGCGCATCGAACTGGACGAGGGTGATCTGCCGATCGGCGCCTCGGTGCTCTGCCCGGGGGCGGTGCAGACGCGTATCTGCGAGAGCGGGCGCAACCGTGAGTCGGCGGGAATGGGTCCCGGTCGTGAATCGGGTACCGATACGGAGTTCAGCGAGTTGGCGGGCGCCATCGTCGATGCGGGTATGTCCCCGGCTGATGTTGCGGAGCAGGTGCTCGCAGCGATCGGGGCCAACGATTTCTGGATCATCACCCATCCCGAGTGGAAGACCGTGATGCGCGAGCGCGCGGAGGGCATGATGCACAACCAGCTGGTCGCCCGCTTCGGCGGCTAGGTCGGCCCGTGCAAAAATAATTGACAGAGGAAAGCAAGCGATGGAAGCAGAACTGCAGGAGCTGCTGGACAGGAAGGCGTGCGAGGATGTGCTGGTGCGCTACGGGCGCACCCTTGACTGGCTGGACGAGGCGGGGCAGCAGGACTGCTTCTGGCCGGATGCCGAGATCGACTACGGTTTTTTTGAGGGCTCGGGAAAGGACTGGGTGCCCGTCGTCATGTCGGTAGAGGCGGCCTCCCTGCAGCGCTGGCATATGAGCAGCAGCGTACTGGTGCAGGTAAAGGGGGAGACCGCGCGGAGCGAGTGCTACGGCCTGAGCCTGGGCACGGTGGAAAACGAGGCGGGCGACAAGGTGGACACCTTGTTCGGCGGTCGCTACCTGGACGAACTGGAAAAGCGCGACGGGGAGTGGCGGATCTCCAGGCGGCGTTACGTGGCGGACTGGGTGCACAGTTTCCCCAGCGGACTGGATGACCTCGCCGCCGGCGGATTGCAATTGAACTCCCTGGACATCCGGGCGCCGGGGCACGGGGACTACCGGCCACTGTAGTGTGGGGCCCTGTGGCCGCGCCTCCCACACCGCTCTGGTGCGGTGACGCAAATGGCGTAAAATTGGCCTGAATTCCCCCGTGCTTCACGGCAGGCCAGAGACTCGTGCAGGAATTCCTTAAAGACGACCTCACAGTATTCGCGGTGCCGCTGTACATCCTGGCCCTGCTGTTGGAGATGCGCTTCGCCCGGCGTCGGGGGCACGAGTGGTATCGTCGCGGCGATACCATCGCCTCCCTGGCGATGGGTGGCCTCTCCCTGCTGGTGGAGGTGCTGCCGCGCATCGCCGCCCTGGCGCTCATGGTGTGGCTGCACGAGGTCAGTCCCCTGCGCGACGTGGTCGGGCGGCAGTGGTGGGCGTGGCTGTTGCTGTTCCTGCTCGATGACTTTTCCTACTACTGGTTCCACCGCAGCAACCACGAGATCCGCCTGTTCTGGGCAGGGCACGTCAACCATCACTCGTCACAATACCTGAATTTCGCCACCGCTTTACGCCAGGGTGTAGGCGAGCGTATCCACAAGTTCCTGTTCTGGCTGTGGCTGCCACTGCTCGGCTTCGACCCGGCGATGATCATCACCATGATCAGCCTCAGCCTGTTCTACCAGTTCTGGATACACACCCGGGCCGTGGGCCGGCTGCATCCCGGGGTCGAGGCGGTCTTCAACACGCCGTCGCACCACCGCGTACACCACGGCTCCAATGTGCGGTACCTCGATCGCAACCACGGCGGTGTGCTCATTGTCTGGGACAGGCTGTTCGGCACTTTTGCGCCGGAGCGGGACGACGATCCCGTAAAGTACGGGCTGACCACCAACCTGGAGTCGGACGCGATTCTCACGGTGGCATTTCACGAGTACCGTTCGATCTGGCGGGACTTCTGGCGAGCGGATAACTGGCGCGACCGCCTGCGCTACCTGTTTCTCGCCCCGGGGTGGACTCACGACGGTCCCGACAAGCGGGCCGATACGCTCCGGCGCAACCTCGAGACCGGCGCCCAGCCGCCCGGGTAGTTACTCGGCGGCGCGCAGTGGAGCGACCACCCGCTCGGCGTAGAGGCGCAGGCTGTTCCAGGCCTCGTCGAGGGGCATACCGCCGATCAGGGGATGAATCGCCGCGAAAAAGTCCTCGCGCTCTTGATGGCGCCGTGTGCATTCTTCCGGCGTGATGATCTCGTAGCGCTTTTCCGCGCGCAGCCCCTCGATGGAGTCGCTGCTGTACTCCAGCGGCCGTTTGACCCCCTCGGTTTTCCAGCTCGAGTACTCCACCGCCTCGTTGAGGAAGTGCTGGCCCAGCTCCGCCCAGGCCCGGTCGGGGTCCTCGTGGATGAACAGCACCGAGAAATCCGCCGGTGGTGAATGGGTAAAACCGGCGGTGCCGAATTTTTCACACTGCTGGAAGTAGTAAGCCTCCAGTTCCGGGTCGGCCACGGGCGGTGCGAAGGGCAGTCCCAGCCTGGCGGCGCGGCGCGCGGCGGGCCTGCTCATACCCCCGACGAGGAAAAAGGGATGGGGGCGGGTGAACGGCTTGGGTGTGATGTTTACCATCTTGCCCCGGTATTCGAAGGGCTCGTCCCCCCAGGCCTTCAGCAGGGTTTCGAGGACGTGGTCCATCCACTCGCCGCGCCTGTCAAAGGGCTTGTCGACGATGTGGAATTCGACCTCCCGGTAACCCATGCCCGCCACAAAGTTGAGGCGCCCACCGCTCAGCAGGTCGACGACGGCAATGTCCTCCGCCAGGCGAATGGGGTCGTATAGAGTGACGAGCAGCGCCATGACGCCGATGCTGCAATGTTCCGTGCGCGCCGCGATGGCAGCGGCCATTGTAAGGGGGGAGGGGAGCCAGCCGTTGTCGGCGGCGTGGTGCTCCTCCACGTTGACGCTGGAGAAGCCCTGCTGATCGGCGTACGCCGCCATGTCGATGGCGGTCTGGTAGCGCTTCGCTCGCAGGGCGGGGTCGGCTTCGGCGCCTGTGAGATTCAGGCGCAGGTTCGCGCTGATCGGCGGCATCCGAGGTCAGCTGGGCGGGAAAGGTGTCAGGCCGCGGCCGGTGCAGGCTGGGGTCCGCGAATCAGTGCCCCGGGTACGGCGCCGGTATACTCGCCGTTCTCCATGATCACTTCGCCGCTGACGATGGTGGCCGCGTACCCGGAGGCGCCCTGGAACATGCGCCGTCCGCCGGCGGGCAGGTCGAAGGTGATGCGCGGCGTCTCCAGTTGCAGGGACTCGAAGTCGATGATGTTGAGGTCCGCCTTCATGCCGGGCTCCAGCGTGCCGCGGTCCTCCAGGCCGACACAGCGCGCGGTGTCGTGGGTCTGCATCCTCACCACGTCCTCCAGGCGAAAACGGTGGCCGCGCTCCCGGTCGCGCACAAAGTAGCTGAGCATCTGGGTGGGGACGCTGGCGTCGCAGAGCACACCGCAGTGTGCGCCGGTGTCCGCCAGCGAGAGAACGGTGAGGTCGTCTTCCAGCAACTCGACCTGGCGGCTGAGATCGCCCGCGCCGTAGCCGAAGCACGGGAAGTAGACGACGCCCTTGCCGTCGTCGCTCATCATCAGGTCGTAGCAGTATTCCTGCGGGATCACGCCTGCGGCCGCGGCCTTCGCCGCGATGCTGTCCCCGGGGCCCGGCTCGTAGTTCGGCGGATTACCCAGCTCGTAGAGTTTGTCGTAGCCGCCGATGATGGTGTCCATGAAGTCGTCGCCCATCAGGGGCAGGTCTTCGGAGACGATGGCCCGGCGCAGTTCAGGTTTGCGCAGTTCCGCAAGGCGCTCCTCGTGGGACATGACCGACAGCGGGCCGTAGTTTGTGTGGAAACTGAAAGGGTGGATGGTGCCGTCCCAGGACAGGAGGATATTGACCGGCCGGGCGCCTACGTGCGGAATGAGGCGCGCGCCTTCTTTCGCCGCGTCGCGTACGAAATCCAGCTGTGCCTTCACCCGCGGCCAGTCGCTGTCCTCGCGGAAAAAGAGTACGAAATTGATCTGGCAGTCGTTCTCGATGGACAGGCGCTTCATCCAGTCCATCTCCTCCTCCCAGTTGTCCCAGTCCGACACGACACCATAAATGCCGCGGCCGCCCAGCTCGCCGATGACACTGCCGATGCCGAGCAGTTCGCTCTCGTCGGCGTAGGTGCCGGGCATGGCCTCGTCTTCCCGTGTGGTGTGCAGTTCGGTACGCGACGTTGTGAAGCCCAGGGCGCCGGCGGCGATACCCTCACGCACGATGGCGGCCATCTTTTCGATGTCTTCCGCGGTGGCCTTCTCGTTGTGTGTGCCGCGATCGCCCATGACATAGGTGCGCACGGCGCAGTGGGGCACCTGCGCACCGACATCGATCGCGCGGGGGTAAGCCTCCACCGCGTCCAGGTACTCCGGAAAGGACTCCCAGTTCCACTCGATGCCCTCGTGCAGGGCGGTGCCGGGAATGTCCTCCACGTCCTCCATGACGGAGATCAGCCGGTCGTGGGCGGCATCGTTGCGCTCGCAGGGAGCGAAACCGACGCCGCAGTTGCCCATGACCAGCGTTGTAATACCGTGGTTGGCGGCGGGACTGCACACGGGATCCCAGGTGGCCTGCCCGTCCATGTGGGAGTGCACGTCGACCCAGCCGGGTGTCAGCAGCCGGCCGCGAGCGTCGATTTCGCGACTTCCCCCACCCTCCACCGCACCGACAGCGGCGATCCTGCCGTCCTTGACGGCGAGGTCGCCGGCGTAGGCGTCGCGGCCCGTGCCGTCGACGATGGTCGCGTTGCGAATTACAAGGTCATACATGTCCGGCACCCCACGGTGTTACCGCCTGTCGAGGGCCCGTTTATCTCCCCCGGTGCACTGGAAGTCAAGGGGCCGGGAGACACGGAGGCCACAGTGGTCTAAGGTAGAAGACCCACCCTGCAACGAGGCCCCCGCCATGAGTTTCAATCGCCGCGAGTTCACCCTGGGATCACTCACCGCCCTGGCCGCTTTGGGCCTCACGCCGGCCGCGGCCGCAGGGAAGGGAGTCAATCGCCGCATCGTTCTCGCCTCCCGGCCCCAGGGAGCGCCCACGACGGCGAATTTTCGCCTCGAGGAGGCGCCTGTCCCGGTCCCGGGGGACGGCGAAATCCTGCTGCGCACCCGCTGGCTCAGCCTCGACCCCTACATGCGCGGGCGCATGAACGCGGGGCGCAGTTACGCGGCCAACGTGCCGGTGGACGGTGTCATGGTGGGGGGCACCGTCAGCGAGGTGGTCGAATCCAACAACCCGAAGTTTGCCGTCGGCGACCTTGTCAGTTCCTACGCGGGCTGGCAGGACTACACCGTCGCCAAGGCCGCGATGCCGCTCGACCCGCGCATCGAGCGTCCCTCCTATGCGCTCGGCGTGCTGGGTATGCCGGGCCTGACCGCCTATGTCGGCCTGCTGGATATCGGCGAACCCAAACCGGGGGAGACCGTCGTGCTCGCGGCGTCCACCGGTGCAGTGGGATCGGTGGTGGGGCAGATCGCCAAACTCAAGGGCTGCCGGGTCGTGGGTATTGCCGGCGCGAAGGAGAAGTGCGAGTACGCGGTGAAGGAACTGGGCTACGACGCGTGCGTCAGCCACTACGACGACGACATGGCTGAGCAACTCGCCGCCGAGTGCCCCGACGGTATCGATGTCTATTTCGAGAACGTGGGTGGCAGTTCCTGGGAAGCGGTCATGCCGCTGCTCAACACCTTCGCCCGGGTGCCCGTCTGCGGTCTGATCGCACACTACAACCAGACCGAATTGCCCCCGGGGCCTGACCGTATGAGTACCCTGCAGGGCCTGATCCTGAGTCGCAGTATCAAGATGCAGGGGTTTATCGTCAGCAATTATACGAATCGTATACCCGCGTTTGTCGGCGACATGACCGGTTGGCTTGCCGAGGGCAGGATCAAGTACCGCGAGGACGTCGTGGAGGGACTGGAGAACGCCCCCGAGGCCTTCCTCGGCCTATTCAGCGGCGCGAACTTCGGCAAGCTGGTCGTGAAGGTCAGCTGACACCAGCGTGGGCGGTATCGAGGTAGCCACCACCGCCTGGTCCTGGGAGGGGATCAGCCGCGCCGACGATCTCTGCCGGCAGGCCGAGCGCGCCGAGGCCATGGGCTTTCACTCGTTCTGGCTGCCGGAGAATCACTTTGGCGAGCGCGGCGCCATCCCCTCGCCCCTTACCCTGCTTGCCGCGGTCGCCGCGCGCACCGACCGGCTGCGACTCGGCTGCACGTCCTACCTGTTGCCCATTCGCAACCCGCTGCAGGCGGCGGAGGAGGTGGCGGTACTGGACCAGCTGTCCGGGGGGCGCCTGATCCTCGGGTTGGGTCGGGGTATCCAGTCGTCAATGTTCCGCGCCTTTGGTGTCGATCCCGCCGACAAGCGCCGCCTCTTTGCCGACAACCTCCAGGTCATGCGCAGCGCCTGGCGCGGGGAGCCGGTCGCGGAGGAGGAGGGGGGTGAGCCGGTCCGCCTGTCGCCACTGCCGCTGCAACAGCCTTCGCCGCCCCTGTGGGTGGCCGCCTTCGGGCCACTCGCGCTAAAGCAGGTGGCCGGTCTGTCCCTGCCGTACCTCGCCTCCCCGGTGGAGTCCCTGTCGGTACTGGAAGAGAACTACCGTATCTACCGGGGTCATGTCGCCGAGCAGGGCGGCGAACCTGTCGCGACGATTCCCGTCATGCGTACGGTTTACGCCACGGAGGACCCGGCAGAAGCCGGCGCGGTGCGGGAGGGGCTCGCGCGTACCGTACCCGCGCGGATGCGTGAGCGCGCAGCGGAAGTTGACGACTGGTCCATCGTGGGCGACGGGCACTACGTGCGCGACCGCCTGCAGGAGTACGTCGAGCGGCTGGGGCTCAGTCACCTGATACTGCGCGGCGGCATCAGCGGTGTCGACGACGGGCGGCAGCTGCGCAGTCACGAACGAGTGCTTCACGCTGCGGCGGGCCTGTAGAAACGCTCAGGGGCGGTAGGACTGCAGCGCCGGGGCGAGATCCTCGAAGTCCTTGTAGTCTGCCAGCGCGGGCTCCGTAGCATCGATGGCAGCGAACAGCGCGGACATCGCCCCGGGAATCGTCTCCAGTAAAGTCAGCGGGTGCAGGTAGACCCGAATGGTGAAAAGTACGGCGCCGGTCCGGGGCAGGCGCCTGAGGCTCTGGCGTTCGCTGCGGTAGAACAGCTCGCCCGCCGCCCCCTCGACGAATTCCCCGGGGCGCCGGCAGAGGGCGTTCCCGGCCTGCAGCGACCAGTTGAAGCGAACCACGGGGTGGGCCACCTTCAGGTGGTCGAAGAAGCGATCTACCGCGGGCGTCAGTTCGCGCGTGAAGCCCGGGATTGGCGCGTGTATCTCCGCGAGCGGCCTGCCCATTTTTTCCTCCAGCAACCAGTCGCTGGGGCTGCACAGGCTCGCGGCGGTGAGATGGTAGCTCCCGGCCTGCTCCTGCATGAGCGCGAGGTCATCGGCGACCCACAGCGAACAGTCCCACAGGGGCTCGGCGCCGATCCCCGGCAGCGCGACGTCCCGCGGCAGGAAGGTCAATCCGTTTCCCCGCGGTGCGTAGACATCGCCGTGTTCGTCCAGCAGGTGCTTGCGCAGCGCCTGTGCCACCTCGCGCTGCGCATCGTCGGTGCCGGGTAGGGCGCGATAGACGCGCTCCCCGAGCGCGCCGCGCCGTTCGAGCTTGTGCGCGTGGTACGCGGGAAAATCCGCGTCGGTCTCGATCCAGGCGCCGTCACCGAGGGGCGACAGGCCCATCTTCAGTATCTCGGGTTGTCCCAGGTGCGGCAGGTGGCGCGGCTTGCTGTTGTCGAACAGCACGGGGGCGGTATCAGAGAATCAGGCCGACCACGCAGCCGGTCATGCAGGTTGCCAGCAGGCCGGACCAGATTGACCGTGGCGCAAGGCGCAGGATGTCCGCACTGCGCTCGGGGCACATGGCCGTCATCCCGCCGATCATGATCCCCAGGCTGCCGAAGTTGGCAAAACCGCACATCGCGTAGGTCAGGATAAGCCGGCTGCGTTCGCTGAGGGTGTCCGGTTCGAGTGCCGCCAGTTGCAGGTAGGCGACCAGCTCATTGATAAACACCTTGGTTGCCAGCAGTTCCCCGGCTAGACGCGACTCTTCCCAGGGAATGCCGAGCAGCCAGGCCAGGGGTGACAGCAGTGTCCCGAACAGGCCGACGAGGGTGAGTGGTTCGCCGCCCACGGGCAACAGGGCGAGAACCTGGTCCGCGAGGTAGACCAACGCCATGAACAGTATCAGCATTCCGACGATATTGGCGAGCAGGCGCAATCCTTCGCCGGCGCCGGTCACCAGGGCGTCCATGCTGCCGGCATAGGGTGACGCCATGTCGATGTGCCCGCCGCGCGTCATGGCATCCGGTGGCACCATGACCGCCGCGAGCATGAGGGCAGCCGGCGCGCTGATCATTGAGGCGATAAGAATGTGACTCAAGGACGTGGGTATGACGCTGCCGAGAATGCCCGCGTACAGGCCCAGCATGGTCCCCGCAACGGTGGCCATGCCGCAGCTCATGAGCATGAACAGTTCGCCGCTGGTCATGGTCTTGAGGTGGGGCTTCACCAACAGCGGTGACTCCACCATGCCCACGAATACGGAGGCCGCCGCACCCATACTGACAGGCCCGCTGAGGCCCATCGACCGGTCCAGCAGTCGGGCCAGGGCGGAAATAACCACCGGGATCACGCGCCAGTGCCAGAGCAGCGCGCTCAGCGCAGCGAAAACGATGACGATGGGCAGTGCGCGGAACGCGAGCACGAAGCTGTTCGCGGGAGAGGTCACCTCGTAGGGCGGATCGGCGCCGCCGAGAAAGCCGAATACCATCGCCGTGCCCTCGCCGGTAGCGGCCTCGATGACCAGTACCAGGCGGTTGATAACCAGCAGCGCATCCTGCAACAGCGGGACCTTGAGCAGCAGGAGCGCCAGGACAAGCTGTGCGGCGAGTCCCGAGAGCACCAGGCGCACGGGGAAGCGGCGCCGGTCCGCACTGGTTATCCAGGCGAGGAGAATCAGGCAGGGCAGCCCCACGAGCGCCTGTGACATCGACGGTATCCTTGCAGCGACAGGCTCGACGGTAGTGGAGGGGGGCGGAAATGTCCACCGCCCCCGGGGTTTGAATTGCTGTACGTGGCAGCGCGGATTCCAGGGCCCCGCTTGTTGGGTGGGCCCCGCTGGTCCATGCTTGCACCACGTTCCCCGCAAGGTGCCCCCCATGCTCTCCAAATTCGATGATTACCCGATTCACCAGACCGCCGAACCCCTGTTTCACGCGGCCACCAGCGACCGTTTCGTCTACGATCGGTACTGGTACAACGCCCACGCCCGGGACGGCGGCTTCTACTTCGGCGTCGCCATGTGCCGCTACGCCAATCTCGGCATCCTCGACTGCAGCCTGAGCCTCGCCATCGACGGCAGGCAATACGCCTTTCACGCATCCCGGCGCGCACCCGCCGAGCCCACGGACACCACAGTGGGGCCGTTCGCACTGCAGATACTGGAACCGATGGGCCGACACCGGGTGGTGATCGAGAGCAACGATACCGGTATCGAGTGCGACCTCGTGTTCACACCGCGCACGGCGTGTATCGAAGAGGGACGGCAGACCCTGCGCAACGAGCGGCACATCGTCATGGATGCCACCCGCCTGGACCAGTTCGGCAACTGGTCCGGCTGGATCCGCTACGACGGCAGGGAGCTGCAGGTGGACGGCGCAACGACCTTCGGCCTGAAGGACCGCTCCTGGGGCGTGAGGCCGGTGGGCGACCCCTATACGGGCGGCGCCCCGCTGCCCGAGTACCAGGCCTTCCACTTTGGCTGGATGCCGATCCACTGGGAGGACGAGTGCAGCCTGGCGAGCTGGTTCGAAGACGACACCGGTTACCAATGGCACACGGACCAGTGCTTCCTGCCGCTGTACCCGTCGATGGACGAGGTCCCGGGAACCAATGACCCGGGGTCACGTGTCTGGCAGGGCAAGGTGGCCCACAACCTGGACATGATTCCCGGCACCCGGCGCATGCGGTCCGCCCGGATCACCATGCGCGACCGCAGCGGGGAGGAACTGAAGGTTACCCTGGAGCCGGTGCTGGTGCATCGCATGAAGGGGCTCGGGTACCAGCACCCGGAATGGGGGCACGGCAAGTGGCACGGCGAGCTCGCCGTGGCGGGCGAGAGCTGGACGGACAGCGATCTCGACCCGCTGGCCATCGAGAACCTGCATATCCAGCAGGTGGTAATCGCGCGTTGCGGAGACCGTGTGGGTCACGGGGTGCTGGAGCAGATGCACGTCGGTCCCTCCGTCAGCTTCGGCTTCGACGACTGGTTCGACGGGGCCAAGTAGCCCTATAATCCAGGTCCGGCCCGAGGGAGGGTTCGCCATGGTTATGCGCCTGCTGAAGTGGTTACTGATCATTGTATTCCTGCTGGTGGTCGCCGGTCTTGTCGCCATCTGGCAGGTGGGCGCGTGGAACCTCGTGTTTCCCAATCGCAGCCACGACGTGGTGCCGCCCGCGCTGCCCGGCGAACTGGCCTCGCCCCGTATTCTCGCCTTCAGCAAGACCAACGGCTTCCGTCACGGCGAGGGCATCGAGGCCGGCGCGTTACTGTTGCAGCACCTGGCCGGGAAGCACGGCTGGGGCCTGTTCCACACGGAGAACGGCGCCGTCTTTAACGACCTCGACCTGGCCCGCTTCGACGCGGTGGTGTTTCTCAACGCCTCGGGCGACATGCTGAGCGCAGAGCAGGAGGGCCATTTCCAGGCCTGGCTGGAGGCGGGCGGCGGGTGGCTGGGTATTCACGCAGCCGGGGACGATTCCCACAAGGATTGGCGCTGGTACCGCGACAACCTGGTCGGCGCCGATTTCACAGCGCATATCATGGGCCCGCAGTTCCAGGTCGCCACGGTATACCTGGAGAACCAGGAGCACCCGGTCCTGCGCGGTGTCCCGGATATCTGGCAGCACGAGGAAGAGTGGTACTCCTGGGCGAAGAGCCCGCGCGCCGAGGGGTTTCTTATACTCGCAACCATCGACGAGGACTCCTACACGCCGGTGCAGAAGATGTTCGGCAGCGAGCGCGACCTGCGCATGGGCGACCACCCGGTGGTGTGGAGCAACTGTATCGGGAACGGCCGCAGCGTCTACGTCACGATGGGCCACGCCGCTGAAGCCTACAGTCAACCGCAGGTGCAGAAGATTATCGAGAACTCGTTACTGTGGCTGGCCGGCCCCGCGGACGAGTGGTGCCCACGAATCCCGGAGTAGGCGCGGGCAATCAGGGCAGGTCGACCACCCGCGTCTGCAGCGGGGGAATCTCAAATTCCGGCAGCTGGTATGGCCAGAACATGATCCCGTAGGAACGCCCATCGTCGGTGGT
>Ga0126341_1000183_pt1 | contig 13201 bp, 15 predicted proteins | sample OrbTmetagenome_FD_97057 | JGI IMG/M metagenome (GOLD analysis project Ga0126341, IMG submission 97057) | Coral microbial communities from Florida Keys, Florida, USA - Orbicella T D metagenome | ecosystem: Host-associated > Invertebrates > Cnidaria > Coral | place: Florida Keys, Florida, USA... | reverse complement strand
GGGGGCGGACCCCCGGGAGAGGCACTTTGTACTGCTACCAGTCGCGATTGCTAAAGCTAGAAATAACTTTAATGTAGTTGCGTAATATGGGGCTTTAGAATGAAAAAAGCCCGCATTTCATGAAATGAAAGCGGGCTAACAGCCGTATGCTTCGGGGCAGAAACATCGGCCAGGGGACGTGTTAGCACGCGCAGGGAATGCGACGTGCTGTGTTTAAAATAGCCGCAAATCGGGATAAGGCAAGGAATTCCCGAAAAAAAATTCTCAGGGTTTTATCGCCAGCACATCGGTCTTCATATGGCGCAGGACTCGCTCCGCGGTGTTGCCCAGCAGGCGCGCCTTGACCCCCTTGCGAGCCACGGTTCCCATGACCACCACCTGCGCCCGCACCTTGGCGGCCTGGCTCGCGATTACCTTCTCCACCGGCCCGCGCTTGCAGTGGAACGCGGACTCCGGGAGGCCGTGGGCCGCGGCGAGTTTGCGAATCTGCGGCTGCATGTCCTTTTTCGCGTTGCGCACGTAGGTCCCCGGATCGACGAGGTCGAGGTCCGCCAGCAGGGTCGGGATCTCGATGGCGGTGATGACCTTGAGATCGACCCCGAGCGCTTCAGCCAGCCGCTTGGCGCGGCCGAGCACCTTGTCGTTCAACGCCTGCTTGGCCTTGAGCGACGTGGACAGGTCCAGGGAGGCCAGCACCGGCTTGGTGCGGTGCCAGCGCTTGCGCGCGATGAGCAGGACGGGCACCGGGCACTCCCGCAACAGCTGCCAGTCGGTGGAGGTGTGCACCAGGGTCTCGGATCGATTGCCGGTTTTTGCCACGACTTCGTAGGCGCCGTCGCGGCAAGCAATACTAACCCAGCGCTCGATGCTCTTCTCCCACACCACCTTGAGGCCGACTGCCTGTCCGGGCTCGCGGTACTTGTCGATTCGCCCCCGCACCGCCTCTTCCCGGTCTTCCATCAGGTGTTTCTTGATGCGCGACTTTTCGGCCCCGCTGGCATTCAATGACGTCAGTGGGACATAGGTAAATGCCACGACGTCCACGTCGTAACCGAGACGGGAAGCAAACTCGAGGCCTCGCGGTGTGGCGCAACAATCGTCCTCGAGGTCGGCGATGACCAGAATCTTTCCCATGTGTCTTTCCCGGTGCTGATGTGTGTCGGCGGATTATAGGCGCTCGACGCCGCGCCGGTCATGTCGCAGGTCAAAGTTTTCTCAGGCCGCCTCGCGGTACTCCGCGGGCGCCATGCCGGTCCAGCGCTTGAACGCACGCGAGAACGTACTCGGCTCGGAGAAGCCCAGCAGGTAGGCGGTCTCCACGACCGAGCGCCGCTGGTCGCCCAGGTAGCGCCGCGCCAGGTCCAGCCGCGCCTGCTGCAGCAGCTCGGTAAAACTGGTGTCCTCCTCGCGCAGCTTGCGCTGCAGAGTGCGGCTGCTCATGTGCAGTGCGCCCGCCACCTGGTCCTGGCCGGGCGCGCCGTCGGGCAGGAGGCGCACGATATGATCCATGACGTCGCGCACGGTGCTGCGGCCGAGGAAGCCGTCCAGGTAGCCCTGCGCCAGCTCGTCGTTGACCCGCGCCAGGGTCGGGTCCCCGGTGACCAGCGGTTCGAGCACCTCCGACAACGGCCAGGTGATCCGGGTCTCCGCGGCGTCGAAGGTGACGCGGCTGGCGAGCATGTACTCCCAGCGCGCCGCGACGCGCGGGTGTGGCCTGTCGATCGTTACACGCAGGGGCGGGAGGAAATCGCCGAGGGTCAGCTGGCACATGCGCACCACGATTCCCACCGCGTAATCGTGCCCTGTCCAGGACCGGCCGCCTGTGCCGGGGGCGGAAACGAACACGGCGTGCAGGTACTCCCCCTCCTCCTCCAGTACCATACTCGCCCCAGTGCTGACAAAACGCGCGAAACGCGCCATGCGGCGCAGCCCGTCGTAGACGGTGTCACTCGCCAGCCAGGCCAGGCCCAGCGCCTGCAATACCTGCGGCTGTAGTTGCTCCGCCGCGGCCAGGCCGAAGGCCTCGTCGCCGGTGAGCACCACAGCCCGTTCCAGCAGCGCGTTGAACCGGTCCCGCGGCACGCGCCAGTCGGGGTTCGCCGCGCGGGCCATATCGATACCCACCTCCTCGCACAGCTCCAGCGGGTCGATACCACCCACGCGCAGGGCCTGCGCGACCGGCAGCACGAGAGTCGCTAGCAAGGAGTGTTGTGTCGCGGGATTAGCGGCCATCCCTGTCCTGTACTTCCACCCGGGTCGAAGCGCCAAATATAGCACCTTGCCGCGCACCCAACCCATCGCCCCGGGAGCGGTTCCCTTGCCAGATAGCGCCGGAGGATATACTGTGTATTTATACAGTACCGGGGTGCGTATGAAATCGACAGCAGGGGGCGACACGCCCCACAAGGGCCGCGGCACCGCAGCGCGGCCGGACAATCGCTTCCAGCCGCTGCGCGTAGAGTGGGACGATGGTCTCGAGGGGCCCTCGCCGGTCACCGAGTGCAGGCCGGTGCGAGCGCGCAGCATCATCGCGCGCAACCGCTCCCCCGATGTGCCCTTCGAACAGTCCATCAACCCCTACCAGGGTTGCGAACACGGCTGCATCTACTGTTTCGCACGGCCCACCCACGCCTACCTCGACCTCTCCCCCGGCGTGGACTTCGAGACGCGGCTCACCTGCAAGGTCAACGCGGCGCAACAGCTCGAGCGCGAATTGGCCAGGCCCGGATACCGCTGCAGCGCCATTGCGCTGGGAGCCAACACCGACCCCTACCAGCCCGTCGAGCGCCAGCACCGTGTCACCCGGGATATCCTGCAGGTCCTGAACCGGGCCGGCCACCCGGTGACCATCGTCACCAAGGGCGCGCTGATCACCCGCGACCTGGACATCCTGTCGGAGATGGCGGCGCGGGGCCTGTGTTCAGTCGCCATCAGCGTCACCACGCTGGACCCGGAGCTGAAGCGGCGCATGGAGCCCCGGGCCGCCTCCCCCGCCGCGCGGCTCGCCGCCATGGCGGCGCTGTCCGCTGCGGGGGTTCCGGTGAGCGTGCTGTTCGCGCCGGTAATACCCGCGCTCAACGACGACGAGATGGAGAGTGTGCTGGAGCGCGCACGCGACGCCGGCGCGCGCGATGCCGGCTACATCCTGCTGCGCATGCCGCTGGAGGTTCGCGACCTGTTCGGTGCGTGGCTTCGCGAGCACTACCCCCTGCGGGCGGAACACGTGCTGAGCGTGTTGCGACAGTGCCGCGGCGGCGCGGACTACGATCCGCGTTTTGGTCACCGCATGCGCGGCACCGGCGCCTTCGCCGAGCTGTTGGAACAGCGCTTCCGCGTGGCGTGTCGCAGGCTCGGGATGGAGCGCCGCGCGCAATCGCCGCTGCGCACCGACCTGTTCAGGCCACCGGTGAAGGGTGAGGACAGCAGGCAGGCGGACCTGTTCGGACCCGGGTGAACGGTCAGGCGGCGGGGAAAAACAGGCCGCGCCAGCTGTCGCGCTCGAAGGGTCGCCAGCGACCGGCGGGCACTGCGAGACGCTCCGCGACAAGGAACCATATCGACGGGTTCAACGTCATGCCGCAGTGGCTGCCGCGCACCTGGATACTCTGGGTGCGGGGGTGGCCGGACTGCTGGCAGGTGGTCTCCCAGTTGACGATGCCGTCGCCCTTGGAGTAGATCGCCGTGGTCGGCACCGGGGGCGCCACGGAGAGCACATCCTCGTCGACCGGGATCTCCTCGGGGGGGTTCAGGGCCGTGAACAGGCGGGCTGGAATCGACGCGCTCATCCGGCCCTCGCCGAAGGGGCTGCCCAGTGAGATCACCTGGCGCACCCGGTCCGGGTACTCCCTGGCGAGTTCACGGGCGAAGATCCCGCCGAGGCTGTGTCCCACCAGGGAGATGGGCCCCTCTGAGCGTTCGGAGAGTTCGAGCAGCCGCTCCTCGAGGGCCTCCAGCACACCGTCGCGCGGACCCAGGTTCTGCCCCTGGCCCCACCCGTGGACCGAGTAGCCGAGCTTTTCGAGGAAGCGGCGCAGTGCGGTGTTGTAACTGTCGCCGCCGAGAAAACCCGGCAGTACCATCACCGCGTGCCCGTCGCCCCGGGGGGCGAGGCGATGCAGCGCCCGCCGCGTCAGACCGAGGGAGAAAACCTCCACCGCGGTGCGATGGACCTCGGTGAGCGCCAGCAGGAGGCTGGGCGGCGGTACATAGGGTTCCCGGTCCCGCATAGGAATCCACCTTATTTGTAAGGTCTTATGCGCCGATCATAGCGAAGATTAGCTTCTGCGGAAAGCCGCCCCCGCAGGCCGCCTAGAGCCTGGAGAACTCCTTGTTCAGGTTGTAGCGACGGGAGGTCACATAGGACTCCATGTCCTCCACCCGGCGGAGGGCGGCGTCGAGCCTCGCCCGGGCCCGCTGCAATCGCACCTCGCTGCTGTCGCTGTAGCGGAAGACCTTGCGCGGCCGGTACTGGTGGCGGCGTTCGTCGTACTCCATCTCGATGTCCACCTCCTCGTACTCCGGCTCGCTGGGGCTCGCCGCTTCCGCCGCGTCCGCGTCTGCGCCCGCGTCCAGGCGCAGTGGCCTGGGGGCCATCAGCAGCCAGGCGCCGAGGTAGAGCCACAGTGCCAGGGTGCCGGTAAAAATGAACAGGCCCACCCACATCAGGCGTACGACCCAGGGTTCGATATCCCAGTAGTCCGCCAGGCCGGCGGCGACGCCGCCGATCTTGCCGCGGCGGGTGTTGCGGTAGAGGTTGAAACCCCAGCCGCGGCGCCGGCGTGAATGAAAGTCGCGGGAGGATTCGGCGAACCCCCGGTGGTGCCTTCTGCGCCTGCGATGTCTGCGTGACATGTGCTACTCCTTATCCCGTTCGTCGCGCGCCACCTGCTGTCGCCAGCCCGGGTGGTCGTCGTCCAGGATGGACTCCAGGGTGCCGATGCGCTCGGTCAGCTTGTCGACGGTGACGAGCATGTGCTCGATGGATTCCCGGTCCTCCGAATTGAGACTGCGGGAGGAGCGGTTCACGCTGCGGTAGTGCATGGTGATCCAGATCGGGGCCACCACCGTGAGAAACAGGATGGTGGGCACGAACATGAATTTCCAGAATTCCATAGGCTCATTCCTTGGGCGGAACCCGGCACGGGGTGCCTGCCGCCATTATAGTCGCTGGACCCGCGTTGACCGCCGGCCCGCTCAGGCCTTGTCGTCACCGCCGGTGCCCGACGCGCCGCCCATCTCGGACTTGAGGCGCTGGAGTTCGTCGTTGATGCGCTCGTCGTCTTCCAGGGACTGGATCTGGGCGGCCAGGTCCGGGGCGACCTCGCGGCCGATGTCCATGGCCTCGAGCTGGCTTTCCAGCGTGTCCATACGGCGCTCGAACTGTTCGAAGCGGGTGAACGCGCTGTCCAGTGCCTCGCGCTGCATCTGCCGCTTGACCTTGATGCGCGACTCGACGGTCTTGCTGCGCATGGCCAGCGCCTTCTGTTTGGCGCGCGCGTCGTCCAGTTTCTGCTGCAGCTTCGACACCTCGTCGTTGAGCTGTTCTATATGGTCGTCAGTGGCCTGCAGTTCACCCTCCACGACACCGACCTCCTCCTCGATGGCGCGCCTTTCCTGAATGGCTGCACGGGCCAGGTCCTCGCGTCCCTTGGCGATCGCCAGGCGGGCCTTTTCCTCCCAGCTCTCGGCCTCGGCCCGCACCTGCTCGAGGCGCCGCGCGGCGGCCTTGCGGTCCGCGATCACGCGAGCCGAGGAGCTGCGCACCTCCACCAGCGTGTCTTCCATTTCCTGGATGATGAGGCGCACCATCTTCTCCGGCTCTTCGGCCTGGTCCAGCATCGCGTTGATGTTGGAATTAATGATGTCCGTCATGCGTGAAAATATGCCCATGTCGTCTCTCCCGATTGCCTGACTACCAGCGTCGCCGCGGTTGTTGCGGTCGCTGCGCGCCTATCCAGTTGGCGAACTCGATGATCACCGCGACCTGGAGGAAACTCCAGAATCCGGCCACCGGTCCAGCCGCCAGGGTGATGACCGCGCACGCGATGGCCAGTGCGGTGTAAACAAGCTGTCGCTCTCCCGTTCCGTTCATCGCAAGCTCTCCGTCGTTGCCTGGCGGCCTGGGCGCGGCGGGCAGCCCCGCATTCGCCCTCTTGCCACCTGGTAATACAGGAACCGTGCCAGAAACTATAAGCAGTTGATTTTTAATAAAAATACTCTCAATAGGGCCGCCTGTGAGCTGCACTGCGTGCGAAATACGAGTGTTTTTTACCTGTAGAAGGTTTATTTAGCCTCAACATTTGGTATTTTTAACCGATGCGAAGCCAGGAGAGCATCATTGGCAATTCCCAGGCCCTCGCCCAGGCCCTCGAGCAGCTGTCGCGCCTGGCCGGGGTGGACCGCCCTATTCTGGTTGTCGGTGAGCGCGGCACCGGCAAGGAACTCGCCGCGCAGCGGCTGCACTACCTCTCGAGCCGCTGGGAGGCGCCGCTGCTCAAGGTCAATTGCGCCGCGATGGCCGAAAGCCTTCTGGAGTCCGAATTGTTCGGCCACGAACCCGGCGCATTTACCGGCGCCACCCGCACCCACAGGGGCCGCTTCGAGCGGGCGGACGGCGGCACGCTGTTTCTCGATGAACTGGGCACCATGTCCCTGCGGCTGCAGGAGAAGCTGCTGCGCCTGGTGGAATACGGCGAGTTCGAGAGGCTCGGCGGGCAGGAAACCCTGCGGGTTGATGTGCGCGTAATCGCCGCGACCAACGCGGACCTGCGCGAGCTCTCCCGTGAACAGCGGTTTCGCGCCGACCTGCTGGACCGACTCAGCTTCGACGTGGTCCACCTGCCACCGCTGCGCCACCGCAGCGGCGACATTCCCGAGCTGGCGCAGCACTTCGCCGTGAGCATGTCCGCAGAGCTGGGATGGGAGTTGTTCCCCGGTTTCGCGGCGACTGCGATGGAGACGCTGGAGGCCTACCCCTGGCCCGGCAATGTGCGCGAACTGAAGAACGCGGTGGAGCGCTCGCTGTTCCGCTGGGGAGACTCAGGGGCGCCTGTCGAGGAGGTCGTGGTTGACCCCTTTCTCTCGCCGTGGGATTCACTCTCCAACGATATCCCCCCGCCTGCCGCTGACAGTACCGCGCAGGGCCAACCGGATGGGGAGGAGCCGCCGCAGGACTTTCACCGGCGTATCGCCGACATTGAAAGGAGACTGCTGCGCGAGGCCCTCGCGGCCAACGCCCACAACCAGCGCCGCACCGCCGAGGCCCTGGGCCTGAGCTACGACCAGATGCGCGGATTGGTGCGCAAGTACGCGTTGTCCCGGAATTGAACGCCGCGGTAGGGAGCTCCCCATTTGACACTCTTTTCCGGTGTCTTACCATGCATGAAAACAATATTCGTTTTAGCCGCTGACAGGGGCGGCGAGGGGCAAACGCATGTTGCTACAGGGAAGAATCACCGCACAGCAGATCGCGCGGGTGAATGCCGTCTTGGGGAGCCTCGTCCACGGCTACGGCGGACGCTATGCACTGCTGGCGCTGGCGCTTGTGCTCCTGGCGATCGCCTGAGCGTAACCCCGTTCGTCAACCCAGGGCGGTGAGCGCCCTGCCCGTAATCGTCACACCTAACGCAAACAGGACCACCAGCGCTACACGCCGGTAAAAGCTGCCGCCAAAGCGGTGGAACAATCCGTAGCCAATCTTGTCGCCGACATACATCGCGGGAAATGCGAGGAGGAACAGCCACGGCGAATAGGCCGTCACGTACCCGGCCACCGTGTAGGAGAGCAGCGCCACTACCGCGGAGAACAGGAAGAACGTCATCAGCAGCGCCCTGCTGCGCTCGGGTTGCGGTTCCGTCGCCACGGCGTAGATGATGACCGGGGGACCCGGCATGGCGAAGGCGCCGTTGAGCAGCCCGGAACCAAGTCCCACGCTACCGGCGAGCCCGCCACTGGGGCGTCGCTCCCGCGGCCGGTAAACACCCAGGCCGACGCAGGCGCCGATGACCGCGAGCCCGACCCACAGGGAAAACTGCACCGGCGAGATGAAATGCAGGCCCCAGGCGCCGACTGCCGTGCCGAGGGCCGACATCACGACGAGCGGCACCATGGGCTTCAGGGGGTAGGCGCCCCAGAACGTCCGCAGCGTCAGCAGGCTTACCGCGAGGGTCAGCGAGGCGCTGAGCACCACCGCCTGGGTCGGCGGCATGAACAGCGAAAACACGGGCACCGCGGTGAGCGCGAAGCCGAAACCGGTGAAGGCGCGCATGACCGCGGCGAAAACGACCACTGCCCAGACAAGCAGGAGCTGACCGAGACTGACACTGGCGAGAATGTCCGCGAGGAGATTCAGGCCGCCGCCCTGTCGGCGTCGTTTACCCTCACCAGTCGCCCCGGGTAACGACCGGTCAGTGCATCGTCTTCCAGTACTACCTGCCCGTCGACAATGACCGCGCTATAACCCTCGGCTTCCTGCAGCAGGCGCTGGCCGCCCGCGGGCAGGTCCTGCACCATGTGCGGCGGGTACAGGCGCAGGCGCCCCATATCGATGACGTTGATGTTTGCCTTCAGGCCGACACGCAGGCGGCCCCGGTCGCGCATACCGCAGTAGTCGGCGATGTCGGACGTGAGGCGGCGTACGGCCTCGGCGAGCTCGATGCGCTCACCGCGCTGCCTGTCCCGCGCCCAGTAACACAGCAGGTAAGTCGGGAAACTGGAGTCACACACCGTGCCGACGTGGGCGCCGCCGTCGGACAGCCCCATGATGGACAGGGGGTGCTGCATCATGCGGTACACGTTGTCGAAAGACATCTCCGTGTAGTTGTAGATAGGGAAGTAGAGCAGCGCCCTGCCCTCGTCACCCAGCATGAGGTCGTAAATCATCTCCAGGGTCGGCACGCCGCGGTCCTTCGCCATTTGCAGTACCGAATCCTCGGCCGTCTGCTCGTACTGCGGGTTTTCCCCGAGCAGGAACGTCTTGCCGGCGACGAAATCCACTGCGGCGAGCAGCGCGTCGGCGATGGGCGGCACGGGGGTCCCGTCGCCCGCCATGGGTTCCGACTTCTCGGTCAGCAGCTGCGCCTTGAATGCCGGATCGCGCATGCGCGCCACCCGCTCGCTTAGGGGCAACTGGCAGATTGCCTTGTAGCTGGGGAAGCCGATGAACGGGTGGAAGGTGCACTGGAGGCCGACGGTGACGCCGATGCCGCGGGGCGCGGTCTGCAGGCGCATGTTGATGCCCTTCTCACTGGCCCGCTCGGCGCGATCGATAATTCGCAGCCACTGTTCGGGCGCGAAATCGCGCTGCATCAGCGACAGGGAGAACGGGCTGCCTCCCGCCGCCGTCGCGAAACGCTCGAGGATGTCAAACTCCGCATCGAAACCGTCGCCCTCCCGCTCGAGGTTGAAGTCGTTGACCGCCTGCAGCACGCCGTGTCCGACCCCGTCGAAGGCGCTGGCAATACCGGCCAGTTCCTCGGCGGTGGCTTCCGAGGAGGGTGTCCAGTCGCCGTCCGCGCTGCGGTGCACGTCGGAGCGCCCCGTCGAGAAGCCGATGGCACCGGACTCGAGGGCCTCCCGGGTCAGCGCGCGCATTTGCGCGATATCCTCGGGCGTGGCGCTCTCGTCGAACACCGCGCGCTCGCCCATCACGTAGACCCGCAGGGCGTCGTGGGTGACCTGGACGGCAAAGTCGATGCTGTGGGGTTTTGCATCGAGGGCGTCCATGTACTCGGGCAGGGTCTCCCAGTCCCACGTAATGCCCTCCGACAGCGCGGCGCCCGGAATATCTTCAACGCCCTCCATCAGGCGTACCAGTTTGTCCCGGTCGGCGGCGCGCACAGGGGCGAAGCCGACCCCGCAACTGCCCATCACGACGGTGCTGACACCGTGATTGACACTCGGCTGCATGTCCGCATCCCAGGACACCTGGCCGTCGTAGTGCGTGTGCAGGTCGATGAACCCGGGGGTCACGATCTTCCCCGCGGCGTCGATAACCGTCGCCGCCTCGCCCGGGCACTCGCCCACGGCAACAATGACACCGTCGGCCACGGCCACGTCGGCCTCGACGGGTGCGCCCCCCTCGCCGTCGTAGACAAGGCCGCCCACAATTTTCAGGTCGTAGTGCATGTTGAGGCTCCCCCCGTGGTGCGGGTTCAGGTTGTCCGGGATGGAGGCGCAGTCTAGTCCCGGGACGCGGGAAACGGAATAGTCAGTTGTGGCCAGCGGGAGGCACCTCGGGGCTTTACGCCCAGTTGTCCGCTGGCTAGAGTGGCCTTTCAGCGCACAGGAGACCGCCACCACATGGACGAAACGCGCCCCGAAGACGCACCTGGCCCCTGCGCGGGATTCCGCGTGCTGGAGTTCGGCACCATGGTGTCCGGGCCCCTCGCGGGCCAGAGCCTCGGCGACCTCGGCGCCGATGTCATCAAGGTCGAGACGCTGATCGGCGACACGGCCCGCTGGACCGGCCCGCCCGAGCGCGCGGGCATCAACGGCTTCTTCTCCCAGTTCAACCGCAACAAGCGTGCCATCTCCGTGGACATGAAAGCCCCCGAGGGACTGGATATCGTGCGGCGCCTGGCGCGCACGGCCGATGTCATCGTGTGCAACTACAGGCCGGGTGTCGCGGATCGGCTGGGCTTCGGCTACGAGAGCCTGCGCGAGGACAACCCGGGGCTGGTGTTCGTCTCCATCAATGGCTACGGCCCGGACGGCCCCTACGCGGATCGGCCGGTGTACGACCTGGTCACCCAGGGCATGTCCGGCACCATGCACAACCAGGGGAACGACGGCCCGCCGCAGATGATCCGGAGCGTCATCGCCGACAAGGCGACGGCCATCGCCGCCGCCTCGGCAACGCTCGGAGCGCTGCTGGCGCGGGAACGCAATGGCGGCCAGGGCCAGCACGTGCACGTACCGATGGTGAATGCCTACGCTCAGCTCACCCTGCCCGACATGATGACCATGGAGGCGCTGCGACCCCTGAAGAAGGAAGCGCCGCCCATCCCGAACATCTTCCACGTCTGGACCTGTGCCGATGGGCACCTCGTGGGCATGCCCATCGAGGACAAGCAGTTCACCGGCCTGTGCCGCGCGCTGGGACGGGAGGACCTCGCGACGGACGAGCGTTTCAGCAGTATCGCCGCGCGCATGATCAATACCGACGCGATGATCGAGCTGATCGACGCGGAGCTGGCCGACTGGTCGTGGCGCGACGCCATGGCGGCGCTGCGTGACCACGACGTGCCCTTCGCCCCGGTGTACGACCTGCAGCAGTTCATGGAGGACCCGCAGGTCCGGCACAACCGCACGGTGTTCGACGCCGAGGACCCCCAGGGCGGCACCACGCGCTACGTGCGGCACCCGGCGGTATTCGAAAAAACCCCGGTGACCCTGCGCCGCCACCCGCCCCGGTACGGCGAGCACACAGCGGAGATTCTGCGGGAAGCGGGATTCGGTGAGGAGGAGGTGGCGGCCCTGCGCGGCGCCGGTGTGGTCGGATAGTGACGCGGGCGCTCAGCCGCCGCTGCACTCTGTCTTGAACGTCTCGAAGTTCTTTGCGACCTCCAGGCGCACGTAGTCCGCCTCGGTCATCTGCAGGAAAGTGCCCTCCGCCTCCTGCTGCTGGATGAACACCACGTCGTTGTCTCCCAGGTACTGCAACAGGCGCAGGGAGGCGCAGCCCTCGTCGACCTGCACGCTCTCGCGGCCCGGGTCGATCTCGAGCGCGTCGCTGCCGGCGCTCCGCATGCGCCCTGCGTCCGCGGCCTGCACCGCGCGGTAGTAACCCTGGTAGTCAACCCGGTAGGAAATACCCTCGGCGACCATGATCTTCTCAAAATGGGCGAGCACCAGCGGGTCGTCACTTGGCCGATAGTGCTGGTTGCCCCCCAGACAGCCTCCAAGCGTGAAGATCGTGGCGAGGGTGAAGGCGAAAAGACCGCGTCTCATAGCTGTACCATCTCAATTTTCTGGCCCGACAGTCACCGGGGGAGCATAGCCACCCCCCCGGGCTCCCCTAGTCTAACCCTTGAAAGACGAAAAATCCGGCCCGCGACGGAGGCTGTGACCGCCGTCGACGTTGATGCACTGCCCGGTGATCCAGCGCGCCTCCTCGCTGACCAGGAACCGGGCCAGGTGGCCGATGTCACCGGGTTGCGCCACGTCGCCCAGGGGAGTGTTCACGATATAGGACGCGTAGACCTCGCTGTCCCTGGGAATCATGTCCATCGTCTCCGTCGCGACGAATCCCGGGCGAATGGCATTGAAGCGCACGTTGTGGGGGCCGTTCTCATCCGCCGCGTTGCGGATCATTGCCTCGATTCCGGCCTTGCTCACCGGGTAGGCGCCGAACCAGGGATGCGTGACATGTCCGGCCAGTGAGGACATACCGATAAATGACCCGCCCCCCGCCGCGATCATGTGCGGCAGGGTGTGCTTGATGCACAGCATGGTGCCCAGGACGTTGAGGTTCATGACGCGCTGGAATTCCTCGACATCCATGTCCTCGTAGCCGAAAAGCATGCCCCCGCCGCCCGCATTGGCCACGCAGCCGTTGAGCTTTCCGGTCGGCTCCATGCTCTTCTCGACGATGGCGACGATATCCTCCTCCACCGTCACGTCGCCCGTCGCCACCTGGACGCTGCCACCGAACAGGGCCGCGGCGGCTATGCGTTCCGCCGCCTCGTCCAGCACCTCCTGCCGGCGTCCGCAGATGGTGACGGCGGCGCCGTCAGCGGCCAGCGCCGCGGCACATCCCTCGCCGATACCGGTGCCGCCGCCGGTGACCAGTACCGCGTAACCCTGCAGGTTTCCCGCGGTTCGAATGGGGTCGCTCATGACGTACTCCTGGACTATGGCCGCAACAAAAAACGGCCGTTAGCTTACTGTGGAACCGCGTTGCGGTGAACCGCCAGCTGGTTCAACTGCCCGCACTCTCCCGCTTTACACGCTGCCAGCGGAAGGGCGCCAGCACTTGCGCGCGCCAGGTCATCGGAAACGCAGGCAGGTCGGCGATGCCGATATCCCTCGGCGGCTTGCGGTCCGGGGGAAGGTAACGCGTGCCGAACACCCAGTCCCAGACGCTGATGGTCTGGCCGAAATTGGTATTCGCTTCCTCGAGTGTGCGGGAGTGGTGCCAGCGGTGCAGATCCTCGGGGAGCTGGTTCGGGGGACCAGGGCGACGGAGCTTCGCGACTTTATG
>Ga0126341_1000182_pt1 | contig 13269 bp, 11 predicted proteins | sample OrbTmetagenome_FD_97057 | JGI IMG/M metagenome (GOLD analysis project Ga0126341, IMG submission 97057) | Coral microbial communities from Florida Keys, Florida, USA - Orbicella T D metagenome | ecosystem: Host-associated > Invertebrates > Cnidaria > Coral | place: Florida Keys, Florida, USA... | reverse complement strand
GCGGCGGTGGCGGCGGCGGGGGAGGCGGCGGCTGGTAGGGTGCTTACATCGGCTCCACACACAGCTTGTGCACGTTGAAGAAGTTGTTTGTCGCCTGGATGACAGGGTCGCGGCTCGCGATCATGCCCTCGCCAATGAACAGTGGGAAACGGGTAGTGGCAGTGCCCCGGTACAGGGGGTCATTAATGATCGCAGCCCATTCGTTGGCGTAGATATTGGGATCGTACAACCCCGAGCCGTTCCTGGTGGCAAAAAAGTTGCTTTCCAGATACCAGTCAGCGAGGGCGCCGGCACCGGCGACCCAGTTTGTCAGGGGCGACGGGAGAAATCCGCATCCCGTTGGTGTCGGATCGGCCTCGCTCCTCAACCAGGTCAGATGGCTCTCGCGCTCCACGGGCCAGCGCACATAGTAACTCTCGGTCGTAATAATGCCTCCGTGATCACCGCCGGTGGCAATCGACAGGAGGCCGGTGTCGCCACACTGGTAGATTGTGCCCTTGGCGTCCTGGGCAAGCACCTTGTCCAGTGGAAGCCCTCTGAGATCCTGAAGGTCGTTACAAAATGCGAGCGCCTGTTCCTGCAACGTAAAGTCGCCGGTATTGGTTGTCAGTCGAAATTGCGGGTATTCGGCAGTGGGATTGGCCCGCACGAATTCGCCGAGCGTGTTGTCCAGCAATAACGGATGGTTGGGATCTTGCAGGTCCAGGAATGACTGATTCAAATAGCCGTCCAGGAAACCGAGGTAAACACTACGCAGAAGCCCCACTTTCTGTTCTCGCGCCTCCTCAGTGGGAAGCACGGGCACACTACCCGCGCTTATTTCCTGCACGATAATAGGGTGGTCAAAATCGGGCAGGGAATTGTCAATCTCTGAGCTGGCCAGGAGCGGAAAAACAACAGGGTTGAGAAAGTGCGCGGCAAAGAAAATGGTATATTTCCGGGGGTCCTCACCAGGCTCTGGATCCTCTTCCTCCAGCTCGACAAATGTGCCGGCCCCAAATTCAGCCCATTTGGCGGGGTCGGTGGAATCCGTAACCCGGTAAGCGCCCGGTGCGCCAAGCACCGGCAACTTGCCGCAGTTACGCTGGGTGACCTCGAAGAGATTGTAAGCGGGCCCCACCTGGCCGTATATGCCGGTGGTTGTCGCGGTCACCTTGTTGTCAAACTCCGCGTCACACTCGTCGAGATTGCGATTGCCAAAGCTCTCCCAGGATTCTTCCCATTGATCCGCTAGGTGGCGGAAGTCATATATACCTACCTCGCCAAGCACCCGGTCGAACCAGGATGGGTTCCGAACTGCGAGACTCATGGCGACATGAGCACCGGCGGAGCCGCCGCCCATGCGGATTTTGCCGAGAGTCTGCGGTCGGATGTCAGTGCCCTGTGGCAACGCCTCGTTCCCCTCGGCTATCGCCTGCAGGAAGAATTCCGCATCGCGTATCAATTCCCTAGGGTGGTCACAACCGGGGAATTCGTTGGGATCGGCAACCTGCTCTGCTCCTCGGTAGGTGGGATAGAACAAGATATATCCCTTCTCGACCCACGCCTGGATTTTTTCAGCATCCCCCACCTCTGTGACGGGCTCATAATCTTTCTTGGTAAACCAGCCGCCCCCGTGAATCTGCACGTAGGGTGTGTAATAGGCGTCTCCCGCCGACTCAAAAACATCGCCGGGAGACCAGTAGGCAATCCCGGTAAGAAGTTCCGGACAGTCCCCCTGCGAGTACTGAACTTTCTGCCATTGGATATGGTTGAAGCCCGCCACGTCGAGGTCCGCCGGTTCCCCGAGCGCCTGGAGTAGGTCAGCGCTGAACGCCACTGACAGCGGAAGAAAAAGCAGTATTGAGACAAAAATTATTTTTGTTGTATTTCGCATAGGTCAATGTCCTGAATGAAATGATCCGCGTGAGAACAGCACCTCTCACTATAGACCCGATCACGGACAATGGAAGAGCCACGCAACGTCTCGGCTGCCTCTAGTCGAATTCGTACTCCAGTGTCACACCGTAGGTCATGGGGTCGCCGAAGGTGGCGAGGCCGATCAGTCCGAGATCGTCGAAGGTCGGCTGGCGGATATTGCCGATGTGGTACTCCTCGTCCAGCAGGTTGTTGCCCCACACGGTCACGCGCAGTGTGCCCAGATCCCGACCCAGTTCGATATCGGATACACCGAGCGTGGCAGCGAGGAGGGTGCGGTCATTGAGAATGCCGGTCGGCAGCTGTACGCCACCGTTCGCCTCGTCCTGGTACTGCACGTTGACGTTGGCGTTGAAGACTCCCAGAGTTACCTGCCGGCTGTAGTCCAGGGCCGCGGTGACCGTGTGCTCCGGTGCGAGCGCCAGGGCGTCCGTCAGGCCCTCGGTGATCGTGGTGAGCCCGTCCGGTGAGGTCGGGTCGATCTGCAGGTAGCTGACGGTCTTGGGCCCGAAACTGGTGTCGAGGTAGCCGTAGCTCAGGTCGCCGACCAGGTTGTCGGTGAAGGCCATGGTGACGTCCAGCTCGAGGCCGTAGATGTCCGCGTCATCGATGTTGATGAAATCGCGCTGGCCCGCGTTGGTGCCCGTCTGGACGCTCTGCTGGTAGCCCTCGAACTCCATGTAGAAGGCGGCGGCATTGAGTCGCATGCGACCGTCCATCAGGTCGCCCTTGTAACCGAGCTCGTAGGAGATGAGGTCCTCGGGATCGAAGCCCTCCTGGAAATTCTGCGAGCTGGTGGAGCGCTGGCTGGTACCGCCGGATTTGTAGGCGGTGACCACCTTGCCGTAGACGTTGGCGTTGTCGCTGAGGTCGTACTCCACGGTCAGGGAGGGATTGAGCTCGTCGAAGTCCTGGTCGTAATCGGCACGGAACGCGGGCGTGCTGACCGGAATTCCGCCGAGCCCGTAGGACACGCGGTTGTTGTCGCGGAACGCCTTGCGGTTGTCATCCGAGTAGCGTGCGCCGAGGGTAAAGTGCCAGCGTTCGAGGCTTTCGGGGGTCCAGGTCACCTGGCCGAATACGGCGATGGAGGTGTTCTCCGTCGAGGTGAAATCCACCAGGTCGCCCTCGGGGATGTTTTCCGAACCCTGAGAATCCCCGAGATTGCTCTCGTCGGACTCGTCCTCGTAGTAGTACAGGCCCGCCACCCAGTTGAAGCGGTCGGTCACGCCCAGCAACTGGAGCTCCTGGGAAAACTGCTCGAAATCGGTGTCGGGCAGCCCGTTGGTAATACTCCAGGGGCCCAGGGTGAGGAAGTTTGTCGGGGTCTGGCCCATCTGGGAGAAAGCGTCCACGTCGCGGTAGCCGGTGATGGACCGGGCGGTGAGCACGTCGTTGATCTCCCAGGCGAGGTTGAGCGTGTGGGCGTCGATGGTCACATCCCCGGTCTGGATCTCGTCGAAGGAGGTCGCCTCGTCGAGCCGGTCGTTGCCCGTATCCACCGGGTCGCCATTGGGCTTCAGCGACGGGTCGGCGAATCCGATGATGCCCGCCAGGGGCTGTGTGGGGTCCCAGATCAGCAGCTGGGACAGGCGGGCGGTATCCTCGATACTCGAGTGCTCGTACTTGTAGTCGAGCGTGATCGCGTCAGACGCGTCCCAGTGGAAGTCCGCGGTGAAGTTGTCCCGTTCCTCGGCGCCGAAGTCCTCGCCGACACCCTCGTTCTCGACGATGCCCTCGCGCTCGGAGTAGGAGTAAGCCAGCTTGACGGCGGTGGTGTCCGACAACGGGATGTTGAGAATCGAGCGGCTGCGGAAGGTGTCGTAGTTACCGCCGGTGAGCCGCTGGCGGAAGTTGAAGCCCGAGGGGTCCGCCTTGTTGGTGATCAGGTTGATGGCGCCGCCGGTGGCGTTGCGCCCGTACAGGGTGCCCTGGGGGCCCCGCAACACCTCGATACGCCGTATGTCTGCCGTCTCGAAAGCCGTACCCACTGAGGAGCCGATGTATACGCCGTCCATGTACAGGGCCACCGAGGGGTCCTGGGTGACCTGGACGTCGTTCTGGCCGACGCCGCGGATGAACAGGCGTATCGTTGTCGAGGACCCCGTGAACTCGTTGACCACCACGTTGGGAATCTTCGAGGCCAGGCCCTTGATGTCGTGGACCCCCATTTTCTCCAGCGTGTCCTCATCGAATGCGGCGATGGAGATGGGAACGTCCTGCAGCGACTCCTCCCGGCGTTCCGCCGTGACGATGACCTCTTCGAGGACGGGCGCAGCCGCTGCGCCGGGTGGCAGAAAAAGGGGGAGGGCAAGGGGGCCGCAGAGGCCCACGGCGCCGAGGCGAAGTCCGCGCTGCATGGTTGAATCCTTCCTTATTGATTATTGTCGTGTCGCGCCAGTATAGGGACATTCGGGCCCGCCTGGCGGCTTCTGTCCCCCGACGGCATCGTCAGGCGGCGCGGGTTCAACTATAGCAGCGTCAACATCGATGCCCCCGCTGGCCTCTCGCGGGTCGCGATAAAAACAGTCAATCCAGATTGTTTTTTTTCAGGAATTCCCCTATAGTCTGCCGGATTGCCCGTCGACCGGTGAATGCCGCGCCGTGTGCGGGTTTACCGCCCTTTCGCTGACACAGCAGGAGCTTTCACGTGAGCATACCCAGGGACAAACTGCTGCGGGCCTACCGCCAGATGAAGACCATTCGCGAGTTCGAGGAACGCGTCCACGCGGAGATCATGAACGGCCAGATCGCCGGCTTCACCCACCTCTACACCGGCCAGGAGGCCAACGCGGTGGGCGTCTGTGAGCACCTGGACGACGCGGACACCATCATCTCCACCCACCGCGGTCACGGCCACTGCATCGCCAAGGGCGCCGACGTGATCGGCATGATGAAGGAGCTGTTCGGTTCCTCCGAGGGCCTGTGCAAGGGCAAGGGCGGCTCCATGCACGTGGCGGACATGGAGAAGGGCATCCTGGGCGCCAACGGCATTGTCGCCGGCGGCCCGCCCATTTCCGTGGGCTCTGCACTGGCGGCGAAGATCCGCAAGAACGGCCGGGTGGCGGTATCCTTCTCCGGCGACGGCTCCGTCAACCAGGGCACCTGTTTCGAGGCCATGAACCTGGCGGTGGTGCTCAATGTGCCCGCTATCTTCGTCATCGAGAATAACTACTACTCCGAACACACCAACATCAGCTACGCCGTGGGCTGCGACGACCTCAAGGCGCGCACCGAGAGCTTCGGCTTCCCGGTATTCGTCGCCGACGGCGCGGATTTCTTCTCCGTCTACGACGCCGCGGGCAAGGCCGTCGAGCACGCCCGGGGCGGCAACGGCCCCGCGGGGATCTTCGCAGAGACCGGTCGCTTCCACGGCCACTTCGTTGGCGACCCGCAGACCTACAGGGGCGAGGGGGAGCTGGACGACCTGCGGGAAAACTCCTGCTGCCTGAAAAACTTCCGCGCGAGCATGGCTGAGAGCGGCGAGCTATCCACGGATGAACTGGATGCGATCGACGCCGAAGTCATGGAATTGATCGAGCAGGCGGTGACCGAGGCCAAGGCCGCGCCGCGGCCGACCGCGGAGCAGGTGACCCGCGATGTGTACATCAGCTATTCAAGCCCGGCCGGCGCGGCATAGGAGATAACTGTCATGCCAGAGAAAACCATGCGCGACGCCATCAACGAGGCCCTGCACCAGGCCATGGCGGAAGACGATTCGGTGTTTGTCATCGGCGAGGACGTGGCCGGTTGTAACGGCAGCCAGGGCGAGGTCGGCTCCGTCGGTGGCGTGTTCGGTGTCACCGCGGGCCTGTACAAGGAATTCGGGCCGGACCGCTGCATCGATACGCCCATTTCCGAATCCGCCATCGTGGGCGCCGCCGCCGGTGCCGCCCTCGTGGGCATGCGGCCCGTGGCCGAGATCATGTTCGCGGACTTCATCGGTGTCTGCATGGACCAGATCGTCAACCAGATGGGCAAGTTCCGCTACATGTTCGGCGGCAAGAGCAAGTGTCCCGCCGTGATCCGTTTCGCCTCCGGCGGTGGTTTCTCCGCGGCGGGCCAGCACAGCCAGTCCATGTACCAGGTCATGACCTCGTTCCCCGGCCTGAAAGTGGTGATTCCCTCCAACGCGTACGACGCCAAGGGGCTGATGCTGCAGGCGATCAGGGAGGACGACCCGGTGCTGTTCTTCGAGCCCAAGGCCCTCTACCAGGAGGCCTGCGAGGTGCCGGACGAGATGTACACCATTCCCTTCGGCGAGGCGGCCTTTGTGCGCGAGGGCGACGACGTGACCGTGGTGGCCTTCGGGCAGATGGTGGGCCGTGCGGCCGCGGCTATCGACGCGCTGGAGAGCGAGGGTATCAGCTGCGACCTGGTCGACCCCCGCACGAGCTCGCCGCTGGATGAGGGCGCGATCCTCGAGAGCGTGGAGGCCACGGGCAGGCTGGTGGTGGTGGACGAATCCCCGCCGCGCTGCGGCCTGACCGCGGACATCGCGGCGCTGGCCGCGGACAAGGCTTTTCACGCGCTGAAGGCGCCCGTAAAGCAGGTCTGTGCACCCCACAGCCCGACGCCGTTCTCTCCCGAGCTGGAGGCCGCGTACATTCCCAGCGTCGAGCGCATATCGGCCACGATCAAGGAACTGATGTAGCACCATGAGCGAGATTTATCCCATTGCCGTGCCCAAGTGGGGCATCGAGATGGTCGAGGGAACCATCAACACCTGGAACAAGCAGCAGGGCGACAGCATCGTCAAGGGCGATGAAGTGTTCGAGATGGAGTCCGACAAGATCGTCAACGTCTGGGAGGCTCCCGTGGACGGCGTGCTGCGCCGCGTGATTGCCGAGGAGGGCGACGCCCACCCGGTGGGTGCACTGCTGGGAGTGATCGCCGCCGCGGATGTCGAGGACGCGGCGATCGACGAGTTTATCGCCAACTACAGTGGGGCAGCCGCTGAAGCGCCTGCGGCCGGTGGAAAGCCTGCGGCCGATGGCAAGCCCGCGGCAGAGGCACCGGCAAAGGCCGCGGCCGGGGGCGACGCCAATACCCGCTCCAGTCCCTCCGTGCGCCGCCTGGCGCAGGAACTGAATGTCGACCTCAATACCGTGACCGGCACAGGACGACGCGGGCGCATCACCGAGGACGATGTGCGCGCCGCCGCCAGCGGTGACGGAGATGCAGGGCCGACCGATGCAGAGGTTATCCCACTCTCGGCGACGCGGCGAACGATTGCGAGGCGACTGACGGAGGCCAAGCAGCAGATTCCCCATTTCTACCTTACGGTGGAGTACGAACTGGACGGCCTGCTGGCGCACCGGGAGAAATTGAACAGCGATGGCGGCGCGTTGAAAGTGTCCGTCAACGATCTCATCGTCTGGTGCGTCGGGCAGGCACTGGTGAAGGAGCCGCGGGTCAACGTCAATCTCGTGGGCGACGACGTCCACCAGTTCGCCGACGCCAACATCGCCGTTGCCGTGGCCACCGAGGACGGCCTTTACCCGGCCACGGTGCGCGCCGTACAGGATATGTCCCCGGTGGATGTCGCCGCCGCGGTCTCCGGCCTGGCCGAAAAAGCCGCCGCGGGCAAACTGGCCAAGGACGATATCTCGGGCGGGTCATTCACGGTGTCCAACCTGGGTATGTACGGGGTGACGAATTTCACCGCGATCATCAACCCCCCGATGGGTGCGATTCTCGCCCTCGGCAAGGGCGAGGAAAAAGTGGTGGTGAAGGACGGAGCACCGGCGGTGGCCACCGTGATCAGCGCCACGCTGTCCTGCGACCACCGGGTGATCGACGGCGCCGTGGGCGCGCAGTTCCTGCAGGTGCTCGGGGAAGAAATCGCCGCGCTGGGCTGAGGCTTTGTGCGGCCTGCCGGTGTACTCCAAAAGGCGCCCTTGCAACCCGGCGCCGGTTGTTTACAGTAGGACAGTGGTGTCATCAACACCACACAAGCCAAGGTGAGTGGTTGACCGGAGGCGGCGCATGAGCAGGACCAGGTTGTATATTTTCGCCATTTCGCACTTCTGCGAAAAATCGCGGTGGGCCCTCGACTATCTCGGTATAGATTACCAGCTGGTGTTCATGGCGCCCGGGCTACACATGCGCAAGGCCCGCAGCCTCGGCCTGCCCGCCACTTCGCTGCCTATCCTCCAGTCGGACGACGACCTGGTGCAGGGTTCCGCGGACATCGTAGACTGGGCGGAGCCGCGCGCGACCGCCGGGCGCCTGCTGACGCCACCTGCGCACGACGCGGAGTGCCGGGCGCTTGAACAGCGCCTGGACCAGCAAATCGGTGTGCACACCCGGCGCTACTTCTACTCCGAAACCCTGCTTGACCACTCACAACACGTAAAGGCGGTGTTCCTGGTCAACCAGTCTCCCGGCAATCGCATTTTCGTCACGCTCGCCTGGCCCTTCCTGCGCCGCAAGATGATCGAGGCCATGGACATCGGCGAGGAGCAGGGCAGGGAGTCCCGGGACATCCTGGAGAGCGAACTCAACTGGCTGGAAGGCCTGTTGGCGGATGGCCGTCCCTACCTGGCAGGGGACACGTTCACCCGCGCGGACATCGCCGCCTGTGCTCTGCTGGCCCGCCTCGCTTCGGCCCAGGAACATCCCTATGCGCGCACCGCGTTCGTCCCGCCGCGCCTGGCAGAGCAGCAGGCCGCCTGGCGCGATCGGCCGGTGCTGAAGTGGGTGCGCGCCGTCTACCGCAAGCACCGGCAGGACGTTCCCTGACCCGGGGGTTGACCCCAACCGGGCAGCGCTCGCGGGGCGTCCCTGTACTATACTCCGAGCGGGACAGGGCACATGCGCCCTTTCCTGTTTCAAACACCAGACGGAGTGTGTATGGATTCCCGACTTTTCTTCGTGCTCGGCGACCTGGGCGGCAACCTGCTTGTCGCCGCGGTGGCCGGCTGGCTTTGCGCCCTGCTGATCCCGGTCGGCTGGAACATGTTTTTCGCGATGCTCGTGGCCATGGCTATCGGCATGGTCGTGGGCCTAGTCCTGTTCTTCCCCCTCGGTATCTTTTTCGGCGCCATGGAGGTGATGGTGCCGACCATGTTCAGCGGCATGCTGAGCGGGATGGTCGTGGGCATGTGGGCCGCGATGGAGCCGGTCTCGGGCCAGCAGGCGCTCGTCTGCGGCGCGGTGTGCGGGCTCATCGGTATCAACATCATCTGGATCATGAACAACAGCCTGCGCGGTCCGCGAGACCCGGCGATAGGAGCCTGAGCCATGGATACCAGAACCCAGGCGAAATGGGACAAGGCGGCGCCGAATTTCGACCTGATGGCGGGCCGTGGCGCCGAGACCCGCTGGCGCCCCTTCAAGGAGAAGCTGTTCAGCCACATGGAGGGCCGCATCCTGTTCATGGCGCTGGGCACCGGACTGGATATCGAGGCGTTTCCCCCGGGGCAGACCATCACCGCCATCGATATCAGCCCGAAGATGCTCGAGGTGGCGCAGCCGCGGATTGACGCCTACGACGGCACCATCGAGGCGCGGGTCATGGACGTGCACGACATGGGTTTCGAGGACGCGACCTTCGACCAGGTGTTCACCTCCTGCACGTTCTGTTCGGTGCCCAACCCGGTGGGCGGCCTGCGCGCCCTCAGGCGGGTGCTCAAGCCCGGCGGCGAGCTGTTCATGTTCGAGCACACCGGCTCGCGCTACTATCCCTTCCGCATCATGATGGACCTGATGACCCAGATCAGCCGCAAACTCGGACCGGATATGAACCGGCCCACGGTAAACAACGTGCGTGCCGCCGGCTACCAGATCACCGAGGTCAACCACCTGTTTCTCGACGTGGTGAAGATTATTCGAGCCGTCAACCCGGCGGTGCAGGACAGCGTTTCCGGCTAGACGGGGCTGGGGGAGGGCGGACCGTGACCGCAACCAGACAGATCCGCAACTGGACGCCCGAGCACCTGCCGGACCTCGCCGGGAAAAACTACCTCATCACAGGCGGCAATTCCGGTATCGGGCTGGAGGCGGCGATCATGCTCGCCGCCGCGGGTGCCGACATCGTGATTGCCTGCCGCAATCCGCAGAAGGCGGAGCGGGCCCGGGAAAAAATCGAAGCGGCGGGGCCGGGCACCTGTGAGACTGTCACCCTCGACCTCTCCAGCCTGGCGTCGGTGGAAGAGGCTGTCGCGGATGTGCGCGCCCGCTGGGACGGCTTTGACGCCCTGGTCAATAACGCGGGCATCATGCAGACACCCGAGACGCGTACCGAGGACGGCTTTGAGCTACAGCTCGCCACCAACCATCTCGGACACTTCCTGTTCTCCGGCAAGTTGTTCGACCTGGTGGCAAACCGGTCGGGACGCATCGTCTCGGTCTCAAGCATCGCACACTACCTGGGCAGGCTGCGTTTCGGCGACCTCATGTTCGAGTCACGCTACGACAGTTCGCTGGCCTACGGGCAGAGCAAACTGGCCAATCTCATGTTCATCCTGGAACTGCACCAGCGACTGCGCAGGGCGGGCAGTGCTGTCAGCGCGGTGGCCTGCCACCCGGGTTATTCCGCCACGGAATTGCAGAGCACGGGCCCGACAGGGCTGCTCAACTCGACCTACAAGGTACTCAACGCCGTGTTTGCCCAGCCGGCCTACAACGGGGCCATACCAACGGTGTTGGCGGCGGCGGGGGAGGAGGCCGAGTCGGGGTGTTACTACGGGCCGCGCGCCTTCGGTGGCGCCCGTGGACCGGTGGGGAATGCACACATCGCGTCGAAGGCCCTGGACGAGGAGGCCGGCGAGCGGCTGTGGGACGTCAGCGAGGGACTGGTCGGTTTCAAGTGGTCCTTCACGGCCTAGATGCGCTGTCACCGGTTGCGCCCTCTGCGGGCCGGGGGCGAACTATTTAACATAATGTAACGGGTCAGCCCGTATACACAAACTTGCAGGCGGGCCGCGGGGGCTCATTTTCCTTAGACTACACGACTGAAATAGAGGCAGCGCCCATGAAACCACACCTGACAGCCACGGCATTTGTCCTTGCTCTCCTGGCTTTCCCCGCGCTGGCGGATAGCGTCGCGGTATCGGAGCAGGATTTCAAATGCATGCTCGATATGACGCCCGTACGTGGCTTCTACGTCGACAACCTGGTCGAGGGCCGGCTGGAAGCGACTCTCGCGGTCGCCAACGCGGAACAAGGCGTCTATCCGCCGGGTTCCGTCGTGCAACTCGTGCCCGGAGAAGCCATGGTGAAGCTGGATGAGGGTGTGAGCCCGGCGACGGGCGACTGGGAGTTCTTTGAGCTGGACACGAGCGCAGGGGGCACGACGATACGCAAACGGGGGTTCGCGGACGTCGTCAACCGCTTCGGCGGCAACTGCCTGGCGTGTCACGCGAAGGCGCGACCGGAGTTCGACTTCATCTGTGAACAGGGGCACGGCTGTGACCCCATACCGGTGACGCCGGAGATGGCGGCCTTGCTACAGAAGACCGATCCGCGCTGTGGCGGGCGCTACAAACCCACGCCGGAGGAAGTGGAGGTGCTGAAGGCACTGCAGGCCCGTATGGGGGGCTGATCCATCCACAATTACGCATAATATATATTATGTTAAATATGAGATATATCCACACATCCGTGCACACGGCGCTATGGCAGTTGGAAATCGTGGGCTCTCCCCCACGCTTGCAATGAACAGGTTGGGCAACCTGGGTGCGGCCATCGGGATAGTGGCCAGCGTATTTCTTGCCACAAATGCCGACGCCACTTCACCCTGTCCACCGCTGCCGCCGCTGCTCTGGTTCGATCAGCCCGACTGGGTCGTGGCGCAGGTCACCATCGTCGGACCCGTCGTGCCGGAAGCAGCCTATGAGCCCCTCGGGGCGCTCGTGGAGGTGGAGCGCGTCTTTGCCGGAGACCTGGACGCCGGGCAGATTGTCATCGAGGGACACACGTTCCTCGACTGCGGCATTGCGCCCGGGCTCTTTGAGCCCGGATCCAGTTGGATCGCAGGCATGGGCGGCCCCAACGGCCGGGGCGCTTACGGCGGCACCTGGGCGATTAACATGGCCCGCATCGACGAAGGCGCGGTGACGGCCCAGTTTCACGGTTACGAGAGCCCCGTCGAGTCGTTTACTCTCGACGAATTAGGCGCGTATGTGGACTCGATGACTCCCCGGGCGGAAACGCACGACTATATCCTCAGCATGATACCCAGGTATCCCGCACCGTCCGAGCCCGTGTACCTGAACATGGAAAAGAAAGCCGGCGCAGATTGCTTTGTGAGCTCCAATGCGATCACCGTCGACAGGGTAAATGGCGCTATCAAGATTTCCTTTGACACTGGCAACCTCGATATCGGGCCCTGCCACGCCCCCCTATCCCGACGCATCCCCCTGCCGCCCCTGCGCAAACCCAGTGGCAGAAACCACTACGATGTCAGTGTATTCAGGGAGGATTTGTCTCCGGGCGCCGCGCCGTTCCAGGCGGACGCGGCTGTTGCCGGATTCAAGTATCCGCTACGCATAGACAGCCCCGCAGATGCTCACCCCGAAGTCCCTGCGCAGGGGTCCGTACAGAGCGGTGTCGGCATTATCCGCGGCTGGGCCTGCAAGGCTGAACGGGTCGAGATTCAGCTCGATGAGCGCCCCCGTATGGCCCTTGCCTATGGCACCCAGCGCGCTGATACCCGTGACATATGCGGGGACAGCAACAACGGTTACGGAGCCGTCTACGCCTGGGGACTGCTTGGCCCCGGCCTGCACACTATGCGCACCTACATCGATAATGTGTTGATCGACACGGTTGAATTCGAAGTAGCGGGCCTGGAAGAGGAATTTGCCACCGGGCTGGAGGCCACCTATGAACTCGAGGACTTCCCCGCGCCGGGCCAGAGTGTCACAGTACGTTGGAGCGAGGCGGCGCAGAATTTCATTATCGTGGGGACGAATCCCTGACCCACATTGGGAGCTTATGCCGGCCCGGTTTACACGGGATATGTCGGTGTATTTTACTGGGGAACTGGCTCGTCGCGCCCGCTCAGGGTGGATTGAACTTCAGGCGATGACTGTGTTCGCGGCACCCTCCTGTGCACGCTGCAGTGCCCGCCTCTGCCGCGTGGTCAGGGTCGAGCCGTCGGGACTCCACCCGGGCGGGTAAAAAAGGTAGCGGAAACGATCCGGCCAGCTGTCGGCTTTGAGAAGGTCGCGCCACAGCTCGCGAAACGCGATCGTGTGGATAGTCCAGGGATTATAGGTGTCGATGTCCTTGGTCAATCCGTACGTGGGCTCCTCCTGCTCTTCCACGAAGGTGCCGAATACCCAGTCCCACACGATCAGCGTACCGCCGTAATTGCTGTCCAGGTACTTGAGGTCCTTGCCGTGG
>Ga0126341_1000179_pt1 | contig 13450 bp, 11 predicted proteins | sample OrbTmetagenome_FD_97057 | JGI IMG/M metagenome (GOLD analysis project Ga0126341, IMG submission 97057) | Coral microbial communities from Florida Keys, Florida, USA - Orbicella T D metagenome | ecosystem: Host-associated > Invertebrates > Cnidaria > Coral | place: Florida Keys, Florida, USA... | reverse complement strand
CTGAGCGGCGTGTTCGACGATTTTCCGGGCCTGACCATCGTGCTGGGTCACATGGGGGAGGGCCTTCCCTTCTGGCTGCCGCGCATCGACAAGAAGATGGAACTGTTCCAGGGCATCAATCCGCCCGAGCGCAAGCTGAAGAAGAAGCCCAGCCAGTACTTCCTCGACAACTTCTATATCACCACCAGCGGTATGAACTACACCGAGCCCCTGGTGCTGGCCCACAGCGTGATGGGGCCGGACCGCATCCTGTTTGCCGTGGACTATCCCTTCGAGGAGAACGAGGAGCCGGTAGCGATGATGGACGCCGCGCCGCTCAGTGAGGAAGACCGCCACAAGATCTACCATCGCAATGCTGAGAAAGTGTTCAGGTTATAGTGCTACTTTAACTGATGCACTCCCCCTGGCGCCCTGCTAGTTGCCTCGGTTTTAACCTCACCTTTTACCTCACGCTCCACCGTTCTAGAGCCATGGCCGCGCCGGCGCAGCCATCGCCGCGCCCATGCGGCGCACCGCGGGGGATAGCTTCTTTGCCTGCCCGGTCAGGACCATTTTGAGAATCTGCAGCACGCCCGGCGTCGGCGCCGGCGGGGGGTCCTCGCCCCAGGTATAGAGGCTGCCCGGTGTCAGTGGGTGGTAACCGGTGGGATGGTCGGCGGTGAATACGTCGCCATCCGCATAGTGTTCCATCTCCGTGCCGTAGGGGTCGAGCCAGTAGTCGAACAGCTGACTGCCGAGAATATGCCGACCGATGCCCCACTGGTGCTTCCAGCCCTTCCAGCGCAGGTACTGTGAGCCCTGGCCGATACTGTCCAGGTCCAGGGTCTCGTAGGCGGTGTGCATCAATGACGGAGCGATGTTCTGGGCGACGACCACCGTGTGATGGTCCGCCGGCGTGTCACCGCGATCACAGCGCAGGAAGGCCAGGACCGGAGTGCCGTCCTTGATGCACTGCACATCCGTGGGAATGACGCCGAGGTTTTCCATGTACCAGTGGGCGGACTTCTGGAAATTCGTCACAGCCATGACCAGGTGGCCGAGTTTTTCGAGGGGACTGGGCTCCGCCGAGCTGCGCACACCGCCGTTGACCCGCTGCTTGTCGGCCGGGGTATTGGCTGTGAACAGCGAGCCCCGGCAGGGGACGCGTTCCTGTTCCTCCCGGCCGTAGACGAGGTCGGCGATAAAACCGTCCGGGTCGCGCAGTCTTACCCGCTCGCCGCCACCGGGGGCATCGATGGGCTCGATGTCCACGTTGTGGTGGCGCGCCATGGTCTCCAGCGCCTCACGGGAAGTCAGCGTGTAGCCCGCGCCGTGGTAGCGTGCTTCCTCGCCCTTTAACGCACAGTAGAACCAGGGGGAGGGGCCGTTGCCGCGCAGGTATACGGCGGTGCTGTCCTCGCTCGCCACGCGCATGCCGAAGTCCTCCAGGAATGCGCGCTGCCTGTCGAGGTCGGGGCGTTCGAACAGGACGTAGGCGACGTCGTCGACCCGGCACAGGGGCTCTGGTCGCTCGAGCGGCTTGCTGCCGGCGTTCGCCACGGCCTCCGGGCTGACGGCGTCGGCGCCGATGTAGTGCTGGTTGTTGGCGGTCATTGTCGTTACCTATTGAAAATACCAGGTGAGTTCCACCGCGTAACTGCGCGGCGGTGACGTGATAGCGACGAAGCTGCCGACGGGGTCGGCCAGTCCGTAGACGTTGCCGTTGCCCAACGGCGCGTCGTCCTCGAAACTGTAGACGGTTTCATCGCCGAGGTTCTTGCCGATGAAGGCGACCTGCCAGCGGCCGTCCGCCGGGGTCAGTGCCAGTTGCGCATTGAGCAGCCAGAAGCTGTCCTGCTTCGTGTTCGGGTCCAGGTCCGCGGCGAGGTAGAGGTCGTCGCGGTAGTTGGCATCCACGGCCAGCAACAGGCCGAGGTCCGCGGGGAGGCTCCACAGGTAGCTGGCGGACAGGCTGCCGGACCAGTCCGGTGCCTGTACCGTGGGCTCCCCTTCCAGGTCCTGTGTGCAGCCGGTGCGTGAGCCCGTGGCCAGGAAGTGGTCATTGAACTGGGGCTGGTTGCAGGGCGCGTCAGGCCACTCGTCGTAACTGTAGTCCAGCCAGGTGATGGCCACGCCGGCGCGCAGCCGCTCGGTAATCGCCACCCGCATGTCCATCTCCACACCCTGGCTGGTTGCCTGCGCCGCGTTGCTCACGTTGAACCCCACGGCGCCGTCGTACTCCGAGACCTGCAGGTCGTCGATGGTGCTGTGGAAGGCCGCCGCGTTGATCGTGGCACGGTTGTCCCAGAGGGACGCTTTTAAACCGATCTCGAAGGACTCGATGCTCTCGTCCTCGTACTCCAGTGTGGACAGGTCGTCGCCGTTGACGTGGATGGCGTCCCAGCCCCCGGCCTTGGTGCCGGTGCTGGCCGAGGCGTAGACCATGGTGTCCTCGTTCGGGTACCACTCCAGTATCACCTGGGGCAGCCACTCGGTTTCCGAGCGGGTCTGGCTGGTCTCATAGGGGAAGGCGTTCTGTGTACCGCGCCATACCACGTCGAGCACCAGGTCGTCGGCGGGATCGCCCGGCACCAGCGGGCGCAGTGTCGCGTCCGCCAGCACCACCGACTTGTCCATGTCCTTCTCTTCCCAGGAGTAGCGTAGGCCCAGCTTCAGGGCGAACTGTTCGGCGAAGCGCCAGTTGCCCATGACGAAGGCGGAGGCGGCGTCCGTGTCCTGGCTGAAGCGATAGACGCGATAGCCGTCCGCAAGGTCCGGCAGGCCGATGTTGCTGGTAAAAAAGCCCACCTCGTTGGGCCCGTCGCTGTATTCGCCGCGCTGCAGGTAGATACCCGCCATGTAGTCGAAGGTCTCGCCGATGGGGGAGGTGAGGCGCAGTTCCTGGCTCCACTGCTCGTAGTCTTCACCGGAGTCGGAGCCAATCAGGGTCACCGGACTGACGTCCAGATCGCGAATTCCTTTTAGCTTGTAGTCGGTGTACCCGGTGATAGAGGTGAGTAGGTAGCCCCCGAGGTCGTACTCGATGTTGATCAGGCCGTTGTTGAAGTCGGTATCGGTATGGAAAGTGCGCACCTGGCCGTCGATCACATTGCCGACGTCGGTTTCAAAATTGTCGCTGTCGTCGACACCCACGTAATGGGGCGGTACCTCATCCAGGTGGCTGAACAAGGGGGGCGCTCCGGGGCCTTCGATTTGTGTGTTCAGGGACAGGATGCTTGGAGAGCCATCTACCTCGTCCTCGGCGCTCTCCAGCTTGATCCGCACGGAGGTCTTCGCGTTAGGCAGCCAGTTCAGAGTGCCGCGCACACCCCACTGGTCGACCTGGGGTCCGTCGTCGCCGTTGAACTGGTTGTCGATGTAGCCGTCGGAGGTGCGGGTCATCCCCGCAAGTCGCAGGCCGAGGGTGTCGCTCAATGGGCCGGACCACATGGCCTCACCCTTGGCCTGGCCGTCGGTCCCGTACAAGACCGACAGGCGCCCCTCGTTTGCCTCCGTCGGCTGGGCGGTGTGAATGGCCACGGCGCCGGCGATGGTGTTCTTGCCGAAGAGAGTGGACTGGGGGCCCTTGAGAATCTCCACCCGGTCCAGGTCGAACAGGGGCACGACGGTCTGCCGCGCGCGGCTCATGTAGATGTCATCGATAAACATGCCCACCGACTGCTCGAAGCCCGGGTTCGACGATGAGCCGATGCCGCGAATCCGTGCCTCGGTGCTCAATGCGGTGCGCGACTGGTCGTAGCTGGGGATGTAGAAGGCCATCTCCTCGAGGCTGGCGATGTCCGCAGCCTGCAGTTTGTCGCCGTCCATCACGCTCACCGCGACGGAGACGTCCTGCAGGCTCTCGCTGCGTTTCTGCGCGGTGACGATTATCTCCTCCAGTACGGCTTGCGCCGCGGCCTGGCCGCCCATGAATCCCAACAGGCTAGCCAGTACCGCGGGAGTTTTCTTCCTTACTGCCATCGTGTCACCTTCGGGTCGTTATAGGTTTATCCCGTCCGTGGAGCGTTTTCTTTGTGTTCTTACAGGACCTGTTCACGCACCCCGTTGACCAGGGTGCCGACGCCGCTCACCTCCACCTCGATGCTGTCGCCCGGAGCCAGGAAGGACTGCGGGTCGCGCAGGGCGCCGACACCCTCGGCAGCCCCGGTGACGATGACGTCTCCGGGTTGCAGGGGGTAGATGTCGGAGATGTGCGATACGAGCTGGGCGAAGCCGAAGATCAAATCGTCCAGGGGCATGACCTGGCGCACCTCGCCGTTGACCCTACATTCCAGTTGCATGGTGTCGAGGTCGACGCTGTCGGCGGTAGCCAGGCAGGGGCCGAAGCCGCCGGAGCGGTAGGCGTTCTTGCCGGTGGTGAGCTGGGAACTGCTGATCTGGAAAAAGCGCGCGGAGCCGTCGTTGAAACAGCTGTAGCCGGCGACATAGTCCAGCGCATCTTCTTCACTGACATTGCGGCATTCCCTGCCGATGACCAGGGCGATCTCCCCCTCGTAATCGAATGCGGGTTCCTTCAGGGGTTTTTCCAGGTCCTGGCCGGAGCCGACCAGGGTGGCGGTGGCGCGCAGGAAGAACATGGGGGCCTTGGGCTCCTCGGTGAGACCCATGTGGTCCCTGGCCTCGATGAAGTGGGAGTGGGTGTTCATCCCGGCGCACCAGACCACGCCCGGATTGGGGATGGGCGGCAGCAGCTCGTCGATGTCTGCCAGGTTGAAATCGGTCTCGCCTGCGAGGGCGCGGGCGGCGTCCAGACCCCCATCCAACAGGCTCTTCAGGTCCGGGTAGTCGGCGCCGAGGTGGGCACCCAGGTCGGTGACGGCGTCGCCGTCGAGGATGCCGTAGCCGGCCTGTCCGTCCTTGATAAAGCTGATCAGTTTCACGGTGGGGTCTCCCTGGGGTAAATATGGTTAAGAACGAATAATAGATCAATAAATTTGTAAGTCAACAAAATAATCCTTGATTCTTTTGTTCCCCCATGCCTATACTTGCCGTCATCGACACACAGTGGATATCGCCATGAGCAAAACCCAGGCCGGTGCCCAATCCCAGGACCAGGCCAGCCCCAAACGCCAGCGGCGCACCCAGGAGCGCACCGAGATCACCCGGTCCAAGCTCCTCGATGCCGCCACGCGGCTGTTTACGGAACACGGCTATGAGGGTGTCTCCATCCGCGATATCGAGAACCTGGCGGAAGTACAGCGAGGGCTGGTGGCCTACCACTTCAAGGACAAGGAGAGCATCTGGAAAGAGATGGCGGATGCCACTTTCGACCTGCTCAACGACCAGTTGGAACCGCGGCTGGAGCTGATCCAGGATCTCTCCGCGCGTGAACAAATAGCCTTCACTATAAGGTTTTACGTGCGTTTCACCGCGCGCCACCCCGAGTTTGCCAGGCTGCTGAGCCAGGAGGCCCGCCACCACAGCCGGCGCCTCAATTACATTGTCGACAAGCACATCCGCAAGATGGCCGATCGCATTCGCGGGCCCGTCAAGGACGCCCTGGGCCTCGACGACCGCCAGTTCGTCCACTGGTACTACCTGCTCGCCGGCGGCAGCTCTCTGATCTTCGCCCACTCCCCGGAGTGCGAGCTGGTGTTTGGCGTGGAGTCCCACGAGGACGACGTGGTCGATGCCCACGCGGAGGTCATGGTCAACGCGCTACTCGGCGTACGCGAGTAACCCACCCTGGAGAACGTGAATTCGAGGGGTTTTTCCGCGGGAAATTAAATTCGTATGATTACAAATAATAGAAAGTTATATTCGCAACAATACATATGTCCTGTCCGTAGGGGGGCGGGTTGATGACGCCTGTAATCCTGCTGATCATCGCCGCCCTGGTGGGCTGGTACCTGTGGGAAAAGCGACACCGGCGCACCCACGCCATGCCCGGCGGCCTGCACGAGGACATTTCCCTACCCTACGAGCATGAATACGAGCTCTACCACAACGGCCTCTCCCTGTGCTCGAAGAAGGTGCGGGTCTGCCTGAAGGAACTGGGCATCCCCTTTGCAGAGCACCACATCGACCTGATCGAGACGGGCTCCTACGAGACCGTCAGCCGCCACTACCTGGCGGTGAACCCGGCGGGCATCCTGCCGGCGTTGGTGCACAACGGCCACCCGGTGTACGAGTCCCACGACATCATTACTTATTGCGCGGAGCGCGCACCGGAGGGGGCGCCCTTGCTGATCCCCGATGACCCGGCCCTGCGCGAACTCATGGAGGCCTGGAAGCTGCGCGCTTCCATCACCGACGAGGGGCCGGACGAGGGCGGCAACCAGTTACAGGATTCCGCCGCCATGTGTGTCGCGGTGTTGACCCTGCCCGTATTCGCCTCCGGCATGGTGGAGATCCCCTATCACAAGCTGATAGAGGGCCTGCTCTTCCACCGCATCAAGTTCCGCCCCTTCCTTTTTCTCATGCTGAAGGTGCGCGGCCTCGATGGACTGTCGAATATCAAGCCCGCGGTGAAGCAGACGCGCCGGGCGTACGCGGCGATGGAGAATCATCTCGACGAACTGGGTGAGCACCTGAAGGACCGCGACTGGATCTGCGGCGAGCAGTACACCCTGGCGGATATCAGCTGGCTGGTGCTCTTCGAGCGCCTCGTCGAGGCGGACTGGCTGGATTCCCTGGTTGGACCGGACAAGCGGCCGGTGGTGCACGACTACTGGCAGCGCCTGCAGCAACGCCCCGGATTTACCGGCATCAGCGAGTACCGGCTGCCAATTGTCGACCGATCGACGGAGCGTATCCGCCAGCTCAAGAAGGCGCAGCCGGATTTCATGAATGTGATGACCTCGGCAGGACAGGCAGCATGAACACTGAAGAGACAGCGGTAGTGATCATCGGCGCGGGCCCCGTCGGCCTGTTGCTGGCCCATGTGCTGGGCCGCGCCGGCGTGAACACGGTCATCCTGGAGCTGGCGGCGGAGCTGCCGGATGAGCCCAGGGCTGTCGGTCTCGACCCCGAGACTCTGCGCACCCTGCAATACCTGGACGTGCTGGACGTGGTCGAGGAAGACCTGATGCAGGGTATGACGGGCGGTTACTACAACGGCGATGGCGAGCTACTGTTTTATATCGATGACGACCAGCCCGGCCCTCTCGGCTACCCCCAGCTTGCGGGTTTCAGCCAGCCGCGTTTTGTGGCCAAACTCGCGGCGGAACTCGCCCGCTATAGCTGTGTGGATCTGCGCTACCAGCACAGCCTGGAAGCGTTCGAACAGAGCGACAATGGCGTAACGGCGACGGTGCAATGTGCCGATAGCGAAGGCTATGAAATTGCGGCGCAGTACCTGGTCGGCTGTGATGGGGGTCGCTCCACCGTGCGCAAGCAGCTTGGCATCGCCATGCACGGTGTCTCCAACCCCCAGCCCTGGTTGGTGATCGACACGGTGGAAAAAGAGTACGACGGGAAACGGAACTACCGATTTTTCTGCGACCCGAAGCGGCCGGGGATGTTCATCCAGACACCGCACAACAATCGTCGCTGGGAGTGGATGCTATTGCCGGGTGAGGACCGCGATGAATTCCTCAAGGATGAGACGATTCATGCGCTGCTGGAACCACACATCGATATCAGCGGCGTCGATATCTACCGGCGCCGGGTCTACGATTTCAGCGCCATCATCGCCGAGCGCTTTCAGCAGGGCCGTGTATTTCTCGCCGGCGACGCCGCCCACATGACGCCGCCCTTTGCGGGTCAGGGCCTGAACAGCGGTGTACGCGATGCCCTCAACCTGGGCTGGAAACTGGTTGCGGTTCTTCGCGACGGGGTACCGGCGGCGCTGCTGGAGACCTATGAAGCCGAGCGCTGGGACCACGCGAAGGAGCTGATCGACGTGGCGGTCGACCTCGGCAAACAGATACAGCCCACGGACCCGGAGGCCGCCGCGGCCCGAGACGCGGGCTTCGCGGAGATGAACAAAGACCGGGATACGGTGGATGGCTTTGTGAACGGCATCTTCAGGGCCTTGCTGGACCGGTATTTCAGCGCGGGGTTTGCCATCGGCCTGGGCGAGCAGTACCTCGCCGGACGCATGTTCAGCCAGCCCAAGGTAACCAACGGGGATGGGCGCGAGGGCCTGCTGGACGAATTTCTCGGCCCGGGTTTTGCCATTCTCGGCTACAACTGCGACCCCGCCCAGGAGTTGGGCAACGAGTTGGCGGCCTGGTGGCGGGAGCACGGGGTGTCGGTGTTGGGGCTGCGGGACGATGGCGCCAGTGGCGAACTGGCCCTGGCGCCAGGTTCCCATGTGGCGGAGTTGTTCGAGCGGGGTGGGGCCAAGCTCGTCCTGCTGCGCCCCGATCGCTTTTGCATGGCCGCCTTTGACGCCGACAGCGCTGAACAGACGCTGTCGGAGGCCGCTGACATGCTGGGCCTGAATTGAGAACAGGAGATACCGATGAACAGTGCCGTTAACCGCCAGGTGATTTTTAAGCAGCGACCCACGGGGGCGCCGACGGAGGACATCTTCCGTTTCGCCGAGGAGGCCGTACCCGAGCCGGGTGAAAACCAGTACGTGGTGCGCAACCACTTCGTGTCCATGGACCCGGCCCTGGTGTCGCGCATGCGCAATGAGGACAACTACACCGAGTCCGCCACCCCCGGCGAAGTCATGCACGCCTACTGCGTCGGCGAGGTCATCGCCTCCAACTGGGAGGGTGCGCCGGTGGGGCAGATGCGGTTTGGGCGCTTCGACATGCAGGAATTCTCCCTGGGCGGCCCCGAGTCCGGCGGCTTTCCGGTGGACACGGATCTGGCCCCCGCGAGCTGGTACCTGGGTGTAATGGGCACCACCGGCGCCACGGCCTGGCTGTCGTTTTTCGATATATGCCAGCCGAAGGAGGGCGAGACCCTGGTGATTTCCTCTGCGGGTAGCGCCGTCGGCACGGTCGTGGCCCAACTGGCGAAGGATGCTGGTTGCCGTGTGGTCGGCATTGTTAGTACCGACGACAAGGCGGCGCGGGTGCAGGAGGAGTGGGGTTACGACGCGGTGCTCAGCTACCGCGGCAAGTCTGTTCAAGAACTGGCAGCCGACCTCGCCGCCGCCTGCCCGAATGGGGTCGATATGTACTACGACAACACCTCCGGTGACATCTCCGAGGCGCTGCTGGACCTGTACAACGTGGGTGCACGTATCGCGGTAATTGGCCGCATGGGCATTTCGCACCTGTCCGACACGAAACAGGACGTCGGCCGGCGGGACAACAACGTGATTCTATCCAAGCGCATCCGCAAGCAGGGCTTTGTACTTTTTGACCACGCGGACCGGATGATCGAGGCGCTGCTGGCGCTGGCAGACCTGCTCAAGCAGGGCAAGCTGAACGCGAAGGAAGATGTCATGCAGGGAATTGAACAGGTGCCGGCGGCGTTCTTTCGCATGCTGCGCGGCGAGAACGACGGCAAGCAGCTGGTACGGCTGATTGAGGAGTAGAGAGCAATGAGCAAGGTAGTTTTGATAACGGGTGTAACTGGTGGATTGGGCGAGGTCCTGGGACCGATGGCAGCAGAGGCAGGCATGACCGTCTACGGCACCACGCGCAACCCGGCACAACACGAGGGGCGTTACGACTTCCCCTTGCTGGAAGTTGACGTTACCTCCGACGCATCCGTCGACGCCTGCATCAACGCCCTCGTCGAGAAAGAGGGGCGCATCGACGTGCTGATCAACTGCGCCAACGAGATGTTCATCGGCGGTGTGCACGAAGCGACGGTGGATGAGGTGAAGCACCTCTATGACACCAATGTGTTCGGTGTGATGCGCATGTGCAAGGCGGTCGCGCCGGTCATGCGGGCCCATGGCTCAGGCACGATCGTCAATATGAGTTCCCTGGGTGGTGTACTCGCGGTGCCCTACATGAGCTCCTACACCTCTGCCAAGTTCGCCATGGAGGCCTTCAGTGAGGCGCTCTACCACGAGTTGCGCTTCGAGGGCGTCTCCGTAGTCATCATGCAGCCGGTGGCCATGCGCATGGATCGCCCGGACACCGGCCACCACCTGCGCCTGGTAGACAACGTGGAGGAGGGCTCCATCAGCCACAAGATGCTAAAGCAAATGTCCAAAGATACAGCCGCCAGCAAGTTGACCCCGCAGGCCGTGTCGGAAAGGATACTCGAGGTAATCGGTTCCCCGAAGAAACCGTTGCGCGTGCCCATGGACCGGGCCAAGGGCTTGTCGGTGATCAAGCGCGTCGCGCCCCAGGGAGTGATCGACAAGATGATCGCCGGGCTCGTCGGCCTCGGACCGGCGAAGGCCTGAGGAAATCTGAGGAGAAAAGCATGTACATCGAGCCCAACACCATGGGGATTTGGCCAGGATGACAGCCCGGTCAGAGGATTTTCATGGCGTCTGGCGCCTTGCGGAGTGGTCAGTGCATTTGGGCGACGGGAGCACGCGGCAGCCCTTCGGCGGTGAAGTGGACGGCCACATTCTGTACACGCCCGAGGGGTGGATGTCCGCCACGTTAATGGTGCGGGACAGACCGGACTTTTCCGAGGATCGTTTCGCGCTTAACGCCCTGCGTCGCTCCATCGAGGAAGACCCAAACTTCACGCCGTCCGCCGAGGATATGGAGCACCTGCGCAGTTTCTACCTCGCCGGCCACGGGTATATCGCCTACAGCGGGCCCTTCGACCACGACGAGCGCAGGGTGCATCACCGTGTACGGGTAAGCCTGGCGCCCCAGTGGATAGGTACCACCTTGAGCCGTGAGTATGAGTTCAGCGCAAATGGGGCCGTGCTGTCCCTGACGGCTGACCAGGGCCCATTCAGCGATCGGCTGGTGTGGGAGCGGATGGGGTAGGTAGGGCGCGGCGTCCCCCACCCCTGGCCCCGGTGAATTTGCATCCCACCCTGGGGCACCTTTGAAAATCTGACCCATACTCGAGGGCATGCGAGCCCCCGCTGCCCCCTTACCGCCACAGCTCCTCTCGGCGACCCATACCGGGGCCCCCTGTAGCTTAGAGCGACAGTAAAGTACACCCGTACCAAAAATACCGAATCTACTGGTCCATAAGGTTCTCTGATCCGTATTGCGTTTCAGGAGACCCCATGAAATTAACCTCGCAGGACATCGCGGCGATGGACACGAGGCCGCGCGCGGCCCTCGTCAATTGCCTGTCGGGCTTCAAGTCGGCCAACCTGGTGGGCACCGCCGACGTGGAGGGGCGTACCAACCTGGCCATCATGAGCTCGGCGGTGCACCTCGGCTCCAACCCGCCGTTGCTGGCCCTGGTTGTCCGGCCCGGCGGCGACGAGCGCCACACCCTGAAAAACATCCTCGATACGGGCTGCTACAGCCTCAACCACGTGCACACGGACATGATCGAGGCGGCGCACCAGACCGCCGCCTGTTATCCCCCGGAATCGTCTGAGTTCGAAAAGACCGGGCTCACCCCGCACTGGGAGGAGGGCTTTGGTGCGCCCATGGTGCGGGAGGCTCGCGTGCGGCTGGGACTGCAACTGCGCGAGCACACGCACCTGACCATCAACGGCACGCACCTGGTTATTGGCGAGGTCGTGTTGGCGGAGCTGCCCTCCGCTTCGCTGCGCGCGGACGGATCACTGGACCTGGTGGCAGCCGACAGCGTGGCCCTCACCGGGCTCGATACCTACCACACGTGCATCGATAGCAAGCGCATGGCATACGCGAAGCCGGACCTGCCCCCGCGGCAGATCGAGTGAACCGTGCACCAGGAGCAGACGGAGCAGGAACAGAGGGAGCAGGAGCAGATGGAGAGAGTGCAGTGAATATAGCGATGAAGGAAGAGACGGTTGCAACCAAGGACGCCGGTGCTGCCATGTTGGCGAGGGTGCAGGCCCTGCAACCGCTGTTGCGCGACAACGCCGCGCTGGCGCGTTCCGAGCGGCGGGTCCCCGACGAGAACATCCGCGCGCTGCAGGAGGCGGGTTTCTTCCTGGCGTTGCAGCCGGCCCGTTGGGGCGGCGCGGAACTGGACCCCCAGTATTTTTTCCGCATGCAGATGGCCATCGCCGAGGCGTGCATGTCCACCGCCTGGGCCTGCGGCATCGTCGCCGTGCACGCGTTCCAGATCGCGCTCATGGACCCCCGGGCCCAGCAGGATGTCTGGGGCGACGACATTCACACGCGGGTGTCCTCCTCCTACGCGCCCATGGCGAAGGTCGAGCCCGCCGACGGGGGATTCCGGATCAGCGGCCGGTGGGGGTGGAGCAGCGGTTGCGACCACTGCACATGGGTGCTGCTGGGCGGCATTCTCCCGGACGGGACCTACCGCACGTTCCTGGTGCCCAACAGCGATTACCGCATAGAAGACACATGGCACTCGATGGGGCTGCAGGGCACGGGGTCCAACGATATCGTGGTGGAGGACGCCTTCGTCCCCGACTACCGCACCCACAAGCAGTCCGACGGCTTCGCGGGCACTAACCCCGGAGTAACCGCGGACAGCGCCGCCCTGTACCACCTGCCCTGGGCCCAGCTGTTTATCCGGGTGGTGTCCACGCCGGCGATCGGGGCCGCGCGCGATGCGCTCGCGCAGTACGCCGACCTGGTCACGCGCAAGGCCAGCGGCGACATCACCAAGCTGGCGCAGGATACCAGTACCCAGACCCGTATAGCGCAGGCGCGCAACGTCATCGAGGAGATGAGCTGCGTGATGTTCGCCAACTTCGACGCGATGATGGCGAACGTGCGGGCCGGTGAAACCATCGCCATCGATGACCGAGTTCTCTACCGGTACCAGGCGTCGCTGGTGATCGAGAAGGCGATCGAGGTGGTCGACGCCCTGTTCTCCTCCGCCGGGGGTTCCTCGGTGTTTCTCGGCAGCGAGATACAGCAGCGCTTTCTCGACATCCACACCGCCCGCGCGCACGTGGCCAACAACCCCACCGCGTTCGCCCGCAATCTCGGCGCCACCCTGCTGGGGGCCGACAACACCGATTTCTTCGTGTGAGCGGCCCCGGTTTACCGTTTACCGGGTACACCCGTGCAGAATCTGATCGCACGGTGCATGCGTAATTACCAGCAGGAGGGCGCACGGTGTGTCCCCGCAAGGTGATCGTGATGACAGGTGAGCGTGGTGAACAGACATGTCGCGGTTAAGGGTTGGCTCGTGGGAGTGCTGGTGGTGATCGCCGGCACCGTGGCGCCCGCGAAGGCCACCGAAGAGCCCGAGTGGGCCCCGGTGGGCACGCTGGGCGAGGTGGAGTTGCGCTACTACGCACCGGTTGTCCAGGCCCGCACGCCGATGGCGCCGGGACAGGGGTCGTCCGGGGTGTTCCGCACCCTCGCGGACTACATTTTCGGCGGCAACAGCGCGGGACAGGAAATCGCGATGACCGCGCCGGTGGAGCAGACCCTGGCCGGTGAAGACACTTTCATGGCGTTTTACATGCCCGACCAGATGGCACTGGACCAGCTCCCCGACCCCAACAACGACAAGGTGACCCTGCACGCCGTGCCCG
>Ga0126341_1000178_pt1 | contig 13473 bp, 10 predicted proteins | sample OrbTmetagenome_FD_97057 | JGI IMG/M metagenome (GOLD analysis project Ga0126341, IMG submission 97057) | Coral microbial communities from Florida Keys, Florida, USA - Orbicella T D metagenome | ecosystem: Host-associated > Invertebrates > Cnidaria > Coral | place: Florida Keys, Florida, USA... | reverse complement strand
CGGGAGAGCTTTGCGCGTTTCGCGCCGAGCCTTATCAACAACGAGTCGGAGATCGACCGCGCCCTCACTGAAATTCGCGCCCTCGCCTAGCCGCCGGGCACCGGCGGGGCGCGTTGCTCGTCGCGGTACATGAGCACCTCCTGCAGCACGAAACCACCGGCCAGCAGCAGGTTCAGACCGTTGTAGATATTGAACGGGAACAGCAGCATCAACTCGATGGCGTAGACCAGGAAGCTCGCCGCCATGGCGCGTCGGAAGGGAACGCGCAGCGCGCACAGCCACACCAGGAGGATCATCCAGGTCGCCTTGGTGAAGTAGACCTTCTTGGCGATGGCCAGGTGCTCCAGCGGATCGTCCCCGAGCGCGTACTTGGCAAATATCGCGAAGTCGCCTTCCATCCAGAAATTCCACTCGAAGCGCAGGTGCACGACTGTGTAGCAGAGCAGGAACAGCCCGTACATCGACAGAAAATCGCGGTACAGCGGTTGGCGCTGGGTTGTCATTGCCACCTCCTGGTACTTGCCTGATTGTTATGTATTGATCATACGCGGTGTGCACAGGAGTGTAGTGCAGGATTCCCTGTTGCGCGCGGACTAAGGGAGGGCCTCGAGCAGGCGCGCGAAATTGCTGTCCTCGGGGTAGTCTCCCGGGCTCCAGCCCAGGCGGACGATGACCGCCTGCCGCGACGGCACGATCATGACCACCTGCTTGCGGTTGCCCAGCATCGCGTAGGCGTCGCGCGGCAGCGAAGGCCAGCGCAACTCGGCCCCGCCGTCGTTCAGCCAGAACTGGTAGCCGTAGCGCGGGTCGTTGTCGCTGCGGTTGGGGGCGGTGGCGCGTCGCACCCAGTCCGGCTCCAGCAGCCGCTGTCCGTTGATCCTGCCGCCGTCGAGCATCACCAGCCCGAAGCGCGCCCAGTCCCGGGCCGGAGCGTAAACGTAGGAGCTGCCGACATAGACACCGCTCTGGTCGGGCTCCAGGATCGTCCCCTCCAACTGCATGGGCTCGACGAATTCATGGAAAAAAAAGTCCGCCTGCGCCTGGGGCGTTCGCCCCACTCTCTCGAAGACCAGCCGCGACAACAGGTTGGTAGTGCCGGAAGAGTAGGAAAAATGGCTGCCCGGCGCGTGGACAAGGGGCTTCTCCATGGCGACCGATGCAGCACTGGGCGACATGAACAACATGTGCACCGAGTCGCTGCCCGGCACGTACTCCTCGTCAAAGGCCAGGCCCGATGACATCTGCAACAGGTCCTGCAAGCTTACCTGCGCCCGTTCATCGTCGCGCCAGGGGGCGAACAGTGCCTGCTCCCCCACACTTGCCAGACCCATCGCCTCGAGCCTGCCAACCATCATGGCCGTGACGCTCTTGCCCATGGACCAGCCCAGGAGCGGGGTCTTCCTGGTAATTCCGGGGCCGTAAGCCTCCGCGGCGATTCGTCCCCGGTACACCAGAAGCAGCGCGCGCGTGTCGAGGCCGGCGGCGTTGTCCGAGACGACCATCTCCGCCGCCACCGACTGCAGCGCGGGGACAGGCATACCGATCCCCGCCCCGCGGGGCCAGGGGTCCTGTGGGTCGGCGGGGAACGCCGGCACGTCCACCCGGTCGAGTGTGTGCGTCCCGTCGAATTCCAGCGTGCATCCGAGGCCCTCCCGGTAGCGCGCCACCGCGGCCGGAACGGCTGGCAGCCGCGCGGATACCCCCGCCGGGTCGAGTTCGCTGTAGCGCAGCATGCGCGTGGCCTCCGAGTACTGGGCGACATCGCTCTCTATCCGCGCCCAGTCGAACCCGGACAGGTAACGCCCCGAGCAGGCGAGCTTGGCGCCCAGCCCGGTGGCCAGCCCCACCGCAGAGGGTAGCTGCCGCGGTGTGACGCCCTCCTGCCGCCACAGGGTGAACAGGGCGAGCAGCGACAATGCGAGCAGTGCGAGCAGTGCGAGCAACAGTGTGAACAGGGTGCGTTTCACCACGGCTTTGATCCCTCCGACGGGCGCGAAAGGAGCCCAGTATAGGCCAGCCCGTGGTTCCGGGATGCCCTTTTGCGATATTGCGGTCATGTGCTTTACTGTGGGCACACCCGCAACCAGGAGCCCCCCAATGCCCTCGCGCCCCCTGCACTTTTTGCTCTCAGCGTGTGCACTCTGCCTGCTCGCAGCCTGCGGCAGCGCACAGTACACACCCGTCGCCGGCAAGACACAGCCCGTGGACCTGGACTACTACGCGCCCGCGGTGGACACCTTCCTTGTGCTGCTGGATACCTCCGGGTCGATGACCGATGACGACACCGAGCGACTCAAGATCCACACCGCGCAGGACCTTGTCGCGAGCTTCAACGACGCCGCGCCGGAGCTCGGGTTCAACGCGGGCATGGTCATCTTCGGCAAGGGCGCCGGTTCCTGCATAGGTGATGGCGTGGCGAGAACCATCTACGGCATGACCACGTACAACACCGCGGATTTCCTGCAGGCGCTCAGTTCCGTCGAGTGCGCCAGCAGCACGACGCCGATTGTCGACGCCTTCGGACTCGCCGACGAGATGCTCGAGGATGATAGCGGGCATATCGCACTCATCGTGTTCAGCGATTTCAAGTGGAGTGACCCTGAGGGCGTAATGGATGCCGTGGCCGGTCTGAAAGAACAACACGGTGACAGGCTGTGCCTGCACGGCGTGCGGATCGGCGATTACGACAGCGGCCGCGGCCTCATCGACGAAATCACCGACGTGGAGGGCTGCGACACCATCGTCGACGCGGCAGCGGTTACCGAGCCTACCGCGATGACCGGCTACGCCGCCGATGTACTGATGGCTCCCGTCGCCTATGAAACGCACACGCTTTCGGCGATGGCGCTGTTCGATTTCGACAGCGCGGTACTGACGGAACAGGGCAAGGGCGAACTGGCCACGCTCGGTGAGTACATCCGCGGCAAGGGCATCAAGGTGAGTGACATCGATATTATCGGCCACACCTGCGATATCGGCACCGATGCCTACAACCAGGGCTTGTCCGAGCGACGCGCCCAGGCGGTGCGCGACTACCTCGTCAGCGCGGGTATCGATGCCGGCATAATAGAAGCCGCGGGTCTCGGCGAACTGGACCCGATCGTGCCCAACTCCTCGGACAACAACCGGCGCCTCAACCGCCGGGTTGAAATACACGTGGGAACGTCGCGTCCCAGCGGCAGCTGAGCACTTTTCACCGGCGGACCGGACCGGGAGCTTCCCGGTCCGTCGTTGTCGCATAACTGACACCTGTTCGTAAGAATAACGTCACACGCCATTGTTAGCGTGAGTTTCCCCCTGCCCTCGCAACGGAGAAACACACGCAATGAGACTTCCTGAATCCTTCAAGCCCGCCCGCCTCGCCGCCGCACTCGTAGTGTCCGGCATCGGCGCTACCAACGCGCTCGCCTACCCCGCTGTAGTGACCAACGGCGACAACGACGGTGAGGGCTCACTGCGCGCCGCCCTGGCCAGCGGCGCGACCGAGATCGTGGTGACCACCAACCAGGACATCATGATTACAGACACCCTGGTCTACTCGGACACCCGCGCACTGGCCATCTACGGGTCCGGCCAGAAGATCGTGGCGCACGACGATTTCACGCTGCTCGAGGTGAGCGAAGGTGCCAGCCTCAAAGTCGTCGGGCTGGACTTCAAGGGCCCCGGCGGATTCAGTATCCAGAACCAGAGCGATGACCCGGGCAATGCCGGCAAGGGCATCTTCATCGACGTGCGCGACGACCAGACGGGAAACGTCCGCCTGGAAATGGTCGACGTGACCGTCAGGGGCGTGGCCAACCACGGCGTACATGTCTCCGACTGTGACCTCGCGGACGACTGTGGCGGCGGTGGCGGCGGCGCCGGCGGCGGCTCGCCCGCCAGCATCCGCGTCATCTTCAACAACGTCGTTATCAAGGACGTCGGCAACGGCAAGTTCGACGCCGACGGCCTGCGCGTGGACGAGCGCAACAGCGGCAACATCACCTTCAATGCCTATGATTTCAAGGCCAGGGATGTGGGTGCCGACGGCGTCGAGCTGGACGAGGGCCAGGACGGCACCGTGCGGGCGAACGTCTACAGCAGCTCCTTCAACGAGAACGGCAACTACTGCGACCCGGAGCTGCTGCAACCGCAGCTCGATGCCTTCCTCGGTGGCGCACCTGACGAGGACGAGTTCGACGAGAGCGAGGAGGTCACCGAGGACGACCTGCCCGGCCCGGTTACGGGCACCCTCGACGACCGCTGCTTCGAATACGAGGTGGATTTGTACGACTCCGATTTCGTCGAGGCGTATGAGTACGGCATCGACGTCGACGACGGCTTTGACATCGACGAGGCCGGCAAGGGGTCGCTGGTGGCCGTCCTGGTCGACAGCAGGATAGAGGAAAACCTCGACGAAGGCGTGGACTTCGACGAGGAGGACCAGGGCCGCATCGACCTCATCGCGATCAGGTCGAAGGCGGAGGAAAACGCCGACGACGGCTTCAAGCTGTCCGAGGAGGGCAGCGCCGGCGTGGAGGTCGTGGCCCACAAGGTACGCTCGACCGACAACGGCGGCAAGGGGCTGGTGTTCGAGGAGGCGGACAACGGCTCGCTGACGGCGCTTGTCAGCCGCAGCACTACGGAGAACAACGACGACAGCGACGACACCGGCATCGAGGCGGTGCAGGAAGACAACGGCTCCGGCACGCTGACGGTGCGCAACTCCTCCATTGCCGACGGGATCGACGCAGAGGGAGTCACCGTTATCGAGGAATAATGCGAAACAGCGTTTCCGAGCCCCGCCCCGGCGGGGCTTTTTTTTGCACTTTTCTCCAGATTTCTTATCCGGATGAGCAGTTTTCCCTTTCGGGGCGCGTTCCGACTGTGCCTATAATGCCGCCAGCGGCCGTAACAGAGAGTGCGTTCAGGAACGCCGTTGTTGTAATTTGAAAATGAAGTTTTACAGAGCACCAAGGCGCTCCCTGTCCGGCCTGCGGGGGAAACTTCCCTGCGTCGCGGCGGTGCTGCTCGGCGTGTTATCGGCACAGCTCACCCACGCCAGCGCGGGTGGGCGCAGCAGTTTTTCCGGCAATCCCGAAACCAGCGGCGGCGCGGTGTGTTCCGTCTGTCACGCGCCCGACGGGGCGGATCCCCCTGCCATCTATATCTTCGGCCCCCCGACCGTGGACGCGGGGGAGACACAGGTAATGTACCTCGCCCTGGTGCACGAGGGCGCCGCGGACGCGGGCGTCGGGATCTCCGTCAACGGCGGGGGGGAACTGCAGCCCTACGACGGCGACCTGCACCTGCTGGACGGGGAACTGACCCACGTCGCACCCAAGCCGCTGGTCGACGACCACACCGTATTCCTTTTTTTCTACGACGCGCCGAACTACGACGCGGACATCACCCTGTACGTGGCGGGCAACGCCGCGGACGGGAACTCAGACCTGCTGGGGGACGGCATCGCCGCCGAGACTTTCACCTTCGAGGTGATCAACGGGTTCGAGCCGCCGCCACCGCCGGAGCCGCCGGCCGAGGGTGAAATCCTCGCGCTGCCGTTCGCCAGCGGGCTCACCAGTCCCGTCGTGATCACCCACGCGGGCGACTCCCGACTGTTCGTCGTCGAACGGCGGGGGGTCATTCGCATTGTCGATACGAACGGCACCGTGCAGGCCACACCCTTCCTCGACATCAGTACCAGCGTGGACGACTCCTTCTCCGAAATGGGATTGCTCGGACTGGCCTTTCACCCCGACTACGCGACGAACGGCTACTTCTTCGTCAACTACACCCGCGACCCCGGCCCCGGCCAGGACCGCACGCGTGTCTCCCGCTTCTCGGTGAGCGGCAACCCCGACTTCGCCGACGCCGGGTCCGAACTGGTGCTGATGGAATTCGAACAGCCCTTCGCGAACCACAACGCGGGGGACATGCACTTCGGGCCGGACGGTTACCTGTACATCGCCTCGGGTGACGGCGGCAGCGGCGGCGACCCCCTCGACGCCGGCCAGGACACGGATACCCTGCTCGGCAAGATCCTGCGCATCGACGTGGACACCCCCGCGGGGACGGGCACCGGGCCCGACTGCCACCTCGGGGCCCAGCAGAATTACAGTATCCCTGCGGGCAACGCCTTTAATGACGGCGCCGGCGGGAACGGCTGTGACGAAATCTTCGCCCTGGGTGCACGCAACCCCTGGCGCTTCTCCTTCGACCGCGACACCGGCGCCATGTGGATCGCCGACGTGGGGCAAAACAGCTTCGAGGAAGTCCACTACCTGCCCCCGGGCAGCAGCGGCGGCCTCAATCTCGGGTGGCGCTGCTACGAGGGCAACGCACCCTACAACCTGACCGGCTGCGACCTGGACTACCTCTCGCCGGTACATACCTATGCACACTCCGGAGGCGGCTGCTCGATTACCGGCGGCCACGTCTACCGGGGAGACCTCTATCCCTCACTGGACGGGCAGTACTTCTTCACCGATTTCTGCCAGCCCAGCATCCGCGCCCTGAGCGGGTCGCCCGGAGCACCCGACCACCGTGTCGTACTGCCCACGGGGACTCTCTCGTCACCCTCGACGTTTGGTGAAGATGTGGATGGCGAACTGTATGTCGCCAGCCTCAACGCCGGGACCATTCACAAGCTGGCCGCACCGCCAGGCTGTTGAGGGCAGTACACGCCAGCTGATTCCCAAATCTGCGGATCAGGACCATGCTGTACACACAACTGAAGGAAGCCGGTCGTCGGTACCGGGCGGCCCTGTGCGCCATCGCGCTGGGCTCAGTCGCGGGCGGTGCCGCCGCCATGTCAGGGCACCCCGACGAGCTGCCCTGCGACGAACCCGTCAACGTGGGAGGCGCCTGGCAGCGCACCCAGTGCACGTTCACCCAGGAACCTTACATACCCCCGGACGTAGGGTGGAACTACCCGGTCTCGTTCATTTACCCGAGGCCACTGCCAGAAAACAAATCGCTCAAGCTGAAGGTGTTCTTGCACGGCTACACCGGCGCTCCCGTCGGCTGCGAGAGCGACGACGGTGCGACGACGGGGTTCTTTGTCATCAACAACTGCGCGGCGCACTATCCCAACCACAACTACCACAACGACGGCCAGGGCCGCCCCATGGGCTGGTGGGGTATCTTCGGCGGCACCAACAACAACGGGTTTCGCATCGGCCTGTCCATCACCCGGGCGGTAGTGGATTACTACGACGCCATCGACCTGGATGCCGGTATCCAGTTCGCGGGCAGCTCCTATGGCGGCACCGGCTCGATTCTGCAAAGCATGATCCTGCCCGACCCCTGGTGGAGGCGGTTTGTCACCGTGGTACATGCCTCGGTGCCGCACACGCTGTTCGTCAACTCGCACTACCATCTCGACCCTGCGGTACGCCTCGCCTGGCAGGACTACGACACCGAACAGGCCAGCTTCCGGCACAACGCCGAGCAGGGACTGCTCGACCACATTTACTACCGCATCAACGGCGCTACCAACGATCCTCTCGGTCGAGTCGACCTGGAGTTCTTCGACATCTGCGACACGCACCGGATCGCCTGTTACGGCACCTGGCACCGCGGCGGTCACTCCGCGGCCGAGCCGGGCGTCCACCTGCCGCAGTCGCTCTACGCGGGTGAGCGGCAGAGCGTGCGGCTGAACAGGGTGCTGCCGGTGTTCACTCGATCGAGCGCAAACCACGGTGGCGAGCGGGGCCACTACAATCTCGGGCTCTCCTGGGAGACACAGGGCATTGTGGACCAGCGCACGCGACTCGAGGTGCCGCTGCGCTACCGGCGCCATACCGCCATCGGCGGTGGCATTCCGGACCAGCCACCGTCGGCGACCTTTGACCTCACACTGCGGCGGGTGAAGTGGTTTGAACTGCCCGTGGGCCGCCGGCTGAACTGGGCGCTGGGCACACAGGTCGGCAGCGCCACGGTCACGGAGGAAGGCAGCCTGACCCTGGAGGGTCTCACCCTGGCGACTTCACAGGGCTTTACGCGACTGGTTGTCACCCCGCAGTGAAATCCGGTTGTGCAACGGCGGCTGTCGCAGTTATAGCCACCGGTTCTGGCGCGATATAAATAAAAAGACTGGAGAACTGGCAATTTTCCCCTGTTGCCGGGAGGTCACGGCCTTAGACTGTCTGGAAAACAAGCCCGCTACAACATAAATACAACCGCACACGGGCCGCCCTGCGTTGCAATTAGGGGAAGAGACTCCAGGGGTCCGTTTTGAAATACCTGAAATACCTGTCCTGCACCATCGCGGTGGTGGTTGCGGTTGCCGCCGTGACTCCGTTCAGCGTGTCCGTGCAGGCCCAGAGCTTTACCGAGACACTGCGCGGCGACCCGGAAGACTTCCCGCCCTGGCTGCGCAGGCTGGGGTGGATTCGCTACCACAAGATGCTGCGTGCCAGGCAACTGGAGCCGGCACCGCCGCCCGTCAACGGCGGCATCGTGTACACACGCCAGCCACGCGCGACAACGCCGGTTTCGGGAACGACCATCATGGAGGCCTCCAACTGGCAGCACTCCTCCGACGTCGGCAGGATTAACGGAGGAATCGCCGAGTCGGATGTCGTGCTGGACGACCTGCGCGGCAACATCCGCGTGATCCACAACTGCACGCAATCGCCACAGATCTGCGTTGCCCAGGAGGCGCGAGTCAGTCCCGACGGCACCAAGATCGCCTATTCGGTAGGCTACGGAAACCACCTGCAGGAAGTGCGTTACAACGGCTTGAACCTGGGCATCTTCGACATCCCGGGGCTGACCCACGCGCGCCTGTTCATCTACGATATCGCCAGCGGCGTCAGCACTCCGGTGCCCAACCACAACGGCCGGAGCATCGATCGCCAGCCGGAGTGGATCGACAACCGCACACTGGTATTCGCATCCAATCGCGCCAACGTCTACCCGCACAAGACACAATTCAGCCAGCACCGTGGGCGCTACCCGGATGGCAGGCAGCGCTGGGGGGCTACCGCCTACGGGGTTTCGCAACCCTACGGCTACGGCAACGGCGGCAAGGCCATGCAGATCTGGACCATGCGGATAGACGGTACACGGGCCAGGAACATCAGCCCGCACGAAACCATGGCGCTCTCCCCCACCGTGCTGACCAACGGCGACATTCTCTACTCCTGCTGGAACGGTCACGCCAACGAGGCCTTCGACGGCGCGTCGCGCCACACGAACGTGCCGGGGACGGAAGTGAACAAGTGGTGGATTTGCCAGGTCGACGGCAATGGCGCCGGCGGCCACGTGGTACTGAACGGCCACAAATCGCCGCTGCTCAAGACGAAAGCCTGGCTGGCCCCGGACGTCACCGGCGGGGTGGGGGCCTCCGAACTGCGCGCCCTGCGATCGGTGCAGGAAATCCGCCGCGATTACATCGCGGTGACGAATTACTACCGCGCAAACCATACCGGCAGCATGGGCATCCTGTACGGGATGTACTACAAGAATCCCGGCATCGAGGGGGCATCGAAGCTGGACAATATCGAGCACCGGGTCTACAGCAGCCAGCGCGAGGGCTCCGGCCGCTATCTCCCCAGTGATTTCGTGGCGCTGACGCCGTACGGGAACGACACCGACACCAACGTGCCGACACGGGACGGCCGGGGGCGTGTCATGGGCAAGGCCGGCTATGCCAGCCCGCTGCCCGGCACGAGCGATTACATGATCACGCACGGTCGCGGGTTGTGCTACGAGGCCACCTATCCGGAAAACGCAAACCGCGACTACACCGGGGGCGAACCCCTGTGCCAGAAGGGAATTTACAGGGTCAAGACCGACATGGTGACCGACCCCTTTGACCGCTCACAGATGCACCAGATCGCCGGCGGGCCGAACTGGCATGTCTACGACGCCGACGCCGTCACCACCTACCAGCAGCTGTGGGGCCAGCCTGCACCGGCCCGGCCGTGGGCGCTGCAGGGGGACAAGTGCTACCTGCAGGTGGTGGACGCGCGCATGGCCGAGCTGCAGCCGCCCAACCCGTACAACTGGCAGAACAACATCTATGAGCAATGCTCCTCCCAGGGCTGCGCCGTGAATACCGAGAACCGCAATTTTCACCGCGACAACCTGCACTACCTGACGGTGTACAAGGTCGACATGTGGGACCGCACCTACGCCGGGCCACACAGGCACGAATTCGCCAACACCATCAACAACCACGGCTTCAAGAAACTCAGCGTCTACGGCTTCCAGGAAATCGAGGCGGACGGGTCCGTGCGCATGGAGGTGCCCTGTGAGACGCCCATCCAGATCGTGGGCCAGGACGCCTACACCATGACCATCGCCCACGATGACAAGTTACACTCCCTGCGCCGCGGCGAGACCCGCACTTGCTATGGCTGCCACGACGGTCACTCCGAGGAGCGTGCGGCGCGGCTCGGCGCCGCCGCGGAGGTGCGCTTTGCCAGCACCATCGCGGCCCGGGTTGAGCGGCCCAGGCCCAACAACGGCTACCGCCGCACCTGGGCGGACATCGAGCCCATCATCGAGCAGCGCTGCAGCGGCTGCCACGCGGACATGAACAACCGCGACGGGCTGCTGGATTCGCGCATCTCCTGGGACTACGAGCAGATCGACTGGCCCTGGGCGAGGCGCCAGCCGACCCGCGACGGCAGCTTCCGCCTGCCGCGGCCCTACACCAGCAAGTGGACGGCGAAACTGGCGCGCAACTCCCTGCTCTACTGGAAGTGCATGGGCGCGCGCATGGACGGGCGCACGGACCGCCAGTACGCCGGGGATATCGATTTCGGCCCCGCCCACCCGCAGGCCGCCACCGCCCTGGAGTGCATCATGATCGGCCAGTGGATCGACCAGGGCATACAGCGCGACCCGCCCCGCTGACGAGAGTTGCTATTGTTCGGAGGTGCCCTAGACTCTTGGGAAGGCCCCTGCGGCCGCCCCGGGACGACGAGGAGACCCCGCCATGAACCTGCGAATATTGAAAACTGGTTTCGCGCTCGCGCTGGCTTGCGCGCTGGCCGCACAACAGGCCCTGGCCGGCACCGCCAACGTGGTGAACGCGGACGGCTCGAGCATGCTGTTCGAATACAGTAACGACATGATGCGGGTGAACATGGCGGAGGACGGGTCGTCCTACATGATCCTGCGGGACGGCACGATCTACGCCATCACCAATGCCGAGGGCCGGTTGATGGTGATCGACGCCGGGCAGGCCCTGACGATGTTCGGCGGCATGGCCGGCGCAGCGACGCCCGACATGGTCGCTACTGAGGTCGTTTCCCTGAAGGCGACAGGCCGCACCGAGCAGCATGCCCAGATCACCGGCGAGGTCTACGATCTGCGCTTTCGCGACGAGAACGGCAAGGAGCGCAACGCGGAGGTGGTGCTGACCGACGATGCACGCGCCCGCGCGTTCCGCGACGCCATGCACAACTTCGCCACGACCATGTCCAAGGTGGTGGGCCAGGACTACACGGAGGCCACCGACGACATGCAGGGCAGGCTGTCGGCGATGAACAAGGGCGTACTCCGCTACGGCAAGGACATGACGGTGACGGAGCTGACCATGGACAAGGTGGCGGCGGATCGTTTCGAACTGCCCGCCGCGCCCACCGACATCTCCCATATAGGCGCCATATTCGGCCAGGGCCTGCCCACGGGCGCACAGGGCCCGGCGACGGGCTCCGACCAGCCGCAGGGTGATCGCGGGCCGATTTCCAGCTTCCTCGGCGCCCTCGGCGGCAGCGCCGATACGGAGACTGATGAGCCCGAGGAAAACGAGGAGGGGGACCAGGAAGAGGCATCCACCGACACCGGCGGTGCCGCAGAGGAGCTGGGCAAGGCCATCGGGCGAATTTTCGGTAACTAGCCCGGAGCGCCCGGCGCCGTGGACCCGCAGGCCGAGGCGGCGCTGCCACTCACCGGGGTGCTGCCGGTCTTCCTCCTCGGCCTGTTCATTTACGGTGTCGCGGAGTTCCTCTACGTCAATTTTCGCCTGCGCACCGCTAAACGCGGCGAGTACGGCATGGCGGCCAAGGGGCTCGGTTTCAACATCGCGGTGGGGGCGGCCGCCCTGGCCGCCTTCGGCCCCTTCAGCCAGCTGCTCTTCGCCCTGCTGGCGTCCTCGCTGACGCCGCTCAACGCGGGCCTGGGGCCGCTCGGCTGGTTGTTCGGCTTCGTCGTCTACGAGCTCACGTACTGGCTGCAGCACTGGGCGGCCCACAAGGTACGCCTGCTCTGGTGCCTGCACTCCCCGCACCACGCCCCGCGGTCGATGCACATGTTCGTGGGCTTCAACCACTCCTTCCTGGAAACCATCTTCTACATGCCCTTTGCTCTCGGGTTCATCCCGGCGTTACTGGGGGTCGACCCGGTGGTCATCGCCGTCATGGTGTTTATCGACGTGGTCTGGGGCAACCTGCTGCATATCAGTGACAAGGTGGTGACGCGGCGCCTGGGTCCCCTGGAGTACTTTATGCAGACGCCCTCCTACCACCGCGTTCACCACGCGCAGAACGTGCGCTACATGGACACCAACTACAACTCCATCACCCTGCTCGGCGACTGGCTGCTGGGCACCCTGCAGAAGCTGGACGACCGGGAGCCGGTGCGCTTCGGCATCACGCGCGAGGTTGACACCTCGAGCTTTCTCGACGTGCACTTCGGGGAGTTTGTGCTGCTGTGGCGGGACCTGCGCACCAGCGGTAGCACCCGGGAATTCTTCGGCTACCTGTTGCGCCCACCCGGTTGGCGCCCGTCGGGCGAGCAGCAGACTGCCGCGGCGCGCAAACAGCGGGCGGCGCTGGGCGCCTAACTGTCGTCCCGGTACCAGAGCCGCACGAACTGGTACCAGACCGTGCGCGGTGAGGCGTGGAGCTCCGTGTCACCGGAGCCCTCCTCTACCGCGTTGTGGATGTTCGGCAGGGTAACGGTCTCGACGCGCACGATGTCGACACTGTTGTCCCCCAGCCAGTCGTTCATGGCGGCGACACAGGTGTCGAAGCCGGAGCGGTCCACGCCGCCGAAAAGCCCTCCCCGCGGTTTCTCCTGGGGAAGGAAGTCGAGATACTTGATCGTGCTCATGAGTTGGGCTCCACCGCGTGACTCTGCACAACTTAGTGCCCGCGAGGGCGATAGGCAAGTCCCGCACCGCCACGCCGGGGTGGCGCCGGTCACACCGATGTGGGACATTAGCCGTCCCGCGGGACACCCGTGAACCTGCCCGGGAGGCAATGGCAATGACGACGGTGACAGCCGGTGACAAGGACGATTTCTTCCGCGACGTGGAGGCGGCCGCCAAGAGGGCCATCTGGTGCGCCCTGGCGACGGTGCAGGACGACGAGCCGCGGGTGCGCATGGTCCACCCCACCTGGGAGGGCGACACACTGTGGATCGCCACCGGTCCACAGACCCCCAAGGCACAACAGATTCAGGACAACGGCGCCGTGGACATCCAGTTCCAGGTCGCCCCCGACGACTTCATCCACCTGCTGGTGAGGGGCCGCG
>Ga0126341_1000177_pt1 | contig 13496 bp, 10 predicted proteins | sample OrbTmetagenome_FD_97057 | JGI IMG/M metagenome (GOLD analysis project Ga0126341, IMG submission 97057) | Coral microbial communities from Florida Keys, Florida, USA - Orbicella T D metagenome | ecosystem: Host-associated > Invertebrates > Cnidaria > Coral | place: Florida Keys, Florida, USA... | reverse complement strand
TCATCGACGACGGGCCACCCCGATCGATGCTCATGCCGACCGGGGAAGCCGCCCCCAACGTGGAACTGGTTCCCTACCTGTTTCTTCCGAACGAACGGGCGCCAGAGCTCGTAATCTCCTATTCGCAATCCAGGAAGTGCTGGATGGTAAGGTCCCTTTTCGGCCCTGAGGACGCGCAGGTAGATTCGCCTCTGGTGCATCGCTCTACACTACACTGCGGAGAGTTGGAGTGGACCGTTTTTCTTGCGGAGACCGCAGACGCGACGGAACTGCACCCGGAGGGCGACGCCCAGCTCAGTGAGTTCGAGTTTGTTTTCGACCTGAGCCTGGACGAGGAGAACACGGAACTTCGTTTGCTCGGCAAAGACCAGATACTGGATCTCGGGGAGCGCAGCCACCACTATCTCCTGTTGCACCTGGCGCGGTGGAGGGCGGTAGAGGCCGCCAGAGGGCTCGACCAGAAGAGTCAGGGCTGGATCCAGTCGGATCAGTTGACCAGGGACATCGGTGTGGAAATGCCTCATATCAACATCCTGATCTACCGCGCCAAGCAGCAGTTGGCACAATATGTCGACCACTCGATGGATCTCAATGAGCTGGTGGAGCGGGGCAGGGGCCGGATGCGCTTCGGTTGTCCCAGATTCAAGATCTACAAGGGGCAGTCTCTCACCCATATGTTGCCATTGGCCGAATCCAACGCGCGGCAGTGACGGAGCCGGATGCCAGGGTCGAGACGCTCGGCAAGAAATACAGGGTCATTGAGCCTATTGGCCGTGGCGGCATGGGCGAGGTGTACCGGGCCGAGGATTTGCGGCTGCAGCGCCACGTGGCACTCAAGTATCTGCGAACCGATATCGACAAGTCCCACTCACGCGCGGATATCGCGCGCGAAGCGCGCATGCTGGCCCGCCTCAGCCATCCCAATATCGTGCAGGTGTATGACCTGGTGGAGGATGACGACCGCCCGGTACTCGTTATGGAGCTGGTCGAAGGCCGTAACCTGCACCATCACATCCGGGAGCACCGCTGTGACCAGATTGACCGATTGCGGTGGTTGGCCGAAATAGCGGCCGGTATAGCGGCGGCCCACGCCGCGGGTATTACCCATAACGACCTGAAGGCGGAGAACGTGCTGATCGGCGCCGACAACCGGGCCAGGGTTACCGATTTCGGCATCGCGAGTGACGGCGCAGACGAAAGCGCGGATGTGCTGGCGCTGGGCAGGCTGGCGCAGCGCCTCCTCTGCGACGAAGCAGGATTGCCGCCTCAGCTCGGCAACACCGTCAACCGGCTTGTCCACAGCCATGCCGCGAAGCGGCCGCGTGCGGAGGAGGCGGCGGGGTTGTTGCGCCATGCGTGGTTGAACAGCACGCAGGAGGAAACGCGCACGCCGGTGGAGCCCACGTCACCGCCTGGCACACCACGGCGCTGGTACATTGCGATTATCCTCGTGGTGTTGGCAGTCGCGGGAAGCGCGCTGTACTGGAAAATGGCGCCGCAGGATGCGCCGCTCTATGTGGCGGTTCTGCCAACCGTCCTGGAGGCGCCGCCAATGGGCTCCTCGACCAGACAGGACTTCCTGCGCTCTGCAGTGGAGCAGTCTCTGCGCCAGAGTGCGGTCGACACACAGGGGATCGCCCTCGTCAGCGAGCGTGAGACCAGGGAGGAGAAGGGGGGGTTGGCGGACATCGCCTCGGCGCTCGGTGCTGACGAGCTCGTGATCTCCTCCCTCAGTTGTGGTGAACCCAACAACTGCAGTCTCGAGTTGGAGCGTCTGGGTGGCGAAAATTTAAGCGTATTGGCGCATGCGTCAACGGAGATTTTTACAGAGCTCGTCCTGGAGACACACAACATAGTCGGGCGGCAGTGGGTGCGGCTTTATCCCGAGGGTCAGATTTCAGCGAGTACGGACAGCCTCAACGAGGCTACCTATCGACGGTACCTGGAACTGTACGCCCTCACCCATATGGGAGGCGCCCGGCAGCGAGAAACGCATGAGCGCCTGGAGTCCTTGTTGGGCGAGGCGACTCGCTTTCTGCCGCTCTACTTGCTGTATGCCCATTCCGCCCTGAACGTGTACGACGAGACCGGTGATGTGCGCTTTCTCCAGGAATTGCGGGAAGTGCTCAATTACGCGGAAAGCTGGGCGGGCCAATCGAACCTGCTCAAGCAGGCCTGGGTGGAACTGGCCCTGGAGGAATTTGACTTCGACCTCGCGGCGGTGAAGATCGACGAGATCGCCGCGCAGGGCGGTGACGAGGTTCTGATCAATCGGCTGAAGGGCGATCTCTACCGCTACCAGTCCCTGTTTCCCCAGGCAGAGAAACACTATAAAAAGGCGCTGTCCTTGCGGGGCAGCAGGGCCCTCTACAATAAGCTGGCCGATACCTACCGACTGTGGAGCAAGTCTGAAAAGGCCATAGAAACATACAGGCAGTCCCTCGCACTCTATCCCTACGGTGTGTCGGACAAGGCGTTACTGGGCCTCACCCTTATCGAGCAAGGGGAGCTCGACGAGGCGATTGCGGTGCTGGAGTCAATCGGCCAGGACAATCCGACCGCGCTCTATCTCAGTGACCTGGGCCTGGCGTACATGCTGAAGGGCGACTACGACAACTCCGCCCGTGTGCTGCGCAGTGCATACGCGGGCGGAGTCAGGGACCCCATACTGATCCTAAACCTCGCCGATGCGGAGGCGCTGTCGGGCAATCTCGAGACGGCCGCGGACCACTACACGCGGCTGATCAGGGATGCGCTCGCCAAACCGGGCTCCGTAAGGTTATCGACGCTGTCCCAGGCCTATGCGCAACTCGGAAATTTCGAGGAAGCCATCGAGACCCTCGACCGGATTACCGATGTGGACTCCCAGACCGCCTTCAACGCGGCACTCGTTTTTACCCTGGCGGGCCAGACTATTTCGGCGCTGCTGGAAGTGGACAAGGCGTTGCAACGGGATTTTGGGGCCGTCTGGTTCCGCTTGCCGTGGTTCGACGCTCTGTGCACCGAACCCCGGTTCAGGACCCGGATGTCCGAGGCGGGCATGCCGGAGCGCTGCCTCGAAACGGCGCGCTCCGGCGGTAATCAGCGCCTGCCGTAGGTGCCGCCGGGGTCTGCGGAGGCATAGATGGCGCACTCTCCGGACGTGTTGTCCCTGCGCAGGGCCAGGAAGCTGAAATTTACGTCCTCGGGAATGTCCGTGAGGCATTTGATAGTGGCGGTGAGTACCTTGCCATCGTTACTGACTTCTAGCGCCGCGTCGTCCAGGTAGTCCGCCTTGCCCTCGCAGTACATGACGCCATTGGCTATGAAGCGCCAGGATACGGCGTTTGTTTGCGCCGAGTCCGCGATACAGAAAACCAGAATCATCCGCTCGTCCAGGCGCTGTGACGGCGTGGACGCTTTCTGGAAGTCAACGTCCAGCCTGTTGACGGCCGCTCCCGAAGAGACCTCTGTCATCGGCCAGTCCTGCGCCACGCCCTTCAAAGGCAGAAGGGGTTCAACCTCGATGTGGCAGACTGCGCTGCCTCCTTGCGGTACGACGAATGTCATTGTGTATCCTCCATAAGGAACCAGTAACGGCTTACTCTAACGGATATTGTTAACGATCCTATTACATCGGGTTACAGTTTATGACGCACCCCTGACTTCCCTGCCGCCCTTCGGGTCCGGGGACGCGCGTCGCAGGGGTGATCATGCGGAGGCACGCCGAAGCCCGTCCGGGCACGGGGCGCAGCCGCACTGTGCAAGGCACGTGAGCACCCGGCCGGAGCGTCAGGGGTGAACGCAAAAATTCTCACGATGAGCGAGATCACGCTCTCCTAGGGACGACCGAGGTCGGGCACGGAGATCATGCGGTCGCCGACGAAGGAGCCCATATAGACGCGCCCGGCCTGGTAGACCGCGACCGTGGCGGCGCCCATCGGTGGCCCCTCGTGCCGGAAAACGCGTTCGATCTCACCCGTCGCGGTATCCAGCGCGATGATTTCGAAGGCGCCCGGGCAGGGTGCGCCGGGGTTGCTAAAGCACTCGACGAATTCCCGGATGCCCATATCGTGCGTCGCCACCCACAGGCGCCCGTCGCTGCCCCAGCTCGAATTGTCCGCGTTCGGAATCGGGTAGCGCGCCGTCACCTCGCCGTCGGCCAGGCGCACCTGCCAGACCTCGCCCTCCATGTACATGTTCGCGTACACGTAGGTATTGTCGCTGTCGACCTCGATGCCGTTGGGCTGTGCCGCCGAAGTGGCGGGCAGGGGCGTGAGGCCGCTGGCGCGGTTCCAGCGCCACAGTTCACCGGAGTCGATACCGAACAAGGCCTTGGGCATGGCCAGGGAGTCGCTGGGGCGGAACATGCGGGTGTACACGATGTCGCCGTTGTCCAGGCCCACGACGTCGTTCATGAGCGTGTCCTGTGCGGCGTGCACGCAGCCGCGCCACGCCAGGGTGTAGCTGCCTGCCGCAGGCAGGACCTCGAACAGTTCCACCGCCTCGCGCTCGCCGTGGTTGACGACGAGGTATCGCCAGCGCCCGTCGTCCATCCGGTGCAGGTGCGTGCCGTGGGGTCCGATGCTTGCACCCGGCGGCGTGTCGCAACCGGCCTCGCCCCACCCGGTGCTGTCATCGCCGCCGCCGGCCTCGCTGCTGGCGGGGTAGAGCGGGGTGAGGGTCTCCGTCTCCGTGTCGAACAGCGAAATGCTGCCCGCGGCGTCTCCCATGTGCCCGAAGTGGGCCAGCAGGAGGTGGCGCCCGTCCGGGAGCGCGGCGATGTCCTCCGGCGTCTGGATATCGCACACCGGCCGGATGTCGTCGAGCGTTTCGCAATCGCTTATCGGCGGCAGGGGCGTGGAGCAGCCGGCCAGCAGGAGGGGGATGGCCAGGGCGGGAAGGCGTGTCATGGGCAGGTTGCCTCGTCTTTCTTAAAGGGTGTGGTTATAGGGTGTCGGGCACGCCCGGGTTGTGGTGACGCGCCGGGCCAGCGGTGATTATAGGCGCAGTATCGCAAGCGCGTAACAGGGGATCGGACCGCTCAGTTGCCCTTGAAGTCGGCCTCGCGCTTGTCGAGGAACGCGGCGATCGCCTCCCGGAAGTCCTCGGATCCCGCCGCCAGCATCCACTGGTCCGCGTCGGCGTGCATGACGGCCTCGTCGAGGGCGCCGCTGACCCGGTTGACGCTGCGCTTGATCATCCGCACTGCGAGGGGCGGGAGGGCCGCGTACTCGGCGGCCCAGGCGGCGGCTCGGGCATCCAGCTCTCCGCGCTCGCAGACCTCGTCCAGCAGGCCCCACTGCAGCAGGGTGGCAGCGTCCACGAACCTGCCTGACATGATCAACTGCTTGGCCCGGGCGGGCCCGACCAGGTGCACGCAGACCGGCAGGGCGTTCCACATCAGGTTGATACCCAGTTTCACCTCGCCGTAGCCCAGCCGCGCATCGCTGCTGGCCACGCGAAAATCGGCGGCGGTGGCAATACAGGCCGCGCCGCCGGTAGCCACACCCTGCACGGCGCAAACGACGGGCTGGGGGATATTCTGCAGGCTGCGCATCATCCGTCCGCCCAACTCCGCCTCGTGCCGCCGGGCGAGCAGCGAGCGCTCGCCGCCACCGCCCATGCCCTTGATGTCCATGCCGTAGCTGAAATTGTCGCCCGCGGCGCGTATCACGACCGCGCGGATGTCGTCGCAGGCGGCGATCTCCCGGCCGATCTCCTCCAGGCGCGACAACATGCCCTGGGTCAGCGCATTGCCGGCCTCGGCGCGGTCGAGTGTGATGGTGGCGATGTTGCCGTCGCGTTGCTCGGTTACGTGTTCCGTCATGGTGGGGTACTGTCGGTCAGCTTCGATACAGGTTACACCCGTGGGGTGTTGCGTTGCCAGGGGGGCGGCTCCAGGCAACGATGAGGCGCGGTCGTGAACCAGTTCAAGGTTTTCAGGATTGACATCAATACACCGGTCTGGTGCTATGTCCGCGGCGACCTCACGGTCGCAACAGACGGGCCGGACAATAATAATTCGGTCGCCGCTCCGCCAGGAAGCGGCGGGCCCGGTATTCGAGCCGGTATTCGAGATAGCAGACGGAATTCAGCCGATGTCGACCCTAGACGACAAGACCATCCAGGACTTTCATGACCAGTGGTCCCGCTACGACGACAACGAGGGGTGGTACGGTTCCCTGGAGCTGTTTGACGATATTGTGACCCCGGTGATGCAGACAGCCGACTTCAAGGGCAAGTCCGTCGTCGACATAGGCAGCGGCACCGGCCGAATCGTGGGCATGCTGCTGCAGGCAGGCGCGTCGCACGTTTACGCGGTCGAGCCCGCCGCCGGTGCCTTCGAAAAACTGCAGAACAATCTCGCCGGGATGGAGCGGGGCGGCGACGTCACCCCGATCAACCAGCGGGGCGACCAGTGGTCCATCGATCAGCAGGTCGACATCGCGATTTCCATCGGGGTCATCGAGTTCATCACCCAGCCGGCCGATACCATTCGCCGCTGCTACGACACGCTGAAGCCCGGCGGCGACATCTTCCTGTGGCTCTGCGCCCACGAGGGCAACGAGTGGTACCTCAGGTTTGTGCAGCCCTTGCGCAAAATCACACCCCTGTTGCCCCACTTCCTGCTGGCAGGAGTGGTGCACCTGCTCTACGCGATCCTCTGGGCCTATCGGTACATCGGCCAGGTGCTGCCGTTGCCGCTGATGCGCTACGTGAACCAGGTCTGGTGGCCCATGCCGGCACAAAAACGGCGCTGGATTATCTACGACCAGCTGAATCCCACGTACTTCAAATACTACAAGCGGCAGGAGGCGATAGAGCTGCTCGAGGCGGCGGGCTTCCGCGACGTGGAGATTCACCACCGGCACGCCTACAGCTGGAGCGTCAGGGGTCGCAAACCGCAGAACGCGAGCTGATTGTACCGCCGATCGAATCGCGTCTTTTCTCCCCGGGGATGCCCCGGCAAAGCATGAACGCGTTCACAGTTTGGGCCAATGAGCCCGCGCCCCGCGGTGGAATACCCGGATGTCGAATGTGGGTGAATCCCTGAAAGCCTTACAGTCACAGGGTTCTGGGCCTGCGGCCAGCGCGGCCCGGGGGCGGCGAGACGTCTGCAATTATCTGTACAAGCCGGTGGGAAATTCCTATACTTCCTAGCCCGGTGCGCCAAAAAAACTTTGTGAAACCAAGGTTTTATCACAATAAGCGGCGCTCACGCAGACAGGGCAAACGCGAATGTCACTTGCAGGCGGCCATACATGAGCCACGATGTCATCCTGATCAACCCGCCCCAGGTGTTCACCAAGAACCAGGTGGCGAGCGGTATTACTCCGCCGCTGGGCATTGCGTACCTCGCGGCCGTGCTAGAGCTGCACGATATTACTGTCGACATCATCGATTCGGTGGGGCTGGAGCCGGCCACCATTCACCCCTTCGAGAAAGAGACCTTCACCCGGGGTATGCACTTCGGGGACATCGTCGCGCGCCTGGACGACAACGTAAAGATTATCGGAATCTCCAACCTGTTCTCCTTTGCCTACCCGGTGGTGCAGGAGTTGTGCCGGCAGATTCGCGCCTTCAGGAGCGACATCAAGATCGTGCTCGGCGGGCCGCACCCCTCGGCCCTGTACGAGGAGACGTTGCTCGAAGACAAGGATCTCGTTGACTACGTCATCCTGGGCGAAGGCGAGATTCCGTTCCTGGAGCTCTGCCAGGAGCTGCTGCGCGACGACCTGCTGGTGCGTACCAGCGAGATCGGCCACGACATCGCCAACCTCGCCTACCGCGGAGAGGACGGCAAGGTCGTCATGGGTACCGAGAAGCTGGCGCGCAACACCAAGCTCAACGCGGACACCATCCCGTTCCCCGCCCGCCACCTGCTGCCCATGGAGAACTACATCGAGGCGCAGGAGTCCCACGGGTTCTCCAACGGTCGCTGGACCTCCATGATCAGCTCCCGCGGCTGCCCTTACGGTTGCACGTTCTGCGCCTCGCGCAAGACGCGCTGGGTATCGCGCAGCGCTGAGGACGTGGCGGACGAGATCGAGTACTGCATCGAGAAGTGGAACATTCGCGAGTTTCACTTCGAAGATGACAACATGACGATCAACGTCAAGCGCCTCATCAAGATCTGCAACGAGATCAAGGACCGCAACCTCGACATCCGCTGGCAGACGCCCAACGGCATCCGCGCCAGCCGCATCGACGAGGAAATGCTCACGGCCATGAAGGAGAGCGGCTGCGAGCACGTGACCCTCGCGCCCGAAAGTGGCTCGCCCAGGGTCCTTGAGGAAATTATCCAGAAGGGCAAGGACTTCGATCTGAAGTACCTGAAGGATTGCGGTGAAACGGCCCACAAGCTCGGCCTGAAAGTGGCCGCCTATTTCGTGCTCGGCCTGCCTGGCGAAACGCGCGAGGACATGGAGATGACCATCTCCTACGCCCGCGAGCTGGCCAAGGTCGGCGTGGACGAGGTGAACTTCGGCCTGTTCATCCCGCTCCCGGGCACCCCGCTGTGGGAGCCCTCCAAGCACCTGATCAAGGATCTCGACTGGCTGGACCTGCTGACCGTGGGCGACCTCGCCAAGGCGGTGTCCTTCAACGACGAGGTCGGTAGCAAGGAACTCGACTGGGTGCGCAAGAAAGCCTATATGAGCTTCCTGCTCACGCGTATCATCTACCACCCCTTCCAGTTCGCGGGAACGATCTTCAACGTCTTCCGCGGCATCGAGAAGACCAAGTCGGAGCGCGTGCTGCGCAACCTGTTGCGGCGCTACAAGAAGGACGCGAAGGATGGGGTCAACAAGCTGGTCTTCGACAACCGCACCTTCTACGCCTACCGCCACATGCACCGGAAAATTTTCAGGCTGCTTTTCCGGTAGTTCACCCCGGGGGCGTTGCCGCTCCCAACCTATCCCCGAAAGATTAAGGGCTGTTTCACGGCGGCATTGCGCCGAGTTCTGAGCTAAGATTACCCACCTTTCCCGGCTTCGATGGGTCGGGAGCGCTTTTTTTTCGGACTTCAGGGATGGATGTGATGAGGCTTTTTTCCAGGATTGCGGTTGTTCTCACGGCGCTGCTCGCGATGCAGGCGGTAGCGGGCGCCGCACGGGTCGAGTTCACTGACGCGCTCCCTGTCGAGGGCGACCTTGTGCTGGGCGTCTACGCGGGCGGTGCGCTGGATCGCTACGGCGCGGACGTCGACGACAGGAGCGGCGGGCGCCTGTCGCAGGCTATGGCAGCGGGTGGCTTCGAGGCGGAAATCGGCGAGATGTTGCTGGTGCCCGGCGTGACGGAAGCGGGCCTTGGCCAGGTGCTCCTGCTGGGCCTGGGCGACAGGGAAGAGCCCAGAACCGACTTTGAGTGGCAGGAGCTCGGGGGCAACGCGATACAGTCGGCGGTTGGCGCACCGGGGGATACGCTGACGCTGGCATTTGAGGTTCCCCATAACACCGCAGCCAATATTGCATACGGTGCCGTTCTCGGCAGCTACGCCTTCGACAAGTACATTACCGACGAGGAGCGGAAGAAGTCGCCGTCCCTGGTCACCGTGGTCAGCGACCGGGCGGAGCAAACGCGGGAGCTGTACCGCCGGGAACTCATGCCGATTGCCGACGCCATTGAGCTGACCCGCGATGTATCCAATGAGCCGCCGAACGTAATCTACCCCGAGAGTTTTGTCGAGTTGTGGCAGGATCACCTCGAGGGGGCGGACAATGTCCGGGTGCGCGTCTTCGATGAAAAGGACATGCGGAAAATGGGCATGGGCGCGATCTACGGGGTGGGCCGCGGCAGCGAGCGGCCGCCGAGAATGATGATCGCGGAGTACATGGGCGGCGAGAAGGGCGAACCACCCGTGGTCATTGTCGGCAAGGGCATCACCTTCGATACGGGCGGTATCAGCATCAAGCCCTGGAAGAATATGTGGGACATGAAGTTCGACATGGCCGGCGCTGCCAGCGTCATGGGCACGGTGTACGCCCTGGCCGGCAGGGAGGCCCGGGTTAACGTGGTCGCCATTGCCGCGCTGGCCGAGAACATGCCCGGCGGCGCTGCCCAGCGCCCCGGGGATATCGTTACCACCTTCTCGGGCAAGACCATCGAGGTGCGGCACACGGACGCCGAGGGGCGCCTGGTGCTGGCCGACGCCATCGCCTATGGCGAGGAGACCTACGAGCCGGTGCTGCTGGTGGATCTCGCCACCCTGACGGGCTCCGCGATCGGGGCACTGGGCAAGGACTACGCGGCGCTGTTCACGCGTGACGAGGACCTCGTCGCGGACCTGCTGGCGGCGGGCGAAGCCTCGGGGGACAAACTCTGGCGGCTGCCATTGAATGAGGGCCACTTCGAGGCGATGCAGAGCGAGGTGGCCGACGTGGTGAATATTGCCGGGGCTGGCCCGGGGGCCAGTACCGCGGCTGCCTTTGTCGGATCGTTTGTGGGCGAGGAGACCCCATGGGTGCACCTCGACATCGCGGGGGTGGCCTGGAACGAGAAACCGACGGCCTTGAAGGCCTCTCCGGGATCGACCGGGTATGGCGTTGCGCTGCTCAACAGCTACATCAGGGCGCGGTTCGAAGAAAAGTAGGTCGCCGATCCTCACCCACCGCGGTCACCGCGGTGTGCTGTGGGAGCCGCGCTTACTGGTTCAGCACCAGCAGGTCGGAATGAGTCTGGTCCAGCAGACGTTCGCAGGTGTTGCCCACGACGCGGCCCTTGATCCCGTCCCTGGCCACGGTACCGACGATTACCAGGTCCACCTCGAGCTCGGAGGCGACATCGCGGATGACGTCGGCCGGGCTGCCCTTGCGCATGTGCACATGTTCGGTTCCGATACCCCATTCGCCGGCGTACTTCCCGGCGTCCGGAACCTTGTTCATGTTCTGGAAGGCAGTGACGAAATGCGCGTCTGAACCGTGTAGCGTGGACAGGCGCTGCGCCAGGCTGGTGATCTGTTCGTTCAACCTGACATGGGCGCCCTCGGTGGCCGCCGGGTTTACCGCGGCGAGAATGCGACGGTGACTCCAGTCGTGAAAATCCTTCACGAGCAAGACCGGGCAGGGTGCGGACCTGAGCAGTACCCAGTCTGAGGTGGTGCGCTTCTCTCTGTCCACGGACCTGTGATCAAGGGAGTGTTTTAAAATCATCGAGGCATCGATCCGGTTCGCTGCGGATACGATCTGCGGCGCCCAGTCTGTCGCCCACTCGAGTTCGCTCGAAACTTCGTAGCCGTCCCGCGATGCCCTCCCAGCGAGCTCATCCAGCCGGGGCTGGATTTTCGCCCGTGCTTCCTCGAGGTCGGAAAAGCCGGACGACTCACTGGCACAGGCGTAGAGGTGCAGCCTGGCGCCGGTATCCCAGGCGGTATCCAGGCCGCGCTCGAAAGCGGGCTGCCGATCTGCGGTGGGATCCACCACGATGAGAATTGTGTTCAGTTCCATGGGAGTACTTACCTGTTGTTGACTTAACGAGACCACCTGGAGGGACCGGACAGCCTGCCTGGGGCCGTCTTTCGTATGTGTGTGCGTACGTGCCCTGGCCGGGCCGGCTCTGCCGGGGTTGTCGGGGACGCGCCGCAATCAGGCGCCATTGAAGCCTATGAGCCGTCCGGATGGCAAGGGGATTGTCGCCGGCCGGAATCTCTGCCGCGGCCAGCTATACTGTGTAGGTTGTATCAGGAGGAGTACCCGCCATGCCCGACATGATCCTGCTGGGAACGCGCAAGGGCACCGTGATCATCGAGCGCGGCGGATCGGGCTGGCGCCCGAGGGACGCCGTGCACGAGGGGATTCCCGTCTGCTACGCGACCCGCGATCCGCGGGACGGGGCCCTGTGGGCGTCGCTGGATCACGGCCATTGGGGGCCGAAACTGTCCCGCTCCCGCGACGGCGGGGCGAGTTGGGAGGATATGCCCTCCATCAAGTACCCGGCCGGCGCGCGACATATCGCCCAGTACGTACCCACACCGGATTTCGACCCCGACACGCCGCAGGGCGAGCCCGAATACCGCGACGCTTCCGTGTACAAGATCTGGTACATCGCCTTCGGCGACGCCGGGCAACCGGGTCGCCTGTATGCGGGTACGATTCCCGGCGGCCTCTTTGTCAGCGACGACGGGGGAGAGACCTGGGAACTGAACCGGCCGCTATGGAACCACGAGAGCCGCGGCGGTGACCTCTTCGCCACAGAGGCGACCAGTGAAAACCACTGGGGCGGTACGCCGGCGAGCATCGATTACGGCGTGTTCGAGCCGGGCATACATTCCATCGTGGTCGATCCGCGGGATCCGGAGCACCTGTTCGTCTCGGCGTCCTCTGCGGGTGTCATCGAGTCCACCGACGGCGGCCGGAGCTGGAGCGGCCGCAACAGCGGCATGGTCATGGACCACCTGCCCGACCCGGAACCTGCCTGGGGCCACGACCCCCATTTCGTGACCGCCTGTCCCGCGCAACCGGATCACCTCTGGCAGCAGAATCACTGCGGCGTGTTTTACAGTGACGACGGTGCGGCCTCCTGGGCCCGGGTCAGCGCTCCCGATGCAGGTGTAAACTTCGGCTTTCCCATCGCGGTGGACCCCGAGGACGGGCGCACAGCCTGGGTGGTACCGGCCCGCTCCGACGAGGAGCGCATGACCATCGACGGGGGGTTGTTCGTCGCGCGCACCACGGACGGTGGCGAATCGTGGCAGGCGTTCCGCGAGGGCCTGCCGCAGCAGGACGCGTACGATATCGTGCTGCGTCACGCCCTCGACATCGCCGGGGAGTGCCTCTGCTTCGGCAGCACCACCGGCAACGTGTACCTGTCGGAAGACCGCGGCGAGACCTGGGCGTGCCTGGGGCACAATTTCCCGCCCGTGTACTCAGTCAGGTTTGGGTGAGCACCGTGCCGACCGTTGAGATGACCTCTCACCTCTACCGCTTCTTCCCCGACCTGGAGAAGAAAACGATCACGGCACCCGCCGGATCTGTCGCCGACATACTGCGCGCCGTCGAGCAGCTGAGCCCGGGCTTCACCGATTACGTCCTGGACGAACACGGCGCGCTGCGCCGCCACGTGCTGATCAGCGTGAACAAGTCGATCGTGGTGGACCGCAAGACCCTGTCAGACCGGGTCCCGGAGGGCGGGACGGTGTATATCTTCCAGTCGTTGACGGGGGGGTAGGCCGGTCGGTTGGGAAATGGCGAAAAAGGGCTCTGACCGCTCATGCTTATGGATAGACTGTCCAATAACACTGGAAACTTGATTTGAGAGCGAAGAGTAAGCAACAGCCTAAGAAATGTCCATATGCCGCTTCGATGTCATGTTACTTACTTGTAGAAAATTTTCTTTAGACCATCGGAGCCTGGAGTTTTACCCATTGTTTCAATAATAGTCCGCATTCGCTGGATATGCTCAGGGCACTTCACTGTGTACGAATTAAAGAAATTGTCTACAATGCCGAGTGACTCTCTATTTTCTTCCCATTGATTGTCGTCAGCCAGCTTCCAGAAATTTGGAAGGTCATGCCTTAC
>Ga0126341_1000175_pt1 | contig 13517 bp, 13 predicted proteins | sample OrbTmetagenome_FD_97057 | JGI IMG/M metagenome (GOLD analysis project Ga0126341, IMG submission 97057) | Coral microbial communities from Florida Keys, Florida, USA - Orbicella T D metagenome | ecosystem: Host-associated > Invertebrates > Cnidaria > Coral | place: Florida Keys, Florida, USA... | reverse complement strand
GGTTGGCGCTGATCAGGATGGCGTAGACCGTGCTGTCGGCGGGAATAGTGACGCCGTCGAATTCGGTGTCCTCCCACAGGATGCGGCGGGTCACCGGCACGGAGGGCTCGAAGCGCAGGGTTTCCTCCACCGCCAGCGCTGCCAGGGAGGGATCGGCGGCGAGGCGCTCGAACTCATCCGGGTAGCGTGAGAAACACACCATGCCGTTGGCGATCAGCCCGATGGTCGTCTCGAGGCCGGCGATCAGCAACCCGATGCCCTGTTGCAGCAGCTCCTCGTTGCTGAGGCTGTCGCCCGCTTCCTCGGCGCGGACCAGCAGCCCCAGGATGTCGTCACTGGGATTGGCGCGCCTGTCCTCGATGAGTCGGAACATGTACTCCGCCAGTTCGACGATCGCCGCTTCGCAATCTTCGCGCAGGTGGGGAAAGGCGTGGATTGCCAGCCGGTAGGTGGCCAGTGAGACGAGGCGGGTGAGGTGATGGCGATCCTCGAAGGGCACGCCGAGCATGGCGCACATCGACGCCGCCGGCACGGCCAGTGCGAGATCGGCCACGAGGTCCATCTCGCCCGCGTCGGCGACCCGGTCCAGCTCGCCCTCGACCAGCGGTTCGATGGCCGGGCGGATCGCGTCCAGGGCGCGGGGCGTAAACGCCTTGTTGACGAGATTGCGGATGCGGTCGTGGTCCGGGGGATCGAGGCGCAGCATGAATCGCGACGCGGCACTGTCCTCGGCCGTCTCCCCCGGGATGATGCCGCGGCTGTCGCGCACACCGCCGCGGGAGTGCTTCAGCAGTTTTTGCACATCGGCGTACCGGGTCAGCCGCCACTCGCCCATCGGCGTGAGGTTCACGGGCTGGCGTTCGCGCAGCTCGCGGTAGGGCGTGTGCGGGTCCGTCTTCATGTCCATCGTGGCCGGGTCGGCCCCGTACCAGCCAGGATCCGGGGATGAACCTGTTTCGGCGATCTTGCCTGTCTCGGAATCCATCGGGTGAATGTTACCCATTCGACGCAGTAGAGGTTCGCTAGTGTAAACTCGCGCGCAGGCCGGGTAAATTCGGCTGCTGACCCGGAGCCTCGACGTGAGTGAACTGTTGCTGTTGCCCATCGCCTTTGCCACGTCATGCCTGGCGGGTGTCATGGGCATGGGGGGTGGCGTGCTGCTGATCGCGGCCATGCCCGGGCTCCTGCCCGCCGCCGCCGTGCTGCCGGTGCACGCGGCGACACAGCTCGCGAGCAATCTCTCCCGCGCGGCCTTCGGCTGGCGCGATATCGACCCCGGTATTCTTCCTGCCTTTGCGCTGGGTGCCCTGGCGGGCGCATGGCTGGGTGCGGAAATATACAGCAGCCTGGACCTGGCCTGGTTGCCCGCAGTGATCGGCGCGCTGATCCTCCTCGCGACCTGGATACCCCTGCCCAGGGTGACCGGCTCCGGCCAGGTACCCCTGGCGATTCTGGGCTTCTACCAGACGGGGCTCGGGATGCTCGCCGGCGCGACCGGGCCACTCGGCGCCGCGGTCCTCATGCGGCGCAACAACGCGCGCGACTGGCTGGTCGTGAACACGGCGCTGTACATGGCGGTGAATCACGCCCTGCGCCTGGGTGCCTTTGTCGCGATCGGCTTCAGTTTTGCGGCGTGGTGGGAGCTTGTGCTGGGCATGATTGCGGCGGGTATCGCGGGCTCCTGGGTTGGAACGCGACTGCGCGCCCGCGTGCCCCAGGTCAACTTCCTGCGCTGGTTCCGGGTGCTCGTGACGCTGCTCGCCCTGCGCCTGTTGGCGATGCCGCTGTTGTGAGCGTACCGGTCGAGGCCCGGGACCGGCGCCGGGGGTATTCCCTCGGTGTGCTGGCCTATCTCATCTGGGGATTCGCGGCCCTGTATTGGGTGGAGACGCGTCCGGTACCGGTGGCCGACCTGATCGCCCACCGCGCGGTGTGGTCCGTGCCCTTTTTGATGCTGTGCCTGGCGCTCGCCGGAGGCGGCAGGCTGGCGGCGGCCTTCGCCCTGCTGCGTAAACCGCGGACGGTCGGCGTGCTCGCCTGCGCCGCGTTGTGCGCAGGCGGCAACTGGGCCATCTTTCTCTGGGCGGTCACCCACGAACAGGCGACGGCGGCCAGCCTGGGTTATTTCCTCGTGCCGCTGGTCAATGTCGTCATCGGGCTCACGCTGTTCCGTGAGTCGATCGTCGGGTCGCAGCGGATCGCCGTCGGTCTGGCCGTGCTCGCGGTGGTGATCCAGGTGGTGCACCTCGGCGGGCTGCCGCTGGTGGCGCTGGGCCTGCCGCTCACCTTCGGCCTCTACGGCGCCATCCGCAAGGCGATTCCCGTCGAGGCCACCGAGGGCCTGTTGCTGGAGACGCTGATGATGCTGCCCTTCGCCCTGGCGTGGCTGTTTTACAGCGGCGGTGCGGGGATGGGCTTGTACGGCCTGAAGGTGGACCTGTTCCTGCTCGGGTCGGGCGCATTCACCGCCATCCCGCTGATGGCCTATGTCGCCGCGAGCCGGCTGATGCCGCTCACAGCACTCGGGCTGGTGTTCTACATCGGCCCCAGCGTGCAGCTCGGGGTCGCCGTGCTGCTGTTCGGCGAGCCCTTCGACCTCGTGCAGCTCGTGGCATTCAGCCTCGTCTGGCTGGGCCTCGGCATATTGAGTCTCGACTCCCTGCGGGGCCTGCGTCGCGTCGACCGGGCTTGACCGACATCAATGTGGTCGGCGCTTACTCCTTCTAGCATGTGCAGTGTGGACCCGGCGCAACGATGCGCCCGGGACTCCAGCGGAGGGAGCGCAAAATATGTTACGAGCCTTGACGATCGGCCTTGCACTGGCCGCGGTGGCGGCGGCGCCGCACGCGGTTGCCTACGATGCGGGAGACTGGGTACTGCGGGCCGGGGCGACGACCGTGGACCCGGACACGGACAGCGACAACATCGAGCTTCCCACGGGGCTGGTCGCGAAGGCGGACGTGGACGACAACACCCAGCTCGGCACCATCCCCCTGTACATGATCAATGCGAACTGGGGACTGGAGCTGCTCGCTGCCACACCCTTTGAGCACGACATCGAGGCACAAGGCCGCGGCGCCATACGGGGCGTGAGCCTGGACGCGGGGTCGACGAAGCACCTGCCTCCCACGCTGTCTGTGCAGTGGTATCCGCGGGGCGGGGAGCCGGGCTGGCAACCCTACATCGGTGTGGGGCTCAACTACACGGTCTTTTTTGATGAGGATGTCGACGGCGAGCTCATCGACCTTCTCGGTGAACTGACCGACGGCGCAGTCGATGACGCCGATCTCGACCTGGACGATTCTTTCGGGCTGGCCGCCCAGGCCGGCGTGGATATTCCCATCGGCGAGCGCTGGGCGATCAATCTCGGTATCTGGTACATCGATATCGACACCGAGGCGGAAATTGCGGCAAAGGCCGCCGGCGCCACCGTGGCCAGGGTGAAGTTTGATGTCGAGCTGGATCCCTGGGTTTACAACATCGGTGTCGCCTACCGGTTCTGAAGTTTTTCAACCCCGCGCGAACGACACACCTGCGCTCGCGCGGCGACTGGCCCCGCCGCTTTGCGACGGGGCCTTTTTTTATCCCGGGGCCTTTTTTATCCCGGGGCCTGGATCCCGGCGGGAGTTTGGCGGGCGTGGTGTGCGTGGCGCGAGTGGTCGAAGGCCGCGTACGCTGTCCAGAGGCCCGCGAGTACCAGCAGTGCGCCTATCGTCGCGCGCAGCCCCCGGCGGCGCAAGATGTCCTGTAGGCGCGCCGCTCCCAGGCTGACGGCGAGCATGGCCGGCAGCGTGCCGACACCGAACAGGAGCATGCGCAGGGCTGAGGCCGCGGGGTCCGCCGCCGTGGCGGCCCAGGCGAGACTGCTGTAGATCAGTCCGCAGGGCAGCAGTCCCCAGGTCAGCCCGAGGGCGATGCCCTGTCCCCAGCTGCGCGGGGGCAGCAGTCCCGACGAGAGTGCCTTGACCGGGGCCCAGAGGGTCTCACCCGCCCGTTCCAGCAACGCCATGCCGCGCCACCAGTCCGCGATATAGAGCCCCATGCCCACGAGCAGTGCCCCCGCCACGTATCTCAGCCCCGCGGCCCAGGCCGCGCTGTCGACCGCCCCCGCGGCCAGTCCCGCCAGTGCCCCGAGCAGTGTGTAGCTCGCGATCCGGCCGCCGTGATAGGCGAGGGTTACCGACGCGGTTGTGCGGCCGGCGAGATTGAGGGCGGCGGCGATCCCACCGCACATCCCCGCGCAGTGACCCGCTCCCGCGAGCCCGAGCATTAGCGCGGTCGCGGCCTGGGTCGGCTCCATCACGGCTCTTCCTCGTCCCCCCCGCCCGGGCGCGGCGGATCGTCGTCGAGAATGCGCCACGCCTCACGGTCGAGGTCGTCGTACTGACCGCTGCCGATGGCCCACAACAACAGGCGAATCCCGGCGATGCAGAACAACAGGGCGATGGGGATTAGGAAATACAGGCTGTCCACGGTGGCCCTTCGTCAGTTCGACTGGTCCCGTGCATTTAAGCGCAGGGAGTTGCCGACCACCAGGAGTGAGCTGAGGGACATACCGACCGCCGCGGCCCAGGGCGGCACCAGGCCCGCGACGGCGAGGGGGAGTGCGCAGGTGTTGTAGAGCAGCGCCCAGGTCAGGTTCTGCCGGATGACACGCCTGCAGCGACGGGCCATCTCCCACGCGCTCAGTACCTGGTGCAGGTCGCCGTCGACAATGACGAAATCGGCGCGGGCCCGCGCGAGGTCCGTGGCCCCGACAACGGCGAAGGACGTGTCGGCCAGGCTCAGGACCGGGGCGTCGTTGAGACCGTCCCCGACCATGGCGACGACCTGGCCCGACCCCTGCAAGTCGCGCACGCGTTGCATCTTGTCCTCCGGGCTCTGCCCGGTGCGCACCTCCGTGATGCCGAGCTCCGCCGCGAGCCTGGGTCCCTGCGCCGAACTGTCTCCCGTGAGGAGTTCGGCCGCGAGCCCGGCTTCTGCGACCCGACGCATGAAGGCGGCCGCTTCGGGACGCGGCTCGTCCTGCAGCCCGATCCAGGCCAGCGGGGTGTCGCCGCGGCACAATGCGATCCAGTACAGGGGCTCGTCCGGCGGCGGCGGGAGCGCGGGGGCGCGCGCCCTGCAGAAGGGTTCACTGCCAAGGCGGTATTCGTCGCCGCCGCGTTGTGCAATCAGGCCCTCGCCTGGCCGGTACTCGGACAGCCCGAGGTCGCGCGCAGCCGCCACGCCGTCGAAGGCGCGCGCCACCGGGTGATGGGCGTGGCGCTGCATGGCCGCGGCGACCCCGAGTACCGTGATCTCCGGGGTGTCGTCCAGGGTGACCACGCGTGAGATCGTCAATTCACCCCGGGTCAGGGTGCCGGTCTTGTCCAGCACGAGACGTTCGCTGCGGGCGAGCGTGTCCAGGGCGTTTTCGCCGTGGACGGCCACGCCCCGGGCGCGCAGGGCCGAGGCCGCGCTGGCCAGTGCGGCGGGCGTCGCCAGCGCCAGCGCGCAGGGACAGCTTACAACCAGAACGGAGAGCGTGATCCACAGGGCCTGTTCCGGGGCATGGGACAACCAGAACAGAGCCGTGGCCGCGGCGACGAGCAGGACGCCCGCCACAAACCACGACGCCAAACGATCCGCGAGCCGGACCGCCGCCGGCCGCTCGGTGCCGCCCGCCTCCGCTGAGCGCTGCAGGGCCGCCAGCCGGCTGTCGCGGCGGCCGCCCAGGGCCCGCAGTTCGAGGTCGTCCTCCAGGTTGATGGTGCCGGCGTACACCCTGTCCCCCGGTCGCACACTGCGCGGCCGATGCTCGCCGCTGAAGCTGTCCTCCCGCACGGCGCCGCGCCCCGCGGTAATGCTGGCATCGACCGGGACGGTGTCCCCCGCACGCACCAGCAGTTCGTCGCCCGCAGACACGCGATGGCCGGGCGCGCTCGTCCACTCACCTGCGCTGCGCAGGATGACAGCGTCGGGAAGGCTGTCCAGGGCGTCCAGCCAGGGTGCGGCGTCGCGCAACCGGGCGCGCTCCTCCAGGAACCGGCCGAGGAGCAGGAAAAAGGTGAACATCGACACCGAGTCGAAGTACACCTCGCCGGTCCCCGTGACAGTGGCCCACGCGCTGGCGAGGAACGCCAGGCCTATGGCGAGGGCGACGGGCAGGTCCATCACCAGCGCGCCGTGGCGCAGGTGCCGCCACGCGCTCTCGAAGAACGGCCGGGCGCAGTACAGCACGACGAACGCTGCAATGGGCAGGCTGACCCAGCGCAGCAGGTCCCGGTACTCGCCCAGCATGCCCTGCAGGTCCCCCGCGTGCAGCGCCACCGCGAACATTCCGACCTGCATCATGCCGAGCCCGGCCACGGCCAGGCGGCGCAGGGCCGATCGCTGCTGTTCGCGCAACTGGTCGCGCCGTGCGCTTTCGCGGTAGGGTCGCGGGCGATAGCCGAGGCTGTCCAGGTGCCGGAACAGCTCGCTCAGGCAGGTGCGTCGGGTATCGAGCCGGATGTCCAGGCGCGTCAGCTGCAGGTTGATCCGCGCCTCGCTCACGCCCGGCATCTCCCCCAGGGATCGCTCGATGAGCCAGCTGCAGGCCGCGCAGGTCATGCCGCCCACCAGCAGTGAGCCGCGGAGGTGCCCCTGTTCGTCCCGGCGGGTAAACGCCGCCTGCATGTCCGGGTCATCATAGATTCGGTATTGCCCGCCGCTTTCCCCGCGGTCCTCCCCGCGGCCCTCCGCGGGCCGTTCACTGAAGGCGGTGCGCCGCCGGTAGAAGCCCGCCAGTCCGCTCCCCGCGATCAACTCCGCCACCGCGCGGCAACCCGGACAGCACATGGGCCGCGCCTGCCCGTCGATGATCGCGTGCAGGCCGCCGGCGTCGTGCGGCACTGGCTCGCCACAATGAAAGCAGGCCTCTGGCTCGGCGGCGCCGGCGCTAGGGTTGGGATTTGCCACCGTCGTCCGTTGTGTGCAGCACGCCGACCAGGCGCCAGGGGGCGGGCTCGCGCGGTTGCAGGCTCCAGTGCCAGCGCCGGGCGGTCGCGCCGTGGGACGTGAGGGGCAGGGTGGCGCTGTACCGGCCCGGGCCGGTGCGCGCGAGGGTCAGTTCCACGTCGTGGTCCGCCTCCAGCGGGTGCGACAGGCTCAATTCCAGCTGCGTCTCTTCCACCGGTCCCAGGATGTGGGCGTCGACCCGGTCCGTGTCCAGACTCAGTTCTGCGCTGATTCCCAGGTCTGCGGCGCGCTCACCGAGCGCCAGTTGCCGGTTTATCGCCAGGCCCTGGCGGTAGTAGTCGTCCGCCACGAGGTCGTCGGCCCCGCGCTGGGCGATAAACAGCGTGGCCAGGGCCGCTACAACGACGCTGCCCGGAAGCAGTATCAGGAACCAGGGCCAGAAGTGTCGGTACCAGGGGAGGGTGTCGGCGTCCGGCAGCCTGGGGCGGTTCACAGCGGCCTCATGAAGCGAGACTCGGTGCTGGTTTCCAGCCCCGGGGCGTCTGTCGCACGGGCAGTGAAAAACAAGGTTGCGCTGGGCTTGTCGAGCGTGTCCGGGTGGGCGCGCACGCGGATACTGATCGTGCGCAATTCGCCGCCGTCAAGAGTGTGCAGTGTATCACCGACGATGGTGGCAGCCTCCAGGCCGGAAATACCCAGTTCGAACTCATGCATCGATTCGTCCATGTTGGCCAGCTGCAGGGTGTAGACATTTTCAATGGCGCCGGAGTCCGTGGTCAGGTACAGCTGGTTGCGATCGCGTATGGCGGTCAGCTCCAGCGGTACCCTGCTGAGCATATGGTACCAAAACAGGCTGGCCATGATGGCCAGGACCAGTGTGTAGCCCACGATGCGCGGGCGCAGCCACCGTGTTCTCCCACCGGCCAGCGCATCCTCGCTGGTATAGCGGATCAGCCCGCGCGGATACGCCATCTTGTCCATGACGGAGTTGCAGGCATCCACGCAGAGGGCGCACCCGATACATTCATATTGCAGGCCGCGACGGATGTCGATGCCGGTCGGGCAGACCTGCACGCACAGCTCGCAGTCTATACAGTCGCCCAGGCCGAGCGTTCCCGGGTCGGCCCCCCGTTTGCGCGACCCGCGCGGCTCCCCCCTGTTCGGGTCGTAGGACACGATGAGCGTGTCGCGATCGAACATGACTGACTGGAAACGCGCGTAGGGACACATGTATATGCACACCTGTTCGCGCATCCAGCCGGCGTTGATGTAGGTGGCCAGCGTAAAGAACACCACCCACGAAACGGGCACCAGGTCGATGTTGAACGTCCACAGGTCGACCAGCAGTTCCCGGATGGGGTAGAAGTAGCCGACGAACGTGAAGCCCGTGCAGTACGCGACAAACAGCCACGACCCGTGTTTGAACGCCTTCTTGCCGATCTTGCGCGGACCCCAGGGCTCGCTGTCGAGACGGATTCTCTGGTTACGGCTGCCCTCGGCCCGTTGCTCCAGCCACATGAATATGCTGGTCCAGACTGTCTGGGGACAGGTGTAGCCGCACCAGATCCGCCCGGCGAACGTGGTCACCGCGAAGAGGGCGAATGCCGCGATTATCAGGAGGAACGCGAGCAGGGGAAAATCCTGCGGCCAGAAGGTCAGGCCCACGATGTGAAACTTGCGTTCCGGCAGGTCGAACAACACCATCTGGCGGCCGTCCCAGAATAACCAGGGAAGCATGAAGTAGCCGACGAGCAGCGGCCAGCCGGTGAACAGGCGCACGCGCTGGAAAAAGCCCTGTATCTGGCGCGTATAGATTTTTTCCCGGCGCTGGTAGAGGTCCACCTCGGCGACTTCCGCCGGTGCGACCTCTTCGAGATTGATCAGGTCCGGGTCGGACATGCTGTCTGGGTCCTGCAACGTGCGAGTGGATTGCTGGGGCTCCCCCGGCTCCCGGCCGGGGTACCGGGGCGTGGCGCTACCTGCCCAGGCCGTAGACGTAGGCGGTCAGGATATGGATCTTGTCCTCGCCCAGCATGTCTTCGTGCGGGGGCATCACGCCGTTGCGCCCGGCGCGGATACTGTGGGCGATCTGTTCGGGCTTACCGCCGTACAGCCAGATTCCGTTGGCCAGGTTCGGCGCGCCCAGCGCGAAATTGCCCCGGGCATCGGCGCCGTGGCACGCGGCGCAGTAGCCCTTGTACACCTCGGCGCCGGCGGCCAGCCGGGATTCCTCTGCGTCTCGACCGTTGAGCGAGAGGATATACGCAGTCGCATCGCGCACGCCTTCCTCGCCGATAACGGATTCCCAACCGGGCATCGCCGCCTGCCGACCGCTCGCGATACTGGTCTTGATTGCCTCGGGGGTGCCGCCGTAGATCCAGTCGCCGTCGGTCAGGTCCGGGAAGCCGTAACTGCCCCTGGCATCCGCGCCGTGGCACTGGGCGCAGTTGTTGCCGAACATGCGCATGCCCATCTTGCGCACCGCGGGGTCGCCGGCGATTTCCTCCACCGACAGGGCGAGATAGCGGTCGCGCATGGCGCGAAAACGCGACTCAGCGGCCTCGACCTCGCGCTCGTGCTGCTCGACCTGTGTCCACCCCAGCAAGCCCGGGAAATTGCCCATCCCGGGGTAGATGAGCAGGTACAGGACTCCCCAGACGATGGTGATGACGAACATGTTGAACCACCAGGCGGGCAGGGGATTGTCGTACTCCTCGATACCGTCGTAGCTGTGCCCCGTGGTTTTTTCGGTGGTATCTTCATCGCGCTTGCGGTTGGCAAACAGCAGCCAGGTCATCAGCACGAAACTGATGGCCGTCAGGACGATGACCCAGATACTCCAGAAACTAGTCATTCCTCGACTCCTCCTGCACCGTGCGCTGACTCAGTTCCTCGTCGGCGAAGGGCAGGTTTGCCGCCTCGTCGAACGCCCGCTTGCGTTTCTTGCTCCAGGCCCAGGCACACAGCCCGAGGAAAGCTATCATCAGGAACAGTGTGCTCAGGCCCCGCAGGTCGTTAATGTCCATCTAGCGTCTTTTCCGGTGATCTGGCGCCATACCGACGACCCTGTTCAACGCCGGGTCCTCAACAGCGTGCCGAGCTGCTGCAGGTACGCGACCAGTGCGTCGATCTCCTTCTTGCCGCGCACCGCCTCGGCGGCGCCGGCGATATCCTCGTCCGTGTAGGGCACACCGACGCTGCGCAGCGCCGCCATTTTTGCGCCGGTACCGTCCGCGTCCACCTCGGCGTCGAACAGCCACGGGAATGACGGCATGTTGGATTCCGGGACCACGTCCCGGGGATTGAACATGTGCGCGCGGTGCCAGGCGTCGCTGTAGCGACCGCCCACGCGGGCGAGGTCCGGGCCGGTGCGCTTGGACCCCCAGAGGAACGGGTGGTCGTAGACGAACTCCCCGGCGACCGAGTAGTGGCCGTAGCGTTCCGTCTCGGCGCGCAGCGGACGAATCATCTGGGAGTGGCAGTTGTTGCAACCCTCGCGGATGTAGATGTCGCGCCCCTCCAGTTCCAGTGCCGGCAGCGGCTTGAGGCCGGCTATGGGCTCGTTGGTGTCGCGATCCGCAATCAGCGGCACCAGTTCCACCAGCGTGCCGAAACTGATCGCCACGATGACCAGGATGATCATGAGGCCCACGTTCTTTTCTACCGCGTCGTGTTTCATGGCAGGGTCCTCACGCCGCGCCCGCAGGCGCGACCGCCTCCGCCTCCAGGGGCCGGACGTCCCTGCGGGTGGTCATGTAGATGTTGTAGGCCATCACCAGCATGCCCGCGAAGAAGATGGCCCCGCCCGCCAGGCGCACCACGTAGCCCGGCTGGCTCGCCGCGACGGACTCGACGAAGTTGTAGGTCAGCGTGCCGTCCTGGTTGTAAGCGCGCCACATCAGGCCCTGCATGATGCCGTTGACCCACATCGAGGCGATATAGAGCACGGTGCCGATGGTCGACATCCAGAAGTGGATGTTGATCAGGTCGATGCTGTACATGCGCTCCTTGCCGAAGAGGATCGGGATGAGGTGGTAGACCGCGCCGATGGAAATCATGGCGACCCAGCCGAGCGCCCCTGAGTGCACGTGACCGATGGTCCAGTCGGTGTAGTGGGAGAGGGCGTTGACGGTCTTGATGGACATCATCGGACCCTCGAAGGTCGCCATTCCGTAGAAGGACAGGCTCACCACGAGGAAGCGCAGGATGGGGTCTGTGCGCAGTTTGTCCCAGGCCCCCGACAGGGTCATCATCCCGTTGATCATCCCGCCCCAGGACGGCGCCAGCAGGATGATCGACATCACCATGCCCAGGCTCTGCGCCCAGTCCGGCAGCGCGGTGTAGTGCAGGTGGTGGGGGCCGGCCCAGATGTAGACCGCGACCAGCGCCCAGAAGTGGACGATGCTCAGGCGGTAGGAGTAGACGGGCCGCTCGGCCTGCTTGGGTACGAAGTAGTACATCATGCCCAGGAAGCCGGCGGTCAGGAAAAATCCCACCGCGTTGTGCCCGTACCACCACTGCACCATGGCGTCCACCGTGCCGGCGTAGATCGAATAGGACTTGGTAAGGCTCACCGGCACCGCCAGGCTGTTGATGATGTGCAGCACGGCAACTGTCACGATAAAGGCCCCGAGAAACCAGTTGGCGACGTAGATATGGGCCGTCTTGCGTTTCATGATGGTGCCGAAAAAGACCACCGCGTAAGAGACCCAGACGACTGCGATCAGGATGTCGATGGGCCACTCGAGCTCCGCGTACTCCTTGGAGGTAGTGAGTCCCATCGGGAGGGTCACCGCCGCGGCGACGATAACGGCCTGCCAGCCCCAGAAGGTAAACGCGGCGAGCCTGTCGGAGACCAGCCTGGCCTGGCACGTGCGCTGCACGATGTAGTAGGACGTGGCGAACAGGGCGCAGCCGCCGAAGGCAAATATCACGGCGTTGGTATGCAGGGGGCGCAGGCGGCCGAAATGAAACCACGGCAGGTCGAAGTTCAGGGCCGGCCAGGCGAGCTGGGCGGCGATAACCACCCCCACCAGCATGCCCACGATGCCCCACACCACGGTCATGATCGTAAACTGGCGCACCACCTTGTAGTTGTAGGTGGGATGGTCCATGGCTGGCTGTTCCTCGCTCATCGTCTGGTTCCGCTTGTCAACGCTGCCTGTCGGGCGCTAGTCGGTGAAGGCCGGGGCGGCGCCGAAATCCCACAGGATAACGGAGCCCACCATCAGGCAGATCAGGATTACGAGCGCGATGGCCAGCACCGCGCTCGAGAACAGGAAGCCCCGCTCCTCCGGGATGTCCATGACGATCGGGATGCCCAGGTACATCAGGTAGACCGCCCAGCTCACCGCCACGACGCCGACCAGCATGTCCAGCCAGAGCAATGGGTAGAAGCCCACCAGGCCCGCCAGGAACATGGGAGTGGCGGTCAGCCCGGCGACGACGATGCCCTTCACCGTGCTCGATTCCGTGCCGTAGGTTTCTGCCATCCAGTGGATGAAATACCCGATGACCGCCACACAGGCGACCATCGTCAGATAAAAAAGGATGCAGATGGTGCGTGCGCTCTCCGCCGTGAGTTTTATCGGTTCGCCGTGCTGGCCCACGGTCCAGCCGACCTGGCTAGTCCCGTAGTACCACGCGACGGCGGGAAAGATGGCCATGATGCAGGGGTAGAGGAGCAGGGTGGTCAGCGTGGCCTCCGGCAGCTCGGCAATCTTGCGCCACTGGACGCTGGGCCTGGTCATGAGGCCGAAGGTGTGTTGAATCATCCCGCTCTCCCGTCTGCTCGCCCGCCGTGCGGGCCGCGCCGCTAGCTGTTGAGGTTGGCCAGGCCGCGTAGGCCGTCGACATCCACTATCTCGATTTCCTTGTTGTTCACTTCGAGGACGCCCTGCTTCTGCATACGTCCGAATACCCGGCTGACGGTCTCCACCGTGAGGCCGAGGTAGTTGCCGATATCGGCGCGCGACATAGGCAGGCGGAACTTCGTGGCGCTGAGCTTGCGGCGGGCATTGCGCGTCGAGATGCTCAGCAGCAGCGCGGCTACGCGCTCGTCGGCGGAATTCTTGCTGAGCAGGGTGATGAGCAGCTGGTCCTCGGTGATCTCCCGGCTCATCAACTGGAAGAAGTGGCGCTGGAGGCTGGGCATGAGGCTGCTCAAGCGCTCCAGTGAGCTGAAGGGAATGCCGCAGACCGCGGCGGTCTCGAGCGCCCGTGCCGAGGACGCGTGGATGTCGGCGCTGATGCCGTCCATGCCGAGGATCTCGCCGGGGAAATAGAAGCCGGTCACCTGCTCGCGCCCGTCATCGGTGGCCCGGAAGGCTTTCAGGGTGCCGGATCGCACGGCGTACACCATGCGAAACTCGTCGCCCTGGCGGTACAGGTAGTCGCCCTTTTGCAGGGGCTTGGAGCGCTCCACGATCTGGTCGAGCTGGTCGATGTCCTCGCTCTCCAGTGCCAGCGGCAGGCAGATACTGTTCAGTCGACAGTTTCCGCAGTTGACCTCGTAGCTGTGGGTGCACGGCTTGAAGCCGGCTTCCCGGTCAGATTTGCTTATCTGGATCGTCATT
>Ga0126341_1000174_pt1 | contig 13528 bp, 15 predicted proteins | sample OrbTmetagenome_FD_97057 | JGI IMG/M metagenome (GOLD analysis project Ga0126341, IMG submission 97057) | Coral microbial communities from Florida Keys, Florida, USA - Orbicella T D metagenome | ecosystem: Host-associated > Invertebrates > Cnidaria > Coral | place: Florida Keys, Florida, USA... | reverse complement strand
TACTGCCCGGTCGCCGCGCGACCAGGATCGCTACTCGCGGCTCGTTCAGCGAAACGCCTCCCGCGCCTGGCGGTTGTAGCCGCGCCGGATCAGGGAGGCGGGGTAGTCATTGAACCGGCCCGGGTTGGCGTGTCCCGGGCGCGCGGGGTGAGGCCTCAGCGGCGGCCGGGCAATCGGGTGCTCCGGTCGGTGGCCCGGGCCCGGCCGCCAGTAGCGGTATCCACCCCAGTACCCCGAGGTGTAGGTGGCCGGCTGGGGGGCGTACTCCACGACCGGGGGCGGCTGTGACCGGGCCTGCAATTCGCGCATTTCCGCGCGGTGTTTCTCCCGCGCCTGGCGATCGGCGACCATGCGGTCGGTGGTCTCGCGCATGTCCTCCAGTCGCTGTTGCTGGACGTCATCCGAGGGCGGCGCGGGGGTGTCGATTTCCACGGTTTCGACGGCGACCTCACCCTCGGGAGGTGAATCGGAAAACGTGACCACGCCCCGGTCGTCAACGGTGCGGTAGACGGTAGTGGCGGCGGCGGCCGGCGCGAGCAGGAGACTGAAGACAGCGGCCAGTCCGGGTATTGCGGGGATTAGTCTGCGCATAACAGCATTATAGGCCAGGCGGCCCCCCCATTATTTGCGTGGGCTCAAGGGGATTGGACCCCGTCAGGCGCGGGCAGTTCCTTCGGCGGCGGGGGCGCGCAGCAGCAATTCCAGACGGCGATCCGCCAGCAGCACGCTGCGCTCGACGTTGAAACCGCGCAGCAGGTCCTTGAGGCGGTTCTGGCTGTGGGGTGCGTAGCCGGGCAGCGGGGCAGGGCGTTCGCGCATGCTCACCTGCGCACCCTGCCGGATGCCGTAGAGGTAGCCGCTCTGCGGTGTGCGCGGGTTGTGCACGGAGAAGCCGTGGCCGCGTGCGCCGGGTGCCAGGTGCGGCAGGATGACCTGCAGCAGTGCTTCCAGTGCCGGCGCTTCCAGGTAATTGAACAGGTCCCAGAACAGGCAGACGTCGAAGGTCTGCCCCGCGGGAATCTGCAGGACTTCGCTGAACCAGCCCTGCAATCCGCTGTCCGTGTCCTCCTCGGCGGGCGGGGGCAGCTCGGCGAAGAGATCGACCACCCACAGGCGACAGCGATAGCCCGAGAGGAATTCCACCGTGTCCTGGAACGCGGGCCCGAGGTGCAGGACGTTCAGGCGAACCTCCTCCTCAATCCCGGGAAACAGTGACGGGAGCAGCTGGGAGGACTGGGTATCGGGCCTGTTGTTCGCTTGCGTGTTCACGTGCGGGTGACCGGCGCGCTGCCGCGCCGGAGATGTCGTCGTACCTGGCGCGGGCGGATTCAGCCGCTCTTGACGTCGAGCTCCGGCGCCGCGGAATTGGCCGGCTGGTGGGCGGTGAGGGATGCCTTGCCGCTGGCGGCGTCACCGGGGTCCATATCGATGCTGCCCTTGAATATCGCGCCGTCCTCCAGGGTAACCCTGGGCGCCACGATGTTCCCGCGCACATTGCCCGACTTGGCGATCACCACTTTCTCGGTGCCGGCGATATCGCCTGTGACATCGCCCTCGATTTTCACCACGCGGGCGTTGACATCGGCCACGACCTTGCCCGACTGGCCCACGGAAACCTCCTGGTCCTTCAGGGTGATCGTGCCCTCGACCTTGCCCTCGATAAGCAGGTCTTCTTCTCCGGTAACTTCGCCTTTTATCTTGATGCTGGGACCAATCATTGCGGCACTCCTCGCGCTGGCATGGGTAACGGGGGTGGATTCCTGTGATGTTTCGGGGGGTCTGGCCGGTGTGGCGGCCGGTTTGTTTTTGGGTCGATCAAACATAGCCATAGCTATCGCCACCGTTCGGTTGCTGGGCTGTTCATGCTAGCAGTCCCGCCAGCCCGGGACCAGCCTGCGGCGCGGATTAAATGCAGAAAAGTACTTGTTTTCCGGCCTTATCGGTGTGTCCCATCGTGCGCACCGCGCCCGATCCCGGCAGGGGAGCACCCTTGACCGGCCCGGCACAGCACCTAGAATCGATGGGCATCCAACAAGGGCGGCGCGTATGGACCATCCGGCATTTCACCTCGGCGGTGTTTTCATGGCGTTTTTCGCCATCATGAACCCGATTGTCAACGCTCCGGTGTTCATCGGCATCACCGAGGGGGAGGACCCGGAGACCCAGCGCAGGGTCGCGGTGCGCGCGGCGCTGCTCGCCTTCGGCATCGTGGCCGCCTTTGTGTTGCTGGGCAAGCAGATATTCGATCTGTTCGGCATCACACTCCCCGCCTTCCGTATCGCAGGGGGAATCCTGGTCGGCCTCGTGGGTTACCACCTGCTACAGGGCGGCGACAATGTCACGCACAACCCCACGGCAGAGGACAACGCGAACAGCATTGACGCCGCCCTGGGGCTGGCCGTCAGCCCCCTTGCTCTGCCCCTGCTGGCGGGGCCCGGGACTATTGCCACCGCGATGAACTTCAGCGCTGGCGCGACCCTGCCCGAGCTGGCGCGCATCCTGCTCGCCCTGGCTGCCGTGTGCGCCCTGAACTGTGTGGCCTTCAATCGCGCGCGCCAGCTGGTGCGTTGGCTGGGGCAGAACGCCATCAAGGTGGTGAGCCGGCTGATGGGCCTGATCCTGGCGGTGGTGGGGGTGCAGATGATCATCCAGGGTGTCGCCGGCGCCATTGCCGCTGCGGGGGCTGGCTAGGGTACTTGCACCCCCGGTGGTTCTGGGCTATATTTAATACAGTCGTATTAAATACATGTCACCGCGCGGGCACTCGCCCGGGCCGGCGGGAGCACCAACATGGCCGACCAGATTCGCATCACCGACCTCGCACAGCCGCAATTGACGGAGGCCCAGCGCGCGGCGCTGGAGTACGGCGAGACCCTCGACGTCGATCTCTCGCCGGAGGGCATCCTGGCGGAGGCGCGGGAGGCTACCGGCCTCGAGGATTTCGGCCCGGAGGACTTCCTGCCGCGTCTGCAACTGCTGTGTGACGAGTGGGGCGGCGATTCCGGCCTCTCCGGCCTCGGTCGGCTGCCCCTGCGCAACAAGCTGCTGCAGCACGCCCGCAACCGGCTGCTGATCCAGGACACGCTCACCCGCCACCCGGAGATTCACGACGTGACGCTGTCGGCGCCGATTGTCGTCGCCGGCCTGCCGCGCTCCGGCACCACCCACCTGCTCAACCTCATGGCTGCCGACTCGCGGCTGCGGGCGCTGCCGCTGTGGGAGTCCTACGAACCGGTGCCCACGCCGGGAGAGGCGGCCGGGGAGGGCGGCGTGGACCCGCGCTGGCAGCGCTGCGAAAACCAGTGGCAGATGATGCAGGCGATGTCGCCCCTGCTGGCTGCAATGCATCCCATGAACCCGGACCATATCCACGAGGAACTGGAGCTTATGGGCCCGGACTTCGCCTCGTACAACTACGAGTGGTTGTGCGTGTCGCCGCGCTGGCGCGATCACTATTACGCGACCGACCAGACCCCGCATTACCAGTACATGAAGACGGTGTTGAAATTGTTGACCTGGCAGGACGGCGACACCACCGGTGAGCGGACGCAGTGGGTGCTCAAGTGCCCGCAGCACCTGGAGCAGCTCACCGTGCTGCACCGGGTTTTCCCGGACTCCACCATCGTCATCACGCACCGCGACCCGGTCTCGGTCATCCAGTCGGCGGTCACCATGCTCGGCTACGGCCAGCGGACGGGGCGGCAAGAGGTGGACCTGCCGGGGCTGCTGGCCTACTGGACCGATCGCGTGGCGCACCTCCTGGACGCCTGTGTCCGCGATCGTGACGACCTGCCGGACGACCAGAGTATCGACGTGTTGTTTCACGAGTTCATGGCGGACGACCTGGCCATGGTGGAGAAAATATACCGGCGCGCCGGGCTGGAGATGACGGATGCCGCCCGCGGCGAGCTGCGGGCCTACATCGACGAACACCCGCGCGGCAAGCACGGCCAGGTGGTCTACGACCTGCGCGGTGATTTCCAGGCCGAGCCCGCGGAGCTGCGCAAGCGCTTCGCCGCCTATTGTGAACGCTTCCCCGTAAAAGTCGAAGTTAACTGAGAGCAGAGCCCCATGCGAGAACCTATTTACAGACAGCGCCCGGTGGAGCCGAATCCGGCACGCTTCGACAGCGGTCGGCGCATCAACGAGTTTATCCTGCAATGCGAGGCATTCAGCAACAGCTACCTGGTCGAGACCCCGGAGGGGAGTATCCAGTTCAACGCCGGCATGGGCTTCGAGGCGCCGGTGATCAGGCACAACTACGCTGCGCTCAGTGACCTGCCGCTGCGCTACCTGGTGCTGACCCAGGGTCACGTGGACCACGTGGGCGGCGTAGCGCATTTTCGCGAACACAACCCTGGGCTGGAGGTTGTCGCCACCGCGCGCAACCCTGAGCACCAGGCCTACGATGCGCGTCTCGCGGCCTTTCGCGGCAATCGCTCGGCCTTCGCCTTCACGGAGAAGTTCGCCGACGCGTTTGGCCACTTCGCCGAGCACGCTTACACCGACTACCCCCAGCAGGATGCACCGGTACCCGATATCCTTTTTAATGACGATTTCAGGATTTCGCTGGGCGGCCTCGATGTGGAGCTGATCGCGGTGCCCGGAGCGGAGACCAATGACTCGCTGATCGCCTGGCTTCCACAGCACCGTATCTGCATTACCGGGAACCTGTTCGGTTGCCCCTTCGGGCACTTCCCCAACCTTGTGACCATTCGCGGCGACCGCTACCGGGACGCGCTTACCGTGGCGGACGCGGTGCAGCGCGTGCTGGAGCTGGAGCCCGAGATGATCCTGTACGGTCACCACGGTCCCGTGGAGGGCGCGGAGGTGATCCGCGACGAGCTCACCGCGCTGCACGGCGCCATCCACCACGTGCACGACGAGACCGTGAAGGGCATGAATGCCGGTATCGATGTGCACACCCTGATGCGCGACATTACCCTGCCGCCTGAACTGGAAGTCGGTGAAGGCTACGGCAAGGTGTCCTGGGGTGTGCGCGCGATCTGGGAAAATTACGCCGGGTGGTTCCATCACCGCTCCACGACAGAGCTTTATGCGCAGCCGGCCTCATCGGTGAGCACCGATCTTGTCGAGCTGGCCGGCGGGGCGGAGGCCGTCGTGACCCGCGCCGCGGGCAAGCTGGACGCGGACGACCCGGTGGGTGCACTGCACCTGCTGGATGTCGTGCGTGAAGCTGACCCGGCGCACCCGGGAGCGCGGCAGGTCGCCCTTGAGGCGCACCGTCGGCTGCTGCGGGACAGCGAAAACTTCTGGCTCAGCGCCTGGCTGGCGAACCAGGCAAGACTGCTCGGGGAAGGTCCGGCCGCCTGAGCGTTCAGGCGGTGTGAGTCAGCGGCAGGTAGTCCCGCGTGAGTTCCACCGACACGTCCCACAAGCGGGCGGCCATGGCGTCGTCCTGCATCCAGGGCGTCTCGCCATCGTCCGGGTTGCAGTCTGCGAAATAGAATCCCCGCACTCCCTCCAGGGCGGGGTTGGTGGCGACATAGCAGGTGGTGGCCGCGCCCTCCGGGATGGTTTTCATGAACAGCCAGCCGAAGTACTTCGCACCCCACTGCTGCCAGGCGGGGAGGTGTTTCACGAGGTTGGTGCGAATGACCCCGGGGTGCACGCTGTTGGCGGTGGCGTCGGTGTGGGAGATGCGCCGCGCAAGCTCGCGCGCACAGAGCGCGTTGGCGAGCTTGGACACGCCGTACGCATCCCACGGGTGGTAGCCCCTGCTGCCGTCGAGGTTGTCGAAGTCGATACCGTCCTGTGCGCGGCGGTGCGCGAGTGAACTGAGGAGTACAAAGCGACCCTGCGGCGCGCTCTGCACCGATTCCTGCAGCTGGTTGATGAGGATGAAGTGGCCGAGGTGATTGACGGCGAACTGTTTCTCCACGCCGTTGACCAGCTCCAGCTCGGGGAGCGCCATGATGCCGGCGTTGGTGATCAGGCCGTCCAGTGGCCGGTCCGTCGCGCGTATGCGCTCCGCGCAGGCGACGACGGAGTCCCATTCGGCGAGGTCGAGGTGTTCCGGGGTCGCGTCACCCTGGACTTCAGCGCAGGCGGCCTGTGCTTTTTCGGGGGTGCGCGCGATACCGATGACATGGGCCCCGCGCAGCGCCAGGACGCGCATGGTTTCCAGGCCGAGCCCGGAATTGCAGCCGGTCACGGCGTAGGTCAGGCCGCTGAGGTCCAGCCCCTCGGTGACTTCCTCGGCCGTGGAGCCGGCGCCGAATTTGCTGCGTGGCGGTTCCCTGGAAATAATCTGCGCCAGCAGTGCGGGGGGTAGGGCGCTGAGCACTCCCAGTACAGCCACTCCCCGCAGCACTTCGCGGCGTTTCAGCATGATGGCCGGCTCCCTGTTCGACATTGCGTTCGGCACTCCTTTCGGCTCAGGCATCTTTCACGTTCTGGAACTGTTCGTTGATCCGGCGTATCCCCGGGGTGATCGAGGCCGCCCACCCCGCCAGGGCCACCGCGACCAGGGGCGACGGCAGGACAGCGAAGGCAGCAATCCAGGCGGCGATGAATACGGGGATACGCGCGGCCGCGAGTAGCAGTCGTCGCGGCACGCCCGGCCCGCCCGGGATATGTGTGAAGGGTCGCGGTCGCACAAACCAACCGTTGGCGAGCAGGAGCGAGACGAAAATCGGCCAGGGAATCCCGCGCGAGTCGAGCTTTGGAGCGCGGTCCAATGCGGCATCCCCACGCGTATCCGCAGCGGTCCCGGCCAGCGCGTCGGCAACTCTTCCCATGACGTAGCCCGCCTCCGGACGCTCGGTCGCACCGCCTATATTCTTGCGCGTCGGCACGCCGCGCCATCGGTAGAGAACGCGGCCGCTGCGATCGAGCGCCAGTACTCCCGGCTGGTAGTAGCCCTTGGGGTGGCTGAAGTTGGCCTCCGGGTTCGCGGCCTGCAGGTCGGTATTGGTATTGACGATAATGTCGAGCCAGCCGCGCTCCCTGCACGCGGCGGTAATTTCCTGGTGGGGATCGCCGACAGTCTCGAAATCCAGGGCCCAGTCGGTGCGGGCGTCGTCCGCCAGGCGCTGGGGCTCGCTGGTGATGGCGTAGACCTCGCCACCCGCTGCCCGCACCCGATCGACAACGCCTGATTTCACATAGCTTCGCAACTCGAAGCGACAGGGAGGTCACCAGAAGCCGCGATAGAACAGCAGCAGCACGAAATCGTGGCGGGAGACGACATCGTCGAGCCAGTTGCGCAGGGCGCCCGGCGGCGGGTCGAGTTCGGCCTGCACGGCGCCGAAGGTATCCAGTATCGGGTCGGGTTCATCCGCCAGGGCAATATCGAAACCGCTGCCGGAAGGTGACACGAGGAAGTTCTTTTTCAGGCAGGCGCCGCCGCCGCACAGCACAAGCTGCAGTTTGCGCGGCGATGCCGCGGCCGCGGCCAGCTCGGCATCGACGATGCCGGTGACCTCGAATGACGCTGTCTCGCGGTCGTTGAACCAGGCGAGGGCTGCGTCGACCTCCGATTGCAGGGCGCCCGGAACGGTTTCGCTGACATTGGCCATAGCAGCCGATAATAGCCGACCCGCCCCGGAAGTCTAGTTATTGCAGCAGTTCAGGCTGCTCGGCGGTGATCACGTCGTACAGCGGCTGGAAGTTGAACCAGCCTGCTCCCGGGCTACCCACGGTGTGTTGGGTCTGTAGTGCGACCTCGTGGGAAATGGCTTTTACTTCGCCGGCGGCCTGTGCCAGCAATTGCGCCTGGCAGGTGCGCTCCATGGTGATGTACCACCAGGCGGCGGCGTCGATGGTCTCGCCCACCGTGAGCAGGCCGTGATTTCGCAGGATGGCGGCCTTGCGATCGCCGAGTGCGGCGGCGATGCGCCGCCCCTCCTCGTTTTCCAGCACGACGCCGGTGAAGTCGTCGAACAGCACATGGTCCTCGTAGAAAGCGCAGGCGTCCTGGGTCAGCGGCAGCAGTTCCTGCCCCAGTGCGGAAAAGGCCTTGCCGTACACCGAGTGGGAGTGAGCCGCCGCGTTGACTTGCGGGTTGGCCATGTGAATCTGCGAGTGAATGGTGAAGGCAGCGCCGTTCAGCAGGCCCTCGCCCTCCACGACATCGCCGGTGTGGCTGACCAGCAGTAGTTCGCTGACCCGCATCTGCTTGAAGGAGCGCCCCATGGGGTTGACCCAGAAGTGGTCGAGGCGCTCGGGATCGCGCACGGTGATGTGTCCCGCCACACCCTCGTCGAAGCCGAACTTGCCGAACAGCCTTAGCGCTGCGGCGAGCTTGTTCTTGCGATCGCTGCGCACCTCTTCCGGGGTTTTCTCCACCGGTGGCGCGGAGTTGCCCGCATCCGTGTTCATGACAACACTGTTTGCACTCGGGGTCATGGGGCGGTCCTCTCTATCTGTATTCCTGTACTGTAGGGTATTGTGCGCCTTACACTGCGTTTATGCCAACAGCAGGTATCTGCTGCGCTGACCACGATAAAAAACAGGAGGGATATCGCCTATGCAGGAGATCAGCCTCACCACCTGGGCCAGTTTCGCCGAAATCATTGGCGCCGGCAGCATCGTCACCGGCCTGATCGTCGGCTGGGTGCAGATCCGCCACCTGCGCAGGCAGCAGCGCGACGCGGTCGCCATCAACCTCGCACAGGCGTTTTACAGCGACGACCTGGCACGCGCAATCGGCCTGATGCAGCCACTGCCCGACGGGGTTTCCCTCGCCGAGATCAGGGAGATGGGACCGGAATACGAACACGCGGCGATCACCGTGTGCACGTCCTTCGAAACCATGGGGCTGCTGGTCTACAAGCGCATCGCCCCCATGGACCTTGTGCTGGACCTGGCGGGCGGGGTGGTATCGGTGATGGCGCGCAAGTTGCGCCGCTGGCAGCAGGACCTGCGCGAGGAACAACAGCAGCCCTCCTGGGGTGAGTGGTTCGAGTGGCTCGGTGACCAGGCCCTGGCGCACAAGGCGCGCAGCGAGCCGGCCCACATCGGCCAGCGGAACTGGAAATCCTGAGCACGCCCTAGCGCAGGATGAAATTCCCCGAGTCGAAACCGACCTTCAGGGTGAACTGGATGCGGTAGTCCGAACCGGTGTTGCCGCCGACGTCCTCGCGCTGCCCCCAGCCGAACTCCGTGCCCATGAGGACGTTGTCCGCGGGGTAATGGAGCAGGTTGATGGAGGCGAGCTGGCCGGTCTCGAACTCGCTGTCGGCCTGCCCCGCGCTGGTGTCGAGGTCGGTCATTGTCCAGCCCAGGGAAGTCGACCAGCGGGCATTCCAGTAGTGGTCGTAGTAGGCCACGATGCCCAGCAGCGGGACGGTCTCCGCGCTCGCGCTGGCGAGGTCCGCCGAGTCCGGTGCGATGTCCACGCCGCCGTCGTTCATGTAGTTGCCGATACCCTCACCGTACACCAGCTGCAGCTTGAGCTTGTCGTTACCGAAGGTATTGAGCACGGTACTGGCGTTGATGCCCCAGCCGTACTCCTCGTCGGAGTCGCCGGAGCCACGCGCCTCGAAACCCAGTTTGCGCGCGATGCCTGCGACCTGGTAATGACCGAAGTCGCCATTGTTGCGGTAGCGCAGGGCCAGGTCCGGCAGGTCATTGTGTGCCTGGAACAGGTCGCCGAGGCTGGACTCGATGGACCCGCAGTCCGGCGGGGGCTCGGGCAGGTCGCAGAACCCCAGGTCGCGGAAGCGACCGACGGTCAGGGCCGTCCCCGGGTCCTCCAGCGAGATCGAGAACTCGTCCTCCTCCAGGGCAATCGTGTAGCGCGCCTGCTGGTTGCGGTAGAACACCATGCCGGTGGGACCCCAGTAGTCGATGGTGTTGGGAAAGACGTCCGCGTCCATGAAATTGGACCAGTACTGGCCCATGCCGAAGTTGCGGTAGGTGGCCCAGGCATGTCGCAGGCGCGGGGTCGTCTGCCCCTCGTCGCCTCCGACTCCAAACAGTTCCGCCTCCAGCAGGAACGTGATGTCCGGTCCGTAATTGCCGCTGATCCCGAGGCGCGACTGGCGCACGCCGAACACGACTTCGCCGTCGTCCCCGTAGGTGCCGCTCCGGGTCGGGATGGTGGTCACGCGCAGGGTGTCGTTCCAGTCCGGGTCCACGCGCTTGAAGTCGTAAATTGCGTCGGCCTGCGCGAAACCGTAGATCTTTGCCGACAGGGTGCCGTCCACACTTTCCTCGAAACTTACCCCCGGCCTGTGCTCGGCCTCGGGTTCGGTGATCTCGGCGATCACAGGGTCCGTCCCGTCTTCGCGCGGTGCGGGCGCCGTGCCGGACTTCAGTCGCCGCAATTCCTCTTCCATGGACTGCAGCATCCGTTGCTGCTGTTCCAGCATGGCCTTCTGCTGTTCCAGCTGTGCCTCCAGGGCGCGAATGCGCTCCGCGTCGGACGCCGCCAGAGTCGGTGAGTTGCACAGGGCGATTAGCGCCGCCATGCACAACGCATTGAGAGTGGGACGCATACGACCTCCTGTCGTTTCGGGGAGAGCTGATGCAGCCAGTATAGGAGACGGCTGTAACTTTGCGCGGGCCTCAGGCCAGGTGCCTGGCGTGGAAGGCGATGTGGTCACCGATAAAAGAGGCGATGAAAAAATAACTGTGGTCGTACCCCGGGCGCATGTGAATGGTCACGGGGTAGCCGGCGTCGGTGGCCGCGCGGTCAAGCAGGTCGGGTTTGAGTTGTTCCGCGAGGAAATCGTCCGCCTCGCCCTGGTCCACCAGCAGGGGCAGATGGGTATCCGCTGCGCGCAACAGTTCGCAAGCGTCGTACCCCGCCCAGCTGTCCCGGTCGTTCCCGAGATAGTGACCCAGCGCCTTGTGACCCCAGGGACAGTTCAGGGGCGAACAGATGGGTGCGAAGGCGGAGACGGAGCGGTAGCTCCCGGGATTCTTCAGTGCGATGGTCAGGGCGCCGTGTCCGCCCATGGAGTGACCGGAAATCGAGGTGCGGCCGGCGTCCAGCGGCAGCGCATCGCCGGCCAGTGCCGGCAGTTCGCGGGTGACGTAGTCGTACATCCGGTAGTGTTGCGACCAGGGTTCCTCCGTGGCGTTGACATAAAAACCCGCGCCGAGGCCGAAGTCAAAGGCACCCTCGGGGTCATCCGGCACGCCGTCTCCACGGGGGCTGGTGTCGGGCGCGATGAGTGCGATGCCGGACTCGGCGGCATAGCGCTGTGCGCCGGCCTTGGTGACGAAGTTCTCGTCGGTGCAGGTCAGTCCGGACAACCAGTACAGTACGGGTACATCGCCGTTTTCGGCGGCGGGCGGCAGGTAGACGCTGAAATGCATCTCGCAATCGAGGCACTGGGACGCGTGTCGAAAACGCAGCTGTCGCCCGTCGAAACAGCGGTTCTCGCCGACCTGCTCCACGAGCGGCGACTCAGTACAGCACGACGGAGCGGATGCTCTCGCCATCGTGCATGAGATCGAAGCCCCTGTTGATGTCTTCCAGTGGCATGGTGTGGGTTATAAGGTCGTCGATGTTGATACGGCCGTCCATGTACCAGTCGACGATCCTCGGTACATCGGTGCGGCCGCGGGCGCCGCCGAAGGCGGTGCCTTTCCACTTGCGCCCGGTGACCAGCTGGAAAGGGCGGGTGGAAATTTCCTGGCCCGCGCCGGCGACGCCGATAATGCAGCTCTCCCCCCAGCCCTTGTGGCAGGCCTCCAGGGCCTGGCGCATTGTGTTGACGTTGCCGATGCACTCGAAGGTGTAGTCGAGGCCGCCGCCGGTGATTTCAACCAGGTGCCCGACGATGTCGTCCACGTCGTTGGGATTGACGAAGTCGGTCATGCCGAACTGTTTCGCAAGGGCCACCTTGTCGGGGTTGATGTCCACGCCGATGATACGCGATGCGCCGACCATCTTTGCGCCCTGGATGACATTGAGGCCAATGCCTCCGAGACCCCAGACAGCTACTGTCGAGCCCGGCTCGACCTTCATGGTGAATGCCACCGCGCCGATGCCGGTGGTCACGCCGCAACCGATGTAGCAGATCTTGTCGAAGGGTGCGTCCTGACGCACCTTGGCCAGGGCGATTTCCGGCAGCACCGTGTAATTGGAGAAGGTTGAGCAACCCATGTAGTGGAGGATGGGTTTGCCGTCGAGGGAGAAGCGGCTGCTGCCGTCGGGCATCACGCCGCGCCCCTGGGTTTCGCGGATGGCCTGGCACATGTTGGTCTTCGGGTGTAGACAGAAGTCACAGGTGCGGCACTCGGGTGTGTACAGGGGAATGACATGGTCACCGGGGGCAACGGACGTGACGCCCTCGCCGACCTCCACGACCACGCCGGCGCCCTCGTGCCCGAGGATGGCCGGGAAGGCGCCCTCCGGGTCGTCCCCGGAGAGGGTGAACGCGTCAGTGTGGCAGATGCCGGTCGCCTTGATTTCCACCAGCACCTCGCCGGGCCGCGGGCCCTCGAGGTCGACCTCTACGATTTCCAGGGGTTTGCCCGCCTCGAAGGCGACGGCTGCACGCGTCTTCATGGTCGCTGTCCTTAGTATTGGTAGCGGCGATTGGGGCAGTCAGTTTACCTAGAGGTTGCAGCGAGTCAAAGGCCCGCCTCCACTGGCGTCAATTGTCTCCCCGCCACCTGTGCCGGCACAGTTCGAGCCACTCGCGCAGGGCGGTGCTGTGAAACTTCTCGCGGTGGGTGATCAGGTACCACTCGCGCCGGAAGTCGCGGCGGGGCACCGAAAGCGGGATGAGGGAGCCGCGGTGGAAAGCGTCCTCGAGGCAGATGCGCGACAGGCAGCCCACTCCGAGGCCTGCCTCGACGGCGCGCTTGATCGCCTCGGTGTGCTGCAGTTCGAGGGCGATGTCCAGGTCGCTGAGGATGCCGTGCATGGCGCGGTCGAATGCCTGGCGCGTGCCGGAGCCGGACTCGCGCACGATCCACCCCTGGGCGACCAGGTCGCGGTCGGTGAGATTGCGGCGCCGCGCCAGGGGATGGTCGGGGTGGGCGAACACCACGAGCTCGTCGCGGTACCAGTGTTGTATGTCCAGGTCGGGGTGGTGCAGCTCCCCCTCGATCAGTCCCATGTCGAGGTCCAGTGCGGCAACCCGGGCGGCGATGGTCTCGGTGTTGGCGACCTCGAGCGCAATGTCCGCTGAGGGAAAGCGCCGCCGGAAGTCCGCGATCATGCCCACGGTGACGTAGTTGCCGATGGTCAGGGTCGCGCCGATGTGCAGCCTGCCCTGTACCGCCTCGCCCGCCAGCGCCTGCTCGAGCGCGTTCGCCTCGTCGAGCAGCCGGTGGGCCTGCGGCAGCACCTGGTGACCGAGTTCACTCAGTCGCAGGCGCCGGCCGATCCGGTCGAACAGGCGCACCCCGAATTGCGACTCCAGCTCCGCCAGGGCGCCGGAGGCGGCGGACTGGGACATGGCGAGGGACTCCGCCGCACGGCTGACGTTTTCCTGGCGGGCCGTGGCGAGGAAGACCTCGAGCTGGCGCAGGCTGAAGCGCACGGTGACTCCTTATATCGATAAAACAAATATATATTATTAAATATATCTGTTTTACATAT
>Ga0126341_1000173_pt1 | contig 13626 bp, 8 predicted proteins | sample OrbTmetagenome_FD_97057 | JGI IMG/M metagenome (GOLD analysis project Ga0126341, IMG submission 97057) | Coral microbial communities from Florida Keys, Florida, USA - Orbicella T D metagenome | ecosystem: Host-associated > Invertebrates > Cnidaria > Coral | place: Florida Keys, Florida, USA... | reverse complement strand
GGAACGAATACAACAGCTCGGTCAAGGATTTTTCCGCCGAGGCCATCGCCGCCATGGAGGCCCATGACTGGCCCGGAAACGTGCGCGAACTCGAAAGCAAGGTGAAACGCGGGGTCATCATGGCGGACGGCAGCCAGATCGGCCCCGAGGACATGGAGCTCGCCGAGACCTCCGAGGAGCCGATGCCGCTGAACCTCAAGGAGGTCCGCGAGAACGCCGAGCGGCGCGCGGTGATCAGGGCGATGAACCATTGCAACCAGAACATCACCGAGGCCGCCAACGTGTTGGGCATCACCCGGCCCACCCTTTACAACCTGCTCGAGAGGCTCGGCCTCAAAAGCTGAGCGGGTTACTGCAGGCTCTTCAGCAACGCTTCCGCCTTCTTGCGCCCGGCAAACTCCGCGTCGCTGGCCAGCACCGCCGACAGCGAAGCCACCGCCCCCTCGCGCTGGCCCCGCGCCGCGAGTATGCGCGCCTCGTGGTAGCGCAGGTCCGGATTGTCGGGGTCGATGCCCAGTGCCCGCTCCAGCGTTCGCTGCGCCGCCATGGTGAGGCCGTTTTCAAGCTGCGCCATGGCCAGTGTATCCAGGACTGCGACGGAGTCCGGTGACAGCGCCTGCGCCCGCTCGGCATAGGCAAGTGCCTGCGCGGGGTCCTGTCCCAGCAGGTGCCAGGCGAGGTTGTTGAGCGCCACCACATTGTCGCTGTCTATCTGCACGATTTTCATGTACTCGGCCACGACCTTGTCGCGCTGGCGGCTCTCCCGGTAGAGTTCCGCGAGCGCCTCGCGCGCCTTGATGTCCTGGTCGTGCTCCTTCAGCCATTTCTCCAGCTGTCGAATGGCCTGGCCGGTCTTGCCAATCTGGTGCCAGTGATTGGCCAGGCCGATCGCGTTGGCCGTCGTGGGCGATTGCTGAAAGAGTATGCCCAGCAGATAGCCCGCGTAGCGATTGTCGCCCTTCATGCGCGCCGCAGTGGCTTCGAGCTGGATCACGTCCGGATTTTCCGGCGCCACTTCCTTGAGTTCCGCCATGCGCTTCGCGAACAGGTCACCGCGGCCCCTGAGCAGTGCCAGCCTGGCCATCGCTATGCGCGCGTAGAAATGATCGGGGTCCAGTTCAACGGCGCGCTCCAGCTCCGGCAACAGGTGTTCCGTGTCGCCGAGGCCGGCGTAGGCCTTCGCGCGCAGGTAGTGGTACTGGCTGATGCCGGGTCGAAGCTGGACCAGGCGCTCCAGCGTGCGCAGGGCCTGGTGGTAGCGACTGCCGGCGAGCTGGAAACTGGCGAGCGTGGCGAGCACGTCCGGCTGGTCCCTCTGCAGGCGGGAGAGACTGTCGAGAACCGGCTCGGCCTCTTCCAGCTGCCCCTTGGCTATGTAGTAGCGCGCCAGCACCAGGCGCGGCTCGGTGGCCTCCGGATGGGTATCGATGGCCAGTGCGAGGCGTTCCAGCATCTCTGTCTCCCGACCCTCCAGGGCGTAGGCCGCCGCGAAATCGAGCTGGGTCGACAGGCGCTCTGGATGATACTTGAGCACGTGGCGATACTGCTTGCGCGCGGCACTGTACTGCCCGCGCTGCAGGGCGATCTCCGCCAGCCCGTGCCGCGACGCCGGATCGGCGGGATTGATCTCCAGCGACTTGTTGAAGGCATCGCGGGCCTCGTCGAGATTTCCGTTGGCCAGGTGCGCGCGCCCGAGCAGGTTGTAGGAGGCCGAGCTTCCGGGGTTGCGGTCGCGATAGCGCAGCGCCGCCTCCAGCGCCTCCTCCGGCTGGTCGTTGCTGAGAAAGTTGACCACCAGCAGTATGTCCGCCTGCTCGAACTTCGGGTTGGTGACGATGGCGTCCTCGAGTGCGGCGACCGCGGAGTCGACCTCCCCGGCCGCGATATAGCCGGCGCCCAGCCGCGCCTTCGCACCGGCACTTTCCGGTTGCAGCTCGACAATCTTGAGCAGCAGCTCGACGCCCTCCCCGCCCCGCCCCTGGGCGAGAATGGCGCTGGCCATGAGGTTCAGCGCCTCGATATCGTTGGGGTAGACCTCGAGTACGGGCTGCAGCAGGGTCTCCGCCGAGTGATATCCCCCCAGTTCCAGCTCCAGGCGCGCGGCGAGCTTGGGCCCGACAATACTCTCCGGGGCCAGGGCCAGGAAGCGGTACACCTCCGTCAGCGCCCGTTCGAGGGTGCCCTCTTGCAGGTCGATGACGGCCATGTAGTAGTAGGCCAGCGGGTAGGCGTAGGTGAAGTCCACGGTTTTCTCGAAGGCCTTGCGCGCCGGCGTGTGATTCCCCGACTGCATCAGCGCAATGCCCTCCGCGAAACTCACGCCGGGGTGGGTCTTGGCGGCGCGCCCGTGAATCCTGTTCAGGGCCTTCAGGTCTTCCCGCGCACCCTTGAAGTCCTGTTGGTAGATCCGCATCATCGCGCGGTTCAGGCGCGCGTCGAAGGCGTTGTTGTTGAGTTTCAGCACCTGGCTATAGGCCTGTTCCGCCTTCTTCGTCTTGCGCTGTGCCGCGTCGATATCGCCGACCAGGTTCCACGCCGGCGCGTAGTTGCGGTTTTCCGCGATGATCTCCTGCAGCTGCTTGCGCGCGAGATCGAAATCCTCCCTGGCCATGGACAGGCGTGCCGCCGCGACCCGGGCGTAGAGGGAAATCTCTCCCGTCGCGACGGCGGTCTGCAGCAGGTCCTCCGCGACCACCACGTCGCCCTGGTAGAGAATGGCCAGCCCCTTCGCGGCCAGGGTGGTGGAACGCGCCTCGTCGTCCAGCCCGTCGACCTCGAGGTCGTCGAGCCGGTCGAAGTCACCGATGTGCAGGAGTGTCTGTGCCAGGATGGGCACCACCAGGGAGCGATCGACCGCGGCGCCCGCCTCCAGCGCCCTGCTCAACTCCTTGTCGGCCCCGTCGTAGTCGCCCAGCTTGTAGTAGGCCTTGCCGAGCAGCGCGCGCGCCTCGACCTGATGGACGTCCTTGTTCAGGGCCATCTTGAACTCGACCACGGCCGCCCGGAACTGCTCCCCCTCCAGGAGCGCCTTGCCGTCGGCCAGGTGTTCCTCGCTGGTGACGCTGTCGCCGCAGGCTGCCAGGAGGCAGGAGAGCACAAGGAGGCGGATGAAACGACTCATACCAATTTTACGATTGCCGTGGCGCTGCCGGGGCAGCGAATGCCGGGAATTCTACTTTTCGCTACATTATCCACCCCCGGCGGGGGCTGGGCAATTGCGCGGGGGCAAAAAGCGCGGCGGGAAAACGCGCGGGGTTGGCGGGCTCAGACGGCCATGCGCAGGGCGTCGCTGTCCCCCAGGTACGCGACCGACAGGTAGTGCTCCAGGCCGGCGAAGGCGCCCTGGGCGCAATGTGGCACCGGGCGGTGAATCGTGAAATCCACGCCGAGGGCCGTGTGGCAACGCCGGTAGAAGCGGGCATTGCGCAATGAACTGAGCACCATGGCCTGCCGGAAGCCCGCGTCCCTGGAGGCGCCGATCAGGTGGGCGAGAAAGTCCCGCATCATCTGCAGGGTGCGGACCCGGGGGTCGATGACGAAGCGCTCCCACATGCAGCAGGACTCCCCCGCCAGTTCCAGCGCGTCCACCTGGCTGGGCAGGGACACCCGCGGGGAGATCCGCACACCGCCGACACACTCACCCTCGAACAGGGCCAGCATGATGGTGCCGTGCAGGTCCGACTCCTCCTCGGAGCCGTCGAAATCGGGCAGTTCCAGTTCTCGTCGATAACAGCCTTCGCGCAGGGCGTAGTATTGATCCAGTGTGTTGGGGTTACTGCAGACTTCAAACTCGACCGACAACGCTCTTTACCTCGAATGGCTATTACGCCGATCCCTGTAAGGCTCGACGGGAATAAACTCGCAAGTTGCGTACCACTCCCGGCTATATCTATGAAATTCATAAAGTTACGAATACAAGATCACGCGATACCGAGAAATCGTGGGAAAATACCGATAATATTTCGCGATTTTGTGGAAAATTTGCGACGAGATTAGCAGCGAAAACAAACTAGTACTTAGAAATCAAAGAGTTGGATTGTCGCCAATTTGCGACAAGTCGAAAAAACCTGCCCCTGTAGGTCACTCCGCGGTGCCCGGTGAATCCGCCGCGGCCACGTGCGTGCCGCCGCGTTTGACATGGCTGCGGGAAAGCCCGACATTACTTGCGGGACACGCGGCGTGGCACTTTTCGGGCCGGGGACGACAGCGATCGATGGCGGGCAAGCGGGACCTGACAGCACTGATCATGCGCCACCCCCTGGCGATGCTGGTACTCGGCCTCGCCGTCGTCTGCGCCCTGGGCTCCGGCGCGGGGCGCCTCTACCTCGAGTCCGGCATCGACATCTTCTTCGCCGACGACGACCCCTACCTGCTGGCGGAGCAGCACCTCAAGGACACGTACGGCCGCGAGGACAACATCCTGTTCGTGGTGGACACGGGCGATTCCGGCGTGTTCAGCCGGGACACCCTGGTGGCACTGGAGCGGCTCGCCGGGCGCGCCTGGCAGATGCCCTCGGCCCGACGGGTGGACTCCATCACCAACTATCTCTATCCCACGGTCGACGGCGACGACATCCGCATCGATCCCCTGGTCGAGGGTGCCGCGACGCTGTCGGCTACCGACATCGAGCGCATAGCCCGCATCGCGCGGGGAGAAAAAGCGCTCGTAGGCCGCCTGCTCGGTCCCGGCGCGGACGTGGTCGCGGTCAACGTCAGCCTCCTGCTGCCGTCGGAGGACACACCCGCGGCCATCGCCGCGGCCGTGGGGTTCGCCCGGGAGCTTGTGCGGGAGACCGAGGCGGAACACCCGGACCTGCGTATTCACCTCGCCGGCTGGGCGGTGACGGAGCAGACCCTCGCCGAGGTGACCGCGCAGGATTCCGCGACCCTCATGCCGGTGCTGTTCGCGCTGGTCATGGTGCTGCTGGCACTGCTGCTGCGCTCCGTGCTCGCAGCCCTGCTGACAGCCCTGGTCATCGCGCTCAGTGTGGCGACCGGCCTCGGCTACGCGGGCTGGGCGGGCACCGGACTGAACAGCGTGAGCATCTCGGCGCCGACTATCATTCTCACTCTCGCCATCGCCGACTGTATCCACGTGCTGACCGCCTTCCTGCGGCAGTTGAGGACAGAACCGGACCGTCGCGCGGCCATGGCGCACGCGCTGCGCGAAACGCTGTACCCTGTGACCCTCACCAGCGTGACCACCGCGCTGGGCTTCCTCAGCATGAATTTCAGCGAGTCGCCGCCTTTCCGCGACCTCGGCACCATCGCCGCGGTCGGTGTGATGGGTGCCCTGTGGGTGACCGTGACCATTCTCCCGGGCCTCGTCCTTGCGCTGCCGTTCCGCGCCGCGCGAGGTGCGCGCACCGGCCTGCCAATGGACGGCTTCGCACGCCTTGTGGTGCGACATCAGCGCACGCTGTTCTGGGCGAGCCTCGGGGTCATTCTCCTGGCGGTGGCGGGCCTGTCCAGGATAGAGCTCAACGACGACCCGGCGGGTTATTTCGACGCCGACGTCCCCCTCACCGGGACCATGGATATCGTCGAGAACCGCCTGTCCGGCACCCAGGTACTGCACTACTCCCTCCCCGCCGGCGGCGCGGGGGCGATAGCGGAACCGGCGTTCCTGGCCCAGGTGGAACAGTTCGCCGCCTGGCTGCGCGCGCAGCCGGAAGTGGCCAACGTCGAGGTGTTCACGGAGACCCTGAAACGCCTGAACGAGGTCATGCACGAGGGCGACCCGGCCTGGCACCGCCTTCCCGAGAGCCGCGAGCTGGCCGCGCAGTACACGCTTCTCTACGAGATTTCCGTGCCCTACGGGCAGGATGTCACCCACCAGGTGAGCGCCGACAAGTCCGCGCTGAAACTCAGCGCGACACTCAGGAACCAGCAGTCGCGCGGTATCGTCGCCTTCGACCACCGCGCGCAGGCCTGGATGGCCGCCAATACGCCGGCGCTGTCCGCCCAGGGCGCCGGCCAGTCCATCAGCTTCGCCAACGTGGGGCTGCGCAATATCCAGAGCATGCTCGCGGGCTCGCTGGTCGCCGTGCTGCTCATCTCAGGTTGCCTGGTGCTCGCCTTCCGCTCCCTGCGTTTCGGCCTGGTCAGCTTTATTCCCAACCTGTTCCCGGCCTTTGTCACGCTGGGCCTCTGGGGCTGGCTGGTGGGCGAGGTCAACATCGCCGCGTCGGTGGTGTTCAGCCTGACTCTGGGCATCATCGTCGACGACACCACCCACTTCCTGGTCAGGTACCTGCAGGGCCGGCGTGACATGGGGCTGGACGCCGCCGCAGCGGTCGCGCACACGTTCAACACTGTGGGCAGCGCGCTGGTGTCGACCTCACTCGTGCTGGCCATCGGCTTCCTGGCACTTGTACAATCCGATTTTTCCGTCAACGCCACATCGGGCCTGCTGGTCGCGGTCACCATCACCGTTGCCATCGTGCTGGACCTGCTGTTCCTGCCCACGGTCCTCATGCGGGCGGACCGACTGCTGGTCGGCGGATCGGCGGGCACACCGCGGGACGCAGCGGCGGCCCCCAATGCCCGAGGAACCCGACAATGAGACAAACGCGCACCGTTCAACGCCTCGGCGCCGGCCTGCTGTGCCTGTGGGCACTGGCGGCGCGCGCCGAGACCCCCGCCGTCGATGCCGAGGGCAGCGCCGCCGATCGCGGACTCGCGGTGGCGCAGGAGGCCGACCGGCGGGACGCCGGCTTCGGCGACACCACGGCGGACCTCACCATGCTGCTCAACCTGTCCGAGGCGGGCCAGGTCGAGCGCAGCATGCGACAGATGGTACTGGAGGTGGCCGACGACGGGGACAAGAGCATCATGGTGTTCGACCGGCCGCGGGACCTGCAGGGCACCGCCATTCTCACCTTCACCCACAGGACGGGCCCCGACGACCAGTGGCTGTACCTGCCCGCGCTGAAACGGGTCAAGCGCATCTCCAGCGCCGACAAATCCGGCCCGTTCATGGGCAGCGAGTTCGCCTACGAGGACCTCGCCTCGCAGGAGGTGGAGAAATACGGGTATCGCTACCTGCGCCGGGAAACCCTGGACGGGGTCGAGTGCCACGTGGTGGAGCGTGTACCGGTGGACCCGAAATCGGGGTACTCGCGACAGGAGGCCTGGTTCGACACGGAGGAGTACCGGCTGCGCCGCGTCGATTACTTCGACCGCAAGGGCGACGCGCTGAAAACCATGACCCTCACCGGTTACCGGCAGTACTTGCAACAGTACTGGCGTGCGGATGAAATGCACATGTCCAACCACCAGAGCGGCAAGAGCACACTGCTGCGGTTCAGCAATTACCAGTTTCGCGTGGGCCTGAAGGACAGGGATTTCAGCCGCGGTGCGCTGGCGCGCATTCGCTGACCACGTAGCCAGATCCGGAGATCGAGTGAAAAAAGGCCTGTTCCGCCCCGCACTGTTACCGACCCTGCTGGCCGCGCTGGCCGCGCTGGCGGCACAGCCGGCGCGCGCGGAGGGAGAGACCCAGGTCGAGCGCCTGCGCATCGGACTCAATCCCGAGCGCACGCGCGTGGTCTTCGACCTCTCGGGCGCGGGTCCCTATCGCATGCTGACGCTGGAGAACCCCCTGCGCGTGGTCGTGGACTTCCCCTCCGGCACGAGTTATTTCGACCCCGACAGCCTCGGCCTCGCCGGCACGCCGGTTGCGCGCATCCGCACCGGCATCCAACCGGACGGCACACTGCGCTACGTATTCGACCTGCGCCGCGAGGTCGAACCCGAGCTGTTTCCGCTGCAACCTTTCGAGGGTCGCGGTCACCGCCTGGTGCTGGACCTCCACCAGCCCGGTGCAGCGCCCGCGGGGACTGCCGTCGCGGTTGCCGAGGACACCGCGGGGGCAACCGAGGGGCAAGCGGAGACGCTGCGTGCGCCGCCGGTAATCACACCCAGGGATGCGACAGAGGTGCCCAACCCCGTCGACAGCGGCACGCCGGGACAGTGGTCCGGTTCCGTCGGCGTGCAGACACGGCTGTTCTTCAGCGACCCCGCATACCCGGACCAGGACGAACAGAACCTGTCCGCATCCTTCGAACCCGAGTACTACATCGACTGGGCCGGGGGCACCCAGCGTTTCGCCTTCCGGCCCTTCTTCCGCTGGGACGCCAACGACAGCGAGCGCACCCACGCCGACGTGCGCGAACTGTACTGGCGTGCACAGAGGGACGCACTGGTGTTCAAGGCCGGTGTAGACGTGGTGTTCTGGGGTGTCACCGAGTCCCAGCACCTCGTGGACATCATCAACCAGACCGACCGGGTGGAGAACATCGACCGCGAGGACAAACTGGGCCAGCCCATGGCCAGCCTGCAGTGGATGACCGACACGGCGGGCACCTGGGAGGGCTGGGTGCTGCCCTACTTCCGCGAGCGCACCTTCCCGGGGAAAGACGGTCGCCTGCGCACCGACCCGCCCGTCGATACCGACGACCCGATCTGGGACTCCTCCGACGAGGAGGAACACGTGGACTTCGCCCTGCGCTGGAGCCACTACATCGGCAACTGGGACATCGGGCTGGCTCACTTCACCGGCACCGGCCGGGAACCCGTCCTCGTGCCGGGCGGCGATCCGGGCAAACCCACACTGCGCCCGTTCTACCAGCAGATCGACCAGACCTCTCTCGACCTGCAGGCGACTGTCGGCGCGTGGCTGTGGAAACTGGAGGCGATCCACAACAGCAACAAGATCGAGGACTACTACGCCGCGGTGGGCGGCTTCGAGTACACCCTGTTCGGTGTGGCAAACAGCACGGCGGACCTGGGCTGGCTACTGGAATACCATCACGACGAGCGCGGCGAGGACCCCATGGTGGCCCTGCAGAACGATCTGTACGCGGGTCTGCGCTGGACCGGCAACGACATCGCCGGCACCCGCCTGTTGACCGGTTTCACCGTCGACCTCGACAACGGCGGCACCTTCGGCAACGTGGAGGCGGTGCGGCGCCTCGGCGAGTCCTGGACCATCACGCTGGAAGCGCGCACCTTCTTCAACACCGACGACGACAACCCGCTGCATTTCTTCCGCGACGACGACTACATCGAGCTGCAGCTGGATCGTTTTTTCTAAGACCCTCTGAGAGATTGTTTCAGGCATAAAAAAACCCGCTCGAGAGCGGGTTTTTTCGCGGGCCCCCGCGGGGGGGCCGGATCAGACTCAGGCGGCTTTCCGGCGGGAGAGACCGGCGCCAGCCAGCAGGCCCGCACCCAGCAGCAGCAGGGTGGCCGGGACCGGCACTTCCTGGGATACCAGCGTCTGGGCAGAGGCCGCGTAGGACACCGCGTACGTGCCGCTCTCCAGGCCGGTGATGGTCAGGCTGAAGAAGCCGTTGCCACTGTCGTCCAGGGTCACACCGTTGGTGGCCGTGGTGGAGTTGGCGTTCAGGTTGCCCGCCTCCACGGAGGCACAGGACACTGCGCCGGGACCGCTACACTCGACGATACCCGCGTTGGCACCACCTTCCGGTACCCACTCGATCTCGGTACCGTTGCTGGCGGTGATGGTCACGCTGGAGGAGATCACACCCAGGGCCACGCCCTGTGAAAGACCGGTGATGTCGGCGATCGCGTTCCAGTCCGCGTTGAAGGCCAGGGCGATGCCGCCGCCCGGATCGTCCAGGGTGAACTCGAAGTTCAGGGACGTGGTGGAGGCCACGTTGGCGGACGCAGAGGCGATAAAGCCGCCCTGCAGGTTGCTCTCCGCTACCACGGCGGCCGACGTGGCCGGATCGCCGACCAGCTGCGCGTCTGCGATCACGGACTCCGCGTTGGAGTACTGGCCGGTCTGGGCGAACAGCGTGTTCACGTCATTGTCAGCACGGTTGACGTCGCCGCCGGGGGCATTTTGTACCGGGCCGCTGAGCACGATGCCGGGGCCGGGGCCACCGCAGGTGCCGGGACCGACGCCGTTGCCGAAGCAGTCCTGGATGAATCCACCGGAAGAGCCGCCGTTCAGGGACGCGTTCGCGGAAGTGGTGAAGTTCCAGAGGCCGGGGCCGGTGCCGCCGGTCAGGCCGGAAATCTCCGTGGTGAAGTCGGTGACTACCAGGCGCCCGAGGCCGTATACATCGGCGGAGGCCTGTCCCGACACGCCCAGGGTCGCTGCTGTTGCCAGCGCCGCCGCGAGCGATTTCAGTGCTGTTTTCTTCATGGCTAGTCTCCCTAACTTGCCGTTACCGTTGAAAACCTTGCGACCTGCGCCCTGTCCTGGGCCGGCCGAAAATTTCGTTCGGAAGATAAAAAGCAAGGCATGTACCAATGTCATATTATTTCTTTATTTTCAGTAAGTTACAAACTTCGCCAATGTTTCAGCGCCCCGCCAAACCGCGTTTTGTAAAAAATCCTGACGGGGCCGGGCGAGGATCACGCCATTACCACTGGTTATGGCGGGGTGATCGCGACGGCCGCCCGGGGCATCAGCCGGCGGACAGCTCCGCCAGCAGCTCCCTGGCGCGGGCCAGCACCGCCGGGTCCTCGGCCTCGTCGACCACGGTGCGCAGCTGCGCGGTGGCCTCCCGGGTCCGGCCCTGGGCGGCCAGGAGGCGGGCGAGGTTGACCCGGTACTGCATGTTCCGGGGCTGTACCTCTACCGCTTTCGCCACCATGTTGGCCCCCGCCACAGTCTTGCCGCTGTCCGCGAGCAGGCTGCCGTAGGTATCGAGCACCACCGGGTCCTCCGGCAGCAGTTCGTGGGCCCGTTTCGCGTAGTCCAGCGCCCTGTCCAGGTCGCGCTCGCGCTCCAGCCAGGCCAGGTTGTTCAACGCCACGATGGAGGCCGGCGCCAGCGACAGCATCTCTTCATACAGCGCTATGGCTTTCTCCGGGTCCGTCGTCACGGCGCCCTCCGCCTGCATGGCGAGCAGGGTGAGGTCCTCGGGGAACTCCCCGCGCCAGTGTTCCAGTTCGGCGAGGGAGCCCTCCCGGTCGCCGACCGTGGCCAGGGTGATGGCCAGCATCAGCGCCGACTCGGGGTTCGGGTCGAGTTCCAGGACCTTGCGGAAGGACTCCTCGGCCCGCTCGAAGCGCTGTTCGCGCACGGCCAGCCAGCCCTCCATGCGCCAGATCTCGACCCTGTCCCCGGTCGCCTCCGCGAGCACCTTGTCCATCACCGCACGCGCCTGTGCGAGGTCGCCCGCCAGGCCGTGCATACGCACCTGGGCCAGTCGCGCGGGCAGGTACTTGCCGTTGATGGCGACAGCCCGGTCGAGGGCCGCCATCGCGCCCTCGAAGTCACCCTGGGCGGCGAGCGCTTCGCCGTGGAAATAGTTGGCCAGCACCGAGTCCGGCGAGACCTCGACCCACTGCTCCCAGCTGCCCTGTGCCATGTCGCCCTGGCCGAGGTTGGCGAAGGACTTGCCGCGCAGCTCCATCAGGGACGGCTGGGCGAGGACCCACTCGTCCTTCAGCTTCTCCGTCAGCACGATCACCTGGTCGTATTCACCGGCGTCAAACCGCAACCGCACCAATCGCGCGCGAACAGCGTGGTTGGCAGGGTCCTGGTTGAGCAGTTCCTCCAGTGCGGCGGTAGCGTCCGAGGGCTGGTCCTCGCGCACTACGAGACCGGCCAGGTAGGAGCGGGCGAGACCGTCCTCCGGGTGTACCTCCAGGTAGTCCGTCAGCAGGGTGCGCGCCCTGGCGCGCTCCCCGGTGGCGTCGTAGATCTTCGCGAGGTTGCGTGTCGTGGAGGGGTCGTGGGGGTCGAGTTTGAGGATGGCTTCCATGGTCGCGCGGCCGGCCGCGAAATCGCCGCCGATCATCTGCCCGGCAGCCACCACCTTCAGCGCGTCGCTGCGCTGGGGGTACTGGTTGTGCAGGTTCTGCGCCATGGCCATCGACTCCTCCACCCGGCCCTTTTTCAGGGCCGCGGCAGCGGACAGCAGGACGTTCGAGTACTGGCTCTCGTCGATGGTGCCCTGCGCCACCTCCAGGTCCCGGGCGATGTAGTCGCCCCGCACCGTGCGCGCCTCCTCGAGGGCGCGCTGGGCCCGCTCCTCCTCGGGGTCCAACGCCAGCACACGCTCGAAATAGTCGACCGCGGAATCGTGGTCACCCTCGACCATGGCCAGTGCCCCGAGCATCCCGAGCACCGGCACGTTGTCGTCCCCAGAGCGCTCCAGCGCGTCCTGCAGGATCTCCTGGGCGGAATCGACATCGAGGCGCTGGCTCTGCAGCGTCGCCCGCATGCGCGCCACGGTCGTGGACCTCGGAACCTGCTCGTAGAGCTGGCCGAGCAGCACGTCCGCCTGCTCGAAGCGCTCCTGTTCCAGCAGCGCCGCCACGAGGTACATCTTCATGGGAACATTGCGCGGCAACGCCTCGAGCCCCTTGGTCAGCTCGGCAGAGGCGCCGGCGTAGTCCTCCTTCATGTACAGGGAGACCCCGCGCACCTGGTGCACATAGGCGAGCTTGCCGAGGCCCGCCTTGCGCAGCTCCCGCAGGTCGTGCTCAGCCAGGCCGATTTTGCCCAGGCGCAGGGCCGTCATGGCGCGCCGCGCGTTGACCATGTTCACGTAGCCGCGGCTCTCGATGGATTTCGAATAGGCCTCGTAGGCGCCGGCCAGGTTCTCCTCGGCGGCCAGCAGGTCGCCCTTCAGCGCCAGGGCATCCGGCGATTCCGGGTCCAGCTCCAGCGCCCTGTCCACCCACTCCCGCGCCCTCTCCAGGCTGCCCACCCGCGCCTCGAAGGACGCGGTCGCCGCCAGCACCAGTGCAGACTCGGGATCCAGTTCCCGTGCCGCTTCCAGGGTCTTGCCCGCCAGCTCGAAATCCCCGAGCTCCATCAGCGCGAGACCGCGCCAGGCCATGATCTCACCCTGCACTGTCGGCGAGGGCTCCTCGGGGAACTCCTCTGCCTCCTCCACCAGCTCCTCGTACTTGCCCTGCAGCATGAGGGAGCGGGTCAGCAGCAGCGCCGCCTCGCTCGCGTTCATGCCCATTTCCCGGGCGCGCCTGATCTCCTTCTCAGCCTCCGCACCCAGCCCGAGGTCGAGGTGGACGTAGGCCATCTCCCGGCGGATCTGCATGTTGAAGGGCGCCTTCTGCGCCGCGTTCTTCAGTTCGATCTGGGCGCCCAGCAGGTCGCCTGCGTCGCGCAGCATGCCGGCGTTGGACAGGTGCTCCTCCGTGGTCAGTTCCCTCTCGCACGATGCGGTGAACAGCGCCACCAACAGCACCAGCAGCGGTGTGATCCTGTTACGCATTGACTCGGCCTCCCTGCGGCTAATGCGGGCATTATGGCCCGCCATCAGTAGTTCGTATACTGCCCGGCTGTTTCCAAGACCCGCTGATTGAAACAGCTTTTACTAAGACCCGCTGATCGGAACCGCTTTTACTAAGATCTGCTGCTTGAACCGGCTTCTGAGACCAGCGGCTTCGCGGGCATCCCGCCCCAGCGCTCCCCCGGCCCGATGCGCGTCCCCTTGGCGACCACCGCGCCCACCGATACCACCGCCCCGTCGCCGATTACCACCCCGGGCATGACGGTGGCCTTGGCTGCTGGTGTTCCTGTTCGTTTTCTATCTCTGGGCTTTCCTGCTCTACCGGCTCTCCCACCAGTTCCTGCCACTGGTGGAGGGCGACCTGCCCGAGGGCTCCCAGGAG
>Ga0126341_1000172_pt1 | contig 13644 bp, 13 predicted proteins | sample OrbTmetagenome_FD_97057 | JGI IMG/M metagenome (GOLD analysis project Ga0126341, IMG submission 97057) | Coral microbial communities from Florida Keys, Florida, USA - Orbicella T D metagenome | ecosystem: Host-associated > Invertebrates > Cnidaria > Coral | place: Florida Keys, Florida, USA... | reverse complement strand
TTTTTTATCCTCTTCCTTGTTGATGCGCCGCATCTCGGCGAGATCCGGGTGCCTGAACACCAGTTTTTTGCCGACGATGGTAATGCCGACGATCAGCGCCAGCGCCGCCATCGATCCGAGGATGTTGTAATGCTCCCAGACGGTCAGAAGCCACTCGTTCATGTCGCTATACCTCGTTGGGGCCGGGGTTCAGCAGCAGCCTGCCGAGGGCCTTGCTGGCCTCGTCTCCCAGCCGTTGTTGTAACTCAAGCGCCAGGGCGTCGATGTCGCCCGACACACTGTGTTCAATCTCGCCGTCGAAAACCTCGCGCTCCAGGCACAGTTGCTCGTAGAGCGTACGCAGCGTGGTGCGTGTGCGCGCGAACGCGCCGCCGCCGGCGATGTCGGCAAATTCCGCCTCCAGGTCGCCGACGCTGGCAACGGAGTCGGCGATCAGTTCTTCCCCGCGAGCGGTGAACAGCAGAAGCACCTGGCGTGCGTCTGCCGGATCGGCCTCGCGGCGCAGGTAGCCGAGTTCTTCCAGCTCGGTCGCGATCGCGCTGATGGCCTGCTTGCTCACATCCTGTATCGCTGCGATCTGTTGTATGCGTCCGCCCGCAGGACCGACCAGTGTCAGCACCTGCCCGAAGGACAGCTTCAGGCCGGGGTGACCGCGCCCGGCGGTCAGTGTCATCAGGCGGTGCAATGTGTAGTCCGACAGCCGGGGCAGCAATCCTCCCATGCCACCGTAGAGCAGGGTCGGCTCGTCGCGTGCGCCGAGGCCGAGGCCGAGGTGGGCGTAGAGCGCGCCGAGGGTCCGGGCCGCATCGTCCACGGCTTCCCGCCCGGCCAGGGCGGCAAACCGGGCGTCCAGCTCCCGCACGATGCGCACGCCGTCCCGGCGCAGCTGTCGGCCGTGCTCGGTCAGCACCAGTTGGCGGGCCCGGCCGTCCAGCGGATCGGGCGTGCGGCCGATGTACCCCGCGGCTTCCACCTGTTTGACCGCCTGGTTGCAGGCCTGGCGTGATATGCCGAGGGTTTCCGCCAGTTCCGACAGGCGCCGCCCGTTCTCTCCGAGCAGGGTGATATAGGGCGCAAAGCCCAGGCGCAGGTCGCCGTGCCCGCACTCCTGCTGCAGGGTGTGCATCATGCGGGTCTGCAGGTAGCGGGAGACGCCGATCAGGTGCCGGGAAAAGTTGTCCCGGTAGCGTTCCCACAGGGTGTCGGGACCCCGCGCCGGCTGGGTGGCTGCACTCATGGGGTGAAATAGTAAAGCCAGATTGACGAATAGTCAATCCGTATTGACATATTAGTTTTTTGGGGTCTACACTGCCTCTTCGCGGGGATAACAGGCCCTGTCTCCCCGTGCCCCATAGGAGGAATCATGAGCGACCGACAGAAAGTCGGCTTTATCGGCCTCGGCGATATCGGCCGGCCGATGGCCCGGCACCTCGTGTGCGACGAATTCGAGGTCTACGTGTTTGACCTCGTGGAAACAGCCGTGCAGGAGTTGGTGGAAGCGGGCGCAACGGGCTGTAGCTCCATCGCGGAGCTGGCGGCCACCTGCGATCACATCGGGATCTGTGTCCGCGACGACGCGCAGGTAGAGAGCCTGCTGTACGGCGAGGATGGCATCTTCGCCAGGGCGGGCGCCGGCACCCGGGTCGCGGTGCACAGCACGGTTACACAGGCCAACCTGCTCAAGTGGGTGGACGATGCGGCGGCGGCGGGTGTGCGACTCATCGATGCGCCCATCACCGGCGGCGCCGCCAAGGCCGAGGAGGGCGTTCTCTGTTACATGGTCGGGGGCAGCGCGGAGGATCTCGCGGCGGCGGCGCCGGTCTTTGAAACCTCCGCGGAGAAAATCGTACACGCCGGCGACCTGGGATCGGGTATTGCCCTCAAGCTCTGTAACAACTATATCCAGTACACCGAGTTCGTCGCCCTGGCCGAGGCGGCGCGGCTCGCGGACGCCTGCGGCCTCTCCCTGGACGTGATCAGGGAGGTGGGGCTCGCCAACGGCGTTGTGAACGAGCAGATGCACACGTTTGTCAGCGGGCGCAACGGCCTGGCCCCGGCCTGCACCGAGGAACAGATGCAGGAAATTTTTGGCGCCTTCGGCACCCTGGCCCGCAAGGACCTGGAGTGTGCCCTGGAGACCGCCACCCAGAAAGGTGTGGTTATGCCCACCGCGGAGTTTATCCGCGACCGCATCGAAGATGTATTTCTCGCCCGCGACGAATCCCGTCCACCGGCGCAGCAGGGAGCAGAATAAATGAACCCGGAAACCAACCTGTTTATCGACGGCGAGCTGGTGCCCGCCGCATCCGGAAAGACCTACCCGAACATCAACCCGGCGACGGAAGAGGTGCTGGGCGAGACCGCGGACGCGGGTGTGGAGGACATGGACCGTGCCATCGCCGCCGCGCGCCGTGCGTTTGATGAGGGCAGCTGGTCCACCGACCACGCGTTCCGCCACAAGTGCCTGCAGCAGCTCTACGAGGGGCTGCGCGAAGTGGAGGAGGAGTTCAAGCAGCAGATCGCCGCGGAGACCGGCGCGCCGCTGGGTATTTGCGGCGAAACAGGCCCCCAGTGCTCGATCCCCATCGGCTTCATCCAGTACACCCTAGACAACCTGCCGAAGTTTCAGTGGAGCCGCGATGCGGGCGTCGGGGAAGTGATGGGTATGCCCAGCCGCCGCATCGTGGAAAAGGAAGCGGGCGGCGTGGTGGGTTGTATCACCCCCTGGAACGTGCCCCTGCAGATCAACCTCGCCAAGTGCATTCCCGCGCTGGCCGCCGGTTGCACCGTGGTGCTAAAGGCCGCCCCGGACACGCCCTGGTCCGCGACCATGCTCGGCCGGGTGGTGAAGGAGAAGACGGACATCCCCGCCGGCGTGTTCAACGTGATTACGGCCGCGGACCCCGTGGAGACCGGCGAGCAGCTGGTGACCGATCCGCGCGTGGACATGATCTCCTTCACCGGCTCCACCGCAGTGGGCAAGCACATCATGGCGCAGGCGGCGGGCACCGTGAAGAAAGTGTTCCTCGAGCTAGGCGGCAAGTCTGCCAATATCCTGCTCGACGACGCGGATCTGAACACCAGCCTGCTCAGTTGCCTGGGCGTGTGCTTTCACTCCGGGCAGGGCTGCGCCATCCTCACCCGCCTGCTGGTGCCGAAGTCGCGCCAGGCGGAGGTGGAAGAACTGCTGCCCACCTTCTTCGGTTTTATCGAGTACGGGGACCCCGCATCCGACAGCCAGATCATGGGGCCGCTGGTCAACTCGAAGCAGTACGAGCGCGTGCTCGGCTACATCGAGAAAGGCAAGGCCGAGGGCGCGCGGTTGCTGCTAGGCGGCGGCAAACCGGCACACCTGGACAAGGGTTACTACGTCGAACCGACCATATTCACCGACGTGAGCAATGACATGACCATTGCCCGCGAGGAAATATTCGGCCCCGTACTGGTCATCATTCCCTACGAGGACGAGGAGGACGCCATTCGCATCGCCAACGACTCCGAATACGGCCTCTCCGGCGGCGTGTGGTCCGCGGACGAGGAGCGCGCCCTCAGGGTTGCGAGGCGCATCCGCACGGGCACGGTGGCGGTCAACGGTGGCATTTACTACGGCGCCGACGCCCCCTTCGGCGGGTACAAGCAGAGCGGCATCGGCCGGGAAATGGGGCCGGAGGGTTTTGAGGAGTACCTGGAAACCAAGACCATCGCGATCGCCGTATGACGACAAGCCTTGAGGGACAGGTCTACATCGTCACCGGCGGCTCCCGGGGTTTCGGCCTCGCCATCGCGCGCGATCTGGCCGCACACGGCGCGCGGGTGGGCCTGGTCAGTCGCAACCGCGAGGGACTCGATGCGGCGGTGGACGGTATCGGGCGGGAAAACGCCTTCGGCATTGCCGCCGACGTCGCCTCACCGGAACAGATCGGCGACGCCTTTGCGGCGATCCGCGACCACTTCGGCCGCCTCGACGGCCTGGTGAACAACGCGGGCATGGCCCGGCCCAACCGGGTGGAGGACCTCGAGGTCGATGAGGTCGTCACCCAGGTGAACACCAATTTTCTCGGCACCGTGTTTTGCTGCCAGGCGGCGATCCCCCTGCTGCGTGGCGCCGACAACCCGCGAATAGTGAATATTTCCTCGGCCAGCGCCTGGCACTACGACGAAATCGTGCACCTGTCGATCTACGCCTCGACCAAGGCGGCGGTAGAGCGCTTCACCCGCGACCTCAGGATTGAGGTGCAGCCCGACAGTATCGGGGTGACCTGTGTCAGGCCCGGCGGCGCCATCACCAGTTTCGCAGACGAGTGGAACCCCGACCGTTTCGCCGCCGCCATGGCCGGTTGGAAGGACGTGGGCACGTACATGGACCTGGGAATGGAGGTCGCGCAGGTCGGCGAGGCGGTGCGCTACGCCCTGGCCCAGCCCCCGGGTGTGGCGGTGGACCTCCTGGAGATACGGCCGAATATCCAGACACCCAAATCTTCTTTTTAACGAGCTCAGGACCCAACGATGGAAGACGTACTCGGATACAGGGACAGGAACGTGGTGGTCACCGGCGCGGCATCGGGCATGGGCCAGGCGGCGGCGCAGTTGCTCACGGACCTCGGCGCGAGGGTCTACGCCCTCGATATTGCGGAGGTGTCCGCACCGGTGAAGGCGGTCATCCCCGTGGACATGAAGGACGCCGCCACGCTGGACGCTGCTCTCAATAACCTCCCCAATGAGATTTACGCTTTGTTCAACTGCGCGGGGGTCCCCAGCCCTCCGTTTGCGAAGATCGATACTGTACTGATTAACTTCTCCGGTTTGCGCTACCTGACGGAGCGGCTGGAGCCGCGCATCGTGGAGGGCGGCGCCATCGCCTCCATTGCCTCCACCGCGGGCATGGGCTGGCGCGCAACCCTCGAGCAGGTGCGCGAGTTTATCGCCCTGGACGCCGACCTGGATACGGCCCTTGAGTGGCTGGAATCCCAGGGCGACAAGGTGGTGGACGGCTACGCGTTTTCCAAGCAATGCATCATTGTCTACACCATGACCCGCGCGGCGGAACTCGCCCGGCGCGGCATACGTATCAACTGTATCGCTCCCTCGCCGACGGATTCCGCGTTCATGCAGCAACTGACGGGTGAGGGGCAGATTCCGGAGGAGGCGGTGGCATTGTTCCTGCCCCCGAACGGGCGCTACGCCACCGGCGCTGATATGGGTGAGCCCCTGGTATTGTTGAACAGCCGGCTCGCGGGGTTTGTCAGCGGCCTCAACGTGCCCATCGACTTCGGTTACACGGCGGAGGTGACCATGGGCCAGCGGGACGACCTGCTGGGAATCGCGCAGTGACGGAATGGAAAAAGTGAAGGTCGTCATTGTCGGCGGCACGGGGCTGACCGGCGCCCATGCCGCCTTGCACCTGCGCGATGCCGGTTGCGAGGTCGCACTGGTCTCGCGCACGCCCCCGGCGGCCCCGGCGCTACAGGATTTCGAGCATATCGTCGGCGCGTATACCGCGACGGACTTCCCTCTGTCGCGGTTGCGCGATTTCGACGCCATGGTCTTCGCCGCGGGTGCGGATATCCGCCAGCTGCCGCCGGACGAGGACGAGGAGGGTTTTTTTCACCGGGTGAACAGCGAGGCGATACCGCGTTTTTTTGCCGCGGCCCGGGACGCCGGTATCGGTCGCGCCGTGTATATCGGTACCTACTATCCCCAGGTGGTGCCCGAGAAAATAGACGCCAGTGCCTATGTGCGCTCCCGACACCTTGCGGACGAGGGATTGCGCGCGCTGAACAGCGACACATTCAACGTCTGCAGCCTGAACGCGCCCTTTATTCTCGGTCACTTCCCGGGCATCGCGCTGCCGCATATCGAGGCGCTGGTGCAGTACGGCGCGGGGCGCCTGGAGGGTGTTCCGGTGGTCGCGCCGGCCGGCGGTGTCAATCACATCGCGAGCAGTTCCATGTCCGAGGCTATCGCGGCAGCGCTGGAGCGGGGGGAGGGCGGCCGTGCCTACCTCGTGGGTGATGAGAACCTGAGCTGGAAAGCCTATCTCGAACTCTTCTTCGAGGCGGCCGGTAACCCCGTCGATCTCGAAGTCACCACCGAAGAGCATCCACTGCTTCCCGATGTCATCCTCTACGCCGGGCGCAACGCGACCATCAGCTACGCGCCCGACGATTCATTGGGCTACGGCCGCAACCGTGTGCGGGAAACCGTGCAGGACATCGTGGCCGCCTATCTCTGACCAGGACGAAACCGCCATGACCAAACTCAGTGACGCCACCCTGCGCGCAACCGCGGACAAGCTCATCGCCGCCCACGAGGAGGCCTCGCGCACCAACGAGTGGACCTTTTTCGTGGACGAGATCTACGCGGTGAACTGCGTGTATACCTGCGAGTACGCCGGTGTGATGGAGGTGACCGCGAACGGGATCGACGAGATCAAGGCGACGCACTACGGGCGCGATATGCAGGTGGGGTGGGAGGGCTGGACCTTTCCCTACATGGGTGTCTACACCGGAGGCGACAACAACCTCATCACCCACTGGCTGAACCGCGGCCCCGGTACACGCCCCGACAGTTCCTTTTTCGAGACGCCCGGCGTTTCATTCATTACTCTCGACGGCGATGCGAAGATCTGCCGCCAGTTCGACATGTTCGACCTGGCGCACCAGATGCGCCTGTGCGATGAGTTGGAGGACGCGGGTCTGCTGTCACCACAGCTCAAGGCGCAGTGGGTGATCCCCATGAAGGAGAAGCTGGAGGCACAGCTGGCGAACAATCGCTAGCCGGCAGCACCGCTACTCGCGGGTACCTGCCGCGCTCAGGAATCGCCGGGCTCCTCCCGGTTTTCCGTGCCCTCGCCGGGCGTAATGAACAGCATGCGCGCGTTGCTCGCCGCCGACGCGGTGTGCCAGGCGCCGCGGGGCACCACGACGTACTCGCCGGGCTTTGATAGTTCTGCGCTCCGGTGCTCGCCGTTCACCTGTACCACCATTGTTGCGCTGCCGGAGAGAAGAATGACCAGTTCGTCACCCTTGGGGTGCATCTCCCAGGTGGGCCACGCCTCGTTGAAATCGTGACACGAGATGAGGGCATGGTTTGCAAAAGAGTCGAAGCGCGTGGTGAGGCCCTCGTAAAATTCCATACCGCCGGTATAGGGAACGGGGTCTATGTCCATGTTTGAGGTGAGGACTGGAAAGGTTTCCATAAGCTGGTGGACCTGGGGTTGCATGGTGCTTGCCTCCGTTGATTAGCCAGGATTATCGGAAGGGTGATTGACGCCGTCCATGACGGGCACGTCGCCCAACTGGTACGGATCGACGCCCTCCAGGCACGCCACGTTGACGCCGTATTCGTGGGGATTGGAGCGACGTTGGTGGTGGGTGTAGATGCCGCATATGGAACAAAAGTAGTGCCGGGCAGTGCGCGTGTTGAACTGGTACAGGCTGAGGAGGTCCTCGCCTGCCGTTATACGAATTCCGTCCAGCGGAACGGAGGCCACCACGGCCCCTCGGCGCCTGCACATCGAGCAGTTACAGCGCCTCAGCTGCTCCAGGCCGCGGGGCAGGTCGAGTTCGAAGCGGACCGCGCCACAGTGGCAGCTGGCCGGGTGAACCGGGCGGATTTCCATGGCTGGGCCCTCGCTGCTACTGTGTTCTACCAGTATATAGACGTAGACGGGAAAATTTTCCCCGCAGGGTCTAAAATCACAGGTTAGACAGACCGGTCCGAGCCGGGAACGGCCTGTGGCTGTAACCGGGAGGCTTTCCGGGGTTAGGAGGTTAGCATGGTCGACTACTTGGAGCAGGGCAGTGACCGGCGGGCAGATCCCGACACCACGCTCGCGGATGCCCGGGATAAACGGTTCCTCGTCGCCGCGTTGCTTATCTTCGTCGCCAAGGGCGACGGCAATATATCCGATATCGAGAGTGGGCGCATGATCGACCTGCTCTCCTCGCGATTGAAGATCAACAACGCCGAGGCCCTTGAGAGTCTCTCGTCGATTCTCAACGCCATGCAGGAAGACAGCGATATCGCGCGCAGGCTGCGCGATATCAGCGTGAGACTCACAGAGAAGCAGAAGCGAGAGATCTTCGTAATGATGCTCGACGTTGCCGCCGTTGACGAGGTGCGTGACGAGGGCGAGACGGAGGCGATCAACATGGCCTCGAGAATCCTCGATATGTCAGAGGAGTCTATCGCAGAGGCCTGCCGGGACTTTTTTGCACGCTACTAGTACCCCTCGATTGTTGTGCGCGGCCGTTCTCTACCGGACGGCGGTTGTGGTACCTTGATCAGTCGATACTGGTTGAGAGCATGACAATGCTGAATAAGTTTTTGAGTGGGCTGGTATTTGGCGCCGGATTCTCCATCGCTTTTCTCGTCGTTACAAACCTGTACTACGAACTATATGTCGATTGGCGTTACCCCATGCTGGACGAGCTGGAGTACGGTGCGCTGGACGGGGTGCCGGAAGTGGAGCCCGACGACCTCGTGCGGTCGGCTCCCGACCTCGCTCGGTTGCAGCAGCGCTTCCTGGGCAGCAGCGGCATCTATGCGAGCGGCTTCGAGGATATTGGCGACAAGGTGCTCGCCGCGGGCCCGGGCGCCATCGAGGGCGCGGTGACGCGCGGAGGCGAACCGGCACCCGGCGTGAAGTTGCGCCTGGCCCTCAATGGTGCGGTTATGAGCGAGTGGGTCGTCACGGGGGCGGACGGTCGCTACAGCATTCCGGTTCCCTACGGGGATTACCAGGTGGGGGGTTATGAACTGGATCACAAGGCGGCGAACAAGGCGCTGACGGGATTGATCAATGATCCGGCCAACAACCACCGCACGGCGACTTTCCAGGTCGCCGAAGACAGTCCCGCCCAGGGCATCAGCCTCAACTACGTGAAACCGGTTGTGAAGTTATCCAGGCGAGAGAGTTTTTCCTCGCCCGATGAGGCAAGGTTCGCGTGGCAGCCGTACCCGGGTGCGCAGGACTATCGCATACAGGTGTGGGAGAAGAGCGACCCGAACGACTGGCGGGGCAGGGCGCTGTTTGACTGGGGTGAACTGCCCCGGGTCGAGAGCACGGAGTTCAGCCTGGCGCCCTACAAGGACCGGCTGGAGGAAGAAGGGCGCTACTACCTGTTCGAGGTAGAGGCGATGGGCGAGGGCCATTACCCCATGTCGGAGACTGGCTCGCGACGCAGCGATTACGATTTTTCAATCGGTATCTGATGGCCGCAGAGGGGCTGGGCTATAGACGCGATGGGCGACGGGGGGGTGTTAAGGAAGCAATGACGCTGCGCGATGACTATTCAGGAGCATTTGATCCGGAAATTCGACTCCGGGACTTTTCGCGGGAGTTTCTCTCCCGCCTCATGCACGAGTACAACCTGATAGGCCACATGCTGGACCGGTCCGGTCAGCCGCTCGTCGCGCTGGAGTACGGGGAGGAGGGATTCATCAGGTCTGCCATCGAGGAGTGGCAGTGCGCGAGCCCCATCTACTCGAAGCGCATGCAGCGGCTGATGAAGTTTGAAGGCAGCGACGTGGGTACGGTCTTCAAGAACATACAACTCGAGATAGGTGCACCCCAGCAGTTCCTGGACTTTCAGTTTCGGCTCGATTCCCCGGAGTACGGGGAGTTCTGGCTGCCGTTCTGCGGCGCCCTCAATGACCTGGAAATCAACGGCGATGACGGCAGGCTGACCAGGGCGATGTGCCACGACATCGAGGATCCCACCTTCGACGCGACCGCGGCGGCGACCAACCCGCGCATGATCATGCGGCCCGTCCACCGGCCGCCGCGCAACGACAGCGAGGGCGGCAATGGCGCCGGGCGATACCCCGTCTGCCGCTGGATGGTCATGATTTCCGAGGAGCAGCGGCCGTACGAGCACCACCCCAATCTCGCGGTACTAGCAGCGTCGAGGATCGCCAATATCGAGATCGAGGTGCCCGAGGAGCAGGTCGAGCCCGGCGGCTGGGACGACTATTCCGGGGCGTTCGACCCGCACTGCCAGTTCGAGGACTTCTCCCAGTGGGCGCTCGTGCAGCTACTCCAGGAGAACGCGGTGCAGGCGGCGCTGCTGGCCCACAGTTACACCCTGAGCCAGACCACCAACTACGGCGATGAGGTGAGCGAGCGCCTGTCGGGAATGTTATTCGCCGGTCACGCGGCCCTGGGCGCGGAGCGGCTGCAAAAGCACATGGAGGATTTTGCCGGCGACACGATCGACGCCATTGCGAAGGTGATCCAGCTGCATCCCGTTTTCCAGCCGCGCAGCTATATCGACATCGACATCGAGATTCTCGCCGCGGACCGTTTGCGCCTCTCGGTCAACGACTGTCCCGCGCTGCACGAGACGATTGAGCACGCGTGGTTCGGCCAGCTCGGCCCGGCGCCGCACGCGGCGCTGGACGCTATGGTGGCCCAGGTGAATCCCAGGGCCTACTGCGTTGCCGTCGAGGATCCCGGTGAGGCGGTGTATGCCTGGGATGTGGTGATCGACCCGGCGCGGGAGCCGGCGGAACCGCCACTGGCGTTGCAGCTAGCGCGGACCAGCAGCGGCCTGGACTTCAGGTTCGAGCGCAGGCGCCTGCCCGTCGGGCTCATCGCCCGCGGGTAAACGGCTATTCCACCTCGATGGTGATACTGTCCTCGGCGCCCACCGCGTGGTGATCCGGCGCCCGCAGGCTGACGCGTATCTCGTGTGTGCCGGGCGCAATGTCAGCCGGCAGGTGCAGCTCCACTGATTCCGTCCACGCGGTGAGGTGATCCGCGTCGTCATCGTCCTGGTCCAGGTACACGTGGTAGTGGCCCGCCGAGACGTGACCGTGATCACTGTTGGCGTCATCGTGCCCGTGGCCGTCGTGATCATGGTCATTCTCGTCGTGCCCCTCGGGCGGCTCCAGCGCGAAATTGCTCAGGTCGAAAACCAGCTCCACCGTATCGCCGGCGGCGAAGGATGCCCCCTCTGCCGGCGAAGAGATGCGCACGGACGGCGAGCTGCCGTGGTGGTGCATCTGCATGTCGTGGTTGGGCAGCACAGCGCCTAGCAGGACGAACATCTCGTCGTCGCTGCTGATGCCCCGGGTGATGGCGCAGGCATCGCAGAGACCGTCCCCGGCGCCTGGCGAGGAGTCGCAGGTCGCGTCGTCACCGACGCCTTCACAGGGCGCGCCCACGTTACCGGTAACGCAGGCCACTGCTGGGCAGGGGCCTCCCTGCGTGGGGCGGGCGGACGCCCGGGTCACCGTATCGATATTGGGGGAGCCGTCGGCGTTGAGGCCGTTGTTGTACGTGGCGCAGTACTCCAGTACCCGGTCCGCGGGATCCGGGGAATTGAACACCAGCGCCGGTTCGAACAACTGCAGGAGTGGCTCGTCGTAGGTGTAGGTCTCGTACAGCAGGTCGCCGCCCTTGATACCGATCGAGAAATACTCGCCCCGCTTGTGAGTGTGGGACGACAGCATGACCAGGCCGTCACCCTCCGCAAGCTGGTAGTCCCGGCACACATGGTTGCGCTCGAAGGGCGGTGTTCCGGCGCCCGCCGAGATATGCGTGCTGTAGGTGATGTAGTCCGCCGAGAAGCGCCGGTCGTCGGCGAAGAACAGGTTGCGCCACACGTGGTGATTGGCGTCCTCGGTGGTGAGATTGAAGGCGTGGGAGTTCCAGTAGAAGATGCCGTGTGTCGGCGTGGTCTCGTAGAAGCCGTCCTGGGCGACCAGCGAGCCGATATTTGACGATGCGGACGCAGTGGGGCCGCGGCCGGGGCCGTAACCGATACAGGCCACAGACGGTTGCATTTCACTGCGGCACTTACCTGTGCCGCAGGATTGCAGGTCAGTGGGCTCGCAGGTCTCACCCTCCTGGTCCCCGCCCGCGCATGTCCACTCCCCGAACGCCGGGTCGTGAATCAATTCAGTCGGCACTTCGGAGTACATGAGGACATTGTGGTGCGTGTACGGGTCCTCGCGTAGTTCATCGCCCTGGAAGTAGAAGTACTCGCGATCGGGTGACATGTACTCCGGGGGAATCACGTCCCGGAAATCCTCGTAAACGGCGAAGCACCACTCGGTCTCGCTCTCTGCCGGCACGGCGTGCGGCGGCATGGCGAACTGCACGCCGACATCGCGTTCCGGAGGCGGCAGGGGCAGGGTATTGACCGCGTCCGCCTCGGGCAGGCAGACGCCGAGCAGGCGCTCGATTTCATCCTCGCCGCGGCCCAGGGTGTCGCCCACGGAACCGGTTTTCGGCGCACCGGCTTCTATCCACAGGCGGATCGCCTCGAGCTGGCCGGCGGAGATGGCGCTGCCGGCGCTCGGCATGGGGCTGCCCGACACGGCGTAGCTGCCCGGGAAGGTCTTGGCGGAGAGCTTGTGATAGAAGAAGCTCTTGTCAGGCTCGCGCGGGGAGATGAGGCGCAGGCTGGATGCCTCCGAGCTGACACCTACCAGGTTGTCGTAGGCCACGTCCGTGCGCAGGTTCAGGCCGCCTTCGGCCGCCTCGCCGTGACACAGGGAGTTGGCGCAGCCCGCCTGCTCGAACACCGTGGCCTGGATCGCCTCGAAGGTGGATTCGAAGGTCGGGCAGAACTCCAGCTCCTGGTCGTTCCAGACGACCGCGTCCAGGGAATGGATGGTATAGGCGTTGTCGCCGTGGTTGTGCAGGTGCACCTCGATCGGGTCGCCGCGGCTGACGTCGAAGGGCAGGGTGATGTTCTGTTTGATGATGGCCGAGTCTGACGGGATGCCGATGGTCGTCTCCCACACGCGACCGCCGGCGATGGAGATGGACACGTGTGCTTCGGACGGCGCGTTGAAGTTGAGCGCGCTGTGGCTCATGGCCAGCTCCAGCTCTGCGCCCGCTTCCAGGTCGAGCAGTATCTGCTGGGTGAGCGCGGCGTAGTTGCAGAATTCGGTGCGGATTTCCAGTTCGTCCTCTTCCACCAGCCAGCCCGTTCCGCGCGGGCAGTCCACTTCACTCGGGCGGTGCTCCAGGTTCGAGTCGCGGTTCTTCGGGGTGACGTCCCAGGCTGCGGCCTGCACGAGGGCAATGCGGATTTGCTCGCGCACTGACTCGTAGGGCGTGCCGCCGGACCACGAGAGCAGTTGCGCCTGCTCGTCGGCCGTGAGGCCGGGTACCCCGGCAGGGGGCATGGTCTGCGCGTCTACCGCGTAGTTGATGGCGCTCTTGAAGGAGCTCGCGGTCGCCTCGCCGTGCAGGGAGAACGGCGCCAGCGGTGTATCGCCGCTGTTGTGACAGCCCGTGCACTTGGCCTGCAGGATGGGCTCTACGTCGGCGTAGGAGAGGACCGTCCCTTCCCGGGGCTCCTCGTCCTGGGGCGTGACGTTGTCGGCTGGGCCGTTGCCGCCGCCTCCGCCGCCACAGGCGGTGAGGATAAACACTGAAGAGAGGGCGACGAAAAGTGTGGGGAATCGGGACATCGAGGGTACCAGACCAGGGTTTTATAGTTAGGGCTATATGTAACGGAGCCTATTATAGTACAAATGGAAAGCGGGTATTTGAAGAGCAGTCCCGTGAGCGGGATTGTCTATTTTTTGGGAAACTTGCAGTAAGGATGGGGCTTCAATGGACGAAATGGCGGAACTTGCCTGGAAGCTGCTCGTGGAACTGCGATCAGAATTGAAAGAGGCTCA
>Ga0126341_1000171_pt1 | contig 13647 bp, 10 predicted proteins | sample OrbTmetagenome_FD_97057 | JGI IMG/M metagenome (GOLD analysis project Ga0126341, IMG submission 97057) | Coral microbial communities from Florida Keys, Florida, USA - Orbicella T D metagenome | ecosystem: Host-associated > Invertebrates > Cnidaria > Coral | place: Florida Keys, Florida, USA... | reverse complement strand
GTCGGTCTTCACGTCCCGTCCGTGGGCGATGTCGTCCGCCATGCGGACGATCGTGGCGAAAGGCGCGGTTATCCGGCGGGTAATCACCCGGCTGAGAAAGGCGCAGGCGGCGATGAAAACCAGTGCGATGCCAAGTGTGACTGCCACTGCGGGGAGTATGCTCGCAAGGACCAGGCTGCGGCTGATGCCCAGGTGGACGTAGCCCACCAGGTGCCGGCTGCCGGTTTTGTCCGCCACCGCCAGTGCGGCGCCGAACTCCGCCGGCGTGATGCCCTTTTCCATCGGGTTCACCACGCTGAAGACCGGGATGACCAGGTCCCACAACCTGTCGCCCCCGGCCAGGGTGGCGAGCATTTCGTGTCCCGGCGGTGCGATGTCCACCCGGCGCTGTACCAGGCTGCTCTCCAGTGCTGTGGCGCCGCCGCGCAGGTCGGCAAACAACGGCGCCGGGTAGGGTTGGGCGCCGGCCTGGGCGATCTCGCTGAGCGTACCACCGACGGGGTCGAGTACGCGCGCGAAGCGCAGGGCCGGGGAGGTATTCAGTACCTCCTCCAGCAGTGCGCCCTGCCGGGCCACATCCCTGCGGTAGATGGCGACCTGTAGCTGGGTCTCGGCGTGGACCCGGTGATAACTGCGCTCGATCAGCCGCTCCCGGGCGACGGTGTAATCGGAGCGGATCGAACTGGCGGCCAACAGGATGCCGGCGGCAATCGCCAGCACCAGGGTCAGGGCGTTGATTTTCCCCGCGACGGTCACGCCACGGCCCTCGCAAAGCAGCCGGCGCGGCCAGCAACGCTGTGCGCACCCCTTGTCGCCATTATTGTTATCCCCTGTCCCGGGGAGGGTTCCAGGCCCGCCCTCGGGAAGAATGACAGGCCGCAGCGCTCGTACCTGCAGGGATACGGCCTGGAACACGTTCCTCTCCGCAAAGTAGCATGACTGCGCGCGCAGGCGCAATCGTGCAAAATGCCGCCGTCAGGGGGTAATAGTTGGCCCCGGGGGAGGGGTCAGGCAGCTACCGCGCGGCGCCTGTCGGGCAGCACACGGCGGTCTTTCTCGACCAGGATGCCGTTGACCATCAGGGGGAACGTGACCGGCTGTCCGCTGCGGCGGTCCGTGGGGCTGCGGGTCACGAGGTGGTACGGGGAGCTGCCGCCGGCGGAACGCTGGCGGCCCGCGTCATCTGAGACGTAATTGCGGGCTGCCACCATGAATACATAGGCGGAAACGACTATTGCACCAAAACCCATTACACCCAGGGTGATCAGTACCACATCCATTATCGTCGGGGTCCCGTTCCAGGCGGTTTGCGGAGCTTGTAATTAGTATGCAAATTCCGCGCCGGTTTGGCTCATGCTTATTCTACAGCCGCTTTCAGTATGTTAGCGCCGCAGGGATGGGCCAACAATAGTGATGTGTATAATTTTCTGACAAATTTGGGTTAGCGGGCGCCCTTGCCGAAAAGCACCACCTCGACGGTGCTCAGGGTGATCATGAAGTCGAGGAACAGGCTGTGGTTTTTCACGTAGTAGAGGTCGAACTGCAGCTTCTGCCGGGCGTCCTCCTCGGAGGCGCCGTAGGGGTAGCAGAGCTGTGCCCAGCCCGTGATGCCCGGCTTCACCGCGTGGCGGGAGTTGTAGTAGGGGATGCGCTCGGCGAGTTGTTGTACGAACTCGGGACGCTCGGGGCGGGGTCCGATAAAGGCCATGTCCCCCGCGAGGACGTTGAAAATCTGCGGCAGTTCGTCAATCCGGGTGCGGCGGATGAAATTGCCCACACGCGTGATGCGGCTGTCGTTCTTGGTGGCCCAGACCGCCTTGCCGTCGCCCTCGGCGTCGACAGTCATGCTGCGGAACTTCAGCACGCGGATGGCTTTGCCGTTGAGACCGACGCGCTCCTGGCTGAAGAAAATCGGCGCCTTGAGGCCGTCCTCACACCAGATGGCGATCGCGGTAACAACCATGATGGGCCAGGTGCCCATCAGCAGGATGAAGCTCGAGGCGATATCGAACAGGCGCTTGGTGACCGAGGCGGAGGAGCCTGTACTCAGGTCCTCCGTCAGGCTCATCCAGCCAGGACTGGCGAAGTCCACGAGAATCTTGCCGGCTTCGCGCTCGAAGAAGTTCACCAGGTTGAGTACCTTGACGCCCTGCAGGCGGCACTTGAAAAGCTCGTCCTTGGGCATCTGCTCACGCTGGTCGTCCAGGGCGACCACGATCTGGTCGATCTCGGTCTGGCGGGCGTACTCGGCCAGGGGCTGGCGCAGGTTGATGATGCGTTCGCCGGTCACCCGCGGCTCCTCGCCGTCGATACGCACGAAACCGACGATGTTGAATCCCTGCCGGTCGGTCTTGCGCCGCATTGAGCTGGTGATGGTGGAGGCGGCGTACCCGGAGCCGAGAACGAGGACCCGGCTCTTGAACTGGTCGAGGTCGGCGAGATTGGTGAAGGCGGTGCGGCTGATCAGGTTGGCGGTGAAGGACAGGAGCACGGCGTAGAAGAGGGCGCCGCCCCAGACGAAGAACTCCGGCAGCAAAAAGAACACCGTGCCCATCAGGAGTACCGCGGCGCCGAAGCCGCCGGAGGCCCGGATCAGGACCCCCGATCGCCCTTCCCGCATGCGCGGTTCGTAGAGGCCCATGGCGGTCAGGCAGACCAGCACGACGATGGCAAACATGAGCGCCCGGGTCGGGATCTCCGCGACAACCGCCGCGAAGGCGTCGGGCTGCAGTTGCAGGAAACAGTAGAGGTAGGTGCCGGCGTAGAAGGCGAGGAAGAAGAGCGCGGCGTCGATCAGGGCAAGCCAGTAGAAGGAAGTATGTACGTGGTGATTGAACACCCTGACCGTAGCCATTACCGAGTCCCTGAGTACACCGTGTCGACAGATCGCAGGGGATAGGGAAGTGCTGCGCCACCCCTTGCGGCGATCAGAGTATTCGACCTGGTTGTTGTTTCTCTTCCCGTGAATCCCGCCGCTAGAGGACAGCCAGCGAGAAGTTATTCACAGTCAGTCACCACACTTATCCACAACATTATCAGTGCAGTAACCAGCCTAGCACGAGTCCTGTACTCGTGCTCAAAATAATGCCCAAAATGTGATGCGGTTCGTAGCATCGCACGCCGTTGTTACACCGTGATGAAGCGGGTGCACAGGCCCGGCGCCGGGACAGCCCGGTCGGCACACTTGGTCAGTCGATGAAAAAACTCGCCAAATCATACAGATGCAAAACGTTTATTTATTTTTATCGAGGTTTGGAAGCGGCCCGCACCGGCTGTTTCCACGCCTCCCAGCGACCCCTTCCGGGGACCTGCGCAAGCCCTTTCAGGGCTCGCGGCGGAGGCTAAGTATAGGCAACGCGGCGACGAGGTCAACGCGAAATTGTGCGGCCTTTGCTCAGAGGAAGATTTCCCGCGGCTGTGGATGACTCAGGAAGTCGCGGGGACTGGCGGAGTAGCCATAGGCGCCGGACTGGAACACCACGACGAGGTCGCCCTCGTCGGCGCGCGGCAGTGTCACCGTGTCGCCCAGCAGGTCCAGCGGGGTGCACAGTGGCCCGACCACGTTGACCACCTCGCCGGCGCCGTCGTCGACGCGATTGCCCAGGGCGAGCGGGTAGTTCTTGCGGATGACCTGGCCGAAGTTGCCCGAGGCGGCCAGGTGGTGGTGGAGCCCGCCGTCGGTCACGAGGAAGGTCTCCCCCCGCGACGCCTTGCGCTCGACGACCGCGCAGACGTACACGCCCGCTTCGGCGGTCAGGTAGCGGCCGAGTTCCATGACGACCTCGACCCCCGGCAGCCGCTCGGCGGCAGACTGCAGCAGGGCCTCCATGCGCGCGGCGATCGGCGCCAGGTCCAGCCGTTGCTCACCCGGGAAGTACGGCACCCCGAGCCCGCCGCCGACATTCAGCCAGCGCACCGGGCCGGGAGCGTGTTCAGCCAGGGCGAAGGCGAGGTCGAAGGTCTGCGACTGGGCGTCGATGATGGCCTCGGGACGCAGGTTCTGCGACCCGGAGAAAATGTGGAAGCCGACGAACTCCAGGGGCAGCGTGGCGAGGGCCCCGAGCATGGCGGGGACGCGCTCCGCGTCCACACCGAACGGTTTGGGGCCGCTGCCCATCTTCATGCCGGCGGCCTTCAGTTCAAAATCCGGGTTGACCCGGATGGCGACCGGCGGCCGAATCCCGCTGCGCTCGGCGAGGGCTGCCACCTTCGCCATCTCGCGCTCGGACTCGAGGTTGATGATCACGCCTGCCTCGAGGGCCAGCTCCAGGTCCTCGGCGGATTTACCCGGGCCCGCGAAACTGATGTGCCGGGGTTCGGTGCCGGTCGCGAGGGCCGCGCGCAGTTCCCCCGCGGAGGCCACGTCCAGGCCGTCGGTCAGGGCGGCGAGGTGGCTCACCACCTCGGGCATCGGGTTGGCCTTGATGGCGTAGTGCAGGTGCAGGCCCCCGGGCATCGCCGCGCGCAGCCGGTCCACCTGTGCCTTCATCACGGCGCCGTCGTAGGCGAAAAACGGCGTGCCCGCGGCGGCGAGCTCCGTCAGGGGCCTACCGCCGACCTGCAGGCAGTTATCGACTACCGGGAACTGGTCCATGGCCGCGTGGCGCGGGGCGGTGTCCGCCGTTTGCTCCTCGTTCAACGCGCGGCCTCCTGGAACATGTCGCCGTACTCGTCGGCGAGGGCGCGGCGGTCGATCTTGCCGTTCTGGTTGTGGGGCATGGCGTCGCGGGCCGCGATCGCCAGGGGCACCATGTAGTTGGGCAGCTCGCGACGGCAGTGGGCGAGCAGCGTGTCCTCCAGGCTGTCCTCCCCGGTCCCGGTGCCCGCCGCGGTAACCACCAGCAGGATGGCCTGGCCCAGCGCCTCGTGGGGCAGGCCGAGAGCCGCGGCGCCGCTGACCAGTCCGGAACCGAAGGCCACCTCCTCCACCTCGGTGGGGCTGACGCGGTAACCCGAGGTCTTGATCATCTCGTCCTGGCGGGTGATGAAATAGAGGTAACCCTCGGCATCCCTTTTCACCTGGTCGCCGGACCACACCGCCAGTTCCTCGGTGGGTATCTCGCCGGGGCGTCCCGGGGCGGGCTTGAAGCGCGCGGCGGTTTTCTCCGGGTCGTTCCAGTAACCGAGCGAGACCAGCGCGCCCCGGTGCACCAGTTCTCCCGGTTCCTCCGGGCCGCACTCCCTGCCGTGTTCGTCCACCACGAGTATCTCCGCGTTGGGGATCGCCACACCGATGGAGTCGGGTCGCACGTCTACCTGGTCGGGGGGCAGGTAGGTGGAGCGGAAGGCCTCGGTGAGGCCGTACATCAGGAACACGGCGGTGTCCGGGAGCGCCGCCTGCAGTGCGCGGGTTGTCGCCACGGGCATCTTGCCGCCGGTGTTGGTGATATAGCGCAGCGAGGCGGCCGCTTCCGGCGGCCATTCCAGGTCGCGCAGCTGGTTCCACAGTGGCGGTACCGCCGCGAGCCCGGTGACGCCGTGCCGGGCCACCGCGCGCAGTACGTCCCGGGGCAGGAGGTAGTCCATGAGGACCACCGAGGCGCCGACGGAGAACGCCGTGGTGAGCTGGCTCAGGCCCGCGTCGAAGCTCAGGGGCAGGACGCCGAGGAGGCGATCGGCGGCCGTGTTGCCGAGGTAGGTCGCCACGCTGTGCGCACCGGCCACCATGTTGCGGTGGGACAGGACCACGCCCTTCGGGTTGCCGGTGCTGCCGGAGGTATAGAGGATGGCGGCCATGTCTGTGTCGATGCGCCGGTGTCCGGCGCCGGGATGGCCGCGCGAGGTGAAGTCGTCCCAGGCGAGAAAACCCTGTTTTGGCAGCGCCGCCGCTGCGCCCGCCTCGCAGTTGGTCAGTACCACCGTGTGCAGGTCCGGGCAGTCGTCCAGCACTTCGCGAATGCCCTCCAGTCGCTGCGCCGACGTGATCAGCACGCGCACGTTGCAGTGGGGCAGAATGTGGGCGAGCTGGCGCGCTTTGAGCAGTGGATTGACGGGGACGAAACTGGCACCCGCAGCCGCGGCGCCGAACAGTCCGGCAACGGTCTCGAACTGTTTCGGCAGGTAGACCGCGACGCGCTCGCCGGCACCGATGCCCATATCGATGAGGGCGCCAGCGACCCGCTGCACGTCCGTCCACAGTTCAGCGTAGCTTCGCGTGTGGTCCTTGAAGAGCAGTGCGGTGGCGTCCGGCGAGACCTGAGCACTGTGCTCGATAAACTCGTGTATCAGGTCGGGCATGGTTCCGGTGTCGGTGGGATCCTGTGGGATTTGCGGGCGAAAACAGCTATTGTAGCCCATGTCCATACCCGGCAATACGGCGGATTGTCGAACGAAAAACGGGACGGGACAATGTGCGCCAACGTGAACTGTGACGGAGAACACAGCTTGATTCGCCTGGCTTTCCTTTCCTTGATGCTCTGCCTGGCACAGGTGGCACGCGGCGACGGCCTGCCGGAACTTGTCGAGCGCATCCGCCCCTCGATAGTGGCGATCGGTGCGGTCTACCCACCGCGACAGCCGACCGGTGGCCGCGACCCCGTGGTTTACCACGGCACGGGCTTCGTGGTCGGCGACGGTCGCCACGTGGTCACCAACGCCCACGTCGTTCCCGACGCTCTCGATGTCGACAACAACCAGATACTGGCAGTGTTCACCGGGCGCGGCGCGCGTGCCAGGGTGCGGCCCGCGACGGAGGTGCACCGGGATGACACGCGGGATCTCGCCCTGTTGCGCTTTGATGGCGAGCCGGTGCCCGCCCTCGAACTGGGAGAGTCGGACCGGGTGCGCGAGGGCCAGGCGGTCGCCTTTACCGGATTCCCCATCGGCAACGTGCTCGGACTCTACCCGGCCACGCACCACGGTATCGTCGCGGCGATCACACCCATAGCGCGCCCGCTGGAGAACGCCCGGGACCTCGAGGATGTGCACATACGCCTGTTGCGCGAGAGCTTCAATGTCTTCCAGCTCAATGCCACCGCCTACCCGGGCAACAGCGGCAGCCCGCTGTTTGAACTCGAGACGGGCCGGGTCATCGGCGTCATCAACAGCGTGATGGTCAAGGAGAGCCGGGAATCGATGCTCTCGCAGCCCACCGGCATCACCTTCGCCATACCGGCGGAATATGTACACCGGCTCCTCGAGACGCCCTGAGCGGGGCATGGCCGCGGCCGCCCGGTGAGCCGGTCGAACCCGGCGAGATCTCCTTGAGCCGGCAGCGTTCCGTACTGCAGCCCCTCTTCGCCCTGGTGTGTCTGGGCATCCTCTACGGGTCCCTGTTCCCGTTCTGGTTCACACTGCCGGTGGACGAGACCGTCTGGGCCGGCTTCCTCGCCTCGTGGCGGGAGGTCAACAGTATCGGCGACATCCTCGGCAACCTGGTGCTGTTTTTCCCCTACGGCTACCTGGCCTGCCTGCTCGCCGCGCGCGGCGGCGCACGCGGTGCACTGGCGCTGGCTCTGGGCGGCGTGCTCCTCTCCGCCGCGTGCCAGCTCGGCCAGCTGTTCACACCCGGCCGTGACCCGTCGATTTTCGACTTCTATGTCAATGTGCTCGGCGGCGCCCTGGGCTGGCTTACCGGCCGGGTCCTGCCACTGGGGGGCAGGGGCGAGGATACCGCGCGTCACCTGCCCCTGGTGATTGCCGGGTTCTGGCTCGCCAGCCAGCTCGTTCCCTTTGTGCCGTCCCTGGATCCGCAGGCATGGCGCGAGGCGCTGTTCCCCCTATGGCCCCTGCTGCGATTTTCCTGGCAGGCGTGCCTGGTGACCACGCTCTCCTGGCTGGTCTTCCTGCACCTGCTCGCACACTGGGCGGGCCTGCGTTTGCGCGGGACGACGCTTGTCGCCGGGGCGCTCGCGGTACTCACCCTGCAGCTGGTCATCATCGAGAATCACCTCAGCCTGACCGCGGTGGTGTCGGTGGTCCTCGCGCTGGTCCTGTGGCCCGCGGTGAACGGGCGGGTATCGGGTGTGACGCTGGGCTGGGGACTCTGCATCGCCTTTGCCGTGGACGCGATCGGCCCGCTGCACCTCAGGGAGGAGAGTCGCGAGTTCGGCTGGCTGCCCTTCATCGGTTACCTGCAGGGCTCGATGCTGGTCAACGCCCAGGCCCTGTGCCGCAAGATATTCGTGTTCGGCGCCGTGGCACTGTTGCTGGTCGCGGGTCGACCGCCCGCCGCGCCGCGGGTTTTGGCGATCGCGCTGGGCCTGCTGTTGATCGAGTGGGTGCAGCGCTATGTCGGCGCCGGTACGCCGGCCCTGACCGATCCGCTGCTGTTCCCGACGATGGCCTGGCTGATTACGCGCTACAGTGAGACACGTGGGAATGCCCACCCCTGACGTTCGCGGCGTGGCGAGCGCACCCGCTTAACCCGTATACTGGCGCCGTGTTGTCCCGGGGCGATCCATGATTTTCGCAGCGCGCTACTCCGCGTCGGTCCTGCTGGTTTGTACCGCAAACATCTGCCGCTCGCCAATGGCCGAGGGACTGCTGCGGGAGGAGCTCGCGCTGCGCGGGCTGAAGCGCAAGGTGCGCCTGGACTCGGCGGGCACCAACGCGACGCAGCCGGGGCATCCCGCTGACGGCCGCGCACAACAGGTCTGCGCCCGGGAGGGCATCGACCTGCGCCGCACACGGGCGCGGCAGGTGGTCGGGGAGGACTTTTCGCGCTTTGACTTTATCCTGGCGATGGACAGCCGCAACCTGGAGTGGCTTCAGGAGAATGCCCCGGTACACCTGAGGCGCCGCGTCTCCCTGCTCGGCTCCTGGTGCCCCGAGGGCGACGTCGGCGATATTCCCGATCCCTACTACGGCAGCCTCAGCGGCTTCGAGGAGGTGCTCGTCCTGCTGCACCGGGCGATGGCCGGGTTCCTGCCCCACCTGGAGGCGCACCTGGGGGTACAGGGGGGGCGCTAGCCCGCGGAAGCGGCATTATTACCGGCCTGCAGGACCTCCGACCGCGCAAATGCCGAGCACTTGCCCGTCAAAATTGGATACACTGTCCGCGGGGACGCGGGTGAAATAATAAAAGGGGAGATACCAGGGCTGTGGGAAGCATGCGCTATCCATTGAGTGAGAATTTCCTGCGCTATTTCGACGTGGACTTCGCCGCGTCCGAGTCCCAGCGCGACGAGGTCTTCGGTATCCGCTACCGGGTTTACTGCCAGGAGTTCGGTTACGAACCCGCAGAGGCCTTTCCGAACGGCCAGGAAACCGACGAGTTTGACGCGACCTCCGTACACGCGGTGATCCTCCACAAGTCCTCCGGCCTGGCCGCCGGGTGTGTGCGCATGGTATTGCCCACCGGTGACGGGGGCGCCGACCCGCTGCCTTTCGAGAAGAACTGCGCCGAGAGCCTCGACCTCGAGCGGCTGGGGGCGCTGCAGGTCGATCGCGGCCGGGTCTGCGAAATCTCGCGGCTCGCGGTGGACGGCGCGTTCCGGCGGCGCTCGGGGGAGAGTGTGACGCGCTTCGGTGAAATCGAGGGCCTGGACTGCTCGCAGCAGGAGCGCCGTACTTTCTCCATGATAGCCGTCACCTGTTTTCTCGCGGCGACTGCGCTGACCGCAATCTCCGGCCGCACGGATGTCTTCGCCATGATGGAGCCTTTCCTGCCGCGGCTGCTGCAGCGCTCGGGCATTGTGTTCGATCGGGTGGGCCAGGACATCGACTATCACGGCATGCGCGCCCCCTACTTCATCCGCACTCAGTCGGCCCTCGACAACATGCGGCCGGACCTGAAGGAGCTTTATCTCGAGGTGCACGAGCGCATCGCCCGGGGTTATGGTGGCTGATTACCTCGCGCATCGCGGCGGGCCGGGTCTGCACGGGTAAGACGCGTGCGCAACGATGTTTGATTACCGCGCAGCCTTTTCCCGCAACATCGGCTGGGTCACCGAGGCGGAACAGGAGATCCTGCGCGGCAAGCGCGTCGCCATCGCGGGTCTCGGCGGCGTCGGCGGGAGCCACCTGCTGACGCTGACGCGCCTGGGGATCGGCAACTTCACTATCGCCGACTTCGACCGCTTCGAAATCCAGAATTTCAACCGCCAGGCCGGCGCCTTCGTCAGCAACCTGGACCGCCCCAAGGTCGACGTCCTGGCGGAGGCCGCGCTCGACATCAACCCGGGGCTCGACATCGCCCGCTTCGAGGAGGGCGTGAGCGCGCAGAATCTCGATCGCTTCCTGGACGGCGTGGACCTTTACGTCGACAGCCTGGATTTCTTCGCGCTGGATATCCGCAACCAGGTTTTCGCAGGCTGCGCGCAGCGCGGCATACCGGCGGTGACCGCCGCGCCGCTCGGTATGGGCGCAGCGCTGCTGGTGTTCGCCCCGGGGGGTATGAGCTACGAGGACTATTTTCGCATGGCGGGCCGGGACGCGGACGAGCAGGCCCTGCGCTTCATGCTGGGACTGGCGCCGGCGCGCCTGCAGATGTCCTACCTCGCCGACGACACCCGGGTCGATTTCAACGCCCGCAAGGGCCCGTCGACGCCGATGGCCTGCGAGTTGTGCGCGGGATTTGCCGGTACCTTCGCGCTCAAGCTGCTGCTGGACCGCGGCCCGGTGCCGCTGGCGCCGCGCGGCATCCATTTCGATGCCTACCGCAACCGCCTGGCCACCACCTGGCGGCCCTGGGGCAACAACAATCCGCTGCAGCGCCTCGGCCTGGCGGTGGCGCGGCGTATGGTCATGGCCAAGGGCGAGACCGCGCCGGGCACCGGCGCGCCGCGGCAGCGAGGGATCGAGCGCGTACTCGACATTGCGCGCTGGGCGCCGAGCGGGGACAACGAGCAACCCTGGCGCTTCGAGATCGTGGACGACAGCCGCGCGGTCGTGCACGCCCACGACACCCGTGACTGGTGTGTCTACGACCTCGACGGCACCTCCAGCCAGATAGCGGTCGGCGCGCTGCTGGAGTCCATCGAAATAGCGGCGTCGGGGGAGGGGATGATCGCCCGGTGCCGGCGTCGCCCCGATACGCCCGACACCGCCTTGCGCATCGATGTCGAGCTGGCGGCGGGAGAGGGTGTGGCGCCGAGCCCGCTGCTGCCTTTCGTCGCCGCGCGCACCACGCAGCGCCGGCCACTGTCCACGCGGCCGCTGTCGGCGACGCAAAAGGGGGCACTGGAGTCGGCCGTCGGCGAGGGCTACCGGGTCATCTGGCTGGAGGGCGCTGTGCGGCGAAGCGTCGCGAAGCTGTTGTTTCACAACGCCCACATCCGCCTGGCGACGCCCGAGGCCTACGAGGTGCACCGGCAGAACATCGAGTGGGGTGCGCGCTACAGCGAGGACCGCCTCCCGGAGTACGCGCTGGGTGTCGACCCGCTGACCCGGCGTATCATGCGCTGGGCGCTGGGCAGCTGGGGACGCGTCAAGGTGCTCAACCGCTTCTTCGCCGGCACCTGGTTGCCGCGCTTGCAGATGGACCTCGCCACCGGGCTGCGCTGCGGCGCACACTTCGCCATCGTCGCCGACCGTCCCCTGGCCGGGGTGGACGACTTTATCGCTGGCGGCCGCGCCGTGCAGCGATTCTGGCTGGAGGCGACCCGACAGAACCTGCAGTTGCAACCGGAGATGACCCCGGTGATCTTCTCGAGGTACGTGCATCGGGGCATGCAGTTCACCGCGGTCGCCGGCGAGCAGGCGCTCGCGGAGCGGCTCTCCGGCCAGCTCGCCGATCTGCTCGGTGATCGCGGCAACGAGGCGGGGAGGGTCTACATGGGTCGCCTCGGCTTCGGTCCCGCGCCCCGCTCGCGTTCGACAAGGCCGGCCCTCGAAAAACTGCTGGTCGGTGCCGACGGCTGAGGCGCATGGTCATGAGCGTCGACAACACGGCCGGGAACAGGACGCGCATCCTGTTCGTGGCAGAGGCGGTTACCCTCGCGCACGTCGCCAGACCCGCCGCCCTGGCGGCGGGTCTCGATCCAGCGCACTGGGAAGTGCACATCGCCCAGTGCCCGCGCTACCGCGAACTGCTCGGCGACCTGCATTGCACCGAACACGCCGTCCATTCGATCGAGCCGGGCCAGTTCACCGCGGCCCTGGCGCGCGGCGCCCCGCTGTACGATCTGGCGACGCTCGAAGCCTACCTCGAGGCCGACCTGGGCCTGCTCGACGCGGTGCGGCCGGACCTCGTCGTCGGGGACTTCCGCCTCTCCCTGCCGGTGGCCGCCCAGATTCGCGGTGTGCCCAGCGTGACCCTGGGCAATGCCTGCTGGTCGCCCTATGCGCAACAGGGCTACCCGGCCCCCGACCTCCCGGTGACCCGGGCGCTGGGTCCACGGCTGGGCCAGTGGCTGTTCAGTGCCGCGCGGCCTTTCGCCTTTGCTTTGCACAGCCGGCCCATGGCGGCCCTGCGCAGGCGTCACGGTTTGCCCTCCCTCGGACCCGATCTGCGGCGGGTGTACACGCACGGCGACTACACGCTGTACTGCGATATTCCCGGGCTTTACGAGATGCGTCCCCTGCCCGCCAACCACCGGGTGATAGGGCCGGTTCCCTGGTCGCCGTCCGCGGTTGTCCCGGACTGGTGGGACGCGCTGCCGGACGACCGACCGCTGGTCTACGCCACGCCCGGCAGTTCCGGGCATGCCGGGATGCTGCCCGCACTGCTGCAGGCGCTGGCCGAATTGCCCGTGGCGGCCATGGTCGCCACCGCCGGCGCCGGGACGCCGACCTTGCCGGGCAATGTGTGGGTGGCGCCCTACCTCCCGGGTCACCTGGCAGCGCGCCGCGCCGCTGTCGTGGTGTGCAACGGCGGCAGCCCGACCACCCAGCAGGCGCTGGCCTGTGGCAGGCCTGTCCTGGGTATCGCCGGCAACCTGGACCAGTTTCTCAACATGCAGGCCCTGGAGCGAGTGGGAGCGGGACTCTGCCTGCGCGCGGACAACCTGACGTCGGCGACCCTGGCGACGGCGCTGCAGAGGCTGCTCCAGGAGCCTTCCTTTACACGCGCTGCCGAAGCCCTGGCGGCAGAGTCCGCCGCGGTGGACGGCGTCGCCGGGTTTGCGCGGTTCCTCGAGGAGTCCGCCGCACCCTGGTCCGGGCACGGGCGACACACGCAGGAGGTGCAACATGCGTAAGATCTCTGCGGCGCAGGTGGCCGTTTTCGCGACACTGCTGACGCTCATCGCCGTCCTGGCCCTGGCGACCACGCTCGCACTCGTCAGCCGCGCCTGGGCCGGCGATTTCTATGCCGTGGCCTGGCTGCTGGTGTTCCTGTTCGTTTTCTATCTCTGGGCTTTCCTGCTCTACCGGCTCTCCCACCAGTTCCTGCCACTGGTGGAGGGCGACCTGCCCGAGGGCTCCCAGGAGGAGTTCGCCTACCAGGTGGACACCCTGTTTCGGCTGGTCCTGTTTTACCCGCTGATACGCACGCATTTCGTACCGACGCCCATCATGCGCCTCGTCTACCTCGCCCTTGGCGCGAAGATGGGGGCGAACACCTACAGCGGCGGCGCCATTCTCGACCCCGCCCTCACCGAGCTGGGTGCGAACACCATCATCGGACACGACGCTGTGCTGTTTTCCCACGTGATCGAGGGCGCCCACATGGCCCTGGAAGCGGTGCGCATAGGTGACAACGTCACCATCGGCGCCAAGGCCACCGTCATGCCCGGGGTGGTAATCGGCGACGGGGCGGTGGTATCG